>Ga0209702_10002964_pt1 | contig 27991 bp, 24 predicted proteins | sample FRY01_FD_187210 | JGI IMG/M metagenome (GOLD analysis project Ga0209702, IMG submission 187210) | Freshwater microbial communities from Lake Fryxell liftoff mats and glacier meltwater in Antarctica - FRY-01 (SPAdes) (version 2) | ecosystem: Environmental > Aquatic > Freshwater > Ice > Glacier... | reverse complement strand
TTCTGTTGTGGCCGAATCATGTTCACTTTCGTTGCGGTCTATCAGGTTCTCTTCGTTGCTCTCCACCCCGCCTCGCGGCGACGCAGTTACTTCAAGTTCTCACCCAGAACACGGTTCCAGATGGCCGCGGTATTCCACCTCGGAGGGTCGTGACACTCCACAGCGCACGAGTGACGCCATCTTGGCGTGTCCATCCGTTCTCGTTCTCGTTCTCGTTCTCGTCCTTGATTCCCACACCTATCCATCCACCAGATTCATTGGCCGAAAAAAACGAAAAAAAAAAGTCCCAGCAGCCAGAGGTTCACAGGAGACAACGAAGGGAACAGAGACCGAGCATTCTTCATCCGCCTAATCGTCCACGGAAGGTTTGTGGAAATTCGCGGCGGTGTGACGTGCGTGATCAGACGGGCTGCGCCGGGGTTTGCGCTGGTAGCCTTTGGCGAGCTTTTCGGCGATCCGCCGCTGCTCATCCGCGCGCGGCGGCTTTATTGGGATGATGGACCGGGGGATTTGGCCGCAACCGGCCCGGCACATGCTTCCGGTGGATCAGATCGGCCGGCCCGTTCCACGTCGAGACCGTGCAGCCACGGCGCTCGATCTTCCAGACCTTGGCACTCATGCCGTTCTGGGTCTTGGGATTGGGGCCGGTGAAATAGAAGATTTTCATGAGGCAGGGAGTTCGGGGGTGGTGGCGGCTTCTCCCGGAGATACGCGGCAGTCGTGGACGGTTATTTCACCGTGACCTGGCCGTTCATCAGCATCGGCAGGAGCCAGTCGCGCAGGGCGGTGAGTTCCTGGTTCTGCTGCTGGTGGTTCTTGCTCTGCTCGAAAAGTGAACCAGCTATGGCCGAGTAAGCTTTCAGTATATTTTCGTCGGGAAGCACCAGTTGCGTCTCATCGACGGTCCTCTTGTTGATGTGGGGTTGTTGCGCCCCAGTTCGGAGCACCATGAAGCGGGGAATTTCACGGACAATGAACGGGTAAATGAAGCAGTCCTGAATCCGTGAGCTAAAAGGAGGAGAAAGTGTGGCAACCCGCCTCGTGAGAGGTGAAGGGAGCGGTGACAAAACCAACCCAACAGGTTGCCACATGACCACGCTTGCACTGACAGACGACCGGATCAACGCCCAAGGCGGACTGCATCTCATCGGCACGCTCATTGACAAGTTCAGCGGCCTGCGCAACGGCTTCGGAGACGATGCCAGCAAACGCAGCGACCGCCGCAGCGACGCGGACATCCTCATCAGCCAGCTCGGCCTGCTCGTGCAGGGCCGCACGCACTACGAGGACATTGAGCTGTTCCGCGTGCCGCAGCAGCGCGAGCATGAGCACTTCGCCCAAAGCCTCGGTCTGGCGCAGGTGCCCAGCGAGCCCATTCTACGCCAGCGGCTCAAAGCCCTCGCGCATAACGACGCCGTGGCCGCGCAGCTCGACGCGGACAACCTCGCGCTCATCAAGCAGCACGGCCCCGCCACCCTCACCGTGCAGGGGCGCCGCTACATCCCCTGTGACATCGACGTGAGCCCCTTCGACAACAGCCGCAGCCACCGCGAGCAGCTGGGGCGCACCTACAACGCATGGACGGCTTTGCGCCCATCTTCGCCTACCTCGGCACGCAGGGCTGGCTGCTGCACCACGAACTGCGCCCCGGCACGCAGCATTGTCAGAAAGGCACGCCGGAGTTTTTGGCGCAACCCATCGAGCGCATCGCACGGCTGGATTTGAAAGACGAAGTGCTCATCCGCATGGACAGCGGCAACGACAGCGCGGAAAACATCGCCCTGCGGCGCCAGAGCGGTCACCGCTTCATCATCAAGCGCAACTTGCGGCAGGAAGACCCGGTCAAATGGCTCTCCCACGCCATCGCCCAGCAGGAGGGCGAGCCGGAGCGCCCGCGCGTAGGTAAAGCAGTCCTCGGCGAAGCCGCGCAGGACATCATCGACTTATATCACGACCACGGCACCAGCGAGCAGTATCACAGCGAGCTCAAGAGCGACCTGAACCTGGAGCGCTTTCCCTCGCAGAGCTATGCGAGCAACGCCTTGTTTTTGCGCCTCGGAGCGCTCGCCTACAACCTCTTGCGCTGCATGGACGAGCTGGCGCGCAGCGTGCGCGAAGAGCAGCAGGAAAGCTGGCCCAAGCGGATCAAAGCCGTGGCGCGGCGGCGAGTGGGCAGCGTGATCCGGGACCTAATCCTCGTAGCGTGCAAACGAGTCAGCCACGCCGGGCGCGAGATCATCAAGCTGGCCAGCGCATGGCCGTGGAGCCGAGTGCTCATCGGCATCGCGGCAAAGTTGCGCGCCGCGTGAGGAGCGGCAGCGGAAACAAACAGAAAACCAGCCGAAGGATGGCAACAGCCGCGGCTCGCAGCGGGAGAGCCATGTCCACAAGGGCCGCCAAAGACCCGAAGGCACCCACAAGCCGCTAGCAGAGCACGAACCGCGCGTCCCGAAAAGCAGGGAAACGCAACCTGTCACTCACCGCGCCCTGCCGTTGAGTCCGCTCACGCCTCAAAACCTCCGCTCCTCACGAAATGCAGGTTTAGCTCACGGAATTAGGATCTATTCTTCTGCCTTCATTCTTCTGCCATTCCTCAGCCCAAATAACTTTCACTATCATGAAATTTCCTCGCTTCCACGGTCTTGCCTCCCTCCTTATCACGATGGTCGTTTTTTCACTACAGGCCGCGCCGGAGGCTGAACCAAGAACATGGACTGATCCCGAGATCGCGCAGCGCGAGGACCCAGACTTTGCGATTCAGGGCGAATACCGCAGCGACGGCGATGGAGCGGCGATGGGATCCCAGGTGGTCGCGCTCGGTCGCGGACAGTTCGACATTTACATCCTCAATGGCGGCCTGCCCGGCGCGGGATGGGAACCCGGCAAGTCCCGCATCCGGCTTCACGCGAAAACCAAGGATGGCAAAATCCAAGGCGCGGATGACGCCGCCAAAATCACCGCCACGCTCGAAAATGGGCGGATGTCCCTCATCACCTCTGACGGCGCGCAGCACCGGCTATCGCGCATTGAGCGCCGTAGTCCCACCTTGGACGCGAAGCCACCAACCGGCGCGGTAGTTTTGTTCGATGGCTCATCTGTGGAGCAATGGGAAAACGGCAAGATGGAGAAGGGTCACCTCATCGCCAATGGCAGCCTCAGCAAACAACGGTTCGGCGACTACATGCTGCATTTGGAGTTCCGTACGCCCTACAAGCCCGATGCTCGCGGCCAGAAACGCGGCAACAGCGGCGTCTATCAGAGCGGTCGCTGGGAAACCCAGATTCTGGATTCCTTCGGGCTCGACGGAAAAGATAACGAATGCGGCGGCCTCTACTCGATCTCACAACCCCGGCTCAACATGTGCCTACCGCCGCTCACTTGGCAGACCTACGATGTCGAGTTCACCGCCGCGAGATTCGATGACTCCGGCAAACGACTGGCCTGGCCCCGGATCACGGTCCGACTGAATGGAGTGCTCATTCACGAGAACGTGGAACTCGCCAAGGACTTTACGACTTCCGCGCCACTATCCACGCCTTTGGATGGCCCCGAGGGACCGCTGTTTCTCCAGGAACACGGCAACCCTGTGGCCTTTCGCAACATCTGGCTCGTGCCGGGGCTGATCAGCATCACCAAGTAACCATGAACACCCAATCTCTGCTTGCCCTAGTTCTGCTCCCCCTCAGCGGACTCCTTGCCGCTGAAGCTCCCAAGACCATGCCGAGGCAGGACGTGGTCGAGGTTCCCGCCATTCGCGCCGGGCTTTGCGTGAGCAATTTGTTTCAGGCCAACATGGTGCTTCAGCGTGACAAGCCGCTCAGCGTCTGGGGCTGGGCTACGGCGGGGGAACAGGTCACGGTGTCTTTTGTTGGGCAACAAATCAGCACCACGGCTGCGGCGGATCGGTCATGGCGTATGAGCCTCACCGCCATGCCTGCGAACAGCGCACCGCAGACGATGACCATCGCGGGCAAGTCAGACACGCTGAAGCTGGAGAACATCCTGGTGGGTGATGTCTGGGTGCTCGGTGGGCAGAGCAACATGGAGTTCTCCATCACCAAGGTGGATGACGGGGAGTTGGAAGTGGTCTCGGCAAATTTTCCGCTGATCCGATTGCTCACCATGCCGCAAGGCAAAGGTTTCGATTCCGTGGCCAGCTTCGAGCGCCTTCACGAGTGGAGCGATTTTTTTAACCAGCACTTCAGGAAGGGCGATTGGGAGGAGTGTTCGCCGGCATCGGTCAAGGAGTTCTCAGCGATTGGTTATACCTTTGGTCGTCGCCTCTTCATGGCCAGTCAGGTGCCCATCGGATTGATCGACGCGTCCATCGGTGGCACCACGGTGGAGACTTGGACACCCGAGGATGTGCTGCGGAAAATCGAAGGCAAAGAGACGCAAGAGTTGCTGAAAGAGTGGGCTGAAAAGATCGCAAATTACGATCCGCAAGCCAACCTCAAGAGCCGGATCGAGCGCTACACCAATAACGAAAAGAGGAAACCCAGTGGCAAGCCCGCGCCATCCGATTTGCAGCCCGGACCTTTCGCCGATATGAACCGCCCAGGCCGCTGCTATGCGAGTGTGATCAAGCCACTCACTGGCCTCGCAGTGAAAGGGGCGGTCTTCCATCAAGGCTTCAACAACTGCTTCAATAGCTCCGCTGGAGCGCGCATGTATTACCAGGTGTTTGGTAAGATGATCACTGCGTGGCGTGCAGCGTTCGACGCACCGCAAATGCCGTTCTGCATCCTCTCGCTCTGCACGGCGGGTGAGCCGCAGACGCGGGATAACTTCCTCAAGTCGATGAACGACGCCGGCCCCTACATCCGCGAGGCGCAATACCAGACCTTTCGCGACTTCCGCGAGGCTGGTGACAAGAACATCGGTTTCGCCAGCAGCTTCGATCTGCGCAAGAGCTGGTATCATCCGCAGATCAAAATCCCCGTCGGCGAACGCGCCGCCAAGTGGGCGCTGGCCACGCAATACGGCGCATTCAAAGGCAATGGAGCCGACGACTTCTGGCTGCCACCGACGATCAAGGAGGTGAAGGCCGTCGATCACACACTCCGACTGACCATGAGCACCGACGTGACCATGAAGGACGACAGCGAGCCGGAGATGAACGGCTTTGCCATCGCTGGCAACGACCGGCGATTCTATCCCGCCGAGGTCCGCTGGCTCACCGAGGTCGGCAAGGACAACAGCAGCAAAACCATCAAAAACATCCTCGTGCTGAGCAGTCCCTTTGTGCCAGAGCCGGCGCACTACCGCTATGCATGGGCACGCAACCCGATGGCGAACATCACCAACAACCGCCAAGTCATCCTCCCCGCGCAGCGCAGTGATGACTGGCTGCTGGAAGAGACGCCACTGAAGTTTTCCACCCCGCCCGGCGTGTCCGCCACGGATGCGGCAAGGCAGGCCCGCGCCCAGCTCATGAAGGAACTGGAGCTCAACGATACCGAACGCCGCATCAAGGAAGCCGAAGCCACGATCACCCGTCTGCAGGAGAAGTTCGCCAAGGAGAAGCAGGCATGGGAAGATGCCAAGCGGGCCAAAGGTGCCGCTGGATTCCCCTAGTCCCTAGTGTGGTGCAGCCCTCTGGGCTGTGCAGCCTTTGCCGCAGGTGACAACAAAACCGCACAAGACAGGGTTCCCATTAGGATGGAAAATCATCGCTTGAAGCCGTTCTCTGATTCACCAACTCGCAACACGATGAAAACCGCACTCGCACTGATCACCACAATCGTTTTAGCCGCCCAACTTCACGCGAAGCCGCTCAAGGTCTTCATCCTCGCAGGCCAGTCCAACATGGAAGGCCACGCGAAGATCGAGACCTTCGACTACATCGGTGATGATCCCGCCACTGCGCCGCTGTTGAAGCAGATGCGCGGAGCCGACGGCAAACCGCGCGTGTGCGATCACGCTTGGATTTCCTACCTGACGGGCAGCGGCGACAACAACGGCGAAGGTTTCGGAAAACTAACCGCCGGTTATGGCTCGCGGCGGAACCCGGCGGAAGATGGCGGCAAGATCGGTCCCGAGTTCACCTTTGGCATTGCCATGGACGCAGCCTTTGACGAGCCGGTGCTCATCATCAAGACCGCGTGGGGCGGCAAGTCGCTCTACTATGACTATCGTTCGCCAAGCGCCGGGGTGTTCCCCCGCTCCGCGCAGGACATCGAGAAGGATCGCAATCCCGAGGCGAAGTCAGGCCACTACTACCGGCTCATGATCGACCATGTGAAGAAGGTGGTCGCTGACCCAAATCGCGTCTGCGCCGAGTATGACGCCGCGCAGGGTTATGAGATCGCCGGGCTCATCTGGTTCCAGGGCTTCAACGACATGGTGAATCGCGACGTGTATCCGGTTCTCCCGAAGGACAGCAAGGACAACCGTTTCGCCAAATACAGCGAGTGGATGGCCGATTTCATCCGCGATGTGCGCAAAGATCTCCAGGTGCCGAAACTGCCGTTTGTCATCGGCGTCATGGGCGTGAGCGGCAGCAAAGCGAACGCGGACAATCTACAGTTCCGCGAGGCCATGGCTGCTCCCGCAAGCCTGCCCGAGTTCGCAGGCAACGTCGCCACCGTGCGCACTGCCGACTTCTGGGATGAACCGCTCGCCGCCATCCAAGAGAAGCGCGAAGAGGTGAAGCAGATGGCCTACCTGCTGAAGACCAAGAACAAGAATCACGCGAACAAAGACGGCACGATGACCGACGCACAGCAGAAGGAGTTCCTGAAAAAATTCGAAACCGATCTCATCTCCCCTCAGGAAGCGGCCCGGCTTCAGCGCGGCGCGTCCAACGCCGGTTATCACTACCTCGGCTGCGCCAAGACCTTCGCCCGCATGGGGGCCGCTTTTGCTGAAACTCTCCTCAAACGACAGTCCAAATGAAAATCACCCGCATCCTCGCCTACCGCGTCGAACTCCCGCTGCACGAGACCACCTACAAGTGGAGTGGTGGTAAATCCGTCACCGTTTTTGACAGCACGATCGTCCGTGTCGAGACGGACACCGGTCTCGTCGGACACGGCGAAGTTTGTCCGCTTGGGCCGTTTTATCTACCTGCGTATGCGGATGGTGTGCGTGCCGGCATCCGCGAGCTCGGCCCGCATCTCATCGGCGAAGACCCGCGCCAGTTGATGAAGCTCAATCGTCTCATGGACGCGTCGCTCAAAGGACATCCGTATGTGAAAAGCGGCATTGACATCGCCTGCTGGGACATCCTCGGTCAGGCGTGCGGCATGCCCGTGTGCGAACTGCTCGGCGGTCGCTATGGCGACGACGTGACGCTCTACCGCGCCATTTCGCAGGAGTCGCCGGATGAAATGGCCGCGAAGGTCGCGTGCTATCGCGCAGAAGGCTATCGCCGCTTCCAACTCAAGGTCGGCGGCGATCCTGATGTCGATATCGCGCGCATCTTTTCCGTCGCCGAGAAACTGCAGCCCGGCGACCGCCTCATCGCCGACGCCAACACCGGCTGGGTGCAGCACGAGGCCGTGCGCGTGGCCAAAGCCGTGCGCGAGGTGGACGTTTACATCGAGCAGCCGTGTCTGACATATGAAGAGTGTCTCGTCGTGCGCCGCCAGACGCCGCATCCCTTCGTGCTCGATGAAAACATCGACGATCTAAACATCCTGCTGCGGGCCAAGGCCGATCTGGCAATGGACGTGGTCAATTTGAAGATCAGCAAGCTCGGCGGGCTCACCAAGATCAAACAGGCGCGCGATCTCTGCGTCAGCATGGGCATCGGCATGACGCTAGAGGATTCGTGGGGCGGGGACATCGCCACGGCGGCCATCGCGCACCTCGCGCACAGCACGCCGGAGGAGTTCCGCTTCACCAGCACCGACTTCAACAGCTACGTCACCGTCAGCACCGCCCACGGCGCACCGCAGCGCGTGAATGGCCGCATGGCCGCCTCCACCGCACCCGGACTCGGCATCACGCCGAAGATGGACGTGCTGGCGAAACCCGTCGTGGAGATCGCCTGATGAGGATGCTCGGCACTTTCATTGCCGTTCTGTTGTTGGTTGCGCAAATGCAGGCAGCGGATCGGCCCAAAGTGCTCTTCATCGCCGTCGATGATCTCAACGATTGGATCAGCCCGCTCGGCGGTCATCCGCAGACGAAAACGCCGCACTTCGAACGTCTGGCCAAGCAGAGCATGCTCTTCACCAATGCCTACTGCGCCGCGCCGTCGTGCAATCCGTCGCGCACCGCGATCTTCACCGGCATTCCACCTCATCGCTCTGGCCTCTACGACAACCGGCAAAAGATGCGCGAAGTGCTGCCGGACGCGGAGTTGTTGCCGAAGTATTTCTCCCGTCACGGCTACTGGTCCGCTGGTTCCGGCAAGCTGCTGCACTATTTCATTGATGCGCCGTCGTGGGACGACTACTTCCCGGCGAAGGACAAAGAGGATCCGTTTCCATTCATCTTTTATCCCAAACAACGCCCGGTGAGCCTGCCGGTCAGTGGTCCGTGGCAGTATGTGGAAACCGACTGGGCCGCGCTCGATGTGACCGCTGAACAATTCGGCGGCGATTGGTTAGTGACGAAATGGATTGGCGAACAACTTCAGCGCGAACACGACAAGGCGTTCTTTCTCGCCTGCGACATTTATCGCCCGCACGAGCCGTGGTTCGTGCCGAAACAATACTTCGAGCACATTCAAAAACAAAACCAGTGGAAGCAAGGCGTGCAGGCTTATCTCGCGTCCATCCATTTTGCCGACGCCATGCTCGGGCGAGTCTCCAGCAATCCCGTTCCCGCCTCCAAACCCGACGGCACCACCTTCGAGATCGTCTTCATCAATCAAACCGTCAAACCAGTGGAACTCTGCTGGATGGATCCGCAGGGCAACGCCAAATCCTACGGTCAAATCAAGCCCAAGACCGAACAGCGCCAACAGACACGTCCCGGCGCCGTGTGGCTGATCCGTGATGACTCCCAACAACCACTCGGCCATTTTCAAGTCGGTGACCGCACCGCCAAGGCCATCATTCCAGCGCCATGACCCGCATCCCGATCATTGACTCCCACACTGGCGGCGAACCAACACGCATCGTGCTCGGCGGCATCACTGCGGCGGAACTTGAAACCTACCGCCGTGCGATCATCTGCGAGCCACGCGGTCATGAGGTCATCGTCGGGGCGTTACTGGAAGAGCCGACGCAGCCTGATTGCGTGACACGCGTGACGTTCTTCAACAACGTCGGCCTGCTAGGCATGTGCGGACATGGCATGATCGGCGTCATCATCACCTTGAAGCATCTCGGCCGCATCACCGCAGGCGAGCATCGCATTGAAACGCCCGTCGGTGTCGTCATCGCGACGCTGCACGACGATGAACGCGTCAGCGTGCGCAATGTGTTGTCCTACCGTCTGGCGGCTGGCGTGAGTGTTGGTGATGTCACCGGAGATGTCGCGTGGGGAGGCAACTGGTTCTTCCTCGTCGCCGATCATGGATTCGAACTCACCCGTGAAAACATCCCGCAGCTCACCCATGCCAGTCTGGCGATACGTGAGGCCGTGCATGCCGCAGGTTATCCTGAAGTTGATCACGTCGAGCTTTTTGGCCCGCCCCATGATCCTGCCAATCACAGTCGCAATTTCGTGCTCTGCCCTGGTGGCGAATACGATCGCTCGCCCTGCGGCACCGGCACCAGCGCGAAGCTCGCCTGCCTCGCCGCCGATGGTAAACTCTTCCCCGGTGAAATCTGGCGGCAGGAAAGCATCATTGGCAGCGTGTTTGAAGGCCGTTATGAATCGGCGGAGGGCGGCATCATTCCCACCATCTCAGGCACCGCTTTCATCACGGCGGAAACGACACTCATTCTCGATCCCAAAGATCCTTTTCAGTTCGGAATCCAATAAGGCAAAAACATGACGGGCAAAAATATTCTCCAAACCATCAGTCCATTTTTTTGCCTGCCATTTTTTTACCTTCAAACTCAGGCGGCAGACATTGATCAAGCACTCACCCTGCCCAAGCGCACTGAAAACCTCGTCTTCCGCGATCGCATCAAGCCCACCTGGCTGCCGGACGAGCAGTCGTTTTGGTATCGCGTCCAAACCGGACCCAAGACGCATGAGTTTGTGCTGATTGAAACGACGACCGGCAAGCGCAAGACGGCACCCGATTTGAAATCACTCAGTCTGCCAGAAGCAGAGGCGTTGAAGTCATCCGCGACCAAAGTCGAGTTGAGGAGAACGGTGCGCACCGGCGAGGAGTCCGGCCTCAAGTTTATCAACAAGCTCGACGCCGATGTCGAACTCTTCTGGATCAACCAGCAGGGCGAGCATGCGAGTTACGGCCGCATTCGCGCTGGCAGCGAACGCGAGCAGCAAACCTTCGAAGGCCATGTCTGGCTCATCACCAGTGCCACTGGCGAGCACCTCGCGGTGATCGAAGCAGGCCCCACGATTCAAACCCTCGTCATCGACGGCAAAGGCATCTCGAAAGCCAAAAAAGAGCTCGAAAAATCGGAACGCGGTGTGAAGTCGCCCGATGGCAAGTGGTCGGTCATGATCGCGCAAGAGTTTGTGCTCCTGCGTAACATCAAGGCGGACAAAGTCGCGAGATTGAAGGTGGCAGCCGCCACCAAGGCTCCGTTTCAAGGCAAACCCGTCTGGTCGCCGGATTCGAGCGCGTTTGTCATCAGCAGTTCGCCACCGATCCCGGTGCGCAAAGTCGGCTTCATCGAATCAACGCCGAAGGGCCAGCTCCAGCCCAAACTGCGCGACTTCGCCTATCCCAAGCCGGGCGATCCACTGCCGAAGCCCTTCCCAGTCGTTTTCCGCGTCAACGACAGCGGCTGCGAATGGACCCGCGTGAACAGCGATCTGTTTCCCAATCCCTTCATCAACGGCGAAAAATTCGATTACCGTTGGGCGGCCGACAGCAGCGAGTTCTACTTCAATTACAACGAGCGCGGCCATCAACTCTACCGTGTTCTCGCCGTGAACGCGAAGACGGGCGACGTGCGCACTGTGGTGAAGGAGACGAGCAAGACTTTCATTGATTACACGCAGAAGACCTGGCGACACTGGCTCGACAAAAGCGGCGAACTCATCTGGATGAGCCAACGCGACGGTTGGTGCCATCTCTGGCTCTACGACAGCAAAACCGGTCAGGTGAAGAACCAGATCACAAAGGGCTCATGGCCCGTGCGCGAAGTGCTGCATGTGGATGACCCGAAACGCGAGCTGTGGTTCATGGCCAGCGGTTTGAAGGCCGGGGAAGATCCGTATCACCTGCATCTCTGCCGCGTGAAGTCCGACGGCAGCGACTTCAAGCAGCTCACCGAAGGCGATGGCAATCACCACATCGAGTTCTCCCCCAATCGCGAGTTCTTCACCGACTCCTGGTCCCGCGCCGATCATTCACCTGTGCAGGAGCTGCGTCGCAGCGTCGATGGCAGCCTCGTTTGCGTCTTGGAGACCGCTGATGCCTCCGCGCTGCTCGCCGCAGGTTGGACGCTGCCGGAACGTTTCGTCGCAAAGGGCCGCGATGGCAAAACGGACATCCACGGCATCGTCATCAAGCCCTCGGACTTTGATCCGAAGAAAAAATACCCGGTGATCGAGGAAATTTATGCCGGGCCGCATTCGGCCTTCGTGCCAAAGGAGTTCGGGCGGCTGCTGCGCCAACACATGATCGCGGAACTCGGCTTCATCGTCGTGCAGATCGACGGCATGGGCACCAATCATCGCGGGAAGGTGTTCCATGATATGTGCTGGAAGAACTTGAAGGATGCAGGCTTTCCGGATCGCATCGGGTGGATGAAGTCAGCGGCGCAAACACGTCCGTGGATGGATTTGAGCCGTGTTGGCATCTACGGCGGCAGCGCAGGCGGCCAGAGCGCCATGCGCGCGCTGCTGGATCATCACGACTTCTACAAGATCGCCGTCGCCGATTGCGGCTGCCACGACAACCGCATGGACAAAATCTGGTGGAACGAGCAGTGGATGGGCTGGCCGGTGGATGACAGCTATGCGAAAAGCTCGAATACCGAAGACGCGCACAAGCTAGAGGGCAAACTCCTCCTCATCGTCGGCGAACTCGACACCAACGTCGATCCCGCCAGCACCATGCAGGTCGTCGGCGCCCTGCAACGAGCGAACAAGACCTTCGACTTCATGCCCATGGTCGGCACCGGCCACGGCGCGGCGGAAACGCCGTATGGCTCACGGCTGCGGATGGAATTTCTGGTGAAGCATCTTAATCCATGAGCAAGCCAATCACGATCCTCGGCGCAGGCGTCATCGGCCTCAGCTCGGCGCTGTACTGCGCACGTCGTGGCATGCAGGTCACGGTGATCGAAAAAAGCCCTCGGCAGCGCGATGGCTGCTCGTTTGGCAATGCCGGGATGATCGTGCCGAGCCATTTCATCCCGCTCGCGGCTCCGGGCATGATCAAACTCGGCCTCAGGTGGATGTGGAATCCTGAGTCGCCGTTTTACATCAAGCCTAGACTTGATCTCGATCTCATCACCTGGGGCATGCAGTTCTGGAAAGCGGCCACGCAGCAACGCGTGGCGGCGGCAGCACCTGTGCTGCGGGATTTGAGCCTGCTGAGCCGCCAATGCTTCGAGGAGATCGGTTTGGACTTCGGTTTGGTAAAAAAGGGCCTGCTCATGCTCTGCAAAAAACAGCAGACGCTCGATGAAGAGGCGCACATGGCGGCCATGGCGCGTGAACTCGGTATTCCCGCCGAAGTACTTGATGCGAAAGCCACAGCGGCGCTTGATCCAGCGGTGACGATGGGTGTGTGCGGCAGTGTGTACTTTCCGAAAGACTGCCATCTCTCGCCGGGACGTTTCATTGCGGCGCTGGAGGCTGAATTGACGCGACTTGGCGTGACGTTTCTCTGGGAAACGGAGGTGACGGGTTTTGAGACGGAGAATGGAGCGCTGCGCGCGGTTAAGACGTCAAGCGGTCCAGTGGAGGGTCAACAAGTGGTGCTTTGCGGTGGTATTTGGTCAGTGGAGATGGCGAAATCTCTCGATCTCAAGCTGCCGATGCAGGCGGGCAAAGGCTACAGCCTCACGCTGACGAATCCGCCGCAGCTTCCCGAACTGTGCAGCATCTGCACGGAGGCGCGGCTGGCCGTGACGCCGATGGATGGCGCGTTGCGCGTCGGCGGCACGATGGAAATGGCCGGTGTGGACGAATCCATCACCCAGCGCCGCGTGCGCGGCATCACGCGGGCATTTCCCGATTACTTCCCCGCTTTTACAGAACGCGATTTCGCCGACGTGAAACCCTGGAGCGGCCTGCGCCCCTGCTCACCCGACGGCATGCCCTACATCGGCCGCACGCAGCGCTGGAAGAATCTCACCCTCGCCACCGGTCATGCGATGATGGGCTTGAGCCTGGCACCCGCGACGGGAAAGATCGTCGCGGGGTTGTTGAGTGGCGAGGAATCGCCGGTGGCGCTCGATTTACTGTCGCCGGATCGGTTTGCGTAGGCCGGATGTGTTCGGCGCATTGAGCTTCGGATGCACGAGAGACTTCTTCGCCGAACTATCCGGCGGGTTTGGCGGCGGAGTGTTGGATGCTGCTGAGGTTTATTTCGCCAAACACATCCGGCCTGCGATATGACAATCACGCAGCCCTCGCCTGCGGAAACTCGTCGAGTTGCCAGGCGGGCTGATCGCAGGTGCGGGCGATTTGATTGAGCTGGCTTATCTCGTGGGCGGAAAATAGAAGGCCGCCGTTGCGGCTGCATTTCTCGGCCCAACGAGCCTCCAACTGGCCGGGGAGGAGGCAATGCTCGTTTCCTCCTGAGAGGATGTTGTCGAGGATGGCCTTCACGTTTTCGGCCTGGGTGAGTCCGCCTGCGAAGGCACCGCTGGACAGGGCTTCGGGGTGGATGACTTGAAAATAGAAGCACGGGGTCTGCTTGGCGCCGGGAACGGGATCGCGACCACGGATGGTTGGCAAAGAGCCGCCGATGAGAGCGGCAAATAGCTCATCCACCAGCGCGAGGCCGTAGCCCTTGTGCTGGCCGAATGGTAGCAGCGCAGCGACTTGGGTCGGATCTGTGGTCATGTGGCCATCCTTGTCGAGGGCGAGGTCCGGCGGCAGCGATTTGCCTTCGCGGGCGAGCTGCTGCACGCGCCCGAGCGCGATCACGGATGTCGCCCAATCGACCACGATGGGAAAGCCGACGGCATGTGTGGTCGGAAAGCCCCATGAGTGCGGATTGGTGCCCAAGGTCGCGTGCCTACCGCCGAATGGTACGACGCCGGTCTTGGCGGAGGTGCAGTTGGTGTAGGCGACGTAGCCGCGCTGTGCAGCCGCCATGACGTAGCCGCCGCCCCAGAGGTAATGAAAGGCGTTGTCCACTGACACTTGGCCGATGCCATATTTCTCGGCGAGGGCGATGCAGGTCTCAATGGCTTGTTCGGCGACGGGCTGGCCGAGTTTGCGGTTGGCATTCCAGACTTCGGTGGCGGGAAAGCGCCCCGGAAGTTTCTCGATCACGGCACCGGGCACGCAGCCGCCGACTTTGGAGCCGAAATGATCGTCGAGGCTCAATCCCTTGATGCCACTGTGCGTGCGAACGCCGTGCCACGAGGCGCTTTGCGCGATGCGCACGGCAGACTCGGTTTCCTCTGCCGTGTAGCCGCGTGCGCGGTAGGCGGCGGTGATGGTGGCATTGTGCCGATCCACGGGCACGACATGCATGGTTTCGTCTTCGTCGTTCATCAGTGGCAAGTGTTACCTCGTTTTATCCTGCGGCGGTCGATGGCCCAGACCGAGACAGAGAATGATCGTCGCGCTCACGGCCATGGAGGCGGTGAGGACGTAGATGCCGATGGCGAATGAGCCGGTGTTTTTCTCGATGCTGCCGAGCAGGTAGGGCCCCATGAAGCCGCCGATCTGGCCGATGGAGTTGATCAGTCCGATGCACGCGGCGGCGGCTGATTCCGTGAGGAACAGGCTGGGCAGCGCCCAGAACGCGGGCTGGTAGCCTTTCACTCCGGCGAAGAAGACCATGAAGCAGATGATGGTGAGAACGAGGTTGCCCTGGGTCAACGGCGCGAGCCCCAGCGCGATGAGGCCGATGATGATGGAAAACGCGGCGTGGCAGCGGCGTTCGCCCGTGCGGTCGGAATTCCAACCGACGAACAACTGGCTGCAAAGCGCCAGGCACGGCGGCAAAATGACCAGCCAGGTGATCTCGTTCAGATTGAGCGAATACCAGGCCTTCAAGATGCTCGGGAAAAAGAATTCGTAGCCGTAGTTCGCCGTGACGCTGCAACAAAACGCCACGGCCAGCAGCAGCACCTTCGGATTCCGAAATGCCTCGCCGAGCGTCATGCGCTTGCCCTTGGAGCGCTGCGCTTTTTCGAGCTGCAGTTGCTGCTCCAGCGCTTCGCGTTCTTCATCGGTGAGCCACTTCGCGTCACGCGGTCGATCCGGCAGCACGAACAGCACGACAAAGCCCAGGATGACGGCGGGCACGCCCCAGAAGATGTACATCCACTGCCAGCCTTCCATGCCCAGGATCTCGGGATGGTGAATGGTCACGCCGCCGATGACTTCGTCGGTGCCGATACGCAATAGGAGGTGAGAGATTTTAGGGCTGACGATTTGCGCCACCGGTGTCGCGATCAAAAACCAAGCTACCGCGCGCGAGCGGTCGCGATTTGGAAACCAGTGGGTCAGGAAGACGATGACGCCGGGGAAAAAGCCCGCCTCAGCGAGACCGAGGGCAAAGCGCACGCAATAGAATTGCATGGGCGTCGTCACCGCCGCTGTGAGCGCGGCCATGATGCCCCAGGTGACCATGATCCGCGACATCATGCGCCGCGCGCTCCAGCGCTCGACGAGCAGCGTGCCCGGAATTTCGAGCAAGATGTAGCCCCAGAAAAACATGCCCGCGCCGAACCCGATGACCGCGTTGTCAAAGTCCGGCAGGTCCTTCGCCATCGTCAGCTTGGCGAGGCTGACATTCGCCCGGTCCACATAGGCAATCACGTAGCAGACGAAGAGCAGCGGCAACAAACGCCAGTACGCTTTGTTCCTGGCGCGATCGAGCGGAGATCTGTCGGGGGTCGGGTTCAAGGTCGGAGTGGTTATCGTTCAAGAGGTTTGTTTTGCAACGGGCCGTTCGCGAGCACGATGCGGTTCGGAGCGAGTCATTTTGAACTGTTTACAAAGCAGGGCGGCTGTGATGCAATCCACGACAATATGCACTTTGATCCGCGTCATTACCAAATCGCCGTGGACATTGTATTCCAAGAAACCGGCGACAAACAGTTCATCCAGGGCCGTTACATCATCAACCACCCCTGGCGCGGCAAGGCGACGAACGAGCGGGGAAAAGCCTACTTCGCCGAACTGCCGAAACGTCTCGAAGAGGAGGCCCAGACGGCGGCGAAGCTGACCGGCTGGCCGATTGAGCGGATTCGCGCGAAGCAGGCGAGCTACAAGGACACGTCGAAGGAGCCGAAGGAGTAATGACGAATGACGAATGTCGAAGAGGTTCCGCGCCAGGGATGGCGGGATCGTTGCGATATTACACCACGGAGCGCCAGGGCCGCCAAAAGGGCCTGGGAGCGGTGCTGCTGGAGAGCCTTGCGTTCCAGCGTTTGCCTTGGGTTTGCACGGGTGTGCGGCGCACACGAACCCAGGGAAGCGCTCGCCAAGACTCGCGCATCCCTGGGCTATATTCCTGAAGCCCTTCAGGCTTCCATCTTGCCCTGCTGAGTGCGCTCATCCCAACGAATGAAGAAATCGGTGGTCACCCTGAATCGGTGATAAATCACGCAACCTGATGAACGACTTCCATACGACGCGCTGGAGCCTCATTTCGCAGATGCGGCATGGCAGTGATCCGGACGGTGCGCGGGTGGCGCTGGGGGAGCTGTGTCAGCGCTGTTGGTTTCCGATCTATGCGTTTGTGCGGCGTGGCGGAGCGGCCGCGCATGATGCGGAGGATCTGACGCAGGCCTTTTTTCAGCATCTGCTGATGCATGACCTCATGACGCGGGCGCAGCGGGAACGGGGGCGCTTCCGGTCCTTCCTGCTCGGCTGTTTGAAGCACTTTCTCGACAACGAATGGCAAAAGGGCACGGCGCAGCGACGCGGCGGGCATCTTTCGCCGGAGCATCTCGACGCACTGCAGGCGGAGGAGCGCTATCGGCTGGAGGCAGAATCGCTGGCGGCGGATGACGATACGGTTTTTGACCAGCAGTGGGCGCAGGGTGTGCTCGATCAAGCCGTGGCGCTACTGCGTGCCGAGCAGCCCGATAGCGCACGGTTTGAACTGCTCCTGCCCGCACTCACTGGCACGGAGAATCGCGACGCGCTGATGACGGCGACGGGCATGAACGAGAGCGCGCTCAAGGTCGCCATCCATCGCCTGCGCAAGCGCTACCGCGAGTTGCTGCGAAAGGTCGTCGCTGACACGGTCGAGACGGAGGCTGAGGTGGACGAAGAACTGGCCTATCTGGTGGCTTGTTTGAGGCGTTGAACGTGAATCCGGAAGTGACTGCCTACGGAACACCCGGAATAGACGGAACCAGCGGTTCAGTCGGGGAGTTGATGAGGAACCATGAGGTGGCGAACTGCCCTACCCGTCCCCTCATCCCAGCCCTCTCCCCGGAAGGCAATCAATCTGCCATTCCCCTTCCTCGCCGGGGCGAGGGAGAGCGCTTTCCGGTCCCTCTCCCCACTACAGGTATTCGTCAGCAGGATGGGCGGTTGCGGGGAGAGGTTAGGTGAGGGGAATCTGAGACGCTGACGAACTCCCCGAATGATTCCAGTTTTCCGCACCTTCCGTTTGTTCCGTAGGCCACCATCTTCATTTCTCGGTCGAACTTTTTCTGTAACCTGCCGCCGTAAACTCAACAGGACCGTGGTGAACCCCAACTTCATCTACACACCATGAACTTCCCTTCCACTTGTCCTGAATGCGGCGCGGCCTTGAAACCGGGCGCGACGCTGTGTCCCGCGTGCCTACTGAGCGCGGGGGCGGCGACGCTGCCGATCCAGCCGGTGAGCGCGGGCATCACGGCGCTGCCATGCGACTTTGGCGATTACCGACTGCTTAAAAAACTCGGCGCGGGCGGCATGGGCATCGTCTATGAGGCGGAGCAGATCAGCAGCGGGCGGCGCATCGCGCTGAAGGTGCTGAATCAATGTCTCGACAACGAGGAGCAGCGTCAGCGCTTCCTGCGGGAGGGGCGGCTGGCGGATGCCCGGTGGTGCGCCGCTGGCCAAGGTGATCCAGGAGGCGACGTCAAACTGGCCGCAGGTGCTGCCCTGGCTGCGTGATTTGAGCGAAGAGCTGGCCGCTGCCGCCAAGAACGACACCACACCGACAACGCTGTCGATTGACCAAGTCTGGATCACGGTGGATGGCCGCGCCATGCTGCTGGATCACGCCTGGCCCGGCCTGCAGGCCGAAGACGCGGTGAGCGTGGCTGAGACCACGCCCGAGAAGGCCGCGCAGGCGTTTCTCCATCGCCTAGCCTCGTTGTGTCCGGCGCAGGAGAGCCCGCTGCATGCTGATGCGTAATTGCACGGGCTGGCGGCGGCCTCCTTTGACCGCCTCAGCCATGTGGCCGGGAACGTGGTGCATCTGCTCCAACAAAAGCCCACCGTGAGCCTGCGCTCGCGTGCGGTGGCGCTGTTCGCTCCTGTGTTGATCGTCATTGGCATGATGGCTTCCATCATGATGATGACCCAGTCGATCATCGAGCGCGAGTGGACGAAATCGAAGCCCGGGCTGCCGATCCTGCCCAAAGTCCTCAAGCTGTATGTGCATGTCGATGCGCCCACGACCACGGACATGCCGCCTGAGTTGAAGGCGCAGATCCGCCAGCATCTCGCCGGACACTACCGCTCCCATCTCGCGGCCCAAGAGCCACCTTCTCCTAACTATGCGCCTCTGCCGGAGAGACACCGCATCATCCTGCGCGAGATCCTCGACACCACGCCCGCGCCATCCGCAGATGAACTCGCGGTAGCGGATGCTGCGGTGCATGCGGCCTTGCCAGGGTTTCAGGATGTCCACCCCGAGCACTCCGCCGCTATCAATCTCACGAAGGCGCTGCCACCGGCCACTTTCGGCCTGTTGTGCGCCCTTTGCCTCTGGCAGTTCTTCTGCATCCTCGCGCTCGGCTCGCCACTACAGATGCACCTCTCGGGCATTGCCGCCGTCACGCAGACGGATCGTCCCGCGACGCGCCTGCGGATGCTCGTGCGCTGGGGCATCGGCTGGTCGGTGCTGCTGGGCGTGATGGCCGTGATGGCCGGGCAGATCGCCCGCATGGTGAACGGCGTGGATGTTATCCGCACGCTGCCGCAGTTCGCGCAGCTCTTTGTGCCGGTATTCCTCGTGGTGGCGCTGATCGGCCTGCTGTGGCCGCAGCGCACACTGGTGGACCGGCTGGCGGGCACCTGCCTCGTCGCACGGTGAGATGAAAGAGGCGGCGGTCGAAGTGGTTATTCTATCGGCCGTTTACCCCCCTTTCATGGCTCAAACATCCCCCCATTCTCGATATTCATGGCTCCTGCTGTGCCTGCTGACTCCGTGCCTGTTCGCGGCGGAGCATCCTGGCGCGATCATTTACAAAAAGCAGTGCGCCGAGTGCCACGGCGACAAGGGCGAGGGTGTGAAGGACAAGTATGACGAGCCGCTGACCGGGGACCGCAGCATCGCGGCGCTGGCGAAGAAGATCGAAAAGACGATGCCGGAGGACAACGCGGGCATCTGCGTGGGACCGGACGCGAAGGCGGTGGCGGAGTACATTTACAACGCGTTTTACTCGCCAGTGGCGCAGGCGCGGGTCAATCCGCCCGCGAGGGATCTGGCGCGGCTGACGATCCCGCAATTTCGCAACAGCGTGATGGATGTGATCGGACGGTTCCGCATGGGGCCGGGTTTTGACCGCCCCATCAATGCGGAGCAAGGGCTGAAGGCCGTGTATCGAGGCACCGCCCTGCCGAAGCCCGGTGAGGTGGCCGTGGACAACACGGCGAAGACGGGCATCAAAAAGAAGCGCCCGAACCACAAGATCGAGCGCGTGGACCCTGGTGTAGCGTTTCACTTCGCCGAAGGCAGCCCGGACAATGCGACGATGGAGGCGGAGCAGTTTGAGAACCAATGGGAGGGCAGCATCGTGGCGGCGGAGACCGGCGTGTATGAGTTCGCGCTCAAGACCGAGAACGGCGCGCGGCTGTGGATCAATGATGGCGATGATGGCGACGCGCTGATCGATGCCTGGGTCAGCGCCGGACCGAAGGTGCGCGAGGAGTCGAAGAGCCTCTTCCTCGTCGGTGGTCGCGCCTACGCGCTGCGGTTGCAGCATTTCAAATTCAAAGAAAAGTCCGCGTCCATCGAGCTGTGGTGGAAGCCGCCGCATGGTCTGAAGGAGATCATTCCCGCCACGGCGCTGCGCACGGAGCGTCCGCGTGAGCTGATGATCGTGGACACGAATTTTCCGGCAGATGACCGCAGCTTTGGCTACGAGCGCGGCACGACGATTTCCAAAGGCTGGGACCAGGCGGTGACGGATGCCGCCATCGCCACCGCCGAGCATGTGGTGGAGTATTTGGACCAACTCGCCGGCACGAAGGCGGGAGCACCGGACCGCGAAGACAAGCTGCGCAAGTTCGCGCACACGTTTGTCGAGACCGCGTTCTGCCGCCCGCTGAGCGAGGAGCAACGGCAGGTGTATGTGGAGTCGCAGTTCAAGACGGCCAAATCGCCCGAGACGGCAGTGAAGCGCGTGGTGTTGTTCACGCTGAAGTCGCCGCAGTTTCTCTATCCCGATCTGCGGGCGGGCGAGAAGCCGGATGACTTCGATGTAGCCTCACGCCTCGCGCTGGCGCTGTGGGACTCCGTTCCTGACAAGAAACTCGCGCAACTGGCCGCCAGCGGCAAGCTGCACACCCGCGATCAGGTGAAGGCGGAGGCACTGCGCATGGTCACGGATTCGCGCAGCAAGAGCAAAACGCATGGCTTCTTCCATCACTGGCTGGATCTGGAGCACGCCGAGGGCGCGTCTAAAGATCCGCAGGCGTTCCCCGGCTTTAACGACGAGGTCATGGCCGATCTGCGCGAGTCGCTGCTGCAGTTCATTGACCAAGTCGTGTGGAGCGAGAAATCCGACTACCGCGAGCTGCTGCAGGCCGATTATTTGCTGCTGAACAAGCGCCTGGGAAAATTCTACGGCAAGAACACCGCTGGCGACGATTTCCAGCGCGTGTCCTTCGATCCGCAGCAGCGGGCCGGAGTGGTCACGCATCCGTATCTGCTCGCCTCGTTGGCCTCCAGCCGCGCCACCTCACCGATCCATCGCGGCGTGTTCCTCACGCGCAACATCGTCGGCCTTTCGCTCAATGCGCCGCCGATGGCCGTGACCTTCGACGAGAGTCATTTCAATCCGAAGCTCACCATGCGCGAGAAGATCACCGAGCTGACGCGCAACAAGTCCTGCATGTCCTGCCATTCCACGATCAACCCGCTCGGCTTCAGCCTAGAGAACTTCGACGCCATCGGGCGCTGGCGCACGATGGACAACAACAAGCCCGTGGACCCCGCCGGGCAATTCGCCGACGATGAGGGCAAGATCATCCACCTCAACGGCCCGCGTGACATCGTAAACTACGTCACCAACAGTCCCTACGGCCAGCGCGCCTTCATCCGCCAGTTGTTCCATCACGCCGTGAAACAGCAGGTCGCCGTGTATGGCGCGGAGACGCTGGAGAACCTGCAACGCGCCTTCGCCGACTCCGGCTGCAACATCCAGAAACTCCTCGTCGAGATCGCCATCACAGCAACCGAAGTCAAGTAGTGGTCAAGACTCTTCACGCACCGGCCGCCAACTCACACCGCATTCTTTCCCATGAAACACCTGAACCGCCGCCAATTTCTCCGTGACCTCGGCATCACCGCCGGAGCGCTGCCATTCCTCGCCGGACTGCCGAGCATCACGGGTGCCCCTGCCCCGCAGCGGCGGCAGCGGCTAATCATCATGTTCTCGCCGAACGGCACGATCCCGAATGAATTCTGGCCGGACCAGCCCGGGCCGAACACGGAGTTCAAAGCCATCTTGAAGCCACTGGAGGCATTCAAGCAGCGCACGCTGCTGCTGCACGGCGTCTTCAACAAGGTGCGCGGCGACGGCGACAGCCACATGCGCGGCATGAGCTGCCTACTGACGGGCGACGAGCTACTCAAAGGCAACATCATGGGCGGCGGTGGCAATCCAGCGGGCTGGGCCAGCAGCATCTCGATTGACCAGGAAATAAAGAACTTCCTGCAAAGCCGGGCGGAGACGAAGACGCGCTTTGGCTCGCTGGAATACGGCGTGGCCGTGCCGGAACGCGCCGATCCGTGGACGCGCATGAGTTACGCAGGCGGGAACCAGCCCATCGCGCCGATTGATGACCCGCATCAGGTGCTGAAAAAACTCTACGGGCAGATGAAGGACAAGGACAGTCTCGTCAGCGTGCTCGACGACGTGAAGGACGACCTCAAGCGCGTCTCCGCAAAGCTCAGCTCCCGTGACAAGGCGCTGCTGGACCAGCACATGACGCTGGTGCGCAGCCTGGAGCAGGATCTCGCTGATGCCGACAAGCAGGGCGCGCTGGCGCATCCCGTGCCGCAGGTGGACCCGAGCATCGAGCTGGTGAACGACAACACGCCCGAGATCAGCCGCATTCAAATCGACCTGCTGGTCAATTCACTCGCCAACGACATGGCGCGTGTCGCCACACTGCAATACATGCGCAGCGTGGGCATGGCGCAGATGCGCTGGCTCGGCATCCAGGAGGGCCACCACTCGCTCTCGCACGATCCTGACAACAACAAATCGAGCTACGAGAAGCTGATGAAGATCAACACCTGGTTCGCCGGTGAGTTCGCGTATCTGGCGAAGCGCCTGAGCGAAACCCCAGAGCCGACCGGCGACGGCAGCATGCTGGACAACACCCTGCTGGTGTGGACCAACGAACTCGGCAAGGGCAACAGCCACACGCTGGACAACATCCCGTATGTGATGGTCGGCGGCGGCTGCGATTTCAAGATGGGCCGCTCCCTGCATTGCGACAAAGCCGCGCACAACCGCCTGTGGCTGTCCGTCGCCCATGCCATGGGCCACACCGAGTTGCAGACCTTCGGCAAGAAGCAGTTGTGCGAGGGCGGAGCGTTGAACTTGAGCTGAGACGGCAGGATGCCGTCACTCCTTGGGACGGACACGGGGCGCGAGTGTGTCGCAGACCACTCGCCTCTTTTTCAGCCCAGCGGTGCCGCTCATAAATGACGAGTAGGCTTCGACATACTTGCGCTCCAACAAAACGAGCGGCGTTCCACCTCAATCCAGCGCGCGTTTCGGCGGCGCGATGGTGACGGCAGCAGCAGCTCCCGGCTTGCGAACGGCGGCGGGCGCGAGACGCTGCACCTCGTAGCCGGGAATGTTCAGCGTGAGATCGAGTTTGGTGAGGAACTCCCAGGTAGCGGAGACCCCGACCTCGTCGGCGAGTTTACGGGCCTCAAGGTAGGCTTCAAAGGCGTCCGGCATGACTTGGAACACGGCCACGCCGCTGGGATCGACTTTGATGTCACGCATAAGGCGGATATAGGCGGAATTGGGCTGCTTCATGGCCGCGATGGTTTCACCACCGCCGCCTTTCGGGGTCAGCGCCAGTTGCACCAGATTGGAGGTGGGAGTGCTCTTGGCCTCGAAAGCGTAGGAGCCGGCCAGCAGCGGGTTAGCGGCGGCACGCTGCATCAGCGACGCCACGCGCGTGGCGTCGTAAATGGAGCGCTCCTTGCTGCGGTCCTCGATGCCTTTGAGCTTACCGAGATCGCGGGTGAAGTAGTCCGCCACATCCTTGGGCGCGGCCTTGACCTCATGGGTGGCGGAACCCCAGGAAAAGGTGATTTTGCCGCCGGCCACCACGGCTTTGATGGTCGGCTTGAGCGGATCGCGTGAAGGCTCCAGTTTCAGCCATGGGGCCACATCCCCTTTCGTGGCGGCGGCGACGGCCTCGGCCACCACGGGTACGGTTTGCCGCGTGGGCACGGCGATGTCGGCCAGCGCGGCGAGCAGTTGCTTCGTGGGCTGGATGCCGGTGGCGGCCAGCACCTTGTAGCCATCCGCCAAATGCTCCACCTGGACGCGATCCGCCAGCGGGGCGATTTCCGTCCAGGCCTTCTGCGCGTTGGCGGGGGAACCGAGGATGCCTTCGAGCAGTTTGGCAAAGGGCGCGAACTCGGGGTTTTTGATCTCGAGCTGTGACTTCACCTTGTCCATGCCGTCGAGGATGGGCTGCAAAAACTTGCTCTGGCTGAAGGTGATCACGCCCTGCTTCGCGACGAGCACCCGCGTTTCCACCGGCTTCTCAGGATAGGGCCGCGGATTGGGCAGGCGGACGTAGGTGGGCGGCGGCGGTTGGAAGACCGGTGTCTCGTCCAGCAGCGCCTTGAGCCGCTCCACCTCGGTCTGCAGCTTGTCGGTTTCCACCTTGGCGAGTTCACGGTCTTTACGACGTTCTTCGAGCTGTAGCTTGAAGGCGTCCAAGTCCATGAACTTCATCTTGGCCTGGAGGTCGGAGGTGTCGATGGTCTTGAGCTGCTCAACTGCCTTCTTCATGTCCGCCTCGGCCTGCTTCTGGTCTTCCTCCAGCTTTTTTGGGTCCGCCGGCGGCGGCGGGAGCTGCTTCAACTGCTCCTGCATCTTCTGGTGCTCCTCGGGCGTGACTGGCGGCAGTTCGGAGAGGATTTTCTGCACCACCCGGGCGGCATTCAGCGCCATGACGACGAACACGATCATGAGCACGCCGACGACGTTCGTCACCGCATCCATGAGGGAGTCGAGGTTCAGCTCACCGCCGCCGTCAGCTTTCTTTTTGGCCATGGTCGTGTGGGGTTAAAGTTCAGTGGGTTTACTTCGCCGCAGGTGGCACAGAGGGCTTGGGTGCCGCCGGGTCAGGAGGAGGGGCGGCGGGCGGCGGCGGGATTTTGCCGCGATATTTGTCAAACATCGCGAGGTCCAGCACCCCGCGCCCTGGAATGGGCAGCTTGCCCACACGTACCTGGTAGTCATTGTCCGCGCGGCCCGCGCCGTTGTTAAAGGCCCCCTGCCCGTCGTCGCGGATGAGGAACAGCACGATCGACTTCGGGTTCTTGGCGACTTCGGTCAGGAAGTGATTGTAGGCCACGTCGCTGACGACGACCTCAGGGGTGGCGCTGAGACGGTAGTCCTCATCCCCCCAGGCCTTGAGAATCTTCAGGCCGCCGCCGACGGCCTCCACGAAATAGACTTTGGAATCCTCCGCCATGCCGCTGCCGGAGGGCTGCACAACCACCGGCGGGATCTTCTTGTCCTCCGGCACCTTACGCTTCTTGATCTCCGCCAGCAGCAACTCGATCTCCTTTTTGCTTTCAATCTGCTGCTTCTTCAGGCCCTCAATCTCCAGCAGCAGGTCGTCCAGCTCCTTCTGCATCTGCTGGCTGATCTTCAGGTTCGCCTCCTGGATGTCCTTGGAGGTGCTCATGAGCTTGCGCAGCTTGATGAACTGCTGCTGCTTTTCCTCGATCGCCGCCTGCTGCTTCTCCAGCAGCGCCAGCTTCTCCTTCAGCACCACGTCCAGCTCCTTGCGCTCCTCGATCTCCTTCTTCATTTTGATGAAGTCCTGGGCGCGCTGGATTTCCTCCGCGCTGCGTCCCTCGGCCTTGCCCATCTGGGCCAGCACCAGCACCACGATCAGCAGCACCAGCGCCCCGATGAGACAGGCGAGGATGCTGAGGAACGGGAAGAGGGAGACCTCTCCTTCGCCAGATTGCCGGCGTTTTGCCATGAGTTGCTCGAGTTAAGGATTGTGCGCGTGGTTCAGTCGCGACTGAACCAGCCTTTTTTCTTCACCTGATGGATGATGATCTGCTTGCCTCCCAGCTCCGAGAGCAGGTTGTTGAGGGATTGAATGCCGCTGGCCAGTGACCGCGTATAGTCCGTCGTGGTCTTGACGCTGTCCTTCACGGAGTTCGTCATGTCATCGCGCATGCGATTCAAGGCGGTGGCGAACTCCGAGTCCACCCGCTCCTGATGCGCGGCGGCGCGTTTGTCCAGATTGTCGGCTTGCTCTCGTATCTGTTTGGAGAGCGCGTTCAGATCGATGAGAAACTCTCGCTGCGAGCTGGCCACCGCCTTCACCAGCGTGTCCATCATGCCGTTGGTATCGCCACCGGCCACACCGCCGCCGTCATTGAGGCGTGGGAGGAGTACCTCATTGCAGAAAGCGTCGATGTTGTTGAGGTTGTCATCCTCCGCCTTCGCCAGCGCGTTCATCGGAAAGTTCAGGAACATCGCCAGTACGAGGCCGAGCAGCGTCGTGTCAAAGGCCGTGCCCAGACCGCTGGTGACTTGGCCCAGGGAACCCATCACCTTCTCGATGTCGCTCACCTTCAGGTCGATGCTGCCGATGGCCGTGGACAGGCCCAGCACCGTGCCGATGAAGCCCAGAATCGGAATCGCCCAGAGGAACACTTTCACCAGCGAGTAGCTGCCGCCGATGCGCGCGCTGTCGATGTCCGACTGCGCACTCAGCATGTTGCTCACCTCGCCGTTGTTCTGGCGCACCTCGAAGAGCTCCAGCCCCTTGCGGATGCGGTTCACCATCAGGCTGTCGCGCAGGCGGCCCGGCAGGCCGTAGAGCGTGTCGATGAAGCTCCCCACGTTGCCGTTGTTGATCTCCTGGCCGATCTCCGCCGGCAGCACGTCCAGGAACATCGCGTCCTTCTGGTGGCGCAGCTTCTGGCTTTTGAGGTAGAGCAGCGCGAGTGCCCAGAAGAAGAAGAAAGTCTCCATGTAGTTCACCCAGGAGCGCTCCAGGAACAAATCATGCAGGTAGTCCGCCGTATTCACCGGCGGGTCGCCGTACGCGCCCTTGCCAAACGGGAACATGATGCCGAACCACGCCAGGGAGGCCACCGCACCGATCGCCAGCGCCAGCCAGGGGTTCGGATTCGCCGGGTCCGTCTCCTCCCAGCCGCCACGGATTTTCTGCTGGTAGGCATGGCTCGCGGCGGCGGACGCCTCCGCCGCGCCCGCATGCTCATACTCATTGCCAAAGACGTCACCCGCAGGCGGCGGCGGTGCCATGCCACTGGGGGGCGGCAGATTGGCAGGCGGTGGGGGGGCGGCAGGCTCCAGGGTCGCTGGGATGCTCAGTTTGGTGTTGCAGCCGGGGCAGCGCACGACCTTGCCGGCCATTTCCGGCTCGGCTTTGAGCTGCATGTCGCATGAGGGGCATTTGAACTTCACGGGTGGTTTCCTCCTGGATGAGTGAGAATTGAATGTGGCAGGCGCTTAACTACGGAAGGCTGACTGGAACGCCAAGCGATTTCTTGGGAACGCACGCATCTTCCCGTGTTTCCCAGCCCGTGGCCGGAGCTTCACAGGAGACCACGAAGCGAGGCTCGAGTCAGTCCTCCATTTCCTTCCTTATCTTCTGTTCCAAATCACTCCTGCCACTGCGGCTCAACCTCGGGAAACAGGACCGGAGGAGCTCCCCATCTCCCAGTCTCCGGCGCAGCTAGTGGTCGAAGCCATCGAGATTGATGGGTTGCGAGCGTAGAATGAGCATGGCCAACAAAAAATATCGGATCAAGCTCAGTGTTGAAGAACGACAGGAACTCGAAACGCTCATCGCAGCGGGCAAGGCAGCGGTGAGTAAACGGCAGCGGGCACAAATATTGCTGTGCGCCGATGAGGACCACGCGCAAGGTGGCATGAAGGATCGCGACATCGCCCGTGCGGTGGGCGTCTCGGTGCCCTCGGTGGAGCGCACCCGCTGCGCCTTGGCCGAGCACGGGCTGCAAGTGGCAGTGCATGGCTGGCCCGCGCACCGCAAGGAACCACGCGGCAAGCTCGACGGCTGGGCGGAGGCGCATTTGGTGGTGGCCGCTTGCTCGCCGCCCCCGGCAGGCGCGTCGCGCTGGACGCTCAAGCTGCTGGGC
>Ga0209702_10002963_pt1 | contig 27995 bp, 40 predicted proteins | sample FRY01_FD_187210 | JGI IMG/M metagenome (GOLD analysis project Ga0209702, IMG submission 187210) | Freshwater microbial communities from Lake Fryxell liftoff mats and glacier meltwater in Antarctica - FRY-01 (SPAdes) (version 2) | ecosystem: Environmental > Aquatic > Freshwater > Ice > Glacier... | reverse complement strand
ACTTTTCTTACACGCCCGCAATTACAATCTTAGGGGGTTTGCTATGGCAAGTCCACACCGAACACCGACAGCACTGAGAATACTTAAAGGCAATCCGGGCAAGCGCCCGTTGCCTGTAGATGAGGCGCAGTCAAATGCGGTTGCTCTTGATATGCCCGCACCCGAACAGATTGAAAATAATATTGAAGCGGTGAAGGCGTGGCAATCGTGGCTCCCGTTGCTCGTGAATATGCGGGTAATGACTGAGGCCGATGTCCCTATGCTGGTCGTCGCTTGCGAGGCTTTTGCTGAGGAGCGAAACGCCATAGCCCAGATCAACGTGACCGGAGCAGTGCAAGTCGCCGCATCAGGTCACGCACAAGTCAGCGCGTGGACTACGGTTCGCGAAAAGGCGCTGATTAGATACACAAAAATCCTGTGCTTATTCGGCATGACCCCTTCAGACCGGACGAAAGTTAAGACGGTTGCTGCAAAGAAGGCAGGCAATCCGTTCGATATGTAGGGAGGCATGGGGCTGACGGGGTGTGACACCTGCATAGTTGCGCTCTAGCCTCCACCAAACACATGAAAGATTTTGAATCTATCGCGCTGCAATATGCGCGAGACGTTATTGCGGGCGACATTGTTGCTTGCAAGTGGGTGAAGTTAGCCTGCCAACGACAACTGGACGATCTTGAGAAGTACGCCGACGGTGATGTGTTCCTGTGGAATCCGTGGCTTGAGCGCGAAGGAAAATCGTTTCAGCCCGTCACTAAGGTCTGCCAATTCTTGGAGCAACTCCCACACATCAAAGGCGAGTGGGGTTCAGAGTATTTAGAGTTAGAGCCGTGGCAAGTGTTCGCGGTTTCCTGTGTTTTTGGTTGGATAAAGCCCGATGGCTTTCGCCGCTTTAGGACGGCATACTTGGAGGTTCCAAGAAAGAACGGTAAGACGTTTCTTGCTGCTGGAATAGGTCTCTACCTTCTGTGCATGGATCATGAGAAAGGCGCAGAGGTTTACTCGGTCGCGGTAAAAAAAGATCAGGCCCGAATAAGTTGGCTGATTGCAAAGGCGCAGGTTTTGGCATCGCCAGACCTTAGGGCTTATTGCGGTGTTGAAGCGTTAAAGCATTCGATATTTATTGAAGAAAAGAATTCGATGTTCTTGCCTCTCGCGTCTGATGCCGACTCGCTCGATGGCTTAAACGTACATGGGGCAATCGTTGATGAACTTCATGCTCACAGATCGCGCGAGGTTTTTGATGTAATTCGCACAGCCAGAGGTTCCCGACAACAATCTTTGCTGTTTATCATTACCACGGCTGGGAGCGACCGTTCTGGTGTTTGCTATGAGCAGCGAGAGTACATTACCAAGCTTTTGCAGAGCGTGTTTTCTGACGATGGCTCGGAGTCATACTGGGGGATTATTTACACGCTTGATGACGATGACATAGAGAACCTATGGAAGTCTCCAGAACTGCTTGAAAAGGCGAACCCAAACTACGGAGTTTCTGTTCTCCCTTTTGAGATTCTGGGCGAGTATTCGCAAGCGAAGCAAACTCCGTCGGCTCAAAACAACTTCTTAACCAAGCGGGCGAACGTGTGGGTCAACGCTGATACGGCGTGGATGCAGATGCACCGCTGGGATCAGTGCAAGAATGAATCGCTGAGGCTCGAAGATTTCGACGGCAAGCGTTGCATTGTTGGCGCTGACTTTGCCTCGAAGATTGACATAGCCGCGATCTGTTTACTGTTTGAAGAGAACGGCGTTCTGTATCCGTTCCTGCGGTACTACCTTCCCGATGAGACGGTGCGAAACTCTAGCAACGATCAATACTCGGGATGGTGGCGCGACGGTTTGTTGACGGTGACGCCGGGCCAGATCATCGACTTTGACTACATCGAGCATGATTGCAGCGACTTCGCCAGCCGCTTTGAGATACCGGAGTTTGCTTACGATCCGTTTCAAGCGACACAGTTTGCAGGCCGAGCGATAAACAACGGCTGGAACATGATCGAGGTTCGCCCAACGGTGCTCAACTTCTCTGAGCCAATGAAGGAACTAGAGGCGCGGGTTCTTGCAAAAACGATCCAACATAACGACCCTATTCTGACTTGGATGGTGAGCAACGTAGTCGGGCATTACGATGCCAAGGACAATATCTATCCGCGCCGGGAAAGACCAGAAAATAAGATTGACGGTGTGATTGCGCTACTCATGGCGCTCAACCGTTACATGAATCCGGCAGACGAAAACACGTCTATTTATAACAAGCGCGGCCTGCGAGTAATTGATTAATGTTTGAATGGCTTAAACAAAAGAAACAAGGGCCGCAGAACCTTGCGCTCTCAGACTCGCGTGGATGGGGAATCTTCTCTGCCAAGACGGGGTCGGGTGTTGCGGTATCGGTCGAACAGGCTATGCGTATCACGGCTGTGTATGCGTGTGTTCGTATCATTGCTGAGGGCATAGCCAGCACACCTATTCACATCTACAAGAACAGGTCAGACGGTGGCAAGGATCGAGAGGGCAGACACCCCTTGTCTGTTGTGTTCGGAGGCATCCCGAATGATGAGAACACGACTCAAGAACTCTTGGAATATGTGCTCTCATCCCTGCTACTTCATGGCAATTCATACTGTGAAGTGACGCGGCGCAGCGGAAAGGTTGTGGCGCTTGATCCTCTCGACGCGACCTGCATGACTCCACGGCGATTAAGCACGGGCGATTTGGTCTTTGATTACCGCACATCAGGCGGGTTGAGAACGTACACCAAGAAAGACCTATGGCGCGTGACTGGTCTGAGCAAGGACGGTGTGAACGGATACAGCCCTATCACTCAGGCTCGCGAGGCTTTAGGCGTTGCAGTGGCGGCAGAACTTCACGCCAGCAAGACGTTCAGCAACGGCGCAAGCATCCCCGGTGTCTTTGAGATTGACCGCGCACTGAGCGATGAAGGCTTTGATCGGTTGAAAGCACAGCTAACGGGCGGCACAAAGTTGGGCGACATGATGAAGCCCATGCTGCTTGAAGAGGGGTTGAAGTATCACTCAATCTCAATGACGCTTGCCGATGCTCAATTTATCGAATCACGCAAGTTCCAGATTGCCGAGATCGCCCGTATGTTTGCAGTGCCGCTTCACAAACTGGCGGAACTTTCTAACGCGACTTTCAGCAACATTGAGCATCAGTCGCTTGAGATGGTTCGCGATACCTACCGCCCGTGGTGTAGCCGCATCGAACAGACCATTCGCCGCGACCTTCTGACGATGGGTGAGCGGCAGGATTACTTTGCCGAGTTCAACCTAGAGGGACTGCTTCGAGGTGATACCACCACACGTTACGCGGCCCACGCATCAGCGATCACTATGGGTTGGAAAACCCGCAACGAGGTGCGCCAGCTTGAGCGCATGAATGTATCGCCGGGTCTTGACGAATTCCTTGTTCCGCTAAACATGGGCAACGAATCCGAGAAGGCCGCAGATGACACACCTCAACCCACTGAAGCTAGTGCGGCTCTTGCTGCATTAGAGGCGCGCCAAGTCAAGGCGATCACCTGTGAACTAGGGCGCCCTGATTTTAACGAGTGGGTTAAGGATTACTACTCACGCTTGCCAGCAAAGATAGACGCTGACAAGGACACGGCAGAAGCGTACTGCGCTAAACAGTTGGCGGCAATCTTAGCCGCTGACGATGTGGCTGAACTGATTAAGGATTGGAAATGAATGAGATTCAAATATACGGCGGCATTGGTGCTGACGGTTGGGAAGATGTAGTTGGTGCGGCTGACGTTAAAGCCATGCTCGATGAGATTGGCGAGGTTGACAAAATCACAGTTCGCCTTAATTCACCCGGCGGTGATGTATTTGAGGGCATAGCAATATACAACCTGCTCGCCCAGAACCCTGCTGAGATTGAGTTATACATTGACGGCTGGGCGGCATCGGCAGCTTCGATCATCGCGTGTGCTGGTGATTCTGTGATTATGGGCACGGGGGCACAGATAATGATTCACAACCCGTGGACGATTACGATGGGCGAGGCTTCGGACTTCCGCGCTGAAGCCGACGTTCTTGATGGTGTTAAGGAGTCTTTGATTGAAATCTACCAAACCAAAGTCAAGTCAACCCACAAACAGCTTTCCGACTGGATGGATTCAGAAAAGTGGATTCGTACAGCCGAGGCACAAGAGCTTGGCTTTGCTACTTCGACAACTAAAGAAGTCAAGAATCTACGGAGTTTATCTAACTGCCGATGGATCAAGAACGCCGAAGAGCTAGAGGTGCTGCCACCCGTTGAAGAGGTCGGCGCAGTTCAGCTATCGAGAGCAGACAACCCGCGTGATGTGCACCTTCACTATCTGGACTTCTTAGCCCAATCGCAGCGCATTCAGTTATCGAGAAAGAATTAAGGCCTTTAGCCGGAATAGCTAAAGGAACGCAGCCGGAATAGCTGCTGAACAACCCGCCATTGAGCGGGTTTTTTATTGCATGAAATTTAGGAATTAACAATATGAAAGACATTAACGATCTTTTGCAAGAGCGCGGCAATCTGGTTGACCAGATGAAAGCAATCTCTGCAAAGAACCCTGAAGGCTTCAGTGATGAAGTGCAGGCCGAGTATGCTGCTTTAGATGTTCGTCAAGAAGCTGTTAAAGCATCTGCCGACCGTTTGCACAAAGAAGAGCAGATTGCCCATGAGTTAGCGACTGCACCCAAAGCGCAGAAGATTGCTCTTGAGCAGAAGTTTGAAGGCAAACCAATCAATAGCCCAGAGTATGTGAAAGCGTTGAACGCCCACATCAGAACGGGCAAGTACAGCAACGCTCTTGAAGTAGGCACGGATTCTGAAGGCGGCCACCTTGTAAGTGACGCTTTCGATATGATGTTTCGTGAAATCCGCGACGACTACAACCCGCTTCGTGCTTACTTTGACGTAATCACCAGCACTGGCGACCATAACATTCGTGTGGAATCTACGCTGGGTGTTTCTGCATGGACAGCAGAAGAGGGCACTGTCTCTGAAGCGGCTCCCGCTTTCGGCAACGTGGCTTTGCTTGCTCACAAGCTAACACGGCTGGTGAAGGTTTCTCAGGAGCTTTTGCAAGACTCAGACTTTGGCATTGAAGCTTATCTGGCAAGTGCTATCGGTCGGTCACACGGACTGGCTGAAGAGGCTGCTTTCATTGGTGGCTTAGGTGCAGGTTCTAATCAGCCTACGGGCCTGATGGCTGGTGCTGGTGCTGCTGCGACCTCTGAAACTGCCATCACTGAAGAGGCGCTTCTTGACCTGTTCTATGGTTTGAATCGGGTTTACCGCAGCAACGCCACTTGGATTTTCTCTGATGCTTCTGTTCGCGTTATCCGTGGCATTGAGAACGGCAGTGGTGACAAAATCTGGCAGCCTTCTTTGGTCGCTGGTGTTCCTGATGCCATCATGGGTCGTCCGTACCTTACCTCTGTTTACATGGGCGATGCGGCTGCATCACCTCAAGAGGTTGTCGGCATCTTTGGTGATCTCAAGAACTACACTGTTGCAGACCGCACTGGCTTGAGCGTTCAGCGTCTTGATGAGCTTTATGCAACGACTGGTCAGGTTGGCTTTCAAGCATGGTCACGCACTGATGGCAAGGTAGTTCAGGCCGCTGGTATCAAGAAACTGACTCTTGCAGCTAGCTAGTAAGTAAGTGGAAAAAAGAGGGGCGGCCTAGTGTCGCCCCTTTTTACTTGGAGTTTCAATGGGAATCAATGTCACAACTGCGCCAACTGAAGAGCCAGTCACGCTTGCTCAGGCAAAGGTACACCTAGGCTTGTTTTCAAGCGACGATGACAGCATGGTTACTAGCCTAATCAAAGCGGCGCGCCAGAGTGTTGAGATGTACACGGGCAGGGCTATCTGTACTCAGACGGTCACGCTTACTCTTGATTCATTCCCTGCGGTCATTAGCTTGCCGCGTCTACCAGTTCAATCAATCACTAGCATCAGCTACATTGATGAGAACGGCGACAATCAAAGTTTTACTACTTTCAAGGCTGATCTGACTGGTTCAGTTCATGCCCGCATCAATCCGTCCTATGGCGAGGTGTTCCCCGCCACTCGCGCTGAGACAGGCGCGGTAACGATTGTGTATGTATGCGGCTGGGGAAACCCAACCGCATCGCCCGACCCTGTTCCTTTTCCTGTGAAGCAAGCCGTTCTGTTACTGACTAGCTCGATGTACAACAACAGAGAGAACGAAATCATAGGAACGATCACCTCAACCTTGCCTATTAACGTGAAATGGCTTCTGTCGCCCTACCGTTTAAACCAGACCTAGAGGGCAAGACGGCTGTTGTTATCGCTGGCGGCCCGAGTCTGACGAGAGAAGATTGCGAATACGCCGAGAAATCGGGCGCGGTCTTGTTTGGCGTGAATGATGCGTACCGGATAGCCGCGCTTGATGTGCTGTATGCGTCCGACTATTCGTGGCTCAAGCACCATTGGGGCAGCTTTGAAGCGTCACAGACTCTCGTGGTGTCACAGGTTCACGGCGAGACGGCTTCGATTGATCTGCCCATCTATCACGTTGAAGGGCGGCACGGTTGGGACATGAGTTCCAAGACGCTGAACTTTGGCGGGAACTCAGGATTCGCAGCGGTTCACCTCGCCTCGATGTGGGGCGCGGGTAGAATTGTTCTACTTGGTTTCGACATGAAGGCGGGCAAGGAAAAGCGGCACTGGTTCGGGAATCACCCCGGCACTCTGCATCGCCAACCGGGTTTCGATTCGTGGATCTCAAACTTTGAGCGGGCGAACTGTCCGACTCCGATTATTAACTGCTCGCGTGACACGGCATTGACTTGCTTCCCGCGCTCAACGATTCAGGAAACGCTATGCGAAGCGGACTGCTCCGACACAGAATTGACATAGAAACACAGCCACAGACTGCCGACGCGTATGGCGACATCGTAGAGCCTTATACAGCGGTCTACAGCGGCGTACCAGCGTCAGTCATACCCTTGCGAGGGGTGCAGCTAGAACAAGCGTCAGCGACCGCCAACAGCGTTTCGCACAAGGTATCTCTGCGCTACTTATCCGGCATCGCTCCTAGTCAGCGGGTCAAGTTTGGCTCGCGGTACTTTGACATTGAATCGGTTATTAACATCCGCGAGTTAAACCGCGACCTAGAGTTGATGTGCATTGAGCAAGTCTAACGGTATAACCCTCAAGGTTGAGGGGTTAAAAGAGATTGAGTTAGGCATGAAGCAGTTCGCTGCTGATGTTCAGTTAAAGATTCTTGCAAGTGCTGTGCGCGAGTCTGCAAAGCCTATGGTGATTGCAGCAAAGGAAAATCTTCAGGTTAGAGAGAACCCGTCATCAGGCGCGCTGGCTGAGTCTATAGGCATTAAGAAAGTGAGCAAAAGATTCTCAGGCGGCTCGGTTACTTATCTGGTGGCTCCTATAGAAACAAACAAGACTGCGGCGGCGCAATACGCTTCGTTCTATGGGCGCGGCGGATCGGGCATTTATCACGGGCATCTGGTTGAATACGGCGTTCCTAGTCTTGGAATAAAGGCGCAGCCGTTCCTCAGACCTGCGGCAGACAGCACGGCGGGCATTTCAACACAGGTTTTCAAAACCAAACTTGCCAGAGGCGTTGTGCTGGCGGCTAAACGTGCAGCGAGGTTGGGAAAGAAATGAGTCTCGAAACAGGACTTAGGGCGGCGCTCATTGCGAATAGTGCAGTGAACGCGCTGGTATCTAGTCGCGTCTTCTCTGAGCAACTACCAGAGAATCCCGTATACCCCGCGATTATGTTCAGCCGAGTCTCAACGGTGCAGACGCCTGACATGAATGAGGTTAATTCGCTGGTTGAGGTTCGCGTACAGCTTGACCTAATGGCGCTCACCAGCTCTCAAGTGAAAGCCCTTGCCGTAGCGGTCCGGGGTTTGCTGAACGGCTTACGCGGCGACATGGGCGGTCAAGCGGTTCAACGCTGCCTTATGCAGAATGAATTCGATTCCGGTTACTTCGACGGGGATAACGACCATCGGCGGGTAATCGCTGAATACACAATATGGCTTAACGAATAAGCCCAACCAATTTATCTAACTGCCCGCATTTTGCGGGTTTTTTTATGCCCGCACCTCGCGGGTTTTTTGTGAGGAAAAGTAACAATGGCAACTCTATCAGCGGGCACAAAAGTAGGCATCGGTGATGCTGCAACCCCAGAAGTATTTAACAACATTCCGGGCTTGACCACGCTGTCAACGCCGGAGAGTACCACAAGTTCTGTGGACACCACCACCATCGCATCAGTTGCGAAGGAATACATCAGCGGATTACCTGATAACGGCTCTTTGAGTCTGGAAGGCTTCTGGGATTCAGGCAACACTTATCACGTCGCGCTTCGTACTGCCCACGTTGCACAAACAGCAGCCAACTTCTTGATGGTTTTCTCTGATAGCCCAGCAACAAAGGTTCTTTTCACAGCGACTCCTGAGACGTTCGTTATTACTTCCGAGCCTGACGCAGCTATCACTTTCAGCATGGGTCTGAAGGTGTCCGGCGCTCTGGATTGGACAACCACATCAACCATCACCTAGTCAATAAATTAAGGGGGAGAGCATGAAAGATTTCAAATCTTTTGATGACCTGATTGTTGCGTCTGCACCAAAGATCAAGAAAGTGGACACTACAAAATGGTTGGGAGCGCCTGTCTACGTCAAGGAATTTGACGGCGAGGCGCTGGGAATTTTCATCAGCCTGACACAGGACAAGAAAAACAAATCAAGCGAGTCAGAAATGACCGCGACCGTTTGTGCTCTTGCCCTGTGTACCAAAGATGGTACGTTGATGGTTCAGCGCAAGGACATAAAAACAGCCGTTGAGTCTCTGCTTGATAGGAATGCGCAGGGTCTTAACGCGATTTCTATGGCGGCTCTGACTGTGTCAGGGTTGACAGGTTCGGAACTGGAAGAAGCGGGAAACGTTTAGACGCGCAGCCTTACCTTTTCTTTGCGCTTAGGCTGGCGCGGGATCAGGGAAAATCTCTGCGGGAGTTGTTCGATTCTATGTCGGCGCGTGAGTTCGCTTTGTGGATGGCCTTCTACATTAAGGAGCCACCCGACAAGGCTGACAACTTCCGCATGGGGCAGGTTTGTGCGTCTATCTATAACGCCTCCGGGCATCTTCGCCGGGGCACAACAGCCAAGGCAGCAGATTTCATGCCGAAACAGAAACCTCGCGACTTAACACCAGAGCAGTCAATCAATGTGCTTGAAGCAATGTTCGGCGGGAAAAAATAATGGCAAGTAAGATTGGTGGTCTATATTATAGCATCGGTGCTAATGCGTCGCAGCTTTATGCAGAACTCAACAAAAGCAAAAAGAGCATTGGCAAGTTCGCACAGAGCGCCCGATCCGGAATCAATCAGGCGGGACGCGCCTTTGGCTACATGGGTGTTGCTGCTGCTGGTGCTGCCGCCGTTATTGTAAAGAGTCAGCTAGCGGCTATTGATGCGCTGGCTAAGACTTCCGACAAGCTGGGCATTACGACTAAGAACCTTGCTGGCCTACAGTTGGCAGCAAAGATCACAGGCGTAGAGCAAGAGACGCTCAATAAGGCGCTGGTTAAGCAACAGAAGGCTGTCGCCGATGCTAACAACGGGCTGGAGACTTATGCCCGACAGTTCCGCGCACTTGGCATTGACACTCAGAAACTAGCCAACCTTAACCCGGCAGAGCAGTTCAAGGTCATTGCCGACGCGCTCAACAAGGTAGAGAATCAAACCCTCAAGACTTCCATTGCTTACGACCTATTCGGTGGGCGCGGTACTGCCCTGCTTAACACGGTCAAGCTGGGTTCTGCTGGTCTTAATGCGTTCGAGGAGGAGGCTGTTGATCTTGGCATTGCCGTGACGCGCATTGATGCGGCGAAGATCGAAGCAGCGAATGACGCGATAGCACGGGCTGGCGCGGCTGCCGAGGGTGTGGGAAATAAGATTACTGTCGCCCTTGCCCCATACATTACTGCGGTTGCTGACAAGCTGGCAGAGGCCGCCAAGAACGGCGAGACCTTCGGCATCACTGTTGGCGGTGCAATGGAGTCCGTGGGTAACGCCGTCGCCTTCGTTGCTGATGCGTACAATGGCATTGTGGTTGCAATGAAACTGGCACAGGCTGTCGGGCTATCTGTTGGTCAGGTTATCGTCTTTGGCTATGAAGCCATTGCTGAAGCCATCGACACGATCACAGGAGCAATGCTTGAGGCGATTCAATCCGTGTTCAATGCGGGTGCTAATCTTCCTGATTGGGCTGGTGGTGATGCGTTCAAGGGCGTGTCAGATAGCATTGGCAATATTCGTCAGGACATGGCAGAAACCACTGATGCCATCAAGCAGTTTTGGGTGGCAATGGGCGAGGATGCCACGGCTGCATGGCAGTCTTTTGATGAGGCTGTTATGGCTGCACCTCCGGGCGAGGCCATAAAGCAGCAGTTCTTTGAGATTGAGCAGGCTGCAACTCGTGCTGCTGCGGCTATTGCAGAGTCTGCAAATGCCAGCGTCAACACAGATACAGGCGACGCATCAGCAACCGCACTCGCACCAATGGACAACGAGTTATTTCAGGCACAACTGGATCAACGGCTGGCGTTGCAGATTGCACACTCTGAGGCCGCTGCTGCTGCTGAGTTAGCCATTGAGCAAGCATTAGACGCACAGAAGTTGGAAGGCAGAATGCTGACTGACGAACTGCTATTGACGATGGCGCAAGAGCAGGCCTATGCGAAGGTGCTGGCTGAGTTTGAAGCAGAGCAGGCCGCGAAGGGTGAGCTAGGCATCGCCACTACTGACGAACAGAAAATTGAATTGCAGAAGAAATTAGGCGATGAGTCATTGCGAATTGCTGGGGACATTGCCAAACGCCGCGCTGATATAGCAAAAAAAGAAAACGACCTACTTCAAAAGGCAGACCTAAAAACTTTTGACGGTAAAGCTAACACGCTAAGCGCCACTCTGACTTTGACTTCCATGTTCGGAAAGAAAAGCGCGGCCTTGCAGAAGGCTTCTGCTCTAGCGAATAAAGCAATCGCTCTCAAGGATGCGATTGTATCTACCGCTCAGGGTGTTGCAGGTGCTCTGCGTGATGTTCCTTTCCCTGCCAGTATCGCGGCGGCTGCTGCGGTCGGCATTATCGGTGCTGCCCAGATTGCAACCATTGCAGGGGCAGGTGGTGGCGGCGGCGGTGGCGGTGGAAGCGCTCCCAGCTTTAGCTCCGGGTCTACTCCGTCTTATGCCGGGAATGTTGCGGATGATCCCGAAATTCAGCAGCGTCAGGCGCAGTCGTCTGTTCAAATAATTGTTCAGGGCGATGTCAACGGCGTTGATTCATACCTAGAAGAGAAACTCATCCCCGCGTTCCAGAGTGCTATTCAAGAGCGCGACTTAGTATTCATTAGCGGCGACTCACGACAGGCGCAGGAGATAGCAGGTGCAGCTTAGATACACAGCAACCCGCAATCTGATTGCTACCCACACGGTCGATACTGAGTATACGGTGACGGCTAAGCTGCGCGACTATGACCGCTCACGCCAAACCTTTGGCACTACTGTGACCAGTCTTTCAGGACGTGAGCAGACAACGCACCAACGCGGCGATACTTTATTTAAGTGCGCGACGATCCCACTGACTGGTAATGATGCAGGCATCATTCGCGAGTTTTTGGAATCTGTAGAAGATGGCACGCGCTTTGAGTTTGACGGTGGTGGTGGTTTCTACTTATGCACTATTCAGGGTTCTGGCTACACAGAAAAGCGGGTTGTTGAAACCGGAGATGTCACCACAGATTACTATTCGTTTGGGTGGACTCAACGTGCGGAGTGATGATTGGGCCACCTTCTCAGGATACAGCCTCAGCAAAAGTCGGAAGCCAAACTTTGTTGTGCAGGTTATCTATACTGATGAAACGATATCATTTACAAAGGAACCAGTCACATCAAATCTGACTGGAACTATTATTGATGGCGCCATCTCTTCGATCAGTTCTGTGTCGCAGCAGGTTTTCCCTTTAGAAGGGCGCACTCAGATTGGCGGCGTTACTATAAAGCTGCTTGATACAGGCTCGCCTTCAACCTTCACCGAGATAGCCCGCGCTCAACTAGCGCAGGTTGCATCACCCTATAGCGCGGGCGAGTCTCTGCGAAACAACAAGGTGAAAGTGTTCGCTGGGTTCACCGACGACTTCGACGACTACGTGAACGTTGCCACGACTTTTATTAACGAAGTCTCGATTAACAATCAGGAATATACACTGTCCTGCCTAGACATAACCCGACAGATGAGGCGGGATATATTCGAGCAGAAGGAAACCCGCCTTGCTGCAAACCTTTCGGCCCCGTCTGTTAGCCCTCAATCCGACATAGCTGTAACCACTGTAGAAGGTTTCGCTATGTGTGAGCACACAGCGGGCTTTACTGATGCGCCAAATGTATCCGTAGGTTACCTCCGTGTTAAAGACACGGGCGAGATCATACGGTATACTGGCATATCGGAAAGCCCTGTTACCTTCACGGGCATAACTCGCGAGGTCTTTGGCTCTGTGGGTGGTGCGGTCACGGTCAACCTTTCGGAGGATCAGAAGAACTGGCCCGAAGTTGAGGAGGTGATTTATCTTGAAATGCCCGCGCCACAGATGGGCTATGCACTATTGACGGGCGTGATCTTAGGGTCAAGCCCTGAAATCACAATCCCTGTTCATTGGCACATGGGCATACCGACTGAAGATGTTGCCACTGCCGAGTGGGAAAGCATCGGCACAGACCTGTACGAATCTGATACCTCTGGAATGTTTGTGCGCTTTCTACACATGAAGAAAACGGACGGCAAGCAATTTATTGAATCTGAGATTCACAGACTGATCGGCACTTACTCGCCTATTCGCACCGACGGCTCTATTGGGCTGGGGCGAATCAATCAGGTTCTATCTACTGCGAGTTATATCATCACGCTGAGCGAGATAAACATTGTTAAACACAGTGGATTGCGTCATGCCGCCTCTGATGTGGTCAACCAATATCGCATAGATTATGAGTGGGACGGATCAAAGTTCTTGCGATCGCTAGCCCTGACTGATGCTGACTCCATCGCACGGAATAAAATAGTGAAGGAAAAGGTGCTGAAGTTTAAGGGGCTTTATGTCTCGCGGCACTCTGAGTTAATCATATACTCGCTGGTCAATGCGTTACAGAACCGCTACCGCAACCCACCGCAAGAAATGACAATTAGCGTTATGCCGTATCTTGACGTTCTTGAGCCTGCCGATATTGTCAGAGTGGTGCTCCCGAAAATTAAGGACATGGCGCTTACTGGCGGCTTAATGCGCTCGTTTGAAATACAATCCACCCGCATTGATTGGGTTAAGGGCAACGTGAGCCTTGGTCTTTTTGCTTCGTCGGGTTCAGCGTCTGACCCGCTTATCACTCCCGCAGTACCCGTGCTCAACGATGCTTTCTATACATCCAAAGGCACAGACATTGATTCAATCAGTCCGTCTGTAGTCGATGGGTCTGGAAACCTCACAAGCGACTTCACCCTGACGGGTAACGCCGACATGAACAATGCGGCGGCAATCTACTACTATGACGGCAGCTTGACTATAGGCTCCGGTTTCACTTTAACCATTGGCGATAACGTCCAGCTTCGGGTTAAAGGGACGATCACGGTCAACGGCGACATTGATGGAATTGGTCAGGGAAACCCTGCTGGCGTAACTGCTGGCTATATAGGCAACACCCGCGCACAAGATGGCGTGACTTGGACTGGCGCTGGTAAGGGGTTTGTGTCACAGTTCAAAGCAGGCGTGTCAGGCGCTCACTCTTCGTTTCCATCATTGACCGTATCGGCAGGCGATCAATCAGCAAGCCCGCAGGTGACAGACGTTTCCGGCATTCCTTCGGATTTGCGCGGCACTTCTGGTTCAGCGGGAGGGTCTGTGTTTCGTCCGGGCGTTGGCACAAATGAAAACGGCGGCGCTGGTGGCGCTAGTGGTGCGGGTCTTTGCATCATTGCACGACAGGTTGCCTTCGGTGCATCTGGCATGATTGATCTAAGCGGCGCAGACGGTACGGCCACCACTGGCTCCACTTACACGCTGTATTGCTGGATCAGAGCAGGTGCAGGGGCGGGCGGCGGCTCAGGCGCATTGCTCATAATGATTGACGGCGCGGCGGCGTTGCCTGCATTGGAAACGCACTACACCGCTGAGGTGGGATTAACTCCTGTCAGCGGAACACCAACGAACCAAAGGCTGAACGACACCTTCTACGACCACAACCTCTGGCCTTCTGGGTCGGACGGCAGGGACAGGACGACACCGAGCGTACCGGGTACAGGCTATGCCCTAGACGTTATCAGCGGCCAAGACAATTGGTTGAGCAGTAATAAAATTATCTACATCCCGGATACAGCCTAATGAATGACGAACAAGCAACATCCTTTCTTGCGTGGGTTCCTGTCGGGCTGGCTGCGATGTCTGGTGCGTTCTGGTGTTGCAAGCGTGTGATAAGTTACGGGCAGCGCCTTATAGTTCTGGAGAATGCTATCAGTGATGATAGAGCGGATCGCATTGCCTTCATGCTTGAGTATAAGGCCGACCAGCTTAGGGGTAATCAGGACTCAAAAAGCATCGTGGCGGTTGAGACTAAGGTTGACATGATCTTGGAAGAGTTGCGCAAGCGATGAACCTTATTCTGAGACGCCATGCCTACATGACGAACTGCACTCTAGGAACGCTCAGAGTGGGTGACAGGCAGCTCTTCACTATGGAAAGGCCGTGGGTTAAGTATTCCGACATCGGCGGCAAGCCTTTCCTATCGTGCGTTCCTGATGGCCTTTACAACCTGCTGCCGCACACCCGTCCCAATGGCGATAAAAGTTATGCGCTAGTGAATCCGTTAGAGGGTGTCTATCACTACGACGAGCACAGACCGAATGGGCAGGGGCGCTACTTAATCCTTATTCATCCGGGCAATTGGGTGACTGATGTTGTTGGGTGCATTGCCCCCGGTCTTGCCTACAAGATTGATTCGCAGCGGCGGCAGATGGTATCCAGTTCTAAAGTCGCCATGGATGCAATTTTGGTAGCACTGAACGGCGAATTCGGGCATACACTAAACATACTTAACTCAACTGGTGCGGTCGATTGAAGGTGATTCCGAAACACTTTGATCTGTTCGGTCAGCGAATAACGGTGGAGGTTGCGGAAGATTTCTCAAAAGATCATGGCTGCTATGGGAAGTGGTATCCGTCACAGAACCTAATAGTCCTGCAAGCACCAGACGACGGTCACGCAGACGATGTGATTTTACAGACATTCTGGCACGAAGCGACTCACGCCGCCTTAGATGTTTTAGGTTATGGCGATTGGTCGGAGAATGAGACGGTGGTGGAGCAATTAGGGCAAGCCATCTATCAGATACTCAAAACGAAGAGGTAAGGATGCCTAGGGAAACGACTCACTTAGTAATTCCAGACACTCAGGTTAAGCCTGATGTGCCGATGAACCACTTCACGGCGCTGGGCAATTACATTGTAGAGAAGCAGCCTGACAAGATCATTCACATTGGCGACCATTGGGACATGCCTTCCATGAGTTCCTACGATGTGGGCAAGGCTGGCTTTGAGGATAGAGACTATGCCGCTGATATAGCGGCGGGTAATGAGGCAATGCGATTGCTTCACGAACCTATAAACGCCTATAACAAAGGCCGCAAGAATAAGTACCTGCCTAAAAAAGTTCTAACACTTGGAAACCATGAAGAGCGCATCAACAGATTCAGAGAAGATGCAGAGAACGCGCGCTTCAGGAATGTAGTAACGCAAGCCGACTTCGACACAACCGGATGGAAGGTTGTCCCATTTAAGCAAATCATCAAGATTGATGGCGTCCACTACACGCATTATTTCTACGCTCAGAACTCTGGACGGCCTCTCGGTGGCATGGCTCAGTACAAGCTGACTAAACTGAAGTTCAGCTATTGCATGGGGCATCAGCAAGATATGGATTGCGCCAGAGAAAGCCTAAACAATGGGCAAGTATTGCGCGGGCTTATGGCGGGTTGTTTCTATCAGCATTCGGAAGAGTACAGGGGAGCGCAGGCAAGTTCAGAGTGGCGCGGCGTTCACATGCTGCATGAGGTTCATCAAGGCAACTTCGACCACATGGAAGTCTCGCTTGATTTCCTGCTGAGGCGCTACCTGTGACCGCGCTGGATAAACAAGAGGGTGGTGTTCACTACAGGCTAGCGATTCAACCCGTTGAATTCATACACGCAAACAAAATCCCATTCATTGAGGGCAACGTTATTAAGTACGTTGTGCGGCATCGGTCAAAGAACGGCCTAGAAGATATTAACAAGGCCATTCATTACCTCGAATTACTGAGGGACTTGGAATATGGACAATCTACAGGCAGAGAACGAAACGCTTAAACAGCGTTTTGCAATCCTAGATGCTATGTACGCCGAGAAGGTGCGCGAACTGGATGCACGGGATCGGCTTACTACGGAAGTTAAGGCAGAGAACATCGCCCTCAAGGGTCAGCTACGGCGTATGCAGATAGACCGCAACTCCGAAGAGTAACAGTAGAAATGCACGATAACACCTCCAATGTTATCGTGCATTTTTGTTGCAACAAAGATTAACAACAAACACATTCTTTTTATAACCCGCTTCGGCGGGTTTTTTATTGGGCGAGCACATGACAACCACACTATCATCGGGTTCTAAGTTAGCGGTAAAAGTTGGCGGGATATTTATTGATTTTGGTGGGCTGGTCTCGCTGTCTATTCCTGAATCGACAAGACAGCAGGTAGATGCAACGACACTAAACTCCGTTAACAACGAGTATGTCTGCGGACGGCTGACGGTCGGCACGTTAAAAATAGAGGGGTTCTGGGACAACGGAAATCAAACCCATGCCGCAGTCCGTGAATCAATGATGTCAGGCAGTCCCTTAGACTTCCTTATTACCCTGCCGACATTGCCTCAAACCAACGTGCAATTTACCGCGCTTCCTGCTAGTTTCGTGATTGGAGGAGAGGCAGATTCTCTTATTACATTTAGCGCGGAGTTGCAGGTTAACGGTGGGCAATCTTGGAACGCACTAGTTTCGGTTCTTCTGGTCGGCGATTCATGGACTTTCCGCCCTCTAGATTTCGTCTATTACGAGCAATTCTTTGTTGCGCCCTATCTGAACGTAGACAATCAGGCAATACAGGGAACGCCGCTTCACAGTCGCGGCAATACTTCCCCCCATGCAATGATTACAACCGGCACGTCGTCGATCTCTGCTCGAATAGCGGGCGACCTAGCGGCGAACCCGGCGGCATCCGTCTGTGTTATTGGTGGCGGAACAAATGACTTCGGTTCCAATTATTTCAGAGGGCCGCTGCCTAAATCGAGCCAGCTACTAGAGGCAATGATCTATTGCATTGACCAAGTACTTGCTGCGGGCAAAATTCCTATAGTTGCCAATTCTGGCGCGTTTGGTTTAACCGGCGCAGACCTTACACAGCAACAACTTTACAACACCCTCCTCAGCACTTACTGCACAACTGCTGGCATCAAGTATATGGACCTTTACGAACTGAGCAACGCCGCTGCTGATAGTCGGGGTGGGGTTGAGGGTGCGATATGGGATGCCTATAAGGGTGACGGTGTTCACCTGAATATAGCGGGCTGTACCGCTTACGCGGCGTTAGTAGAAGCTGCCATTGCCGCGCCGAACCTTGCCGTGACGGCGGCTCAAACAGTGATCCGCACCCGGCCTAATGCTCACTTGATGACGGCGGTCGAAATGAAACGCATTCATGGCATGGTTGATGCGATGGGCAGTGAGTGGGACAACATCACTGACTTTTTGTATCTGGGGCAATCGGATACGGCAGGCAATGCGGCAACCGGACTTAAGGGGCTTATTGAAGCCACCTATACAGGCGCACCAACATCAAGCGATGTTGGTATGGTGTTCACGGCCGCGCAAAATATACTCACCGGCAAGAACTCAACAGAGCTATACACGAACAGTTTTGCCGGCGTTGGGCATCGGTATTCAGCCTATACCAACACGGTGGGCGTGAGAAATTGGCCGTGGGGCAATGCAACCGCCTCAGCGCTTAATCAGTATTTCGGTTACTCAGAGGCCACAGACGGCGGCACTACATTGTTCTCCGTTGACACAACACACTTTAGCCTGACACCGAGAACGCTGGCCAGCGATATCGGGCAGGTTATGGAGTCGATAGCGATATCATCGGGTGCCACGTCTACGCTCCAAGTTTTTGAGAATGGGGTTCCAATTGCCACTGGTGTGGGCGTAGATTACGTCACGCACACAGTCACAGATATTACTATAAATGGTGCATATTTCTTTGGTGTTGCAGGCATGGCAGTTAGTACATGGCAGGTGTGGTACGTTCTCAGCGCGGTCGGCAACCCTGTAATCAGGGCGGCCGCCATTGAAGCGGCATTCGCGGGCGATTTTGACTAATCTGATCTTTTTATAACAACCGCTTCGGCGGTTTTTTTGTGAGCGAAACAATGGCAACAATTGAAAACGTAGTAGTGGGAAATGACGATGCAACCGGAAGTGGCCCTTATAATCATCTATACGTCGGCTCTGGTGGTAATCTGGTTGTGGTAACTCGCGAAGGTTCGAAGGAATCACCAGAACGCACCACCACATTCTATAGCGTAGCAGCAGGAACCAAGCTGGAAAATGTTGATGTGCAATATGTGCGCGATACCAGCACCACCGCTGATAACATTGTCGGCTGGAAGTAATGACTCACAACTTTGCCGCGTTACGATCCGTAGCGGCGCGGGCTGATGCGGATGCGGCTAAGGCGATTGTGTCTGGCGCAAGCGCCTACGCTCAGAATGTCGTATGGCAGGGCGTCTATAACCTGTCAATGCTGGGCTGCTGGGAGGACGTTGACCATATCATTCTGCCTAGAGTAGGCACAACCGACAAGGGCAAAGACTTGAAAGGCGGGTCTGATGCTGCGACCTATGTCGGGGCAGGCGGCTCTTATTCAGCTCAGGACGGATGGAGCACCAGCAGCACGGGCTACATCAAACTCCCGTGGGATTTACAGGCCACTGCAAACGACCGAAATTATGCGATAGGCGGATATTTCAGCGCGATAGCGGGCGGCTCCGCTAGGTTTATTTTTGGCGGATCAACGTCCGGTGCTTCTGCAAGCAGCGTTGGGCTAATGCACAATTCGGGATCAACTCGGATGCAGGCGTATCTTAGCTCAACGTGGGCAACCGTGAACACTTCATATTCAAGCCTGTCGGAGTTTCTAAGCACGCCCATTGCTATATCTGCACAAACTGGCAATACAACAATAACGACATACTATAACGGCACATCTTCGGCTGGTTCCGATATTGCATCTGTCGCTATTCGCCCTAACTCAGACCTAGCAATTGGCGGAAGTCTTAATAACGGCACAACACTTAACGGGCCTTGTGCCGTAACCTGCGGCGCGTTCTACGTCACCGACAGTGCAATCAATATGCCAGTGTTCCTGTCTGAAATTGACGCCATGATGAACGCGCTGGCAATGACGACTGTCCCATTCGGCAACGCCTACGCTAACGGCGACTCGCTCATGTTGGGTGCAAAGGGTCTGGTTGCTAAGATTACTGATTGGGGTAACGTCGATGACCAGTCAACTTCAGGAAAAACACTTGAAGATATTTCCTCTGAATCAGTTATTGATATTGCGGCGTACACCGCCTGTGACGGCATTGTGTTTGAGGGTGGGGTGAATCAGTTCCTTCCTGCTAACTGGCCCACTACAGCCGCTGAAATGAAGGGCTGGCTAGACGATGCCATTGCTGCCAAAGATGATGCTGGCGTTCCGTATATGCTCGTGATGGGTGTCATGCCGTTCAGGGGCAACCCCGCGTTTGCTTGGACTACGGAGAAGCAAGCCGTGCTCGATGAGTACAACCTCTACTTACAAGGCATTATTAACAGTCGCGCCGACATTCTTGGCGAACCTCTAGCCCTCTATGACTGGATGGAATCGGACGCAGTAGGGCAGGAAGATGCCAGCGAGTCAGGCCCAACGGTGGTTAGTGGCGGCACGAAACAGCCGCGGGTTGAAGAGGGCGTTCACTGGTCACACTTCGGGTCTGATTCCGTAGCAGCAAGAATCAGCCGGATGATACGCAGAACTCAGTACTACAAGGGGTAGTCATGAACTGGATAACTAACATCGCAACGAGCATCGTCGAGCCGCTTGCCAAGATAGTCACCAACCGTCAGGACAGGAAAGCCGCGACCGAACGAGCTACAGCGAAGCTGGTTCAGTCTAAGCAGGAGGGCGCACAGGAAGTCCGGCTCAAAGATCAGGACGTTGAAGCTATCCTAGCGTCCGGCATGGGGCAGTCGTGGAAAGACGAGTATGTCACGATCAGCCTAGTCAGCATTCTCAATCTGCTGGTGGTCGGTGGAATCCTAGCGGCCTTTGGTTATGGCGAGGTTCTGCAAGGGCTGTCGATAGCACTACAGGCTATTGTGGCTGCTGGTGTTGATATTGGCTTTCTGCTTGAGGCGACTGTTCTCTCTGCTATCGGCTTGAGCGTGTGGCGCAAGGCTTGATAAGGCTGCACACAGCGCCCGTGGCTGGACTTAAATCCTAAACCAATACTAGGGCTAGGGGTTGGGACAGAGTGGCTTAGAACGCGCTGTGTGAGTTGCCCAGCCGTGGACTCATAGCGCGGCCAGCAATTCTTGGCGCTCCCGGATGGCGCGCAGCTTCGTGTATCTGGCGTGGAACCTAATCACCATGTCTGCCCGTTTGTGGCTGTGCCTCTCAGCGTTCAGCGCGGCAAGAACCTCTGGCTCTGTTAGTTCCCCCATCACCCTGTTACAAGAACCCCAGCTTCTAAGCGCCTCGATGACTTTTTCTTTTCTTGGTTTTGTAATTTTCATTCGTGTCTCTTTAATGCAGTTAAAAAAGGGGCGCTGTGCTAGCCGCCCTTTCGGTTTTATACCGACACCACCCAGCCCGATGGCATCGCCTTGTAAATTGTTGCAACATCTACCAGAACCCGCCCGCCTCGGTAGCTGTCGCCGAATAACGTTGTACCCATAAAGCCCCCAGTCTGAAGGTCTTTCCGGCCTACGCCCTGCAGCTCCCCTTCAACAACGACATAATCGCCTGCCTGAATAAGGCTGATGTGCTTCTGTGTTACTGTAAATTTGATAGTCATAATGTTCTCTCTGGTTGGGTTGCGGCGCTTCCTGCCGATGTGTAGATAATACAGCAATCCCGTACTGAGTCAAGTTTTATTTGATTTAATTTGAAAATAAAAAAAGGGGCGCTGTGCTAGCCGCAATGATTTCTGCGGGCAAGTCTGCTGCGGGCCTAGGTTCGCGCTCAGTCATTGACCCTGATCCCCTGATTGCTGACCTTTGAACCATTGACCTTCGCAATTTTCCATCACAACGTCCTCAATATAGTCACGTTGCAGCGGATACCATGCGTCTGTGATTAGGTCGCCGCTTGCCCTGTTCATGCGGATATAGGCTTGGCAATCGGCTTCACTCTTAGCCATCCACCAACTGCCGCCCCGTACATACAGGCGACCGTCTTTGAATGACTCCCGACCGCCATACACGCAGTCTTTTTCGATGTGCTCAAACCAAGGATTGATGAGGTCGAGGTTTCGGACTCCGCCATAAGTGCCGATACCAACGCTACATTTCCGGGCTTGGAAATTATTTAACGCCATCGTGCCAATCCGCCTATCTCGGCCTTGGATTGTCAGCCCGTGATGCCCACCCTCACAGGTGACGTTATCAAGGTTCAGCAGGCCGCCCGCATAGCGATATGTTGAAACCTCTATAGTTGCCCATGAGAGTTCCGTTTTTGCGTATATTTGCCGGAAGTCGGATTCCCAAACGCCATGCAGGAACATTGCTGCTCCGCCCTTATTGTAGAGATTCCATCGGCTAACATCTGTCCGAGGGCAGCCATCTATTGTAACCAATGGGTTCTTTGTGTCGCCTGAGATAGCGATGTCACTGGATACAAAACCGCCTGACACGGTATGAGTGTGCCCGCTGGATTCGCCCATTAGCACAGAGTCAGCAACGATTAGCCGCTTGTCCTTAGCAAACGCTATGTGGGATGCGTGAGTGTTTGATTCTATGCTCCCGCCTGATACGTTCCGGGTTGTGCCTCCTGATACCACGCCGCGTAGGTGGATGCGTGACCATGACTCTGGGTTTTTGTTGTAGTCAGGGTTTAATGTCGGATGATAGAAGCAGTAAGCGTCCTGCTCCTGCTTGTGTACGCCTTTCGGGATGTGGATAACGCCGCCATCGCCGAATGAGGCTTTGTTGATTGCATGTTGTAGGTTCATTTGTCCTGCTCCCACATTGCTGCCATGTATTCCTGCACAGGAATCTCAATCCCGCAAGGGAATGAGCCTTCGTAGTGGTCGATAACTGCTAGAAGAAGTTTCTCTATCTCAATTACTTTATTTTCTAACTCCGTCACTCTATTATCACTCATGTGTGTGACCCTGCTCATAACGCGCACCCCCATAAGAACCAGCCGCACAAAGAATGTGCCAGGCGATGCGCAATCACCCACATCCAAACAGTTAAGTACATAGCGCCACAGAATAGGGCGATAGCCAGCAATGTTTGCATTAGTTTAGTCATTGCCCTGCTCCCATGCTTCTAGTGCATCATTAGCCTTTCGCTCAACACCACGCAACAACCCTTCGCCGTACACGCGTCGCCCATCTTGCATCAAATACCGTGCCTCGCACAGTGCTACAGCCAGCGCCTCGCCTTTGGCTATCTTTTCGTTAGCGGCATCGAGTAAATCGACAACCAGATGTATGGCTTGTCGGCTAACTTTTACTGTTTCCCAATCCGGATCGTCTTGCCGATATTGCCGATAGTCCAGCAGGGCCGTGACATCTGGGTGCTGCTCATTATTGCTATTCATTATCCATCCTCCCATAGCGGCACTCTCTCTTCCAGTGGGTACAGTTCTATTAGTGCGTCGCGCAGTCGTTTGCACTCAGCGGGGGTGATGTATTTAGAACAGGCGTTCACCTTAAAAAGGGCGCTTGCGTCGTACAATTCCTCATCTATTTGAACCCTGAAGTGGCTATTGATTCTGTGAGTTATCATTTTTTCTGCTCCCGTGTTGCGTGTTCAATGCCTAGCAGTGTCCGGCGAATTCGCTGCGTCTGTGCAAACCTAATCAGGCCAAGCAGGGCGAGTAATAGCAGGGCTGGTAGAATCATAAAGAATTCAGGACTCATCACTATGCACCGCCATTAACTCGCTCCTCGCCTCTCGCAGAAAGAAATCACGACACCGCACCGAGGGGTACGAAAACCTTGGAAACTGCATGCGCGTAACCACGGCTCCAATATACTCAACCTCTACCGTGTAGCTTTGACCCACGTAGGTACGGGTTAGGTGAAAAGTATTCATCAGAACGGTATCTCGTCTGTCAAATCTGCAACCGATTGAGCAGGAGCAGACTGCTTCGATACGCCTGTTTCCCGTGAGTCCAGAATCTGCATTTCGCGTGCTTTGATCTCAGTGGTATAACGCTCGTTGCCTGACTTGTCCTGCCACTTACGAGTTTGCAAGCTGCCTTCGATATAAACCTTTGAGCCTTTCTTAAGGTACTCACCCATAATCTCAGCCAGGCGACCGTAGGCAACAACCCGATGCCATTCGGTTTTCTCAACCTGCTCCCCGGTCTTTTTGTCCTTCCATGCCTCTGATGTTGCAACGCTAAGTGTCGCCGCTGCGTCACCCGATGGCATATGCTTAATCTCAGGGTCAGCCCCTAAGTTCCCTATAATTGTTACCCTATTAACACCTCTCATGCTGTTTCCTCTCGTAAGATCAGTTCAAAGCCACCGTAATAGCCGTTATGTTCGTTATGAGTACAGATTGTTATGCACCCCTTGCTGGTCGAAACTTCAACGAAGCAGATTTCGTGCACCTCGTCGTCGCCGTCATCTATTGTTTTGGATTCTTTCTCGATCACATCTATCAGTGTTGAGCCAGCGAGAAATGACAGGTCGTCATCGCAAGTCATGTAACGACACTCACAGCACTCCTGCCACTCATCTGTTAGCGTCATTTTAGTATTGTCCGCAAAGGTGAGGGTGAACTTATCCTCACTCAACGAGGCTTCGCACACCTCTCTGCCAACAAAGTTCGCAGCAGTTGTTGCATCGCATCCCGAAAGTAGACGCGCACTTAATCCTAGTCCGTCATGACTCATGCTGTTTTCCTTAATTTGCTAATAATTTCTTCGGCTTGCTCCACGGCAAGGCTGAGTTGTTTAATCAGTTCCATTTCTTTCTTTTCGTCACGGTGGACACGCAGCAATAGTGCGTCTAGTTTCGGGTGGTAGCTGTAGAAGTCGCACCAGTCACGACCCGTCAGATACATCTGCCCGTGAATCTGCCATAAGTATGTTTTAGGCACTTCAGGCTTTAGCAAGTAATCCATCTGGGTGCTATAAAGCGGGCACTTAATCTCTAGCAGCCCTGTTTCGCTCACCAGCCTGTCAGGACTAGCGCCAACCCAATCACCCATAGTCCAGAACCCTGCCGCGCTTACAGGGGCGAACGTGCGGGCTTGATATGCTTCGGCGGCAACTGGCTCAAGTTCAGTTCCTCTCGCCATGGCATCAGACGAAAAGAACTCAGGCGACTCACCCGCAATGCGTTCGTAAACCGGGCGATAGATTGCCTTCTTGTATCCGGCCGTTGACCTGCCCATGAACAGATCAGCAAAGGTTGACGCAGTAAATCTGCCCAGCCTCAATGCGAACCACTCCGGCGAGTTCTGCCCTATGGTGTGGTGTTCACGCTTCATCCGGGAAAGCCTCAGCCAGCAACAGGGCACGGTTAGCATCTGACAGCCGCATATATTCGGTAATGACAGACAGTGAATCTTTGCCGTTGTCCTTCAATGACTGGACTGCGCCTTGCCACTTCGGGCCACCCTTAATGAGTTCAGGTAACTCTGTCTCAGGTTGAAAATCTCTAAGCCTAAGAGCGTCAACAACATCACCGAACGCTTTAACGCCGCGCTGTACAAATATCTGCACAGGGACGTTAAGCCATTCCTCTAGGTAGCTTGAGTTGGTGAATTTCTCGATGTGCTTGCAGGCTGTACTGTTCAGAATCATTGGCTTTGTATTGCCTGCAAATTCAGCGATCTTTTCTTTCGACTTATTGCCTTGTGGGTCGGTTACGTCCTTCAAAGTGACGCGCTTGATGGTGGCTTTTATCTCTGAATAATCACCCTCGCCATTGTCCAGATCGTGCGAACCGAGGTAGTCTTTGTTAAGCGTTTTCTTCCAATGCGTTTTCATTTCTCTCTCCTAAAATTAGCGCCTGTCTTTATGGTGGACACCCGACAGGCAGGATGCGTTAAACGGCGAAGCAACCGCCCACCTCTCCCTACCCACTAATAACAATATCAACTATACAGAGGCCCACATAGATAAGGCAAATCAAAGTAACAAACCCGCCGCAGTCAGCGAACATTCGGAACATCTCGCGCTTGGTCATTTGTCCTGCTCCCATGCGTCTAGGGCCTCACTAGCCTGTAGCTCAAAACCGCGAAACACACCGCCATATAATTCGCCGTAAACGTTTTGCACAGCTCGCATCGCCTGCCGTGCCTCCCACAGAGCATCAGCCAGTTCACAGCCTTTGGCTACCTTTGCCTCTAATTTGGCTATGCGGCTGTCCTTATCCTCGCATTCGCCCTGACTGCATTTTAAGTGAGTGCTCATTTGTCCTGCTCCCACTCAAGCACGGCTACCTGCAAGATGCTGCAAAAGTCGCCATAGTCATCGGTATCCATATGCAGCATGTATTTTCCACCGTCAAACTCAACACGCAAATCGCCGTCCGGATCAACCGAAACGGTAAACGTGGTGACTGTTCCGCTTGGGCTGATGATCGTTTACTGGGTTGCTCTAACACTCATAGCAACTCACCCGCCGCCATACCCACCACAACCAGCCCGCACATAACGGGAATCAAATCAATTAGTAAAATTATCACAGTCTCTCTCCTGCTGCTTGTGCCATTTCATAGCAAATGAAAACATCATTGTCCGAACGGCTTCCCGGATAAGTCGTGGGCCTATCTCGTCGCTAACAATATCAGTTTCAATAGGCAATTCAAGAAGCGAGTCTCGAACCATATTAACGGCGTAGTCAGGGTCGGTGATGTTGCTCATGGCATCGTTGCACCAAAGGCTTGTGTCTTCACCGGACTGCAAGAGCCAGTCAGCAATGATCTCGCACTCGTAGCGGGTCTGATTGATTTCTTCTTGCGTCATACCGATCTCCTTAGTGGGTAGCTGAGAAGTAAGAGATTACTAGCGAAGAGCAACAGAGTCAAGTATTATTTTACTAAAGCAAGATATTATTTTACTGCGCCCACTGAAGGGCAGCGAATTTGGGCGAGTAAAAAGAGCACTTGCTTATTCAGTAAAGTTTTACTAAACTCGCACAATGAACAATAAAACATTGCTTGATTTGACAAAACGACTACTAAAAGACAGCCCTTTAACATTGCGTGAAATCTCAGTGGGCGCTGATGTTGGCTATGAGTGGCTCTCGAAATTCGCACAAGGCCGGATTGATAATCCCGGCGTCAAAACTGTGCAAAACCTTCACGATTATCTAATTAGGAGCATTAAATGAAACCAACAGAACTCCCGGTGCTGCCGGACGGAACAAGAGTGCGCGTAGCAACCGATTCTCGGCAGTTCATGCTCCAAAGACTTGTTAAGTCAAAAGGTGAAGAGGTATGGTCAAGTTTCAAATACGCAACTAACCTGAATCATCTGCTAAAAATCTATTGTGAGGCTCATGTATTACGTTCCGATAAAGATGCCGCCACGCTCCTAGCAGAGCTGTCTACGACCATTGACAAGCTGGACGAGTTGTTGCCGAGTTGGTCAATCACGATGGCTTCCGGCAAGTGAAATCCACCGACAGAGTCAACATCGAAATAGTGGGCTGGGACAAGCGACAACATCCACTCAAAGGCCGAGGTGAAGGCCGACCAAGTCAGCGCCGCAGTTGGATAGCGTTGTCGGTGGATTTGTTCTCTGATCCTGACTTTTTAGAACTGAATGACAGCGACCGATTGATGTTCATTGCACTCCTAACCCATGCGGGAAAGGTAGGCAAAAGGTTCTCAATGAGTATCCAAACGGCACGCAAACTGTTCTCAATACGTCGCTGTAAGGATTTTGACCACCTAATAAATCAAGGACTTATCAAAACGTGGAACCCTACAGTACAGGACAGTACAGGACATAACATGTATATAAATAAGGAAGCGGCCAACGCCGCCGATGAAGACCCGGAAGAAACGAAAAAACCACTCTCAATATTCGAGGAATTTTTTCAGGCCTACCCGCTGAAAAAAACGAGAAGTCAGTCCGAGCAGTACTGGGAAGAACACCGCGAAGAACTCGACCCTAAGCTGGATTGCCTGATTATGGACGTGAAAAAACGCACCACTTCAGACCGACAATGGCTTGATGGCTATATCCCGCACCCATTCACCTATCTCAATCAAGAGGTTTGGAGGGACGACATCGAGTTGGTGCGCGCCAAGAACACTGGCCTGCAAACCGCAGCACCACCAGACCCGCAGAAGATCAAACAGCAACAGGAGCGCGAGGTCAGGCAAGACCACCTCGCCAACCTGCAAGGATTGTGCGGAATCCATCTTAACAATCTGGTGACAACCCGGAGTTGGGATTTGCCGAAGTGCCAAGACTACATCGCACAGAACGGGCTACAGCATTGAAATGGAAAAGGTCAACGCAATACAGCGGATCGTGGAACGGCTACACGGTCGCCGAGTTCAGCATGACACGAGGCGTCGTCTGGGTCGCTTACCACGGCAAAGAATGGATTGGGGTATTTGATG
>Ga0209702_10002962_pt1 | contig 28003 bp, 28 predicted proteins | sample FRY01_FD_187210 | JGI IMG/M metagenome (GOLD analysis project Ga0209702, IMG submission 187210) | Freshwater microbial communities from Lake Fryxell liftoff mats and glacier meltwater in Antarctica - FRY-01 (SPAdes) (version 2) | ecosystem: Environmental > Aquatic > Freshwater > Ice > Glacier... | reverse complement strand
TATAGTTACAGGATTAATAGGTCATTATTCAAGGATAATATTTTTGACCTATTAATAACAAGGATGGTAAAAACTCAAAAGGTTAAATACCAGAATATTATATTAAGTAAATAAGTGAACACCTCAAAATATTAATATAAAATTTTTACTCCCGCTCTATTTAAATCCATCAAGAAACAATTACTTTGGTGTGAAATTTACGGTTGTTGTATTCTATTTCTAAGATATAAATTCCAGATGCTAATGATTTATCACTAGAAAACTTTAATGTATTTCCGTTTACTCTATATGCTTTATTGAAAACCTTTGTGCCTTGAATAGTAAAAAGTTGCGCGTTTACATAACCATTCAAACTATCTTTAAAGTTAATATTGAAGGTGTTCTCTGTAATTGGATTTGGATAAACAGCAAAAAAGGCATCACTTTCAAAAGAAGCAGTGTCTAAAGCGGTGTTTTTGAATAGGGCTAATTTTGCAAAATTTCCACCTAAAACAGCAGTAGTCTGAGATTCACTCATGCACAACCAATCTTGCATTATTGAAGAATAAATTTGTCTAAAATCGAATTGCATCGCGATTTGGTCTGAAACCGTAGCATTCAAAGGCAAGTTTGGAGAATTTCCTATCATTCCAGAAACTGGATTTTGCGCAGTGATAGAACTTGATCCTGTATTCAATGCTGCTCCAAAGAAAATTACGGGTGCTCCAGCTCCGTGATCGGTTCCTAAACTTCCGTTACTTTTTATTCTTCGGCCAAATTCACTAAAGGTCATTCCGGTTACTAAATTAGCTTTTCCCATCAATTCTAAATCTTGTTGAAAAGCATTAATTGCCTTAGATAAAATACTTAAATTATTGGCGTGAGCACCTTGAGTTTTGTCTGTTGTGTCTACTTGACCGCTATGTAAGTCTGAGGTATTGGGGTGATTGACAATATAAATTGGAGTTTGCAATCCGCCGTTGATTAACTTGGCAACAATTTTTAATTGGTCACCTAGTTTGTTGGAACTTGGATAGGTAGCCGTTTGCGATTGTGTAGTATTGTATGCGTTTTGAATCGCTGCTCGATACACATTACTTTGGTCTTTCATTAAACGCAGAAAAGTCAACTCTGTTCCATAATCAGAATTGGGTGCTGGATCTGTAATTTGATTAATTACATTCAAAAGCGTGTTAGGATCTGGTGCATTATAACCCATATTGATATTGGGTCCTTGCAAAGAAAAAGGTAAAGTAGAGCCTATTTGAATTGCTAACGGATCGGGCATATCGGCAGTTGGATATCCCGTGGGAAAATTGGGATAGATTGTGTCAAGAGATCTGCCAAGCCAGCCGCTATCAAGATTTTGATTGCTACCAGAAGCAGTAAACCAAATATCGGTTGCTCTAAAATGACTGTAACTTGGATTGGGATACGAAACCCCTTGAACTATCATTAATTTGCCATTGTCGTGTAAATTTTTCATTTCGGACATAGCAGGATGTATTCCAGTGGTGCTATTATTGGCCAATGGCAAAACGGAACTTTGAGCCATTAAAATATTAGAACGAGCATTATTTAAATTCGTCCATTTGTCTAAAGGAAAAACGGTATTTAACCCATCGTTCCCACCATTCATTTGAATGATTACCAGTATTTTTCCGCAATTAACAGCTGCATTTGCCAATAGATCTATCGCATTGCTTTCTATAGAAGAGGATGCCATTACAGGAATTCCATTTAACGCTAATGGGATTGTGGCTAAAGCGCTTGTTTTTATAAAATTTCTTCTTTTCATAGCTTCAAAAGGTTACATTAATTGGTATTCTGCGAGTTGAGTAAGGGTTACCAGCAAGGATTTCAATCTTGATTTCACACTGTTTTTATTGGTCGTGTTTGAAGTGTCAATAAGATAAAGTGTCCAAGCCGAAGTCCAGTAACTATTTGTTGTTTGATTAGAAAGTAGGGATTGTGTTTTTATTTGATTTTTTTGTGTAATACTAAGGTCTATTGGCAATAAAAACTGGACGCATTCAGCTACTAATAAATCAGGATCAGAGCAAATTGCAGGGTCAAATTGCTGTATGAAGGCAATTAAATCCACTTCTATACGAGTTGTAAGTAAGTTATAAGTAAGGTTGTAACCGTTAAAAATTCTGTTTAAGAAATCAAATCTTTTTTGGGTAGTACTTGAATTGATCCAATATTCGTGAAAAGTTGGATTTTGATAAAAGGCAACCCAACCAGAAACATTGGGAACTCTCCCCATTACTTGTTCTAACCCGCCGGAAATAGTATTGTTGTAATAGTTCCAAACCTTATATTGCGCTTCATAATTAGTTTGATCCGCAACGGTATAATTCAGATTAAAAGTTCGCAAACTACCAATAACCAAATCAAAAGGGGATTTGATATAAACCCCTCTATTTGCCATATCATAAAAATGTTGACTTTTAAAAAGCTGTTCTAAAACCGGAGCAATTTCCCAATTATTAGCCACAAATGTTTGTGCGAGCGGTGTAATTATGTTAGATTCTATCGTGGCATCAATATCATAATACACAAAATAACGATACAAACGACGGCAAATATATTCCGAAACGACCTGCGATTTCGAGAAAATCATAGTAAGGAAAGCATCTAATTCTGCTGCTCCAGCATTGTTGATTATGGTATTATTGAAAAATGAGGAGAATTGTTTGTTACTCGTTTCGTGAAAGGTATTATCAAAATTGGTAACAGGCGAAGCGGTATTTAAATTAACCACTCTCCATCCCGACAAAACTTTGGCAGCTTGAACCACATCAGCTTCTGTATATTGGCTTAATGGGTCTTTTCCTAAAGTAAAAAGCTCCATAATTTCACGCGCAAAATTCTCGTCAGGAGATGTTTTTGTATTGACTTGATTGTTCAAATAATACATCATTGCTGGCTGTGTTGCCATTGTTCGAATGAGTGTTTTGTAATTGCCAAGCGGATTATCTCGAAACATCTTCATATAAGTATGCAAAATTCGGCAAGAATTACTGGACGAATATGGAAATGGAGAAGTACGAACCGTTTCAAAATCTACAGGAATAAAATGATACCAAAACCAAGTCATTTTTTCCTTAATAGTAAGGTCTTGATTACAAGCCAAACCAAAATTCCATTGCGATAAAGAGTCTACCCTTCTCGAATTTGTGGCTAAAGTGTTTGTAGGCAATGGGCTATTTGTCCAATCTGTTCCGTAGGGTAAACTGCTTTCATCTGGCAAAAAATTATTATACGAATTCACCGGAGGTGAAGGCGGAGTATTGTTTACATTCAATACCGCGTTTACCGCATTTGTCATACTCAAAGCGAGCAAAGAATCGACATTGGCTTTTTTAAATCCGAAACCTGTTCGCCGCAACAAATGCAACACTTCAGGCTTCCCCCAAGTGCCAGTGTACGGATTCAATCCACTGCTTACTGGCGCAACTCTATCTGTAAAACCAGAATTTTTAGACCTTAAATTGCTTTGATATTTTCGACCAGTAAATATTTTTCGGGAATATTTTTCAAATAAAGGATCTCCAGAGCCCTGATTTTCTTTAAATTTATTCAATACCAACTTAAATAAACTCCTACGATTGATAGTATTACTCATATAGACTTTTTAATTTGATGTGAATAATTAGACTCAAAAAAATTTCATTAGTTTAATCAAAAATATACTTTTTTATAATACATACAACAAACTAATAATCTGTGGTTTAAATTATTTTAAATGGCTAAAGTTTTGTATTTTTTTGGAGCTGTTTAAAAATAAAAGTTTAGAGTCTCAAGACAAAGCAATTCGTTGTAAACGAAAAAATAGAGACGGACTTTTTTTTAATGTGCCGTTATTTCTTATTTATGCGAATTGAGGATTGGAATGAAGAGCTGGTATTGATTGATTTAAATTGAAAAACGTCTTGCTTTCTCAATGTTTAAAACTTAGATAAAGATTTTAAAAATCCACCGTTTTGCTGTAATTTACTAGTCTTGCTATTGTTATATCAGACCCATTTGCATTAAAAATCAAAAAGATGAAATCTCAATACTTAATTCGCTTTTTGTAAAGTTTGGTATACGATAAAAATTATTTTCTGAAAAAATAAATAATCCCTAATGAGGAATTTAGAAGGTTTCCAGCGAAATTTTTAGAAGGATAACTTTCAGTTCTTCCGTCAAAAGTTGAGTTTTGTGTAAAATGCATTAAACTAGATAAATCGCAGCTTAGCGCTATGTCTTTAGCTATTTTTAAGGTTCCAGTAAGGCCAAAAATGAAGTTGCCCATTCGGTCTTTATTTGTGCTAAAATCACTCCGAAGTTGTGAAACGCCAAATCCAGAGTGAACTAATATTCCTATTGGTTTTGCATTATCGTAAATCCTTAAAGTATAGCCCAAATCGCAAACCGCTTGAATATCAAATCGGATGTAATTGCTATTAAACACAGGAGTATTTGGTTTGTTATTAAAAGCATCAAACCCAAAATCTGCTTCTATACCAATATAAGGTGTAATCGTATGTCTCGTGCCCAAATCGATATGAAATAAATTGGAATTTGAAGTTCCATATCCCGATGTCATTGTGTGATAGGGTTTGTTCAATCCAGCACTGATTTCTATTGACCATTCTTCATAATCTCCCCTGTAACCCTGAGCATTCCAATTTCTGGCAATTAAAAGTAAAAGCATTATAAATATTTTTTTTATTCTGATAAAAGCTTACTATTTTAATTTGTTGTCCAAAGTTATTTTTTAAAATTAAAATACTAAAAAGCGTCAAATTTGTTTTCTCAATTAAATTTAATGCCCATTTCATTATAAGTTTCCTAATTAGTCTCAAACATTTCCTTAAATTTGCTCCCATTATTAGAAATAGATTAGTTATAAAAATTCAGCTATGTTACAAATTGCATTTATTAGAGAGAATCAAGAAAAAGTAATCCAAGCTTTGGCAAAAAGAAATATTGATGCCAAAACCGTGGTAGAAGAAGTAGTGAAACTAGACGAAAAACGTCGTGCCACTCAAGTAGAGTTGGACGGAATTTTATCAGAATCTAATAAATTATCCAAAGATATTGGCGAATTGATGAAAGGTGGAGAAAAATCAAAAGCTGCCATTCTCAAAGAAAAAACAGTTCTGCTGAAAGAAAAAAGCAAAGCATTAGCCGAAACTGCCGATCAATTGGCTGCCAATCTTTTAGAAAAACTATACACTTTACCCAATCTTCCTGCTGATATTGTTCCTGAAGGTAAAACTCCTGAGGAAAACTTAAACATTTTTCAAGAAGGGAATATTCCTGTTTTGCACGAAGGCGCACAACCACATTGGGATTTAGTGAAAAAATACGACATCATCGATTTTGAATTGGGCGTAAAAATCACAGGCGCAGGTTTTCCGGTTTACAAAGGAAAAGGAGCCAAATTGCAACGTGCCTTAATCAATTATTTCTTAGACAAAAATACCGCTGCAGGCTACAATGAAGTGCAAGTTCCACATATGGTTAACGAAGCTTCGGCTTATGGAACGGGACAATTGCCAGACAAAGAAGGGCAAATGTACCACGACAAAACCGATGATTTATACTTGATTCCAACGGCAGAAGTTCCAGTAACGAATTTGTTTCGTGATGTGATTCTGAACGAAAATGAATTGCCAATTTTGACTACCGCTTACACACCTTGTTTCCGTCGTGAAGCCGGTTCTTATGGCGCTCATGTTCGGGGATTAAACCGTTTGCATCAATTTGACAAAGTCGAAATCGTGCGCATCGAGCATCCAGATAAATCGTATGAAGCTCTGGAAGGAATGGTCGAACACGTAAAAAGTATTCTCCAAGAATTGAAATTACCATACAGAATTTTGAGACTTTGTGGCGGCGATATGGGTTTCACATCGGCTTTGACGTATGATTTCGAAGTGTATTCTACGGCGCAAGAACGTTGGTTAGAAATCAGTTCGGTTTCTAATTTTGAGACTTTTCAGTCCAATCGTTTGAAATTGCGTTTTAAAGACAAAGACGGAAAAAACCAATTGGCACACACACTTAACGGAAGTTCATTGGCTTTGCCAAGAGTTTTGGCAGGAATTTTAGAGAATTATCAAACTGCGGAAGGCATTGTGATTCCTGAGGTTTTACAATCTTATTGCGGGTTTGATATTATTGATTAAAATAAATTTAGTCATCAGTCGCAGTTTTCAGTCTTCAACTTTGCGACTGAAAACTGCAACTGAAAACTGAGATTAAAAACTGCAACTTATGAAAAAACTCTTTCTACATATCGCTCTGTTTTTTTCATTGGTTTGTTTTTCGCAAAACGAGCAATTGGCGCAATATTATTACGACAAAGGCGATTTCGAGAAAGCTAAAATCAGTTTTGAAGAATTACTAAAAGCAACACCACAAAACTACCAGTATTTTATTAGAATCGTTGACTGTTATCAGCAATTGCAAGACTATTCCGTTTCGGAAAAATTGATAAATGAGCGATTGGACAAATACAAACAAAGCAGTCTTTTGGTCGAATTGGGTTATAATTTTCAGTTGCAAAAGAACGAGGCTTCCGCCAAAAAGTATTATGACGAAGCAATCGAAAGAATCAAGAAAAATCCCAATGAGGTCTATGGAATTGCCAATTCTTTCGAAAGAAAAGTGTTGTTGGATTATGCCTTGAAATCCTACCAAACGGCAATGGAAATAGCTCCAAATTTCAATTTCAATTATCAAATCGCGCTGCTTTACGGACAACTGGGCAACACCGAAATGATGATTTCCACATTTTTAGACGAAGCTTTTGCTAATCCCCAAAATTCGATACAAATCCAAAATCAATTGGCTCGTTTTATGGTCGAAGAAGGCGATGAAAACTTTAACGAAACCTTGCGAAAAGCATTGATAATTAGAGCCCAGAAAAATCAGGATGTTTTTTGGAACCATTATTTGAGTTGGTTCTATGTCCAACAAAAAGAGTTTGGAAAAGCCTTTATCCAAGAAAAAGCAGTTTACAAACGCAATCCGGATTCACTTTCGGATATCTTGAATTTAGGACAACTCGCCATTGAAGAAGACGATCCCGAAACAGCCATAGAAATTCTGGGATTTGTATTAGAAAATTCCAAAGATTTAGAGTTGCTTATTCAAGCCAATTCTTATCTACTTGAAATGAAAATAGAAAAGGCACAGGAAAAAGATTTTGCCACCATCAACAATGAATTGAACCATTTATTGACTGAATTTGAAATAAGTCCATTTACTTTATCTTTGCAGTTGCTTCAGGCACATTTTGTGGCTTTTAAATTAAAAAAACCTGAGGAAGGAAGAGCCATAATCAAGAAAGCACTCGGATTGCAATTGAATGCTTATGAAGAAGCTCAGGCTCAAATGGAGTTGGCCGATATTTTGCTTTTCGAAGAAAAATTCAATCAGGCATTAATTTATTATTCCCAGATTGAAGAGAATTTAAAAAATGATGTCTTGGCACATGAAGCGAGTTTAAAAGCAGCCAAAACCAGTTATTTTCAAGGCGATTTTGTCTGGGCTTTGAAACAATTCAAGGAATTGAAAGCGGCGAGCACGCAATTGATTGCCAACGATGCAATGGAATATTTCCTTTTAATCAACGACAATACCGTTGCCGATTCGACCCAAACGGCATTGAAACAATTTGCCAAAGGCGATTATCTTTTGTACCAAAATAGAAATCAGGAAGCCATTGCACAGTTTCAGGCAATATTAAAAAGTTTCGAAGGACAAGAGATTGAAGCAGTAACTTTGTTACGTTTGGGAAAAATTTACGAAAAACAAGGTGAATATAATTTGGCTTTAAGCCAATATCAAAATATAATTGACCATCATTCGGATGGAATTTACATTGATGAAGCTTTGTATTTTTCGGCAGAAATTTATAACAATAAGTTACAGCAACCCGATAAAGCAAAACTGCTTTATGAGAAAATAATTTTTAATCATCAGGACAGTATTTATTTTGTGGAAGCGAGGAAGAAATACAGGCAATTACGAGGAGACACAAATCTTTAAAAATGGCTACTCGATTAATTGCTTAATCGATTAACCGTTTAAACAATTAACCCAATTTACAACAATGATTATTTACAACGTTACCACAAACATACACGAAAGCGTTCATGAAAAATGGATGATTTGGATGCAACACAAACACATTCCTGAAATGCTGGCCACGGGAAAATTTTCTTCGGCAAAAATGACTCGTGTTCTAATCGAAGAAGAAATGGGAGGAACTACTTATTCGGTGCAATACACAACGGATAGTAAAGAAACTTTAGAAAAATATTATCAGCAAGACGCTCCAAAATTGCGTGAAGAAGGACTGAAATTATTTGGAGATAAAATGCTGGCTTTTAGAACGGAATTGGAAGTGATTTCAGAACATTAAAAATAAATTAAACTCGTAAATTTGAAACTAAATTTAAAATTTACAAGGTTAATTGTTATTTGTGAAAAACTGAACTAAAGTCCACACCTAAAAAATAGCCCGAACCTATGGATCTAATACGTAATGTAGGAGTTCCGTAGGAACGAAACATATTGTAGCAACGGATTTTAATCCGTTGATGTCATAGAAACAAAACACACATTGTAGCAACGGATTTTAATCCGTTGATGTCATAGAAACAAAACACACATCGTAGCAACGGATTTTAATCCGTTGATGTCATAGAAACAAAACACACATTGTAGCAACGGATTTTAATCCGTTGATGTCATAGAAACAAAATATATATTGTCGCAACGGATTTTAATCTGTTGATGTCATAGAAACAAAACACACATTGTAGCAACGGATTTTAATCCGTTGATGTCATAGAAACAAAATACATATTGTAGCAACGGATTTTAATCCGTTGATGTCATAGAAACAAAACATATATTGTAGCAACGGATTTTAATCCGTTGATGTCATAGAAACAAAACATATATTGTAGCAACAGATTTTAATCCGTTGATGTCATAGAAACAAAACACACATAGTAGCAACGGATTTTAATCCGTTGATGTCATAGAAACAAAACATATATTGTAGCAACAGATTTTAATCCGTTGATGTCATAGAAACAAAACACACATTGTAGCAACGGATTTTAATCCGTTGATGTCATAGAAACAAAACACACATTGTAGCAACGGATTTTAATCCGTTGATGTCATAGAAACAAAACACACATTGTAGCAACAGATTTTAATCCGTTGATGTCATAGAAACAAAACACACATTGTAGCAACGGATTTTAATCCGTTGATGTAATAGAAACAAAACATATATTGTAGCAACAGATTTTAATCCGTTGATGTCATAGAAACAAAACACACATTGTAGCAACGGATTTTAATCCGTTGATGTAATAGAAACAAAACATATATTGTAGCAACAGATTTTAATCCGTTGGTTTCAAATTAAAAAATACCTTTGCGCCTTCACGGCAAAATAAAAAAATATGGAAAAAGTAAAAGCCAAAAAACACCTCGGACAACATTTCTTGAAAGATGAAAGCATCGCCAAGGCAATTGCCGACACCTTGAATCTAGAAGGTTATGACGACGTTTTGGAAATAGGGCCGGGAATGGGCGTTTTGACCAAGTATTTATTGGAAAAACCAATCCATGCTTACGTTATTGAAATCGATACGGAATCGGTGACTTATTTAGACGAGAATTATCCAAAATTGAAGGATAAAATCATCTCCAAAGATTTCCTGAAATACAACATTAATGAAGTTTTTGAAGGAAAACAATTCGCCATAATTGGGAATTTTCCATATAATATTTCCACACAAATAGTATTTAAAGCATTGGAATATAAAAACCAAATCCCAGAATTTTCTGGAATGTTCCAAAAAGAAGTGGCCGAACGCATTTGCGAAAAAAAAGGAACAAAAGCCTATGGAATTCTGTCCGTATTGGTTCAAGCTTTTTATGATGCCGAATATTTATTCACGGTAGATGAACACGTTTTCATTCCGCCTCCCAAGGTGAAATCTGGCGTATTGCGTTTGCGAAGAAAAAAAGATTTTAGCCTGCCATGCGGAGAAAAATTGTTTTTCACGGTCGTGAAAACCGCTTTCCAACAACGCAGAAAAACATTGAGAAATAGTTTAAAAACATTAAATTTGTCAGATAGTTTAAGGGAAGACGAAGTTTTTAACCTGCGTCCTGAACAACTTAATGTAGAACAATTTATAGCACTTACCCAAAAAATAGAAGCCGATGGAGTTTAAAATCAGCAAAGAACTAATCCAACAATTAGAGCAACTTATTCAGAGTAAAGACGACCTGCAATTGGGCGTTTTACTGAATGACTTGCACCACGCTGATATTGCCGAAGTTCTAGACGAACTAGATTTTGACGAAGCAACCTATATTTTCAAAGTTTTAGATTCTGAAAAAACTGCTGAAATCCTGCTGGAATTAGAGGATGATTTGCGGGAGAATATATTGAGCAGGCTTTCGCCAAAAGAAATCGCGGAAGAACTCGACGAACTCGAAACCAATGATGCAGCCGATATTATTGCCGAACTTTCGCAAAGCAAAAAACAGGAAGTAATCTCGGAACTTCAAGACGTAGAACACGCCAAAGACATTGTCGATTTGTTGCGTTATGACGAGGACACTGCCGGTGGAATTATGCACAAAGAGTTGGTAAAAGTCAACGAAAACTGGAACGTGTTTACCTGTATCAAGCAAATGAGAATCCAGGCAGAAAACATTTCCAGAGTACATTCTATTTATGTGGTGGATGATGAAGACAGACTCTTAGGGCGTTTATCGCTAAAGGATTTATTGACAACGTCAGCAAAAACGCCTATTAGCGAAGTGTATATCAAAAAATTAAATTCGGTAAAAGTTGATGCCGAAGACGTTGATGTGGCTCGTATTATGCAAAAATATGACTTGGAAGCCATTCCAGTTGTTGATGAATTGGGGCGATTAGTTGGCCGAATCACCATTGATGATATCGTGGATGTAATCAAGGACGAAGCGAATGAGGATTACCAATTAGCTGCTGGTATCTCGCAAGACGTTGAAGCCGATGACAGCATTCTGGAGTTAACAAAAGCGCGTTTGCCTTGGTTGGTTTTAGCACTTTTAGGCGGTTTTATATCCGTAAAAGTCCTCGGATTATTTGGTGGAGCAATGACGAATCACGGAAATTTATTTTTCTTTACCCCACTTATTGCCGCAATGGCTGGAAATGTGGGTGTCCAATCTTCGGCAATTATTGTGCAAGGTTTGGCGAACGATACCTTGAGCGGTTCCTTGTTCAACCGATTGATAAAAGAAGTTTCATTGAGTTTATTGAACGGAGTAATACTAGCCGCCATTTTGTTTTTGGGAAGCCATTTTCTTTTAAATGTAGAAATAATAATAGGAGTTATCGTGACCATAGCCTTGATTTCGGTAATTATTATAGCATCGCTTATCGGGACATTTGTTCCTTTATTATTGGATAAATTCGGGATTGACCCTGCTCTCGCAACAGGACCATTTATCACCACCAGCAATGATATTTGCGGAATTCTTATTTATTTTACAATTGCGAGATTAATTTTAGGATTTTAAAAAAAACATACCATAAACCTTAATAACTTTAAAATTAGAATATAAAAAAAATTTACAGTCAACACATTCCCATATCAACTCCCCCTCCTTTGGAGGGGGTCGGGGGGAGGAAAACACACACAAATGAAAGTACATATTATCGGAGGAGGAAACCTGGGCGTTTCCATAGCATTGGGATTGTCAAAATTTTCGCAAGAAAATCAAGTTACCATTACCAGAAGAAACACATCGAGCATTCTTTATCTTGAAAAATTAGGCGTTACCGTTACTACGGATAACAAGCACCAAATACAAGATGCAGACATTATCATTCTCACCATAAAACCGTATCAAGTAAATACAGTTTTGGCCGAGATTCTTCCTGCAATTTCCAACAAAGTAATTGCTTCTGCCGTAAGTGGATTGTCAATTGAAAATTTACAAAACAAGATAGGAGATTCCAATAGCGCCATCCGAATTATGCCCAATATTGCGGCTCAATTTGGCGCATCGGCCACCTGCATCGCTTTTAATGAAAAAGACAAAGAGAAGGCGCAAAATGTGGTTGCCCTTTTCCAAGATTTAGGAACAGCACCCATTATTGACGAAAAATTAATGGATGCGGCCACGGTTTTGGCGGCAAGCGGAACGGCTTTTGCCTTGCGTTACATCCGCGCTTCGATGCAAGCTGGAATCGAAATCGGATTCGACTGGCAAACCGCCTTAGCTATTTCTGCCCAAACCGTAAAAGGCGCAGCCGAAATGCTTCTCGAAGAAAAGGTACATCCAGAACAATTAATTGACAGAGTGACAACGCCACAAGGCTGCACCATTGCAGGATTAAACGAAATGGAAATGCACGGATTCAGTTCATCACTAATTAGAGGAATTAAAACTTCCTTGAAACAAATAAAGGGTTAGCTTTATTTGGGCATTCCCACGCTTCCACTGTCGTTCCATCGTGGTCGGGCTGTGCGTTCCCGCTTTTTTTATTTTCAATTGCCACGGGTTTAAACCCGTGGCAATTGAAAATAAAAAAGAGCTCCACTTCCATCCCTAATGCAAAAGAGCAACTAATGCGATTGCTTCGTGCCTCGCAATAACGATTTATAATTCAAAAATATTCTCACTTTGAATACAACAATAAAAATCCTCCACATCGATAGCAATCATCCATTATTAATGGAACAATTGCAGCAAGCAGGATTTACCAACCACGAAGATTTTACTTCATCCAAAGAAGAAATTGAAGCAAAAATCCACGATTATCAGGGAATCGTCATCCGTAGTCGATTCAAAATAGACAAAACATTCCTGGATAAGGCCACTAATTTGCAATTCATTGCCAGAGTTGGTGCAGGATTGGAAAGCATCGATTGTGAATATGCAATAAACAAAAACATCCAACTCATTGCCGCTCCTGAAGGCAACAGGAATGCAGTCGCCGAGCATACTTTGGGAATGATTTTGTCGCTTTTCAACAATTTAAATATTGCTGACAACGAAATAAAATCAGGACATTGGCACCGAGAAAAAAACCGAGGCCACGAACTCGACGGCAAAACCGTAGGCATCATTGGTTACGGCAATATGGGAAAATCCTTTGCCAAAAAACTTCGGGGTTTTGACGTGGAAGTGTTGTGTTACGACATTCTGGAGAACGTGGGCGATGAAAATGCCAAACAAGTTTCACGCGAAGAATTACAACAAAAAACCGATGTTTTGAGTCTTCATATTCCTTGGACACCCGAAACAGACAAGATCGTTGATGCGGATTTTATGAACGCTTTCGCCAAATCATTTTGGATCATAAATACCTCTCGAGGAAAAAATATTGTAACTGCCGATTTAGTCCAAGCGATACAATCGGGAAAAATTATCGGTGCGGGTTTAGACGTTTTGGAATATGAAAAATTGTCTTTTGAGACCCTTTTTCAAGACAAAGATACACCTGAAGCTTTTCAATATTTATTGAATTCGAAAAATGTGATTCTTTCTCCACACATCGCTGGTTGGACTTATGAAAGCCACGAACGATTGGCACAGGTTATTGTAAACAAAATCAAGAGGTTGTATTTTTAGATTAAAAAAAGCAAAAATTAAAATTGAAAACCAATGAATTAGATTTTTCAATTAATTTTCATATTTTTACCCTAAACAAATAAACACAAAACCTATGGAAACCACAAATCCAGAAGAATGGAATAAACCAAATCCTTCAATTCCTTTATTTAAGGTAGATCCAATTTTAGTATTAATCCTCGGATTTATAACTTGCGGTTTGTATTTAATTTATTGGAATATTAAAGTGGCCGAAGTCCTAAATGCTGTAGCGGAACGAGAAGTAATTTCAGCACCTATTGCTGTTTTTGCTGGATGTTGTTATCCCGTAAACATATATTTCTTTTATTTAGCAGGCAAAGACGGATTGCCTCAAGTGTATAAACGCATTGGATATCCCCAAAAAGACGACTCAACGTTATTAATAGTTTTAGGGTTTTTATTTCCAATGGTTGCAGCAATGATTGTTCAAAATGACATCAACAAATTATACAATTAATACCCAATCAAAACGTAAAATTTACGGAATTATCGGCGCATTAATCACGCTGATGATTCCGTTTTTTTTAATGTTTTTTAATCACGATAATCACCTCGAGACGGATCAATCCTTTTGCCCTTTAAAAATGCTTACCGGTTTTCCTTGTCCAGGTTGCGGTATTACAAAATCTTTGGTTTATTTCTACGACGGAGATTTACAAAAAAGCGTGTATTATCATATTTTTGGGCCTTTAGTAGTTGGGTTTTGTATCTTAACAATTGTGGTTCTATCGACAGAATTAATCACCAAAAAAGAATATTTCACCAAACTACTTTACAACAAAAAGCTAGCCTATGGTTTGGCTATTTTTTTAGCAAGTTATCATTTTATTAGAATTATTTATTTCATAAAAAACAATTCCATAGACGACATTTTGTGTCAATCTATTTGGAAGTGAACTGTTATTCAACTGCAATCTAAAATTTGCCGTCTGCATTCTGATTACTCCTCTTTCTCCGTCAATTTTCTTTCCAATTCAGCCTGATATTCTTCCATAACGGGTTTTACGGTGCTATCTGGAATGTCAGAAATTCGGATGTACATCAGGCCATCGACCGCATTATTAAATAATGGATCAACATTAAAAGCAACTACGCGGGCATTTTGCTTAATGTATTTTTTTATCAAAACTGGCAATCGCAACGTGCCGGGTTCTAATTCGTCAATAAGTTTGTCAAATTTGTTCAAATCGGCTTCCGCTTCATCAAAAATAAAATCCTTGTCGGCATCTTTTAGTTTAACCTTGAATGCTTTTTTGGGATGAATATATTGGGCAATGTAAGGATCATAAAAATTGGATTTCATAAATTCTATCATCAATGATTTTGAAAAATTAGAAAATTGGTTGCTGATGCTCACGCCACCAAGCAAGAATTTATGTTCGGGATAATGCAATGTAATGTGAATGATTCCTTTCCAAAGCAGAAAAAGAGGCATCGGTTTTTGTTGGTATTCTTTAACAATAAAAGCGCGACCCATTTCAATTGAATGGTGAAGCATACTATGTAATTCGGGTTCAAATCGGAACAAATCAGTTAAATAAAACCCTTCGATTCCATATTTTGGGTAAATTTCTGAGCCCAATCCCATTCTGTAAGCGCCTGCAATTTTTTTGGCCTCATTGTCCCATAAAAACATGTGGCGGTAATATTTGTCGTAGGAATCAAGATCTGTTGATTTATTTGTTCCTTCGCCCACTTCCCTAAACGTAATTTCGCGCAATCGACCTATTTCGTGAAGCACATTGGGAATCGCTTTTGCTTTGGCAAAAAATACTTCATAGTTCTTGCTTTGCAATAATCGGCAATCATTTTGTCGCAAGGCATCTATCTCATTAACCATTTTTTCTTGGCTGGCGGCAGTCACAATTTCCTTTGGATTTCTAGGAAGTTTTAGATTGGGCGTGGGCAAAAATGGCGTTTCTTTCTCGAAAGGATTGGCCAACATATAGGTTTTCCTTCTTAAAAATTCTGTGTAATCTTCAATTGTGGTGTGTTCGTTTTGTTCTGCAACAGAAATGGGTTTCCCAATACGAACTTTTATGGCACGATGCTTCTGGCTAAACACTTCTGAAGGTAATTTTGCGGTTCGCATCGTGTCGCTTATTTTCGAAAGCAAATAAAATAACCAGCTATTTTTAGCATGAAAATAAATAGGAACAACAGGTACCTGTGCTTTTCTAATAACTTTTATGGCGCCTTCTTCCCACGGTTTGTCAACCATCAATTTACCATCTTTATAGGTAGAAACTTCTCCGGCAGGAAACATTCCCAGCGGTTTGCCATCACTCAAATGGCGAAGAGTTTCTTTGATTCCCACAACGCTAGATTTGACGTTTTTATAGTTTTCGAAAGGATTTACCGGCATTATATAGGGTTTCAACGGCTCAATTCTGTGCAAAAGAAAATTGGCAATAATTTTAAAATCGGGTTCCCTGTCCAGCATTAATTTTAAAAGCAAAATGCCATCAACTCCTCCCAAAGGGTGGTTCGAAATGGTGATGTAGGCACCTTCTTTAGGCAGTCTTTTCAAATCTGCTTCCGGAATTTCGAATTTTATTTGTAAATCATCTAATATGGCATTCAAAAACTCCACCTCTTTCAGGTGTTTGTTTCGATCATAAACTTTGTTTAAAGTAGAAATTTTAAGTGCTTTCATTAATAACCAGCCCGAAAAAGTACCTAAAATCCCATACTTATCAGCGTTTATTGCTTTTGCAACTTCTTTGGCGGTAACTAAACCCATGTAGCTTTTGTTTGTTAAGCGAAGAGACAAAGATAGCAAAAAACTCCATTTTCTTTCTTTTCGGCAACCAATCTTTGAAGTTTTTATTACTTTTGAAATACAAAAAAATACAATGAAAATTATTTCTTATAACGTCAACGGAATTCGATCCGCAATCTCAAAAGGTTTTATCCATTGGTTACAACAAGCAAATCCCGACGTAATTTGCCTTCAGGAAATAAAAGCCACTCCAGAACAAATTCCGCTGTTAGACTTTGAACTCGCTGGCTATCCTTATCATTACTGGTTTCCAGCCACCAAAAAAGGCTATAGCGGTGTGGCAATTTTGTCTAAAGTAAAACCCAACAATGTTGTTTTTGGGACAGGAATTCCGCATATGGATTTTGAGGGAAGAAACATTCGGGTCGATTTTGATGACCTATCGGTGATGAGTTTGTACTTGCCTTCAGGAACTAATATCGAAAGGTTAGACCATAAATTTATGTTTATGGATGATTTCCAGAAGTATATTGATGAATTAAAAAAAGAAATTCCCAATCTTGTAATTTGTGGTGATTACAACATTTGTCATGAAGCAATCGACATTCACGATCCCATTCGAAACAAGAAAGTATCCGGATTTTTACCCGAGGAAAGAACTTGGCTTGACGGTTTTATGAAAACAGGATTTATCGACAGTTTCCGATTTTTCAACAAAGATCCCGATAATTACACTTGGTGGACGGTTCGTGTTCCAACGGCAAGATCCCAAAATAAAGGTTGGCGCATCGATTATTGTTTAGTGAGCGAATCCTTGAAACATAAACTCAAAAGAGCCGTTATATTACCTGAAGCCAAACATTCTGATCATTGTCCTACATTGGTGGAGATTGAATAATCAGTTTCAATGGCAATAGTTATGGTAATAGTTATGGTAATTTAAAAGTACAATAAAAAGAATATCCATATAAAATAAAAATTTAAAAAAAAATGATAAAAAAAATGATAAAAAAAATCTCTCTCGGATTGCTCATTGTAGCACTTTCCACTTCTTGCGTTTCCAAGAAAATTTACAATGATTTAGAAAGCAAATATGCCGATTTGAAAAAAGAAAACAGAACTATTTCTGACGAAAATGCGGACTTGCTTAAAGCAAAAAGCCAACTCGAATTAGACCAAGAAGCCTTGAATAAAGAGTTGGCAAAGGTAAAATCAGAACGTGAAAAATTGATGGCCGATTACGCTGCTTTAGACAAAAAAATGGATGTTTTGAAAGACTCTTACACCGCTTTGGAAAAAAACAGCAGTGAATCCTTGAAAGCCAATATGGCCAAAAACCGAGATTTATTGGAACAATTAGGAGCCAAAGAAAAAGCGTTGGCACTCGAACAGGAACAACTCAACAAAAACAACCAACGTTTGCAAGAACTGGAAGCTTTGATTGCCGCCAAAGAGGAAAGCATGCGAAAACTAAAAGAGACGCTTTCAAAAGCCTTGAACAGTTTTGAAGGAAAAGGCTTGACAGTAGAGCAAAAAAACGGAAAAGTGTATGTTTCTATGGAGAACAAATTACTTTTCAATTCCGGGAGTTGGGCTGTAGGTTCGGAAGGTAAAAAAGCTGTTGTCGAAGTGGGAAAAGTATTGGGCGACAATCCTGATATTTCTGTTTTGATTGAAGGTCATACAGATGATGATCCTTTTGGAGGTTCAGGACCAATTGCCGATAACTGGGATTTATCAACCAAAAGAGCCACTTCAATTGTTGCTATTTTAAGCGAAAACAAAGCCGTTAAGAAACAAAACTTGACCGCAGCCGGAAGAAGTGAATTTTCGCCCTTAGCAAGTAATGCTTCGGCCGAAGGAAAAGCAAAAAACCGTAGAATCGAAATTATTTTGACACCAAGATTAGACGAAATCGCCGATATGTTGAAGGAAATAAATTAAAATATATTCTTATGGTTTAAGCCAAGAATATATTTAGGACTGCAGATGAGTGTCCAATGTCATTAAATTAAAGAAATGGGCAATCAAATTTTCGTTTTTTTGTGATTTCGACGAAGGAGATTCGAGCGACTGTGAACACAATGTAATTAAGTTAAGGAATAGCTTAGAAAAAAAAAAATTGTCATTTCGACGAAGGAGAAATCACATAACGAGAGCAACTAATGTGATTTCTCCTTCGTCGAAATGACAAATTGAAAGAACTAAAACCTTGACTTAACAACATTGTATTTGTGTCACAATCAACAAGGAATTAATTAACCTTGGCAAAGATTTAGCTTTGCCAAGGTTTTTTTATAAAAAGAAACCTTTTATTTTTAACAGTGTTTTAGAAATACTTTTGCACCGGTATTTAGCATAAAAAAATGCAACAACCGCACGAAAATACCAAATCGAAGGCGTAAAAATGGTCTAAATAAACTTCCTGAGACCCATCATAATCCCAATGTGAAGCCCTTCATGAAAATAGTTGAAAGCCATTGCATCTTCGGCGCTTTTTATGATAAACCCTGTTGAAGTGGGATATTCTTGATAGTTTTTGAAAATAGTATTGTCAAAATCTTCCTTGGTTTGATTGATGGTTTTAGACAACAAAGACTTGATTTCGTCCACTTCGGCTTGTGTGGCGTTGTGTTCTGGTTGAGTTCCTTTCATATATTTTTGCACCAGTTCGTCAGAAACCATCATAGGCAAACCCGAGAATTTATAGACTAGTAATTGTTGTGTCACGACAACATGTGCAATATTCCAAATAAGATTGTTCTTGAAGCCTTCGGGAATTTTGTTGAGCTGTTCTAAAGTGTGATTTTCTAAAAATTGGGATACTATTTTTCTGCTTACTAAGGTGATTTCGATTGTTTGATTCATTTTTTTTAATTTTCGATAAAAATAATCAATTTCCGTACTAAATGATTTTTCTTTGCACAAATAAACTGTAATTTAGATGAACATAATATACTATCTCGCTTCCTGCGATACCTGCCGAAAAATTATAAAATCGTTACCCAAAGAACATAATTTGGTTTTCCACGATATTAAACAAGACCCAATTACGGTGGGAGAATTAGAAGAAATGTACGGACTTTCCGGAAGCTACGAAGCACTTTTCAGCAAAAAAGCGCAACTCTACAAATCAATGGATTTAAAGAATAAATCCTTGACCGAAGCCGATTTCAAAAAATATATTCTGGAACATTATACGTTTTTGAGTCGTCCTGTTTTTATTATTGACGGCAAAATCTACATTGGCAACACACAGCAAAATATGCTCCAAGTAATGAAAGCTTTGGCCTAATGTCAAAAAGAACTCTTGCCCTGATTGGCGCCACAATTGTTTCCATAATATACGGCCTGACTTTTACGATTGCCAAAGACGTGATGCCAAAATATGTTGATGCTTACGGATTTATCTTAATGCGCGTGGGCGGTTCCACGATTTTGTTTTGGTTGGTTTGGCTTTTTACGCGAATGCCTGAAAAAGTTCGCAATGAGAGCATCGACCGCGCTGATTTTCCTCGAATTATCTGGGCAGCTTTTTTTGGCGTGGCATTGAATATGCTTGCTTTCTTTAAAGGATTGAGTTTAACTTCTCCCATTTCGGCATCCGTAATTATGGTGACAACTCCCATAATTGTATTAATCTTTTCGGCGATAATCATCAAAGAACGAATGCAAAAACGCAAGGTTTTGGGGATTATTTTGGGTTTGGTCGGAACTGCTTTTCTTATCCTTTACGGGAAATCTGTGGGAAGTGCTACAAATGCTAATTTGGGAAATTTTCTGGTTTTTGTTAACGCGGCTTCCTATGGATTTTATCTCATTATCGTTAAAAAATTGATGGACAAATACAATGCTTTTACCTTTGTAAAATGGATTTATTTGTTTGGTTTTATTATGGTTTTGCCTTTTGGCTGGAGCCAATTTGAAGCAGTTAATTGGGCGATTATGCCAATAGACATTTACTGGAAAATAGGATTTGTGGTGGTTTTTTCTACCTTTTTGACTTATTTATTGAACTTGCTTTCGATGAGAGAATTAAAACCAACAACAGTTGCCGTTTTTATTTATCTTCAACCTTTGTTTGCTACTATTTTTGCAATTAGTTTGGGAAAAGACGAATTGAGTTGGGTAAAAATTGTTTCAGCTATTTTGATATTTGCTGGCGTGTATTTGGTAACACAGAAACCCGCTATCCCCAAAAAGGGGAAATAAATAAAACTCAGTAATTCCCCCTTTGGGGTTAGGGGGCTTTTTTTCTTATCTTTGAACTCTTTTAGAAAATTATATGATACAATCAATGACTGGATTTGGCAAAGCAAGCTTGCAATTGTCAACCAAAAAAATAACGGTAGAAGTGAAATCCTTAAACAGCAAAGGCTTGGATTTAAGCGTGAGAATGCCATCGTCCTACAGGGAAATGGAGCTGGGTTTACGCAACCAAATCGCCTTAAAACTCGAAAGAGGAAAAGTAGATTTTTCCATTTTTATCGAAAGTACCGCCGAACAAACCTCCACGAAAGTGAACGTACCCATTGTGAAGGCTTATATCAATCAGTTGCGCGAAGTTTATGCCGATGCCGATGAAACCGAATTAATGAAAATGGCTGTCAGAATGCCCGACACAATGAAAACGGAACGGGAAGAAATCGACGAAAATGATTGGGCCGAAATTCAAAAAGTAATCCTGGAAGCCTTAGATTATATCGCAGAATTCCGAAAAGATGAAGGTGCTTCATTGGAAAAAGAATTCCAATTGCGTATTAGCAATATTCGTCAATATATGAACGAGGCATTGGCACTGGATTCAGAACGTGTTCAGGCTATAAAAGATCGTTTGTCAACAGCGATTGCTGAGTTAAAAGTAAATGTAGACGAAAATCGTTTCGAGCAAGAATTGATTTATTATCTTGAAAAACTAGACATTACCGAAGAAAAGGTGCGTTTGACAAATCATCTGGATTATTTTCTTGAAACTATCAATGGAACGGAAGCTAACGGAAGAAAACTTGGTTTCATTACTCAAGAAATGGGACGTGAAATCAATACAATGGGTTCAAAAGCCAATCATTCTCAAATGCAAAAATTGGTCGTGATGATGAAGGATGAATTGGAAAAAATTAAGGAACAGGTTTTGAATGTTTTGTAATTATTAAGCGTAGAGACGCGATTAGTTCCATCTCTACCTAGTAAAGACGCGATTAATCGCGTCTCTACCTAATAAAAAAAAAAATGAAAAAAGGAAAATTAATAGTGTTTTCGGCACCATCAGGTTCAGGGAAAACCACCATCGTTAGGCATTTATTAGGAAAAGAAGACTTGAATTTAGAGTTCTCGATTTCGGCAGCTTCCCGTCCATCAAGAGGCGAAGAGGTAAATGGCAAGGATTATTATTTTATTTCTACCGAAGAATTCAAAAAACACATTAAAAACGGTGATTTTCTGGAATGGGAAGAAGTGTATAGAGATAATTTTTACGGAACATTAAAAAGCGAAATCGACCGCATTTGGGCAAAAGGAAAAAACGTGATTTTTGATATTGACGTGTCTGGAGGTTTGCGAATCAAGCATAAATTCCCGGAAGAAACCTTGGCTGTTTTTGTAAAACCACCAAGCATTGACGAGTTGAAAATCCGCCTGAAAAAACGCTCCACCGAAAGTGATGACAAAATCAATATGCGCATTGCAAAAGCATCGGTTGAACTGGCAACTGCCCCACAATTTGATAAAATTATCAAGAATTTTGATTTGGATACCGCAAAAGAAGATGCGTATCAATTAGTAAAGGATTTTGTGAGTGAATAATAGTGATTAGTACAGCGTAACTAGCTTAAAAATGGGAGAAATAAAATCATATAAAGATTTATTGATTTGGCAAAAAGGAATTAAAATTGTCTGTTTAGTTTATCAGCTAGTAAAATTATTTCCCAAAGAAGAACTATATGCTTTAACAAGTCAGTTAAAAAGAGGTTCATTGTTCGAAATTGAAACTCAGTTACTAATTGCTAATGAACTTAGTTTTATAAGAAATCAAACTTTGTACAAAGAAATCTTGGGTTAGATTGAAGAAGAATCTAAAATGATTAACGCTTTTTCAAAAACGCTCAAAAACTCATTACTTTTTATTAATCATTAGTTACTAAAACAATGAAAATCGGTCTCTATTTTGGAACATTCAACCCCATTCATATTGGGCACTTGATTATTGCCAATCACTTGGCGGAATATTCCGGTTTAGACCAAATTTGGATGGTCGTGACACCACACAATCCGTTGAAAAACAAACAGACTTTACTGGACGATTATCAAAGACTGCAATTGGTTTTCTTAGCGACGGAAGATTATCCAAAAATCAAACCTTCGGATATTGAGTTCAAGTTGCCGCAGCCCAATTATACCGTGAATACCTTGGCGCATTTGCAGGAAAAATATCCGAAGCATATTTTTTCGTTGATTATGGGCGAAGACAATTTGAAATCCTTGCAGAAATGGAAAAACTACGAAATAATTTTGCAAAACCACGAAATTTTTGTGTATCCCCGAATTTCATCTGAAGATGATACGAGTTCGAAAGGAGAACTGATGAAGCAAAATTTGACAATCAAGAACAATCCAAAAATTCAGATTGTTGATGCGCCGATTGTAGAAATTTCCTCTACATTTATTCGTGAAAACATCAAAAACAAGAAGAATGTCCAGCCGCTTTTGCCTTCAAAAGTTTGGGAATATATAGATCACAATAATTTATACAAGAAGTAATTAGCCCAATACTTTTTTTAATTCTACTTCAATATTTTCAAAAAATTCAATCCTGTTTTCCTTTTTTCGGGTTAGTAAAAAGACTTCGGTATTTGGCATTTGATTGGAATCCCATAACAATTGTATTCTTTTTTCTGCGATGAAATCCTTCGCATTGACATTCCAAACTACCGCAATTCCAGTGTTTTTTGAAAGCAATTCTAGCATTTCATATTCAGATGGAATGATATAATTAGGAAACATCGACGGTCTTTTTTTATTAAAGACATACAGCCAAAACAATTTGATATTTGGAATTTCGGAATTATGGCTAAACCATTTTTGGTTGTTTAACCAGTTTTCAGTTGCCGTCAAATCTTCATTTTTGATACTTGATTTCAGTCCCGAAGCATCAATATTATTAGACCCCACGATGATTTGCTTGATTTCGCCAAGCTTTTTTTGAATGGTGTCAAAAGTGTCATATTGTTTGGTAAGAATGGCAAAATCAAGTTTTTTAGAATCTACCAATTCAAAAAGTTGGTCATTTTCATAGAAAGAAAAATCGATAAATTCAAATATGGAAAGTAAGGCGCTTCCCAAACTACTCATCAAATGTTTAGAAATCCCCACCGAAATCAATCTATTGGCATTGAAAGCTTTAGCGCGAAAACCGTTTTCTACATTTTCCAGACGATCCAAGGCTTCGATAATTAAATTATTGAGTAGCTTGGCGTATTCTGTTGGCTCCACGCCTTTGGACTTTCTATTGAAAAGCTTATAGCCTACATGCGCTTCCAGCATTGCTATTTGCTGGCTCACTGCCGGTTGACTGATAAATAATTCTTTGGCTGCTATTGAAAAATTTCCGTTTTTATAAACCGATTTGAAAGTTCTATACCATTCCAGATTCACCATGTTATAAATATATTTATCACAAACATAACTTAATTTATTTTTACTAATAGCATATTAACTCTAATTTTGTATAAAAACAAATCCGTTATGAAGAAAATTGCATTATTTGTCATTATAGCATTAACCGCGAATTGCCTAACAGCAACTGCGCAAAAACAAAATAAAAAAAGTATGAAAAAAGTATTGTTCGTTGTAACCAGTCATAATAAACTGGGCAACACAGGAGAGAAAACAGGATTTTGGACAGAAGAATTTGCTGCCCCTTATTACACTTTGGTAGATGAAGGAGTTACAATCGAAATTGCAACACCGCTTGGTGGACAACCTCCAATTGATCCAAAAAGTGAAGATCCATCGGCAGCGACAGAGGATACCAAAAGATTTGACAATGACACGGTACTTCTTGAAAAACTAAAAAACACCAAAAAATTATCAGAAGTTAATCAAGCAGATTACGATGCCGTTTTTTATCCTGGAGGTCATGGTCCGCTTTGGGATTTAGCCGAAGATGGAGATTCAGCAGCATTGATTGCAGCATTTTATACTCATAATAAACCCGTGGCTTTTGTTTGTCATTCCCCAGCAGCACTTAAAAATGTAAAAGTGAATGGTGACTATTTAGTAAAAGGAAAAAAAGTAACTGGTTTCTCCAACACCGAAGAAGCAGCAGTTGGTTTGACTAAAATTGTTCCGTTTTTGCTAGAAGATGTTTTACAACAAAATGGAGCTACTTACAGCAAAGCGGGAGATTGGCAGCCTTATGCCGTTGAAGATGGTTTGCTTATTACAGGTCAAAATCCTGCTTCCTCTAAACTGGTTGCAGAAAAAATATTACAACAATTAAACGCTAAAAAATAAAAGATGTTAAACTTCGAATTATACAATCCTACACAACTGGTTTTTGGAAAAGGACAAATTGAAAAACTGACTGCACTTGTTCCTAAAAACGCTAAAATTCTACTTGCTTACGGCGGTGGAAGTATTTTTAAAAATGGAATTTACGAACAAGTAAAGGCTGCATTATCTGATTTTGAAGTGGTCGAATTCGGTGGTATTGAAGCCAATCCTCATTTTGAGACCTTGATGAAAGCTGTTGCAATTATTCGGGAACAAAAAATTGATTTCATCCTTGCCGTTGGAGGAGGAAGCGTCATTGACGGCGTAAAATTTATGTCGGCAGCAACCCCTTTCGAGGGAAATCCGATAGACATTCTCCAAAAAAGAATTATTTTTAAAGATGTTTCTAAGGTTGTTCCTTTTGGAACCGTTTTGACTTTGCCAGCTACGGGAAGTGAGATGAATTCTGGTTCCGTGGTTACGATTGAAGCCACGCAAGAAAAACTTGATTTTGGTGGTTCCGCCTTGTTTCCAAAATTTTCTATTTGTGATCCAACCGTAATTGCTTCCTTGCCTAAAAGACAATTGCAAAACGGCGTTGTTGATGCTTATACCCACGTTTTGGAACAATATTTAACCTATCCGCATAACGGCTATCTTCAAGACCGAATCGCAGAAAGCATCTTACAAACTTTGATTCAAGTTGGACCTGAAGTGGTTGAAAATTCGACAGATTATGCATTGGCTTCCAATTTTATGTGGAGTTGCACAATGGCATTAAATGGATTAATCCAAAAAGGAGTTCCTTCTGATTGGGCAACGCACATGATTGGACACGAATTGACTGCTTTGTACGGAATTGATCACGCTAGAAGTTTGGCTATTATTGGTCCAAATTTATATCGTGTGATGTTTGAAACCAAAAAAGGAAAATTGGCACAATATGGAAAACGCATTTTCAATTTAACTGGAACCGAAGATGAAATTGCCAATGAAGCCATAAACAAAACCGTTGCATTTTTTCATACAATGGGAATGCAAACTAAATTGTCGGATTGTACCAAAGATTTTGCCAAAACAGCCGATTTTATTGTCAATCGTTTTGAAGAAAGAGGTTGGAAAGCATTGGGCGAAAAACAAAATATCACTTTAGAGAAAGTAAAATCTATAGTCGAAATGAGTTATTAAAAAACAAGTAGGCTTGCTGAAACGATCGATAATTGTTTCGAAAAATTCGCAATTGCGGAAATCAAACTGACAAATAATTAAAGAAAAACGTAACAGCGTTATTACAATTCTGTTACGTTATTCAGCAACAAAAATAAAATAATTGTCGGTTGCTGCCTAACAACGCCATTTGCATAAATGACATTATGCTATTGTAATCATTAATTTACTCCGAATTTTAGGCAATACGCATTGAAAAACTTAACTTCGTAATCTTATTTTTAACTATGGAAAACGACATAAGGTGGGAACAGCGCTTTTCAAACTATATAAAAGCAGTTGATAAATTAAGCCAATCAGTAAAATACATCCACGAAAACTTTAATACCGAAGAATCATTGGAGGATGAAGTTTTGGACGAAATGATCAAAGAAGGATTAATCCAGCGATTTGAATACACCCACGAATTGGCTTGGAATGTAATGAAAGATTATGCTGAATATCAGGGAAATCCTGATATTGGTGGTTCTAGAGACGCTTCTCGTGAAGCTTTTCAATTAAAGTTAGTCACTAATGGTCACCTATGGATGGATATGATAACTAGCCGTAATAAAACATCCCATACCTATAATGAAGAAACAGCCAATGAAATTTACAACAAAATATTAAAAGAGTATTACCCAGCTTTTATTGAATTTAAAGATACAATGGAAGAAAAAAGATCTGGAAACCAACAAAATATTTTTTAATAAATGACAAACACAGGATTAAATGATTCGGATATTAAAAAAATACAAACCGTATTAAATCTACATCAAGAAATAGAAAAAGCCATCTTATTTGGTTCTCGTGCCAAAGGCAATTATAAACCCGCTTCGGATATTGATTTGACTTTGGTAGGAGATGAGTTGACCTTGACCATTCAACAAAAAATAGAAAATGAATTAGATGATTTGTTATTGCCTTATAAATTTGACATATCCATTTATCACACTATTTCCAGTACTGAATTAGTAGAACATATCGAAAGAGTTGGACAACTATTTTTCCAAAAAGAAAAGGCAAACAGCTAAAGATTTCTTTGCCAAAACAGCACACAAGTAATTGGAATTATTTAATGGTATATTTTCTTCCCGGAAAGTATTTGTTATCAGCGTAATTCAAAATTTTTAATTCGTAATTACTATTTACATCCCGAATTTCCTCATTCTTCAACCGTAAAAACTATAATAATTCCCACTAATTATGTAACAATTTACTGCCATAATTCCATCATTTTTGCATAAAATAAACTCACTATGAAAAAATCAATTATACTCCTTGGAATTATTGCATTTACATTGTTCTCCTGCAAAAATGCTAATGATACCAATACTGAAAAAACAATTAAAATTGTCAAAAAAGCACCCGTCCGAAAAGCTCCAAAAGCGGTTTCCTATACATTGGAAAACACTAAAGAATGGCTGAAAAAAAATGAAAGTGCTACCAATATGGAAATTGCTATTGCCGTAAATAGAACCGATAAACAATTTTTTGTTAAAATGGATTCCGTAATTATTCCAACGGATATGAGCGGTGACATTGCATTTTATTTGCCTTTTCCTGTAGAAGTTCCTTATTTAGAGAATGTGGATAAAGTACTTTTCTTCTCCTATCCTACCCAAACTTTTGCGGCTTATAAAAATGGAATTTTGACGTATACTGGCCCAACTAATATGGGAAGAAAAAAAGATCAAACGCCCACGGGATTGTTTTTTACCAACTGGAAAGCCGAAGAAACAACGAGCACTTTTGACGATGAATGGGAATTACTTTGGAATTTTAACATCGAAAACAAAAAAGGAGTTGGGTTTCATCAATACGATTTGCCCGGTTATCCTGCCTCTCATTCCTGTTTGAGGTTATTAGAAAAAGACGCCAAATATTTGTATGAATGGGCAGATCAATGGGTTT
>Ga0209702_10002961_pt1 | contig 28032 bp, 18 predicted proteins | sample FRY01_FD_187210 | JGI IMG/M metagenome (GOLD analysis project Ga0209702, IMG submission 187210) | Freshwater microbial communities from Lake Fryxell liftoff mats and glacier meltwater in Antarctica - FRY-01 (SPAdes) (version 2) | ecosystem: Environmental > Aquatic > Freshwater > Ice > Glacier... | reverse complement strand
AGCGCAGAAGTAGTGGTTAATCCAAATCCGATTTGTGAAATATCCGGTGATTTATTCATCTGTGAAGTAGGACAAACAACTCAACTTTGTGCATCTCCCGGAGCCTTATCTTACCTTTGGAGCACAGGCGCAACAAAGGCTTGCATACTTGTTGATCAAGCTGGAATTTATTCAGTAACGGTAACGAGTGCTGCAGGATGTGAAAGCATTTGCAGCGTTGAAGTAGTGGTTAATCCAAACCCGATTTGTGAAATATCCGGTGATTTATTCATCTGTGAAGTAGGACAAACAACTCAACTTTGCGTATCTCCCGGAGCCTTATCTTACCTCTGGAGCACAGGTGCAACAACGGCTTGCATACTTGTTGATCAAGCTGGAATTTATTCAGTAACGGTAACGAGTGCTGCAGGATGTGAAAGTATTTGTAGCGCAGAAGTGATAGTAAATCCAAATCCGATTTGTGAAATATCCGGCGATTTATTCATCTGTGAAGTAGGACAAACAACTCAACTTTGCGCATCTCCCGGAGCCTTATCTTACCTCTGGAGCACAGGTGCAACAACGGCTTGCATACTTGTTGATCAAGCTGGAATTTATTCAGTAACGGTAACGAGTGCTGCAGGATGTGAAAGCATTTGTAGCGTTGAAGTAGTGGTTAATCCAAATCCGATTTGTGAAATATCCGGCGATTTATTCATCTGTGAAGTAGGACAAACAACTCAACTTTGTGCATCTCCCGGAGCCTTATCTTACCTCTGGAGCACAGGTGCAACAACGGCTTGCATACTTGTTGATCAAGCTGGAATTTATTCAGTAACGGTAACGAGTGCTGCAGGATGTGAAAGCATTTGTAGCGCAGAAGTAGTGCTGAATCAACAATCAGAATGCTTCATAACTGGAAATGATCTGCTTTGTTTGGATTTGTCAACTGAACTATGCGCATCAACAGGTGCTACAAGTTATTTGTGGAGCACAGGTGAAACCACGATTTGTATCGATGTATATGGCCCTGGTGTTTATTCAGTCACCCTAAATTTCCCGAATAATTGCAGTAGTTATTGCGAAAAGATCGTGAATATTGAAATTAATAATGCTCCTGTGGCTGATGATAATGATACCATTGTTCTTGATTGTTATGAAGAAGTGCCAGGAAACTATCCAACATTTACAGATCAGGATGGTGATGTGTTAGACATCGTTTGCACTGAAGAAATCGTTGATAATTTATGTGGATATTCAATTGTCAGAACTTGTATAGCTACAGATATTTGCGAAGCTAGTGTAATAGGGATACTGCAAATTGATGTGCCTGATACTTTAGCTCCAGTCTTTCAGGAAATCCCTGATGTAATTTCAGTAATTTGTTCTGAATGGGGACCTGAATTCTATCCGGAAGCTTTGGATAATTGCGACTTAGAATTGGATATCGAACTTACAGACTTTTTGCCGATGTCGGGTTTATGTAATCAATGGTGGTTAGCATTTTTAACAGCTACTGATGATTGTGGAAACTCAACTTCAATTGAATTTCTGGTAAAATTTATCGAATTAAATGGTCCAACAATTTATGATGTACCGGCTGATGTTTATTTGAATTGTGCTGAAGAAATTCCTGCAGTTCCTAACGTTTATGCAAGTGCCGATTGTGGCGAATTGCAAAGCTTAGAATTCATTGAAACCCAAGGTTCAGAATTGTGTCAGGACTGGATTACCCGTATCTGGATTGCAGTTGATGATTGCGGTCGAACAACAATTCAATCCTATAACATTTATCTCCCTGACGGTCAGGCTCCTGAACTAACCGGAGTTCCCGCAGATTTGATTCTCTTTTGTGGTGACGAAGTTCCTGAACCTGCAATCGTTACGGCGTGGGATGAGTGTGAAGGTGTGATTGATGTGATTTTCACAGAATCAATAGAAGGTGAATTGCCAAATGAAGAGATTTGCAATCTAATAACACCGACCATTCAAGGTCAGGATTGGGCACTCACACTGTTGAATTTCTTAGGTGATCAAACCTACTTTACAATGGATGAGGCACAGTTTACCACTTGGATTGAAATAGACGGTTTGTATGGAAATATTACTGCTACTCTGAATAGTACAACTAATCCTAATGCCGGATTTGTACTTGATCTTGATATAATCAATGGAGTAGATTGGAATACATGGTCTAACAGTCCTTGGCCAACATATTATAAAGATGATATGAATCTAGCAGGGGACAATTATTTGGATTGGACTTATTTCATTATTTCCAGCTCTTCTACATTGACTGGCTGGGGAGATTATGAAGGTTCATTATTGAACTTATCACATGCTCCTGAATCTCATTATTACGGATTTCAGCTCGGTGAAGCGGCAAATAACGTGAGTGCAGCATTTGGCAGCGGTGGATGGTTTCTTTTTACGGGATTATTCATTGACACATCACAGGGAATTAGCGAATTATTTGAAGGTGCAGGAGATGTGGCCTTTGAACATGTATGTGAAATTAATAATTGTCCGGAATATTCTGTAGTTCGCACATGGACTGCCACAGATATTTGTGGAAATTCTGTTAATGAAGAACAAGTCATTACCATTTTGGGATTCATCGACCCATCATTACTGAATTTGTGTATAGGTGATATCAATTTGGATGGAGTAGTTAATGTTAATGACATTCTGATGTTCACTTCTGTTTTTGGTTGTTCAGAAGGAGATTGCGAAATAGCCGATCTGAATGCTGATGGAGCTGTGAATGTTCCTGATATTCTATTATTAATATCAAATTATGGATTAATATGTGAATAGAAAATATTTGTATTTAATTATTTAATTATTAAAATATCATTTAGCAGCCTGATTGGTGTAACGTTCCATAGAGGTTTTGATTTTGACTTTAGATTGTTAAATGATTTTAAAGAAAACCCGCTCTTGTGGCGGGTTTTCTAATTTAAATATCGTTCTGATTGCGATATAGGAGATCAATTTTGTTTGGTGAATCTCCCAATTCCTCTTTCTCAAACGAACTTTTGATGATTTGAAATGTTTAAAAGCAGTTCGATAGGTCAGAGCATAGGAATTTGGAAAGGAATCAGTTAGAATTGGCTATTTGTTCCAAACACTATTTGGCTTATTTGAATCCTGCTTTTTGAGCAATGTTAAATTATAAATCATCTGGAATGTCGAATTATTTTATCGTAGGAGCATCCTCAGGAATAGGCAAACAACTTGGCTTGCAGCTTTCCCAAGCAGGGCATAATGTTTTTGGTACCTATTTTAAAAACGGAGCTGATTTGAAAGATAGTTCAATAGAGTTTCATCAACTCAATGTTCTTGATGATGATATAAATGTTGATTTTTTGCCGCCCAGTATTGATTCATTGGTTTATTGTCCGGGCAGTATCAATCTAAAACCTTTTACTCGAATTCAAGCATCAGACTTTGTGGCAGATTTCAATTTACAAGTGCTTGGTGCAATCAAAATTATACAGGCAGTGCTGCCTAGACTCAAAAACTCAGATCAAGCATCAATCCTATTGTTTTCTTCTGCCGCTGTGCAAACAGGACTTAATTTCCACTCTCAGGTTTCTACTTCAAAAGGGGCAATAGAGGGATTAACAAGAGCATTGGCAGCTGAATTTGCGCCAAAAATTAGAGTAAATTGTGTCGCTCCCTCTCTAACTGATACCCCTCTTGCTCATTCATTGCTAAATACGGAGCAAAAAAAAGAGGCAAATGCTCAACGGCATCCTTTGAAAAGAATTGGTACTCCAGAAGATATTGCCAACTTGGCACAATTCCTGATTTCTGATAAATCAGGATGGATTACGGGTCAAATCATTCATATTGATGGTGGTATTTCAACTTTGAGAACTTAAATGGATTTCAAAAGGTTAATCCAAAGCAATCAAATATTCTTTAGAAATGGAATTTAATTTTGAGACCGATTACTATAGCATATTAGGGAGAATGCAAAGAATTGATCCCATCGGTTATGGTGAAAATAGAAATTATATTGATGGAGCTGTTACTTATTTATCGCATTATATTTCTAGAGGGGTTATAAGCACTAAACAAGTTTTGGAAAGTACTTTAAAAAGGGGATTTAGGATAAATGAAATTGAACCTTTTGTAAAGGAATTGTGCTGGCGTGATTATTTCCAACGAGTTGCTCAACATAAGGATTTGAGTAATGATATCCGTCAACCGCAGCAGAGTGTCCTTAATCGAGAAATCCCTAAAGCAATTCTGGATGTTAAAAGTGAAATTGATGCTATTGATCTTGCCATTGTTCAATTATATAGCAAAGGCTATGTTCATAATCATTGCAGAATGTATATCGCTTCTGTAGTTTGCAATATTTCAAAATCACATTGGCTAGCTCCTTCTAAGTGGATGTATTATCATTTGCTTGATGGGGATTGGGCAAGCAATATATTTAGTTGGCAATGGTTGGCAGCAGCCAGTAGCATCAAAAAGTATTATGCAAATCAGGTCAATATTAATAAATATGCATTCACAAATCAGCAGAATACCTTTTTAGATTCAAGTTATGATGCATTAGCAGAATTGCAAGTGCCCGATCATTTGAGAAAAACGGAAACATTTCAGCCAGAAATTCAATTGACTTCAAGCTCGAGCCTGTTCATTGATCCTTATCTTCCAACTTTTATTTATAACTATTATAACTTAGATGCTCAATGGCATTGCGAAGAACTGGGGAATCGCATTCTACTTTTGGAACCGGAAATATTTACGTTTTATTCCGTTAGTGCTAACTGTATTTCATTCATGTTGAAACTATCTCAGAATATATTAGGTATTCAGGTATATGTGGGTTCATTTAAGTCACTATATCAACTAATAAATACCGAAAATATATATTTCAAAGAACACCCTTTGAATATTGGTCATGAGGGTATAGCTGAATCTCGAGAATGGATTGCAGAGGAAGTAAATGCTTATTATTCATCTTTTTTTGGATATTGGAAGCAAGTAAAAAAATATTTGAAATTAAAGTATTCATAGAATGATCATTGATAAAACAGTTTTAACGGGATATGACAATCGTTACAGAGCGATTTTACTCAATTCATTAGCGGGGATCAAACAAGCCGTTCTAATTGGGACTAATTCTTTTGATGGAATTAGTAATTTAGCCATTTTTAACTCACTAATACATTTAGGTGCCAATCCTCCTTTGTGGGGGTTCATTTGTAGGCCTGACAATGCTAGTAGGCATACTTTGCGCAATATTTTGGAAACGCAGCATTATACAATCAATTATGTGTCAATTGTGCATTACAAAAATGCACATCAGACCTCCGCAAAATACAATGAATACCAATCTGAATTCGAAAATTGTGGGTTTAGCGAGCATTTTACGGATGGATTTAATGCCCCATTTGTTGCGGAAGCTCATATCAAGGTTGGAATGAAATTCGTTCAAAAATTGGATATTGCTGTCAACGGCACCACCTTGGTTATTGGGAGTATTGATACTATAGACCTAAATGAGAATAATATTTCGGATGATGGATTTGTGGATCTAAGTAAAGAAGAATCTTTGCTCTGTTCAGGATTGGATGCATATTACGAATCGAAATTAATTGAAAGACTGTCTTATGCTAGACCTGGTGAGGAGCCCAAAGGATTGAGGTTTTGATCTGGGTTCAGTACATTTAATTGAGCGAAATTGCATTCCATTAATTATAGTTTGGCTAGAACTGGCATTGTATTTCCGTGTCAGTTGTTTGAAAACACCGTTTTTCTTGCGAATTGATTTATCTGAAAGAATAGTTTTTGTTTTTTAGTCAGTATAATTTTCACAAACCTAAATTTTCTCTGCATTGATTTGGAATGAAATTTTATCAGTACTATTCGACATCTAAGAAATGTTCGTGGCGCATATTTTGAAGGCTATGGTCAACTATCGGATATTAGAAATCTTATTCCTCATTTAAATGCCATTAGAATTGAATTTATCGAGTTCATGGATACAACTGATTTTTGCTCAGAAAAAATAATCGTTCAGCCCTTGAACCTGAGCAATTTACAATTCATCAGTCACGTCCGCCTACTCTTTATTAATTCAATTTACATTTGAAGAAAGTTTATCATACTCGAGTTATTGCTTTCTATCACAATTGTTGTGTTTCAACTCTATTGAAATAGGATTGAACCGAATCTTCAATTTAGCAAGATATATTCTCTTTTTGGAGCAAATTCTGAGTCAATAATTTATTGTGCTATCTTCCGCATCCATGGAGCCCTTGTTAATGCATAATCCCCACTCTCTACGCTACTTTGGGCTGGATTTGATGCGTACATTTGCCATTATTCTTGTAGTCCTCAGTCATGGAGCATTTTTATTGGAAGGATCCTTTTTGGATGGATTCCCTTACATAAAAATAATGGATGGAGTTGATCTCTTTTTTGTTCTAAGTGGATTTCTGATTGGTGGAATTCTATTGAAGGAGATTAATCGTCAGGAAACATTTGGAATTCAGGCTTTGCTTAAATTCTTGGTCAGAAGGTGGTTCAGAACATTGCCCAATTACTATCTTATTTTGTTGCTCAATGTAGTACTAGTCTATTTCGGTATCGTGAAGGAGGATATATCCATGTTCAATTGGAAATTCCTTTTGTTTGCACATAATCTATTCGATGGATTTTATGGTTTTTTCTGGGAGTCATGGAGTTTGTCGGTAGAAGAATGGTTCTACCTGATTTTTCCCGTGTTGAGTTTATTCGTTCTAAAGTTTGTTAGACCTATGCAAACGTATTTCTTGCTCAGTCTGGCGATGATTCTAATACCATTGTATTTGCGACATATTGCATACGATCCGGGATTGGACGACTTTTGGTTTGATGTTAATCGTAGAAAGGTGGTTGTATTCAGATTGGATAGCATAGCTTATGGTTTATTGGCAGCATGGATTAACTATTATTTTTTGCGAATCTGGAAGAAGATTTCTATTTCATCTTTTATCTTGGGAATATTATTAATTCTTTTGATTAACACTATTGATTATCCTTCTACGGGATATTTTTCGCAGGTTTTTTTGTTCTCTATCACACCGTTGGCTGCAATGTTATTTTTGCCTTTGTTGTCGGTATGGAAAAGCTCGAAAAGCCATGTTGCAAAAGGTATAGTTCATATCAGTCGAATATCTTATTCTATGTACTTGATTAATCTCGGAATTGTTGCTGCAATTTTGCGTGATAATATTAAGATCGATGGGGGATGGTTGGGAATCCTGATGTACCTGTTATTTTGGATATCAGTAGTATTTTTATCCGGACTTTTATATCGATATTTTGAGAAGCCCGTGATGGATTTGAGGGATAGATTCGGATGAGGTCTATCCAACGGACTGAAGTCCGTTGTTACAAGATGGTCCGACCCTACGGGTCTTGTGGTAAAAACATACTGAAGTCCGTTGGTACAAGATGTTGCGACCCTACGGGTCTTGTGGGTAAAAACATACTGAAGTCCGTTGGTACAAGATGGTCCGACCCTACGGGTCTTGTGGTAAAAACATACTGAAGTCCGTTGGTACAAGATGGTCCGACCCTACGGGTCTTGTGGTAAAAACATACTGAAGTCCGTTGGTACAAGATGGTCCGACCCTACGGGTCTTGTTTTTTAATTTTCAGAGCCGTAGGCTCGGTCCATTCATAGCGATGGACTTTAGTCCATCAGCGTTTCGCCATGAACGTTTCGCCATGAACATTTCGCCATTCAACGGACTGAAGTCCGTTGTTACAAGATGTTGCGACCCTACGGGTCTTGTGGTAAAAACATACTGAAGTCCGTTGGTACAAGATGTTGCGACCCTACGGGTCTTGTTTTTTAATTTTCAGAGCCGTAGGCTCGGTCCATTCATAGCGATGGACTTTAGTCCATCAGCGTTTCGCCATGAACGTTTTGCGAATAACGTTTCGCCATCAATATTTAAAACTGAAAGTATATAAATGGATTCATCCCGGCAGAAAAGACCTGATAAACAATTACGATTACCACAAGACTTATAGTTCCTTGCAGAAGGTATGACCGACTGGCAAACCAGTTTCGGTATCTTTCTTTTAATGTCGAGGGAAGCCAATGAATTATAAATCCAATGAGCATCACTAAGAACACATTCCAGAAGGCTAAAATGACTTGAGGAGCTAAAGTCCAATCGATACCGAACAGAATCTTTTTCAGCATTACATTAGCAGCAAATAGTTCTTCCCAGATATCGTGGATTTTATTCATTTCTTCCCAAGTGTTATTGGAGCCGGTGCGGAACCAAATTCTGGTTATGCTGATAAAGGTGAAAGTGACAAAAATTGCCCAAGCCCTTTTGTACCAAGTGTTTTTACTTTCCCAGGGACTAATTTTTCGCCAAAGTTTATAGAATACAATTCCTATTCCATTTAATCCTCCCCAGATCACGAAATTCCAAGATGGACCATGCCATAGTCCACCGATCAGCATGGTCATCATTAAATTGATATTCGTAATTAGCCACAGTCGAAATACGCCAAAAATCCGGCTTAGCAAAAAAAGTAATGCGATAAATCCGATGACAGAAAGGGTAAAGGTCCAACTGGCAGCTAACATACAAGCGAAAAGAAGCAAAATGCTTAACATAATATACGTAAACCATGATCCACCGCGATTCCCTCCCATCGGTATGTATAAATAATCTTTTAGCCAGGTAGAAAGTGAAATATGCCAACGTTTCCAGAAATCACCTGCATTAGTCGCTTTGTAAGGAGAGTTGAAATTAATTGGCAACGTGAACCCCAATAGAAGAGCCACACCTATAGCAATATCAGTGTAACCTGAAAAATCGGCATATACCTGCAAAGAATAACCATAGAGTGCCATCAGATTTTCGAAACCGGTGTAAGATCCCGGATTGGCAAAAACACGATCAATGAAATTTATGGCGATATAATCACTGAGTATCGTTTTTTTGAGCAAGCCATTTAATATCCAAAAAAGAGCAAGTCCAAATTGCAATTTAGTGAGCCTAAATGGTTGATATAGTTGAGGAATGAACTCAGATGCTCGAACTATAGGGCCCGCCACTAATTGAGGAAAAAAGCTCACGTAGAAGCCAAAATCCAACATGCTGGACACAGGTTTGAGTTTATCACGATAGATGTCGATGGTATAACTCATAGTTTGAAATGTGAAGAAAGAAATCCCTACAGGTAAAAGGATTTTCTCTGCTTCGAAATTGGACCCAAAAAAAGAGTTAGACCAATGAGCAAAATAGTTGATGGGTTGAAAATGAGTATCGAGTAAAGAATTAAAGCTTTCAGTGAAGAAATAGGCATATTTAAAAAATGCAAGTACAGATAAATTTAGAACCATACTCAAAGCCAGCCACCATTGTTTAGAACGCTTGGCAACAGCTGCATATATTGCCTTTCCTATCCAAAAATCGGTAAATGTGGAAAAAAGCAAAATGGTAAAAAAGAATCCGCTCGTTTTGTAGTAAAAGAAAATGCTGATTAAAAAAAGGAAAGCATTTCTAAGTGCAATTTTGGGATGGATGATCGAAAAAATGCCGAGTACTGCTCCATAGAATATCCAAAAGAAGAGCTGTGTAAATGACGCTGGTTTGTCAGGGTCATAAAGTAAAAAGTCCTGCAGGTATTCTAGGATGTTCACGCCGCTAAACTATTGATGAAAGTCTGCATTTGTTGATTATTCAGATTTACTTATCAATCTTTTTAGTTGAAAAAAATCATTTGATCATCCATATTTTTTCTTTTGCACAAGGACATAATCTTTTCTATTTGTTCTGTAGTCAATTGTTCTTTCCATCTGCCAATTCCACGATCTGATATTGCTTTATGCACATCTGAATGATGCGACAGATGATCATCTCCCAAGCTTTTGTCCTGCTTTTTGAGCATATTCTCCGAAAACTTTAACCCCGCAAAATCACAAATCCGATTCAATTCTTCGGAGGTATGATAAACGAGATTTTCATATTGAACCCGAAGCACAAGGTCGGGCTGCTTTTTCTCAAATTTTTTCATGGCTTTGAGTGCGTTGTTATATCTGCTAAAAGCTTGTTCTAATGTTTCACCAAAGTGCTTCATTCTTGAGGCAATAGCATCACGAACATCGCGAATTAAAAAGATGTAAACGGAATTTGGACTTACCGTATTCAACCATTCTGTCCACTCCACCAGCAATGGAGTCTTGTCGGCCACTCTGAGCCTATCAAGGCCATTAATTTTAGCATGAAAAAAGTGCAAAGACCATATTTTAAAAAACAAATTTTGTTGATGTATTGGAGTAGCTAAAAGAAATTGCCGGTACTCATCTGCATCGCAATTCCAGAATTCTTTTAACCCTGATTTTGAATAGATTTCTTCAATTTCATTGCATTGATTGAGCCAACTGACTTGTGGCTTATGAAAATGTGCAAATAGTACTTTTAATTGAAAATCGTCGGATTCTGGTGGAATGTGAACTTCAGATCCAGCCATCAATAAGCGTCTTAGCAGGGTACTTCCTGATCTTCCGGCTGATACGATGTAAAATGGTGATGGCTTCGTTAATTGTAAGGCATGATAAAAAGTTGCCGATTTTCGTTTGGCAAGATGAAGCCAATAGCGCTGCCGAATTCTATTTAAATAATAATTATTCAATTTTTGTTTGCCGCAGCGTATTTCTGCTCAAGGTAATTTCCAAAATCTTCACGTAAGGCATAACTGAGTAAGTCGGCCTGTAGCAAATAACCTGAAACGGTAAGATGAACTTTATCTTTCTTAGCTAATCCTGCTTGTTCCCATGCTCTAATAGAATCGAGGCCGCCCATAATATTGAAGAAATCCCAAACAGCCGCATTATGTCTTTCTGCTAATTTATACATGCTCTCTCTCACCAATAAAGCATTTCTATTTACTCTTTTTCTATTGTAATAGCTGTCATTATTGGTAAGAAATAGAAACTCCACATCTGGATTAGCCGATCTGAAAAGCGCAATAAGCTTATCATAATTTCGTTCGAATGCTTCCGGATTGAAATCGCCATTGGGCACATTGGCATCATTAATCCCAATTCCAAAAATCACCAAATCAGGCAGTACTTGTTTTAACTGTACTTCGAAGTTTTCACATTTCAAATAGGAGGGAACACTTGCCCCATTCACTCCAATGGCATTATAGGTAATGCCTTGATCATTATTAGTGAGTTGAATTCCGTTAATGGTAAAAATACCAGACCCTTCTTCATGTTTAAATATTCGAAATTTCAGACTATCACTCACTTGTGCAAGTTTAAATCGCGTCATACCGGAAATGAAATCCGTTTCTTCGCTTATTACTTGTAAGCTTGGGTCCAATTCCAAGCAATAGCCTGATTCTCCTGCATTATGAAATATTGCTACTTCGCTGAATTTATACAAGGAAGAATCGGTTTTTGTGGACCATATTTTTACCTCTGCAAGGGAATCTGAAGTAGAAGCATTGTATCCTGAAAGTCCCCAGTCGCAATCAACAGAATTCACGGCACATCGACATCCTTGCCAGTTCCCTGTAAAACTTGTCTTAATATTGGCAGGACCATTAGTAGATGCTAATTTATATGGAAAGAAAAAGCCGAGATCACCTCTTGAATTTCCCGATAGGTCGATTAGGTTTTCTTTAATACGATTGGACAATGTACCAGCCTGAACGTGTGATCCTCCTATGTGCAGAATATTGAGCGAAGTACTTCCTTCAAATAACATTCGCTCCAATTTTTCGTAAGTATTGTTAAGGGCAGATGCTCCTGGATGATGAAAGATAGAATTCAATTCGTATTGAATGAAAGGGTAGGAGGGTAGCGATGAGAGATCAATTAAATCAAATGATTCATTTGATTTGTATTGTGAGTAAGAACCTGTATTAAAGGCTGCTGATGAGCCCAAAATGACAAGTAAAATTCTAAATAATTTAGGTAAATATATCATTTTACTTTCCACTTTAAGTATTCTTCTTCAATAGATTGAAAAAGCAATTCTGAAACAGTTCGTGTGCCTTTGGGTGAAAAATGTACGTAATCCGGAGCCGCTAAGGGAGGGTCAGCCCCTACCCAAGTCGACATGGAATTCTGCCCACCCATTACCTCGTATAAATCCCAATAAGCAGCACCTTCGGCAAATGCAGCAGATTTTATTCCGTCTCTTACTTGCTCAATGTAAGGGTATGAAACAAATTTCTGTCCATCTTTATAAGCCATATCCGATGGGCCAACTACGAGAAATGACGCTTCAGGACATATCTGTTTTAATAATTTAATTTGTCCTGCAAACCACGATCCGTATTGATCAGCTTCTTCTTTGCTCTTAATATAAGGTATTGTATTTCCGCCAAATTGCAAAATGAAAAATCCCGGATTAACGGATTTTAATTGAGCAGTCAAAAGTGAGCGGTCTATGTTTTTAAATATAGTACCGGAACTACCTCGTAAGCCAATATTATCGACCATAATTCCACCGGAACCCTCCAATGAAAGTGCCCAGATATTTGGACTGTCTTTTCCTTCGAATTCAATTCTCAATTCAGCCGGAGTAGTACCTAAACTCCAGCGTTTTTCGGTAGCATTTCCAGGACTAATTATCTCGGAGCCAACTAATAATCCGGAATTGAAAATATTCACTTTTACAGAGTCTTTATTGTCACCGAGCCACATCCGCAAAGTACTGTAGGATCTGGCTTTTGAGTATCCAATTTTATTTGGGCGTAGTGTTATTCCCACTTTCTTGGTATCTCTTCTCAAGCTATCAGGCAATACATCCATGTATCGGCCAAAATTGGCGAGCATACCATAACGTTTATGTTTTACAGAAGTATCTCGTGCACCAAAGAGAGCGTATCGCTTCCAATTCCCATCATTTTCCTGATCGATTCCGGATGACGGCACTGCTTCAAAGGCAGGGAGCAAACCAGGGCCATTGCCACCATATTTTTTCTGCCATTGTTCCCTTATGTATCCCGTAATTCTGTCGCCCTCAATTTGAGAATCACCATAGTGCATAATTCTCAGTTGTGATCGCTTGCCTGATTTGAGTTCATTTAACGCTTTGAAGAATTTTTCTAAAGGATGAGATTGTCCCGCCGGAACTAGAATTCTGATTTGTTCTTTGCGTTTCAAACTTTCCAATTTGGCCAGACTATCTCCTGTTCCGGTAGTATCGGCTATAATTTCGTAAGATGCCAAGAGATCTTTTACATTGTCAGAATTACCTGAATTTAAATCTGGAGAAAAGATGGATCGATTTGCAAATTTCAATTTATACTCGGCAAATATTGCGATTCCATTGCTTGGAAAAAACCAGGCAATTATGCCACAAATGCCAAATATTGACAACCAAAAGTAAAATACAATTTTAGCCTGCAAAGGCTTGTTTTGCTCCATTTTATTTATTGGTATAGATAATTAATTTTTGTCCGGGCCGTATATCTTCATCCGTTTTATTCCATTCCATAATTTCATCTGCACTCACACCCGGAAATTTTTTTGCAATCAACCAAAGTGTGTCACCCGATTTTACAGTATAACTAGTTTTTTCTTTGTCAACGGAATTTCCCGTAGTGCTTTCGGGCTTATCTGTGTGCTGTTTTGAAGAGGAATAATCGTTGTAAATCAGAAGTTTCTGTCCGATGAAAATCATATCTTTTCGAAGGGAATTCCATGTTTTTAATTCGGAAATACTTACACCGTGTCGGTCTGCAATGCTGCCCAAAACATCTCCTCTCTTTACAGTATAAGTGAGTTCTTTTCTATCTTCAAGTTCTTCTTGTTGTTTTCTTGCTGCTTCTTCAGCTTCTCTTTTCCGAAGAATTTCTTCCCATTGATATAAGCTGTCTTTTACTATATAATAACGTGCAGCCTGCACTTTGGAAAGAAGTAATCCACACTCAGAATTACTCGGAATTTGCTGAGTGATGAACCATGGATTGCTCCTATTAAGATCATCAATTTCAATTTGAACAAGTGCGCTGTAGGCAGCTTTGCTGGCATTTGCTGGATTATAAATTTTTTGATACTCAGCAAGAAATTGTGTGTATTCTTTATTGAAATCGTGAACGACTAGCACACGGAATGACCGCATTAAAAGTGTGTAATAACACAATAAATGATTCAGTTCTTTATCATCATTTACTTGAATGCCTTGCACTAATAATTTATTAGTTTCAGGAATTCCTCGAATCCAGGCATAAATCACCAATTCGGGATTCTCGTACTTTTTATGAAGTTCTGAAAGTTTGCCAATGGCAGCTTTAAATTCTTTTTCTTGATGAAATCGCTCGTCGGTTTGCTTGTCAATTTGCAATCCATATTTGCATGCTTCAAGGTATGACAATTGCCAGATTCCCGCTCTGCCATTCGCAAATTTGAACTCATTGTTAAATCCACTGAGACAAGCAGGCAAATAGCGATATTCAATGGGCAGATTGTTAGCCAATAGCAATGAGTCGATAAGGGGGAAGTACAAGTCGCCTAGGGCTTTAAGATGTAGAAATCGACTGCAATCTTCGCGTAGTAATAACGTTACCAAGTCGCGTTCTTCCGAAATTTTAAGTTTACTACTGAATAGCCAATCTTCGGAAATGGCTTCGGGTAATTTTTCCTGAAACTGCGGAGGACAGTCATCAAAGATAAAAGCCGAGGGATTTGATTTTTCAAATGATGAACACAACCATTGAGAAGAAGATGTTTCGAGTGCTTTGATATGGGCATAGTTCATGTAGACTTGTGCTACAGTAAGTAGCGGCATAAACATTAATATATGACATAGCAAGTTTCGCATCTTGTAAAGTTAGTTGAACTTGATCTAGCGAAAATCGTACAAATCAATATTTGTCAACGTTAAAGTTTTAAAATTTATTTCGTTTGTGATTTGGTGACAAAAAAGAATTCCCAATCACAACTCAGATCAGCAACTAAGGCGCAAAGGCGCAAAGTTTCGTTAATAAATGGAATATAATGTTGAAATTGATTGTGTAGAATCAGCTTTGAGATCCAATGTGTAAAGTGGCATAAAAAAGGAAGTCCTATTTCATATTTATATTGAGAACCCTCTATTCCTCAAACTTAGCCTTAAGAAATTCGGTACTGATGGCGCGGGCTTCTTTGGCCATGCTTTGCTCGTAATTGCTGCCTGATGGATTGGCAAATGCGTGATCTGCAGGAAATACAACAAGATCAAGATTCTTTTGAAGTACATCCATCAAATCGCTGAACTGAGTTACTATTTCTGTGTTTATCCACTGATCTTTTTCAGCAAATATGCCCATTACATCTGCTTTTAATGGAATTAGACTAGCTCTCACTAATTCAGGCATTCCATAATATATTACACAGGCTTTGCCCTGTCTGCCAGTCATAATGCTCGCTTGCATGGACCACGTCCCCCCAAAACACCAGCCTATAGTAGAAATTTTTGCTTCGTAACCTGCTAAATCTATCGCCGCTCTTATAATTTGTCTGATTCTATATTCATCAGCCGATTTCATGAAATCAGAAGCCTGTTCGCGGTTTTGAGCCACATTACCATCATATAAATCCAGGCAGATTACATTCACATCTTTCAAATCATCAAACAACATATCTGCTTCTGATTTTATATGATCATTCAATCCCCACCATTCGTGAAAAACGAAGAGCCACTTATTTCCAGGCTTCTTTGGTTCTAAAAAATAAGCCGATGCACTGTCGGAGTCAGGTGTGGCGATGCGAATCATTTTGCCTTTCAGCTTTTTATTCTGATCGAAAGCCGCTAAATCATGTTCATTCCTGAAGTTCTTGTCATCAGCATTCGCTACAAATTGTTCATTCGCAGGACTGCAGCAAACAACTTGTGCATTTACAAAAGGCTTACAAAGCAATGACAATAGGAAAAATAGGGAAACTGTTTTTACTTTTAGCATGACGAAAAAAATGTAAATTCAACAATGGAGAAAAGATTGTTAATGATCTACAAGTTACATATTCTTATGTTCTCTTCTTCAGAAACGAAAAAACATAAATCTGGAATTTATAAGGAAAGATCACCCGATAGAAATAGCAAATTTAAGAGAATAATATGACGGGGAGGACTTGGCTCCAAGCTCAATCAATCATTAGAAAAACGCAAAACTTAAATAGCCATTGCGTAGATTGATATAAGAACAAATAATACTACAAGTAATCTTTTAATGCGATAATCCATTGGTCAGTAGGTCTGCTCAAAGAGAGCGAATATCTATAGGCACAATAAAGGGACTGTTTGTAAATTGTTAACAAATCAAAGTTTATTAGAATGGAAGCGGTTTTTGAATGTTTTAGGCTTTACATCTTCCCGGAAATCAGGGCCCAAAGATATATTATACTAAATATCAATAAAAACGAAAACCCACACCAGGCAAGGATTGTCAGCCATTTTTTCGGTCTATCTTCTTCGTTTATATGCTTTGTAACCAGTATCAAATTGGCGTATGCAATTATTGGGGCGACTACAAAAGAGAGGATAGTTGCCATATTTATTAGGCCCTTCATAGACTTTCCGAATGAAAAAACGATATATAAAGAACCCAGAGTGAGAAGAATTAGCACAATGGAGTGGTGTTTTGGGCTAGATTCATTTTCATTTCTGCCTCTAATTACCTGAATGGTTGTGGCAAGTGCTCTGGAGTAGCCATCAAAAACCGCAATGCAAGTGCCGAACATAATGGAAAATGCCGCTATTGCGATAATAATATAGGCCCAATCACCAATTAATGAACTATACATATTCACCACCATATTGGCAAAAGACGCGGCGGCTGCCGGAAGTTCTTTTTCAGTTCCAAAGAATATATAAGATCCCAGAACAACAAAGGCAATCGCAAGAATAAATGAAGCAATATATCCTAAATTAAAATCCAGTAAAGTTTCTTTCAGTTTAGGTTTATAACCGGTTTGTTTGATTCTGGCAATCGTCCATAAACTGCTCCATGCGCTCAAATCCACAGCAGTAGGCATCCAACCCATGAGTGCAATCAAAAAAGCAAAGCCCCCGTTTGACCAAGGAATTTCGGGTTTCCAGGTGTGCGATATTGACCGTTGAGGTCCCTGAGCAAGAGCGGCTAGAACTGCAATTACTGTTGAAATTAAAAGCAATACTGCAATCACTTTTATCAAAGAATCCAAGGCTGAATATTTTCCGGCAATGAGAATCCCCATGCAGAAAATGAAGAGTGAAATAAGGGTGATACTTTGACTGTTTTCTCCAAGCAACTCAGGGAGTCCTAAAAGATTTTCCAGAAATCCCGAAGTAACAGCCCCAACAGCAGAAGTCACAAAAAACATGCTCCCCAATGTTATAAACAGGTAAGCCCAAATCATCCATTTGCCTAGTTTTCGGTATCCTGTAATGATACTCTCGCCCGCACTGTTGGCATAACGCGAACCAAATTCAAATGCAGGGTATTTGAATAAATTAGCAGCAACTATCGCCCAAACCAGAGCAAATCCATACATTGCTCCGGCCATAGTACTTTGTACTAAGTGAGAAACCCCTATGGCCGTGGATGCGAATAATATACCCGGTCCCAGGTATTTTAGAATTTGTGATTTTGCTTTCAATCAGACTTTCAAATAAAAATAGCAATTTTAGAAAATTAATTCCAAGCTTATGAGAACAATGCAACAATGGTTTGATGAATATGGCGAAAGTCATCTCAATCCAACCAACAAACTTATTCACTGGATTTGTGTGCCGCTCATTTTTCTAACCGTAGTTGGATTACTTTCATTAGTAAAAATACCGGGAATTGAAAACAGCAATTCCGGAGTTGGACCATACATTCATTTAGGAACCGTGATACTTTTGTTAGGATTGTTGTTTTACTTGCGACTCTCTTTCAAAATTATGCTGGGTATGCTGCTTATTAGTTCCTTGGTATTATATATTTTAAAGCTTGTGAATCTTAGTTTTTTGGAAAATGCTTGGATGGTGTATTTTATTATTTTTGTTTTAGCTTGGATCGGTCAATTTATAGGTCATCATATTGAAGGAAAGAAACCTTCATTTTTAAAAGATTTGCAGTTTTTGCTAATTGGTCCGGGTTGGTTGTTATCCCATTGTTATCAAAAGATCGGGCTAAACTACTAAATGGAACAGGTTTTGATTAGAGCTTTTCAAATAGGAAATTATGCGTTTTAGCTATTCATTATTAATCATATTCCCGCTAACTTTCTTATTTGGCTGTGGCATTTTTCAGGATCCGCTCAAGGATGCTAAAACCTACGAGGAAGCCGGAATGTACAGTCAGGCCTTTGAGGTTTATAAAAATCGTTTTGAATCCAAAGCAGATGCAGAAGCGCTTATCGGGATGAAGCAAATTGGGCAACGTTTGCTCAATAAAGAATACGATGAGGCTTATCAATTGTATAATAGAGGGATGTATGATGAAGCGGAGGGGAAATTTGCAGAAGCAGAAAAGCTGAAAAAGGAGTTTGAGTATTACCGTTTAAATCTTGCTACTGATCCAATCTATCAGAATGCCATCGAAGATGTAAGTTTTCAGCGATTTGAAGCCTATTACCGAGAAGCTGAGCAAGCATTACTTGCAGCAGATTTTGAGACTGCCGATTTAATGATTCGAAAGTTAAGAGGGCTGAGACGTCAAGATAAACGAATTGAATACCTCGAAATTTTATCGAGCATATATCCGAGCTATTTGGAAGGGAAGAATGCTATGGACTTGGGATTGTACCGACAAGCTTTTGTTGCTTTGGACAAAGTTTGCAAGATCGATGCAGGTTTTAGAAATGCTTTTCAATTGAGAGAAGATGCTAGAGCGATTCTAAGCTACACGATGGCATATTTAACAATTGGGGAAGGGGCTAATTCGGTTATTGAAAGCACCATTGCCACTCGAGTGAAACAAGGTATTCTTTCTTTGGAAGATCCATTTATTACACTTCTTGAACGAGATGATATCATTCATATCATTGAGGAGCAGCGATTAAATATGGAGGCTGGTATTGATGAGAATTCGGCCATCAAAGCAGGAAAACTTTTAGGAGCTCAATACCTGTTAACGGGTGAAATTTTGGCTTATGAAGATGTGCTCAGCGACGAAAGGGTAGAAGAACGTTTGGGCTATTTAGGCAGAACAACAAAATCCAAAAAAGTGAAGTTTTTGGAGTTTGAGCAACGCAGAAAAACCAGTGCAGTATTTCGTTTTCAAATTATTGATTCAGAATCCGGGGTGGTTTATGCGGCAGAAACACTTCCATTCGAAATGAATGATGTAGTGCATTATGCCACATTTAATGGGGAAGATGGGGAATTATATCCGGGCGTTTGGACCAGCAAACTCATTCCTATGCGAAGTGATGAGGTTTATGGCTATAACGAAAAGAAGAAACTCGAAGAACTCCTAAAAGCTCCTCAAAATCCGAGGTCTGGAAAAATAATGGAGCAAGCCGTAATTGAAATGATCAGTTCTGCGGTTATCGAAAAGGTGAAGGCGTTTCGACCGCCTATAAAGCGCAAAACTGGCACGGATTAAAGTTGGATTTATTCAACAATTAGCGCGCTTGGATTTCTTACACTTTCACTGGAATGCACATTTCTTAGTATGTATTCAGGTTATTACTGATTCTGTTCTTGAGTTCATTTTTCAATTCGGCTTGCTTGGCATACTTATCCCATAATTTAATTACAGCGTTAATTTCGTCAATTATTTTTTCTCCTTTTTTGATGTTATTATTCTTTGCTATTGTCATCAAATCGTCTTTTGTTATATCAAGTCTTTTCTCATTCACACTTAAGGTTTGTTTGTTTACCCAAAGATTAGTTGGGTCGAAAGAGTAGCATAAGTCATAAGCAGGAGCTAGTCTCCAATGCTCATCTTTTTTCAAAATAAACGAGAAATTCTTGCTGTGATCATCGTAATTGGTAGCCAACACATTAAACACCATTCTTCGAAACATTTGTTCGGCTTCAGGATAGGTCAATCGTAATATCCGCATAGACTGAAAAACTTGTTCATAGCTATAGCCATACATGTCATTAAAATCATAATGCTGCAAACCACATAGCGTTTGGATGTGATGCTTGATATTTCCGTCTCTGTCGAATCGTTTAGTCATGAAGTGAGCTCTGCCATTTTCTTCTAACAAGCGGCTTTCACTTATTTCTATTTGACAATCTTTTGCCATAAGATAATAGGCATATTCTACTCGGCCCCATCCGGAACTCTCCCCAAACTGCTCTCCGCTAACCCCATCTAATTTTAGAAGCCAATGTTCGAAGTCTTTAGGTACATTTCCTTGTCCTGACTTTACTTCTCCCGTTTTTGGATTATATGCAATTAATGCTTTTGGACGAGCACCTCCTGCTGAAGTTCCTATTTTCAGGATGTCCATCATTGCCTTTTCGTCGTCCTTGCTTAGCTTGCTTAAAAAAGTGTCACGTTCATTGAGCATTCTTTTTGCGAGTTCCACCAAGCTATCAAGTTCTAATGAGAAGCTTCTTATTCCTGTTTTGATTTGTATTGGTTCAAATTCTAATGCTCCCATTCCCCTCGTACCAATAAAGCATAATTTTTCTATTGGATTCATGCTGCTTTCTTCTCTTCCTTGCTGAGACAACCAGGCATTGATCAATTTATTTCCGTATTTGTCGGGTAAGGAATCAGATAACAAGCCGGGCAATCCTTTAAAAGTGTCTTCTGTTTCATCACGTCCTTTGCGTAATTCAGGAAAGCTATAAATTCGTGAACCTTGTTTAAGAGGCATTTTGATAGGCGATAAATCCCATCCTTTTTGAAGAAATTTTGTGTCGTATTGAAAATAGGCTAATTGTTGATTTTCGTCCCATCTAACAGCCCCGACAAATGTGCCCCATATTTTAACTTCTGCTACATCTACCATCCTAAATCATCTTTGCTGATGTTATTGCTTTTATTTGCTGAAGCTTGTTTTCTTTGCTTTTTGTTCAGCTTGGCGTATTCAATTGGGCTGATTTGTTTCTCAATTTTGAATGTATTCATAATGTACAGTAAACCGAGTACTCTCAATACTTGAATAAGACTGTCAATTCTTACTTTTTCTCCTCGTTCTAATAAGCTTAATGTAGAGCGGCTTATCCCTGCGTCTTTTGCCACTTGATCTTGCGTTTTATTTTGACTTATTCGATGTGATTGAATGAAGTTCCCGATGGTTTCCATCAGAATCTTATCAGACATTGCCTCCCAATTTATGTGTGATATATCATTCATATTGTTGATATTTAGATTTATATGCGTTCTATCTCATACAAATATACTGAATATTTTTAAAATGACGATTTAATGAATGATATATCATTCATTTGTGCTAGAAAATGAGTAATATGAGTGTAGTATCATGCAATATTACCGGTCTAAATTCAAATAAACACCATATTCTGAATTGCTAAAGCAGGGTGTTTTAGGTTCCAATTATTGGAAATTTGGTATTCTGACGTTGACTGATTTGTACTGCCGGTTTATTTGCGCTATGTCTTGTGCAGTGCCGCGGATAAATACTCCTTTGCGAAACTTAGCGTCTTAGTGGCTAGCTCTGAGTTCCAATAAGGTATTCTTTTTCGCTGCTAAGGCGCAAAGACACAAAGCAGATGCTAGGCAACATTTTAAAAAATGAAAATCTACTTTTTTACTACCATTTTGGAAACAGGCTTTTGCTCATTCCAAATCTCCAATAGGTAAATGCCTTTTGAAAGCCCCGAAATATCAAGTGTAACGGTCGGTTTTGACAAGTTTGTAATATTCATCACTTCCTTACCCATCATATCGAAAAGAAATACCTGATAAGTACCTACAGTATTTTCAACTTGAATATTGAGTTGATCAATAGCCGGATTTGGATAAACAAAGACATCAATTTCACTGAATTCATCGAGTCCATCAATTTCACAAGGTGTAAAATACTCACCAGGCGAACCTTGTGCACATCCGGCAAACCAACTTGAGGCATTATTAATGATATCCATATCATCCACCAATTCAAGTGTGAGTTCTTCAGCATCCGGCTCTATAGGCCAAGGACTCGTGTTGTAATATACAAGTGAAGAGTATATTTTTTCATCAGCACCAAAAAGGCGAAGTGCTTCTCCTGAATTACCCAAGTTAAATCCTATTGGTCCTTCCATATTTAAAACATCAGGAAACATAGAGCTGAACAATTCGACACTTGAAACCAATACCTTGTTTTCGCCTGGATTGAGCGTAAAATTTAACTCGTAACAATGCGTGTTGTCATCATCTCTGAAAGTCCAATCGCTGAGATCTACCGCTTCATTACTTACATTGCGAAGTTCTACCCAATCCCCTGCATCCAACCATGGAGCGGAGTTGTAATTTATTTCACTAAATACTATGCTCTCATTACAAGGGGTAAATGCTTCTCCCGGCGATCCTCCAATACATCCGGCAAACCAGTTAGATCCATCGGAAAGATTAGCGAGAGGATTTGAAAGTTCAAGTGTTCGACCCATGCCATCTGCTGCTTTTGGCCAATCAGAATTATCAGTATATGCAACAGACGCAATCAATTGATCATTCCTATTATATAGACGTAAATTTTCTCCAGCGTTCTCAAATGTGAAATTCATATTTCCCATCACATTGGTTACATCAGGATGTTGTGATTTAAACAAAACAGAATCGAAACAAATCACTAAACGCTCCTGAGGTTGAAGGATTGTTGGCATCGGTAAAATGAATTGACTGGCATCAATTCCATCTTTGAAAGTCCAATCGGAAATATCCATTTGTGTATTTCCATAATTATGCAATTCAACCCAATCACCTGCATTTCGCGTATCATCACTATGATAATTTATTTCACTTATGGTAACCGAAGCCTGAGTTGCAGAACCTGTGAAATGCGCAGTGAATGTATCATCAATTGAAATCATATTCATGATTTCCTGATTTGGGTCGGCAAAGAGAATTAGATTTTCAGAGAGCCAATGTTCGAAAGTGAAACCCGGATTTGCAATAGCCGTCATCTTAACAGGTGCGCCATTAAAGTAAACTCCTTCCCAAGGATATTCATCAGGAATGATGGTGCTGATTTGAATATGTCCAGCTTCAGCAGGAACCACATTTAAAGTCACATCCACTTGTCCCCAAAGATTGAAATTGCTTTGAATATGGTTTCGTGAATAAGTTGGACGCTCTGCAATGAAATTAAGCATTCCCTGATAATTGTTCGTCCATGAAGGCACGTCCAAACTAGATCCCCATCCATAAGGATTGGTGTTTGGAATACCCCATTTATCAAAATGTCGGGGCATTTCTGTGTAAATAGTATCACGCAAATCGTTGGCTAACTGCATAAAATGCTCGGCATCAAAAATGGTGTTAATCAGATCGGCATAACGATTAACGAAATAATTTTTGAACTGAGTATTGGCCACTAAACTGTTGAGCATATCGCTATGAGGATTATAGCCCCAAGGATTTAAAATAACACTCAGAAAATCGTAATTAGCATAATTGGCAAATCCCAATCCGAAGTCAGTGTCCCACAATATATATCGCCATTTTCCAGCCGGTTCGTTTGTTCTCCAATATTTAATATTGTTCACGCCACCACCAAGCCAGTCACCATTTATATAGTAGATCTCGGCCATCATATAGTCGCAAAAATTCTCAATGTCCAACCAATTACTTGCTATTTCATAATTGGAAGGAATGCTCATATCATTAGAAGTGATGAATGAAACCATGGCATTAAAATCGTTAGCAGTTCCAACCATCGGAATTCCATTCATCTTCACGATATCAATTTTCTCCCGATCCAATTGCGGATGATTTTCTACTATAAAATCTACATCAATTCTTTCGCGCACATCAAACACACCAAAGTACTGACCGTTCAGAAACATTAGGCAATGACGCCCATTCTGAATATCCATGTGGGTATTTATGGCAACTTTTTGCATTAACATATCCCTCATGTGAGCACCATTCCAGTCAATCCCTGCATTCCTGATGTTAAGGGCATCAATCGAAGTAATATTTTTATCATAGAATAATTGATAGTTAATCTTCGAAGTTCCGTATTCATCTCGTGTAAGTATCCTAAAGCTCTTTTGCGGATAAGCTCTGGACCAGCCTCCATGTATTTTGACGCCCGCATCTAATTCAAAACCGAAATTCCGTTCTTTATCAAAGTACTCCATGTGTGCTTTTCGTTCCCAGTTATACCAGAAGTTGGAATTGTAGAATGGAAAACCCCAATCCGCATTTGGCCCACTTACATAAAGTCCGTTATTCCAATCCCACAAATCATAAGGTTCAATAGTAAGTGCTACAACCGGAAGTGTATTTGTTTCGTTGATGAAATAAGTAGATGTAGCGGTATTGCTAGCCAATAAGGCGTCATTACTGAAAGTTCTTGCACGCAAAACCACTGTAGTGTCAAGAGTGATTGCTGCAGTGTATAAAGTAGACGTGGCACTTGGTTCTGCACCGTCTATTGTATAAGTAATAAATGTGTTGGGCTCTGTTGCTAATAGGTAGATGGATTGCGAGCCATCAAAAAATCCACCTTCCGGCATAAAAATAGGCTGTGTTGCGTATCCAATATTGCAGATTCCAGCATTATTGGAAGAAGCAGGGGATGGGGTAGTAGTAACGCACCAGCTGGCACCATCCGGGATTCGCGCATGGGTGTGATTGGGCTGGAGCAGCGAAACCGTTTTCTCGTCAATAATAGTATAATCTTCGTCAAATATGAAGAGCGTTTCACCTTCAGGCGCTAATGAAAAGGAAGTATGTTGTTCTGAGTTTTGAGACAATCCAAACCATCCTGGTGGAACGCCGTAGCTGAATGTATTGTCGATTATACCCAAGGTAAAAAAGGGAATAGCAGAAAAGTCAGAAGATTCATAAGTGTTGTTGTGCACTTGAATGCTAAGCACATTTTCCCCGTCAATTAGAAGGTCGTCCACCACTTGTTCATCAAGGAAAAAATATTCGGGATTACCACCTTGGTACATCACTGCTTCATGTATTCCGGCAAGATCATAATAGAACATTTCCTGTCCGGCAATGCCAATGTAGGCTCTTGCAATTTCTACTCCATTAAGATAGGCAACAAAGCCATCATCATAGTCAATATTTAAAATACAGCGAGCTATGTTATCAGCATCGAGAATAGAAAATGTTTTTCGCAAATAAATGGAGTAGCACTGAGGAATAACTGTTGCATCGTCACCATCAGCGTAACCAAAGCCACCTGGACCGCTCAGCCAGCTCTGATCGTCGAAGCCCAGATCTCTCCAGTTTAAATCAGGCTGCGAATTGCCAATAAAGTACTTCCAGGTATCCGCTGCATAAACTACTGTTTCCCAATGGTCTTCATTATTATCTTGTGGAATGAAATCTCCGCTGGCGAAGTAAAGTCTGTGGGCTTGAGGCTCAAGAGTATAGTTTGGGAATCGCCATTTGTGAGGTTGTTGTACATCATCTGTTAAATAGTATGCGCTGAGATTAATTGCTTCACTTCCAGCATTATATACTTCAATAAAATCTTCAAAATCGCCATCCTCATCCGAAATTATGGATTGATTAGCCGAACATATTTCATTAATAAGGAATTGAGATTGTACTTGACTGGCTAACAATAGCGCATATACTATAAGTACTGGTTTCAGTATGGTTATTCTCATTGTGCAGGTAGTTATGTCTCAGACGACCCATAAAATTGGTCGTAAGCAAAGACTAATCTAAGAAATTTATTATAATCTTAACATAGCGAGCTAATTAAATTCAAATTCGCTTTGCATCAAATAGCCTTTGGACGGCAGTATTGAGTCTCGAACTTTGCAGATTACAACCTATTACTGAAAGTTAGTCGAGTATTAGGAATTGGAATTATTTTACTTGTTATTTCAAGGCTACGAGCATATTTTTAATTTGAGGCAGCAAAAGCCTTTGCCCATCGTTAATAATCATAAAATGAGCTTTTGCACTTCGTTGTTCATCACTCCATTGATTTGCCATTCTGGAAGCTATTGCCTTGTAATCAGCACCATCTCTATTAATAACCCTTTCAATCCTTAAATTTTCAGGGGCATTAACGGTAGCAATGAAGTCGCAATTGGCATCCGTACCACTTTCGAAAAGTATTGCTACTTCTCTGCATACGATGGCTTCATTTTGATGTTTTTCCCGCCAAACTAAGTAATCTTGCTTTACCAAGGGATGAATTAAGTTATTCAATAATTGCAACTTTGCTTTATCATTAAAAACTAATTCAGACAAGGCTTTTCGGTCAACTTGTCCATTTTTATCCAATACCTCATTGCCAAAAATGGATTGCAATTTGACTTTCAAATGAGCTTGCTCTTCATAAATATCCTTTGCTCTTTGATCAGCATGATAAACAGGTATTTGCATACTCTGAAGTATACGACTAACCAAGCTTTTGCCGCTGCCAATACCACCGGTTAAACAAATAACTTTAGAGTTCAAATCCTTTAGTTTTAACGGGCCAAAATGATCTTATTCAATAATCAAAAGTGGCGCTTTAATAGCCGCTCCTGATTGGGATACAAAGCTAAGAATGTATAAGGCAGGAGAGAGTGCACTATGAAAATTGCCTGAACTGATATTTTCATTCAACAACAATTGCCCTTGTACATTATAAACAGCTACTATTCCTGTAAATGCTTGCCCACAATCCATAATTTGTATAGAATTTCCTTGAGATGGATTAGGATATATACTTGAATTACAGTTGTTTGTATCAATTGACTGAGTTCCTGAAAATTCGAAAGCATCTACCGAAATCCAATTGTTCCAACTTCCTCCAAAAAATCCGTTAGTACGACCTGCCGTTACCGTAATTAAACACTCATCGGCTTCAAAAGACAAATCAGGGATTTCCATTTCGATCAACTCCCACTGAGGAATACTCAAGTTGGTTCGCCATATAAGAGTATCTCCGATTTGTGCATCTGCCAGATAGAACTGAACTTTTACATTCACTTCATCCATCTCCGAGTCTCCATCAATAAAGGATTTCACCGCAAATGAGATCATTTCCGGATTATTTTCTAATGCAAAAAATATAGAGGCTGATTGCGGAACTCCACCCTCGAAACCGGGTAAAACATTCACTTTCATGGCAAGTTCAGCTTGGTATGAGCTTGAATCGGGATTAACCGATGCAATTATTTGTCCGTTTGAGGTATTCCAAAACTCGGGCTCTAAAGTCCAGGTATTGTATAAATCCCAAGTTTCAAAGTCTCCGTTGGGAATCAGATTCTGCGATAGAACAGGGCTGGAAAGCAAGGCCAACGTAGTCGCGGAATACAATATCTTCTTCATATAGCAGGTATTATCTGTTCGTTAGTAAAAAATGTACGGAAAGGAAATAATTCTTGAAATTAGCTACATTTTCAGACCTTTGCAACTTAACGCATCACTATGTCACATCTCATTGCTCCATCCATATTATCAGCAGATTTTACCCGCTTGGGCGAAGATATTGAAATGATTAATAATAGCTCTGCGGACTGGTTTCATGTAGATGTAATGGATGGTGTTTTTGTTCCGAACATTTCCTTTGGTATGCCAATTCTGAAGGCCATTCAGCCCATTGCGAAAAAGCCATTAGATGTACACTTAATGATTGTGGAGCCAGATAAGTATATCACTGAGTTCGCCGCACTTGGTGCAAATGTTTTAACCGTTCATTATGAGACATGTAGACATTTGCACCGAACCCTGCAAGCCATTAAAGCAGCCGGAATGAAAGCCGGCGTTTCACTAAATCCGCATACTCCTGTATCCGTTCTAGTGGATTTGATGCAAGATGTTGATTTAGTGCTGATTATGTCTGTGAATCCGGGTTTTGGCGGACAGTCCTTTATACCGCGCTCATTAGACAAGATAAAAGAGCTCTGTGCCATGAGAAAGGCGGCCAATGCCAATTTCTTAATCGAAATCGACGGTGGAGTGAGCTTAAGCAATTACAAGTCTATAGTGGCAGCCGGGGCAGATGTTCTTGTTGCC
>Ga0209702_10002959_pt1 | contig 28035 bp, 24 predicted proteins | sample FRY01_FD_187210 | JGI IMG/M metagenome (GOLD analysis project Ga0209702, IMG submission 187210) | Freshwater microbial communities from Lake Fryxell liftoff mats and glacier meltwater in Antarctica - FRY-01 (SPAdes) (version 2) | ecosystem: Environmental > Aquatic > Freshwater > Ice > Glacier... | reverse complement strand
ACACTCATCCTGACCAAGCCCAAGGTAAGCATGCGGCAACATCGTTCTGGAAGACTAACGGCTTCGGTGAAACGCCATGATCGAGGACGAGTTCGAGCAGGAGGACGAGGACGAATCCAGAATCCAGAACCCGGACCGCCTGAAGGCGGAACTACGAACCCGGAACCCGGACCGCCTGAAGGCGGAACTACGAACCCGGAACCCGGACCGCCTGAAGGCGGAACTACGAACCCAGCACCCGGACCGCCTGAAGGCGGAACTACGAACCCAGAACCCGGACCGCCTGAAGGCGGAACTACGAACCCAGAACCCGGACCGCCTGAAGGCGGAACTACGAACCCGGAACCCAGATCACCCCCTCTCAAAGTCTATGTTCGACCCCAATCTTCCCATCGAAAACACCGAGATCGACGCCGTGCAGATGCGCGGCCAGCTCACCGGCCTCAAAGACCTCATCGACGCGGTGCAGTCCGTCACCGCCGTGCAGGTGGACGGGGTGGACACGCTGAACCCTGGCGATGCCGCCAACGTGAGCCTCAGCGTGATCGGCAGCGTGCTGCACTTCAGCTTTGGCATCCCACGCGGGAATGATGGCGCGAGCGCGACGCCCATCACCAGCTACCTGGTGGATGCGACGAACACACTGGACCCCGGCATGGCGGCAGCGGCGCAGGTCAGCTTTGATGGCAACAACGTGCGCTTCATCTTCGACATCCCCCGCGGTTTTGACGGCCAACCGGGACCGCCCTTTGCCCAAGCGGTGGTGGATGGGGTGACGACACTGAACCCCGGCGACAACGCGACGGTGGACGTGAGCTTTGATGGCAGCAATGTGCGTTTCCAGTTCGGCATCCCACGCGGGAACGACGGCGGGACCGGCAGCGACGGCCAGCCCGGCGAGGTGACGAACGCGGATCTGAGCAGCGCCATCGACGGCACGAGTGCGAACACCAACGCAGTGGACACGCTGGACACCGCCTTTACCAATGACCCGCCGACACTGGCAGACCTGGAGCTGATGCGGGACAAGCTGAATGAGCTGATCAATGCGCTGCGGCGGTAGAAGAGTGCGGTTGTTTGCGCGGTGAGAGCCCGCCTTGCCAGAAGGCACGGCCCGGAGTGAAGGTGTCGAAATGATGCGGCTGGCGCGGCGTCCGTTCGCCGTGGTTGACCAGTGGCGGAATCCTCCTAACCGCGCCCATGATCCCGATGCGCGACATCCAACGCTACTGCGACGGCATTGCCGCCGCGTTCAAGCCGCGCAAGATCATTCTCTTCGGCTCCTACGCCTACGGGAAGCCGACTGAGGACTCGGACGTGGATGTGATGGTGGTGATGCCGAAGAAGCGCTACCGGCGGGACCTGGGGTTTCGCATGCGCATGCAGGTGCCTGCGGGTTTTCCGGTGGATGTGCTGGTGGAGCCGGATGACAAACTTCAGCGGCGTATCGAGGACCGGGAGTCCTTCATTCTGGATGTCACCAAGAAAGGCAAAGTGATGTATGAAGGCCGCCACCGAGATGAAAACCGCGCACCAGGACGCGCAAGCCATCCGGCATGAGGCGCGGGCGGCGCTGGGTCTGTAAAGAGACGAGAATGACCCATGCAACACTCGAACTGGCCGATCCTGCGGCCAACCCTTTGTGCTCATCGCTCTGCGCCCCTGGGTGCTGTGGATGCCGTGTTTTTGCCAAACTTGGTCGCATGCAGTGCAAGTCTGGCTGCGTTTGTTTTTTCCCCGAATGAACCGCCCGTTACTGCTTGTCACCCTTTTCCTGTCTATTCACGCGTTTCCTCATGCCGCCGAGGTCAAAAATGGTGCCGTGATGAACAACAAGCACCAGGCTTTGCTCGAAGCAAATTGCGTGTCATGTCACGGGCCTGAAAAGCAGAAGGGGAAGTTCCGGGTGGATGATCTGCCGTTTGAGGTCACTAATCTCGAGACGGCGGAAAAGTGGCAGAAGGTGCTGAACCAGATGAACTCGGGTGATATGCCGCCGGAGGATGAGAAGCAGCCGAAGAATGAGGCGAAGGCGGATTTTCTCGATGATCTGGCGAACGTGATGGTCGCCGCGCGGCGCAGTTTGGGCGATCAAAACGGTGTCATCACGCTGCGGCGGCTGAATCGTCGTGAATACAAGAACACGCTGCGTGAGCTGATCGGTGCGGAGATCAATGTGAGCGAACTGCCGCCGGACGGCGGCTCGGGTGGCTTCGACACCGTGGGGGCGAATCTTTTCATGTCGGCGAACCAGATCGAGCAGTATCAAGCGCTCGGCCGCGAGGCGCTGGAGGAGGCGTTTGCGTGGCAGGCAGCGGCGGGCGAGGAGAAAATGCTGCGCTACGAAGCGGAGACGACGACACCCATCGTGCAAAAATTTGTGGCGTATCAAATCGATGCGCAGCAGCGAGCGCAGAAGTGGGTGAAGGCCGTCGAAGAGGCTGCGGCGAAACCTGAGAACAAGGACATCGTCGCTAAGATTCGTGAGGAGGTGAAGAACAACGAATCGCGCTTTCGCCGCGAGTGGGCGCGGATTCCCGGCGCACCCAACCCACGAACCCTTGGATTCGACAAAAAGGGCGAAAACGACGCCGATCTGGCCAACGATTCGCTAGGCGCAGGCTGGTTGAAGTATCATCAGTATTACATCGACAGGCCGGCGGTGGAGCGCGGAGCCTATCTCGGCACGCAGACGCGACATCCGGCGGAACTGAACGTGAACTACATCGAGCTGCTGGTGCCGTTTAGCTGGCCGGTGGGCGACTACATCGTCCGGGTGCGTGTCGCAGCGACTAAGGACGCTCCGCCGGAGCGACGCTTCATGGACTTCGGCATTTATGCCCGCACCGGCAAGGTCATGGCCACGCATGAGATCACCGGCACGATGGAATCGCCACAGGTGATCGAGATTCCGCTGACGCTGACGCGGGGCAATATCTCGCGGGAGAACCGCACGCTATTCATTCGCGAAAAGGGCAGTTGGGACACCAATGAAGAGGGCGGTCGCAAACGCGCCGAGGCGCTGAAGCGCAACGGCATCGGCCCGGAACTGGCACTGTGGGTGGACTGGATGGAGATCGAGCGTGTGCCAGATGCCAACAAGCCCAAACCGCCCGGCATCGCGGCGCTGAACATCCCGCTGGATGACAAAGCGCCACCGCCTGCCGTGCCTGCACTCCGCGCGGCACTCGAACAGTTCGCCACAGAGGTCTTTCGCGGAACGCCGCCACCCGCGAGCTACATCGACCGCCTGCTCGCCCTCTACGACGTGCGTCGCAAAGCCGGTGACAAGCACAGCGCGGCACTGAAGGAGACGCTGTCCGTGGTGCTGGCATCACCGATGTTTCTCTACCTCGCCGAGCCATCGCCCGGCGACAAACGCCGACTGCTGACAGACTCCGAACTCGCCACGCGCTTGGCGTATTTCCTCTGGAGCGCTCCGCCGGATGCCACGCTGCGTGATCTCGCGAAACGCGGTGAATTGAAGAAGCCGGAAGTGCTCGCCGCGCAGACGGAGCGACTGCTCAATGATCCGCGTTCGGAGGATTTTCGCCAAGCCTTCATCCATCAATGGCTCGGCCTGGATCGCATCGACTTTTTTGAGGTGAATCGTGCGCTGTATCCGCGTTTTGACACCGGCACCAAGGTCGCGGCCAAAGGCGAGATTCATGAGACCATCGCGTACATCGTGCGGCACAACTCCAGCCTGCGCGATCTCTTGAAATCCGACTACGTGGTGATCAATCGCGTGCTCGGCCACTACTACGGCATCCCCGGCGTGAAGGGCGAGGGGTATGAAAAAGTGGCGCTGCCCAAAGACTCACCGCGCGGTGGCTTGCTTGGCATGGCGGTTATTCATTTCATGGGCGGCAACGGTGAACGCACCAGTCCCGTCGAACGCGGTGCCTGGGTGCTCCGCAAGCTGCTACATGACCCACCGCCGCCCGCGCCCGCCAATGTCCCGGCGATCACACGTCTCGCAGGCAAAGTGCTCACCACGCACGAGCGCTTGCTCGCGCATCAGGAAGACCCGCAATGCGCCAGTTGCCATCGCAAGATCGATCCCATCGGCTTCGGTTTGGAAAACTTCGATGCCGCTGGCCAATGGCGCACCGAGGACAGCTACATGGCCATTGACGTCAACGGCAAGAGCGATCCCAAATCAAAGAAGACCTGGACCATCGAAGCCGCCGCCGCGCTCCACAAAGGCCCTGCGTTCAAAGACTTCTTCGAGCTGCGGGACATCATCGCATCCAAGTCCGACGGCTTCGCCCGTGGCTTCAGCGAGGCGCTGATCGAATTCGCACTCGGCCGCCCACCGGGTTTCCGCGATGAGCCGCTCATCGACGACATGATTCAACAAGCCAAGAAAAAAAATCTCGCGATCCGCGAGTTCATTCACGCACTGGTCATCAGCCAGGAATTTCACACGAAGTAGCCTTCCCGCGAAGGCAACGTCTAGCGGTTCACGCTCCCGCAGTGCGTCTTCCCCGGCCACCGCGCGGATGGCGCACCATCGCACGTCACCACCTTGCTGCCGCAGGTTCCCACCGCCGCGGGCCTGACGGAGAATTGGGACATCCCGCAGACTGAGATGCATGACGAGCCCTTGCGCAGCGGTTGTGTGTGGACGGTGGGCAAGGGCCGCGTCTTCTACTTCCGCCCCCTCGACGAGACCTATCCGGCCGTCAAACAAGCCGACCTCACCGCGTTTCAAAAACTCACGCTCGATGAACCCGAGCGCGTCTTGTTGGTTTTCCCTTCCTGGGTCCGTTTCACCATTTCACGTTTCCACATTGCGCAAAATAAAATGAACCACCGGGCGGACGCAGCGCATTAAACTGCGCTGCTCCATGACATTGCCGCTCACTGACGACACATCTCATCTCCTCGCAAAGGCCCGCGACGGCGATGTCGCTGCGTTTTCCCGCCTGATGGAAACCGAGCAACCGCGCTTGCTCGGGCAGGCGCTGGTGTTCTGCGCAGACAGGCATTTGGCGCAAGACCTCGTGCAGGAGACCATGATTGCCGCGTGGAAGAGCCTGCACCGCTTCGATGGCTCCTGCCGCTTGTTCACGTGGCTCTATGTGGTCCTGCTTCGGCAGCATCGGCGCACGCTGGGTTGGTTCTCGCGGCGGCTACCGCTGGCGACTCTGGAGCAGCAATTGGCAGCGGAGCGGAACGAGCCGGCGATGGAACAATTCGGCCATCTGGACAGCGCGCGGGGGGAAGAGTTGCTGCAAGCGATGCTGATGGCACTGCCGATGCGGCATCGTGAGGTCGTCCGGCTGCGGTTTTATGCGGAAGCAAGCGAAGCGGAAATCGCCGCCGCGCTTGGTATTTCCCAAGGCACGGTGAAGAGCCGTCTGCATCACGCCTTGGATAAGCTGAGAAGAATGAAGGAAAAAGTGAACCACCTCCGCGGTGCAGAGCATTAACCCGTTGAAACGTTTATGAAGAATACAGGTCCACAAAACGATGACACAGCCGCTGTGCGCGAGGCATTGCAGCGCGATGCCGGCCGGGTGCAGCTACCGCCTTTCAATGCGGCCCTGCATCAAGCGACGATGCGGCGTATTCGCACTCTGGCGTCGGCGGATCATGCGCCCCTTTGGTGGAGAGTCGCGCTGCCCGCCGTGGCGGTAATCGTGATCGGCGTGGGCATCGCCCTTTGGCACTTCGGACCAGCGCCGCGCACCACCGATGGCACGGCCGCCGCTGCGACGGCCCTTCCCGTGCCGCAAGCTGCCGCATGGTCTTACCAACGGACTGCGGCCCAAGGCGACGAGGCTCTCCTGGCGATGCTCGATCGTGATGCACGCGCGCTGCTTCCACCCAGCGCTCCCGCTTTTTCCACGCCGATCAACTAATCCAGACACAGACCTAAAACCGATATGAAAACCATCCTCATCCTCACGACTCTTGCCGCCCTTTTGCTGCCCGCACTCCGGGCTGACGACACCAAACATCCGCCCATCAATCCCGCGCTGCTTTATTGGCAGGCTGCGGCGATGTTGCCCAAACTAAGCGATGTGCAAGCCAAGGAACTTGCGGAAATGGCGGCGGGCAAAGAGCCGACTGATTCGGCAAAAATCGAGGCCCTCAGTCTTGGTTCGGCGTCCCGTGTGCTGCGCAAGGCAGCGGCTTCATCAGCCATGTGCGACTGGGGACTGATGAAGGAGGATGGTCCAGCGACGGTGCTGCCGCACCTCGCCAAGATCAGGGAACTGGCCACCATCGCCATCGTTGAGGGTGAAGTCTCGCTGGCGCAGGGCCGCACAAGCGAGGGACTCGACTGGTTCCTGACCGCGCACCGCATCGCACGGCACTCCGGTGCGGGTGAGTTGCTCATTTCATTCCTCGTGCAAACCGCCATCGAAGCCACCGTGCTGAATGCTGCGTCGCGGCATTGTCTCGATTGGGATGAAGCCACGCGCCACGGCTATGCGGAGAAATTGAAGGCACTGCCACCGCTGCACAGCGCGCAGGATGCCTACCAAGGGGAGTTGGTCTTTGTCGATTGGATGGAGCGCCTCAATCAACTCGCGGAGCCGCAGCGAACTAAAAAGCTGGACGAGGCTTTCAAAATGTGGGCGGGCAACGAAGAGAAGGAAAAACTCTCCGCGCTCATGGTTCCGGAGACACTAAGCAGGGAGCTTGCCGGGTTTCGTGAGTTCCACATGCGAACCGCCTCCGCTTTTGGCAAACCCTGGCAGGAAGGTAAACCAGAACTCGATGCCATCGAAAAAAACGTTCAGCAGAGTGTATTCATCTTGGCGAAAATGACCATGCCCGCCGGTGCCGCTTGCTATGACAAGACCTTCGTCATCGCCACGCTGCGCACCATGCTGGACGCCGCCCTCGAACATGGCGCACAACTCGATGAAGCTCGCGCAGCAACCTATCAAGATGCCTTCGAGGGGAAGCCACTGCGCTTGCAAAAGTCAACCGATGGCGCATTCAGCCTCATCGCCGCCGAGAAGCATCCGAAAGGAAAAGACATTAAGCTCAAACTCGGAAGGTGACCTGAGCGGAATGGTGCGGGTTTCCTGCGGCGTTGGAGAGGGGTATGATTCACTAATGAAACCCACCACATCACGCCCCTGATAAACACCCCGCTCAACCGTCGTCATTTCCTCCGCTTCGCCACGCTCTCATCACCGCGCGGTACGGTGCGTCGGTGGTGCGCTTTTTTGCGAAGCCGCAGACGAAAACGCCTACGGACTGGCAGGCTGCCTCGAACTCAATGCCGCCAAGCCGAGGAAGTTCGCCCGCAGCTTCACCGAGGACTTGATCGAGTATGCGTTGGGCAGGCTGTTTGGTTTCATTGACGACGACCTCTCAGAAGATGTGGTGAAGCAAGCGCGCGGGAAAACTTCGCCGTGCGTGAGTTCGCGCTGGCATTCGATACGTGCAAGGTATCCGAAATGAGGTGAGTAATGCTCACTATCACAAATCCATGAAAAACCGTCGCCGTTTCCTCCGATCCAGCACCGCGCTCATCGCGCTGCCAGCACTCGAATCGCTTGGTTTCCGGCGCTTTGCCTCGGCGGCACCGGTTACACCACCGAAGCGCCTTGTGTTTCTCGGTTTCGGCTGGGGCATCACGACGGAATCCTGGTTTCCTGACATCAAACAAACCGGCGCTGATTACACGTTGCCCGAGGGGTTGAAGCCGCTCGCGCGGCACAAGGCGGATTTCACGGTCGTGCAGGGGCTTTGGAACAAGTACAGCAACGACGGCCACTGGGGCAGCACGATGTGGCTCAGCGGTGCGAACCGTTTCGCGGAGCCGGGGCAGAATTTTCACAACAGCATCTCCGCTGATCAGGTGGCAGCGGCGAAGCTGGGACTCGACACGCGCTTTGCCTCCATGCAGATGAATGGCAGCGAAAGCGCGGAGTCATCCGGTCATGGACCCGGCCTTTCGATGGCGTGGGATGTCAGCGGCAAACCCATCGGCGGGCACAAGGGCCCTGTGGAGGCCTTTCATCGGCTCTTTTCGAAGGACACCACGCCGATCGAGCAGCAGAAGGCGATGCTCGCGCAGAAGCGCAGCGTGCTCGACACGGTGATGGAGAATGCGAAGACGATGGAGCGTGGTCTGGGCAAAACCGATAAGGGCAAGCTCGACGAATATTTTCAGGGCATCCGCGACATCGAGACGCGCCTGAGCAAGGACGAGCAGTGGATCGGTGTGCCGCAGCCGAAAGCGCCGCTCCCCGAACCGCAGGCCGGTCTGGCGGGCAAGGAGGAGATCAAGATCATGTATGACATCATGGTCGCGGCGATGCAGACAGACAGCACGCGGGTGCTCACCTACCGCCAGCCGGTGAGCACGCTGCTCACGAGCCTCGACATCAAGGTCGCACCGCACGACATGAGCCACTATCACTCGACCCTTGGCGAAAAGCTGGATGCCTCCAAACGCCGCGACCTCGCGCAAAGCGAACTGTTGGCCGGACTCATCGACAAACTCAAAGCTACTCAGGAAACCGACGGCAGCAGCCTCTTTGACCACGTCGCGCTCGCCTACGGCAGCAACATCCGCACCGAGCACAATCTCGACAACTGCCCGACGCTCCTCACCGGCGGCGGTGCTGGCATCAAGCTCGGCCAGAACATCGTCGCACCGAAAGACACGCCGCTGTGCAACGCTTGGCTGTCCCTCCTTCACGGAATCGGCGTCCAAGCCGAACGCCACGGCGACAGCAGCGGTCTGCTGAAGGAAATCATGGCCTGAGCGGCGCAGAAGCGCAAAATCTGCTGCAAGTCCGCATTTGCCAGAATCATCGTTCTAGTTAATCTCAGCCAAGGTTTGCGACAGAGTCTCAATTGCAACACCGTTCCCTCTTCGTCATTCTCCTTCCTCCTTTATGTCCGCCGCCACCCTTGCTGAACTCCCCGTTGGCACCGATGCCATCGTGGACTCTATGCCTACCGGCCGTTCCGGCCTCACTCGCTTGCGTGAAATGGGCATCGTGCCCGGCACTCGCATCCGGGTGACACGGCGTGCGCCGCTGGGCGAGCCGATCGAAATTTGTGTGCGCGGCTCCCACCTTTCCATGCGCAACCATGAGGCGGCCTTCATTGCCATCCGTTCTGCCACCAGCGCATGAGCACTGTCACCTCCGACACGCCGCTGATCGCCATCGTGGGGAACCCGAACTCCGGGAAGACCACGCTGTTCAACCTGCTCACCGGGATGAAGCAGAAGGTCGCCAATTACCCTGGCGTCACGGTCGAAAAGAAGATCGGCGAGTGCTACTCGCAGCATGGTAAAAAACTACGCCTCATTGATCTGCCGGGCGCTTACAGCCTGAATGCTCGCTCGCCGGATGAGGCGGTGCTGCGTGATGTACTGCTAGGCCGCCGCCCGGAGACGCCACGGCCGGACCGCGTCGTCTGCGTGGTGGATTCATCCAATCTGGAGCGCAATCTCTACCTCGTCTCCCAGGTGCTGGAACTCGGCCTGCCGACGGTCTTGGTGCTGAACATGACCGACTTGGCCGCGCAGCGCGAATGGCGCATTGATGCGGCCAAATTGTCTGAACGTCTCGGCGTCACAGTCGTGCTAACGCAGGCGGTGAGCGGTCAGGGGCTGATCGAACTCAAGCTCGCGCTCAGCCGCGATGATCTGCCGCTGCCGAAGTGGCAAAGCGCTGTGCTGCCGGAAGGTGTGCGCACGGCCCTGGAGCAAAGCCGCGGCCCGCTGTGCCAGACCGGGGCGATTCACAGCCGCGCCTCGTTGCTGGAGCCGTTGTATTTGCTCTCTGATCACGATCCCACGCACTACGGCATCGCCGACACGCAGATTGGCCGCATTCAGGAGCTGCGTGGCCGCATTGACGCGGCGTTTCCCGGCTGGGAAGACCAGCTCGTGGCCGAACGCTACCGCGGCATCGAGGAACTGTGTGGCGAGGTGCTGCAGCGGCCCGAGTTGGAGGCCGAAAATATCACCACCAAAATCGACCGCATCCTGCTGCATCCCGTGTTGGGCATGGCGAATCTGCTGCTTGTCATGAGCCTGCTGTTCTACCTCATTTTCAAGGTGGCGGAAGGTCCCATGGACTGGATCGAGACCGGTTTTGGTCAGCTTGGCGCGTGGGTGGAAGGAATGATGGCAGCGGGGGATTTCCGCGATCTCGTGGTCAATGGCGCGATTCCCGGCGTCAGCGGCGTGCTCATTTTCCTGCCGCAGATCTTGATCCTGTTCTTCTTCATTGGCATCATGGAGGACACCGGTTACATGTCGCGGCTCGCGTTCATCATGGACTGGGCGATGAGCAAGGTGGGTCTCAACGGGAAATCGTTCCTGCCTTTCCTCAGCTCCTATGCCTGTGCCGTGCCCGGCGTCATGGCCGCGCGCACCATCGAGAATCCGAAGGACCGGCTGATCACCATCCTCGTCGCGCCGCTGGCCTCCTGCTCTGCGCGACTGCCGGTGTATTCACTGCTCATCGGCGTACTGTTTCCGGCGGGCAAGGTCGGCGCGTGGGTGCAGGCGGGCATCATGCTCAGTCTCTATGCACTTGGCACCGGCGCAGCGTTCGTCTTCGCCTGGATCTTCAACCGTCACGTCATGAAGGGCGCCAGCAGCCCGATGATCCTGGAAATGCCCGACTACAAGATGCCGTCGCTGCGCACGATCCTGCTGCATGTGTGGCAGCGGGCGAAGATGTTCATCGTGCGGGCCGGCACGATCATCCTGGGCATCTCCATTCTCATTTGGGCCGCGTCCACTTATCCGAAAAGTGACACTGAGGACAAGGCGCTCCAGCTTGAGAACAGCTTCGCCGGCCGTGCAGGGAAATTCATCGAGCCTGCCATCGCCCCGCTCGGCTACGATTGGAAAATCGGCATCGGCCTCATCGGCAGCTTCGCGGCGCGTGAAGTGTTTAATTCCACCATGTCCGTCGTCTATGCCGTCGAAAGCGAGGATGATGAGAACCTAGAGCCGCTGCGCGACAAACTTTCCGCCGAGCGCTATGCCGACGGCCGCACGGTCTATACGCCGCTGGTTTGCATCAGCCTGCTGGTCTTCTACGTCTTCGCCATGCAGTGCATGAGCACCATCGCCATCGTGAAACGCGAGACCGGCAGTTGGGGCTGGGCGCTGTTTCAGCTCGGCTACATGACCGGCACCGCGTATGTTCTGAGCCTGCTCATCTTCCAGACCGGCAGCGCCTTGGGGTATTAACCGAACAAACTTATGAGCGAGAACTGGCAAAGCATCGCCGCCATCGCGGTCATCATCATCACGATTGTGCTGTTCATCGTCCGGGCGGTGAAACGGCGCAAAAAACCGGGCTGCGGCGGAGGTTGCGGCTGCCAGCCGCGCTCCGGTAGATGAGGCTTGCTCGCAGATTGCACGGGTGATAGGTTCACCGCATGCAAACCACGAGCTCTGATACTTTGGCTCCGTCAAAAGCCGACCAGCCGCTGCGCAAAGTAAGATCTTTCGAGATCAAACCGCAGGGATCATGGCAACAACTGGTGGGGTGGAACAAGGACTGCACGCTACAGCAGGAGGCCATCAAACTCGGCGCTGAGTGGCGGAATCGAGAAAACCAGCGTGACGAATGAAATTCACGCTGCTCGACACGAATCACTATTCTGCGCTCACGGACAGCTCAGCCTTGGGCGAAAAAATCCGAGGTAAAGCCGTGGATGCAGACGCTGAGCTGTTCACCTCAATCATCACAGTTCAGAAAGTCTCCCAAGGTTGGTTTGCCTGGATCAACGGCAGGCCGCCTGGACTGGAGCAAGTGCATGGCTATGCCGAATTCCAACACAACTTGGAGGCTTTTAGCAGGATCACCGTGCTGCCCTTCGATGATGGGGCCGCGTGGCATTTCACCGAGTTGAAACAACAGCGCCTCCGAGTCGGCACGATGGACCTCAAAATTGCTGCCATCTGCCTGGCTCATGATGCCATGCTGCTGACACGCAACCGCGTGGATTTTGAGAAGGTGCCGAACTTGAAAATCGAGAACAGGCTGGATTGAGTGTCATGTCTCTCTCGCTCGATCTCTGTACCTTTGATCCCGGCATCGCCGCGAAGTCGCCCTTCGCGTATGCTGCGGCGGTGGTGGAGTGCGTGGAGACCTCGTGGGATGAAGGAGCGGACTTGGTGCTGCTGCCGGAGTTCACCTGGATGGGGCTGGAACCCTTGGTTGAGCCGAAGTCGCTGCAACGAGTGGCCGAGGTATTCTGGCAGGAGCTATTTTTGACGCTGAAATCGCTGCTAAACCGCCCGGGCAAGGCCGCTGTGCTGGGCACGGTGCCGTTTTGGGATGCGGAGCGGGAGGTGCTGTACAACCGGGCGCCGATCCTCATCGGCGATCAATGGCTGCATCAGGACAAGCTGCACCTGGCCCCGTGGGAGTCCGCCTTCACCGCAGGTGGTGAACTGCGTCTGTGGGAATTTGCCGGGCTGCGCTTTGCGGTGGTGATCTGTCTGGACATCGAAATTTCCGAGCTCAGCGCCAGGTTGCGCGGCGCTGGCGTGGATGTGATTCTCGTGCCGAGCGCCACGCTGAACATTCTGGGTGTCGAGCGCGTGGACCGCTGCGCCTCGGCGCGTGCCGTGGAGCTGGGCTGCTGCGTCGGTGTCAGTCATCTCACCGGCAAGACAGCTTCCGCGTTGGTTGATGCCACCGTCGGCCGTACGGCGGTTTATTTCCCCTCGCAGGCCGCGTTTCAGGATTCACCGCGCTGGTTCGAGAGCGCGGTTTTTGACAGCGGCATTCACAAGCAGCGCGTCAATTTTGATCCACATGCCTTGCAGGTCATGCGGCGGATGACAGCGGAGACGAATCCATCGTTGTTGAAAACACTGCCGTCGTTCGAGGTGCTGTAGGGCTGAAGTCAGCCCCAGGAGATCAAGCTTTAGCCTTCGTCTTGGTCGGCACTTTGTCGGCGATCTTGGTTCCCACCTCGGCCTTGGCTTTCGACTTGGAGTCTTGCTTGGCGGGAGCAGGCTTTTCGGGGGCGGCTTTGGCTTTTTCTTTCGCCTCGTTCTCTTGTGCTCGCTTCACTTCGCCTTTGGTGGGCACCAGCTTCGCGATTTCGATGGGCTGGGCGCTGGTGGCTGGGGCGTCTAGGGCGGGCGAACCGTCGGCCTCAACGGCTGCTTTGACCGGTTTTTCGACCACCCCACGCGGCAGATGTTCCTTGGTGATGACCACCTTGGCACCGATGCCCACCGTGTCGAAAAGATCGACGACGTCCTTCATGCCCATGCGCACGCAGCCGTAGCTGGCGGGTGTCCCCAGTCTGTTTTCCTCCGTGGTGCCGTGAATGTAGATGTAGCGATTAAAGGCGTTCTTATTACTGCCCTCGGTGCCTTTTAGCCAGAGGATGCGCGACACGATGGGATCGCGTCCTGGCGCATTGGGCTTGAGCACCTCGCCGTTCCAACGGCGGCTTTTGAGCACTGCGCCCGCAGGCAGACCCTTGCCGATTTTGGCGATGATCTCATGCTTGCCCAAAGGGGTGCGGTAGCTGCCCGCCTGGTCGCCAAGGCCGAACTTCGAGGTCGAGATGACGTACTGCTTCGTCAGCTTGCCCTCATTATAAATGCCCAGCTTCTGATCCTTCACACTGACCACCAGATCGCCCTTGGGCTTGGTGGCAGTGCATTGGCTCAGGAGGGCCGCCGTCATCACCCACACGCCAGCCCAGCCCAGTCGGGCCATGAAGCGTGAGTTCTGATAAGTGTGCTGAAAAGACGGCATGTGCCAGAAGAGTGATACAAACTAAGATATTCGCAATGACGAATTATTTCGGTCATTAACGCTACATCAGGACCACTTTTTCGCAAGACTCATGCCATTTGTTCGATTGTTGCCTTGCCCGACCGGCCAGACCGACATCTTTTCCACTCTCAAATGCTACCTGTCCCCCCATGGAAGACCCATCCCTGTGCATCCGTGTCTATCACCCCCAGGACCTGCCTGAACTGCGGCGGATCACGCTGGAATCCTTTGGCAGCGTGGCTCTGGAGCAGATGCTGGAGCACAAATTCGGCATCTGGAACGGCCGTGACTGGAAGGCGCGTAAGGCGGATCATATCGACGATGATGTGACGCAGTGTCCCGAAGCCTGCTTGGTGGCGGAGCGGAATGGCGAGATCCTTGGTTACATCACCATGCGCATCGACCGGGTGAACGAGCGCGGTCGCATCCCGAACATGGCCGTGGTGGAAAGCGTCCGCGGTCTCGGCCTCGGCCGCCGCTTGATCCAGCATGCGCTTGACCACATGCGTGCCCAGGGGCTTAAGCTGGCGCAGATCGAAACCATGGCCTCGAACGCCATCGGCCAGCACTTGTACCCGAGCTGCGGTTTTGAGGAAGTGGCCCGCCAAGTGCATTACGCCATGAAGCTCTGAGGCATGGCCGCTGCCTTCTGCGGGTTTGCATTGTCCCTCAAACTGGCCGATAAGCGCCGTTCATCCCTCCTGACACGCTTGTGACCACCCCCCGCCGCCCCGAATCCGCCCCCAAAAAACCCTCCCTGCTCAGCCGCATCAAAGCCGGCCTGAAAAGCGTCATCGGCCAAGGGAAAAAGAAGGCTGAGCCCAAAGATCATGCGCATCATCCTGCGACGATCCACGCACACAAACGTCCGCATGACGACAAGCCCCGCGAGCATGCCCCCCGGCAGCGCGACGCCCGCCCCCCGCGTGAGCATGACGAACGTCGCGGCCCGCCGCGCGGACGCGATGAACGCCGTGGTCCGCGCGATCGCAATGACCGGAGTGGTGGCCCGCGTGACCGTGCGCCGCGTGAGGACAAGCCGGTGCGTGAAAATCATGCGCCCGTCCCACCACCGCCCGCACCGCCAGTGCCGGAAGGTCCGTTCCCAGAAGCGTTTGAGGTTCTTGGCCTCTCCCCTGCCGTTCTCGCCGCCGTGCGCGAGTCCGGCTATGCCACCCCGACCACGATTCAGGAAAAATCCATTCCCATCATCCTGACCGGGAAAGATGTCGTTGGTGCCTCCCAGACCGGCACCGGCAAGACCGCCGCCTTTGCTCTGCCCACGCTCACCCGCATGGGCGCTCCGGGAAAACTCCGCGTTCTCGTCCTCGAACCCGTGCGTGAACTCGCTGCCCAGGTCGTCGAGCAGTTTGAAAAATACGGTAAGCACACCGGCCTCCGCGTGCTTCTCGTCCACGGCGGCGTCGGCTACGAAAAGCAGCGCAAAGGCCTCCAGGAGGGCGTTGACGTCGTTGTTGCTACCCCTGGCCGTCTCCTTGACTTCATGCAGGAAGGCATCGCCGACCTGCGCGGCATCGAAGTCCTCATTCTCGACGAAGTGGATCGCATGCTCGACATGGGCTTCCTTCCCGACGTGCGGCGTATTGTTGAAAAAACGCCCGCCACCCGCCAGACCTTGTTCTTCTCGGCCACCATGCCGCCGCAGATCAAGAGCCTCGCCGATTTCGCCCTCAAAGATCCCGAAAGCGTCGAAGTCGGCATCCGCTTTTCCGCTGCCGAGACGGTCAGCCACTACATGTATCCCGTCGCGAGTGATCAGCGCGAGGAACTCCTGCTCGCCATCCTCAAGCAGACCCATTTTGAAAGCGTCATGATCTTCACCCGCACGAAGGTACAGGCGGACAGTGTCTATGGTGCCATCAACGCCCTCGGCGAATACAAAGCCGCCGTCATGCACAGCGACATCGGCCAGAAGGATCGCGAACGCGCCCTCCAGGGCTTCCGCAGTGGCGAATTCGAAATCATCGTCGCCACCGACCTCGCCGCCCGCGGCCTGGATGTCAGCGGCGTGACGCACGTCATCAATTACATGGTGCCGGAACACTCCGAAGACTACGTCCACCGCATCGGTCGTACCGGCCGTGCGCAGAAAGAAGGGGATGCCTTCACCCTCTTCGCCGCCGACGAGCTCATGAACGTGGCCTCCATCGAACGCCTCATCGCGCAGAAAATTCCGCGCCGGAAACTGGACGGCTTCGCTTACAAATACACCACCGCCCTCGATGACGAGGACCGCGCCCGCGCCATCCTCACCGGTCGGAAGAAGAAGAAACGGCGGCGTTGATCCCCGTTGGTCTGCGTGGTAGTGCCACCCACCGTCTTCTATGGTTGCCCGCACCTACTCTGCCACTCTCGTCGGCGTCAACGCTGTCGAGATCGAAATCGAATCCCACGACGCAGGCGGCAATCCGAAGATGTTCATCGTCGGTTTGCCTGACGCCTCGGTGAAGGAAAGCCGCGAGCGTGTCACCGCCGCGATCAACAGCAGCGGCTTTTTGATGAACGATGGCGTCACCACCGTGAACCTCGCTCCGGCCGATCTCAAAAAGGAAGGCCCCGGCTTCGATCTGCCCATCGCCATCTCGCTGATCGCCCATCGTTCGCGCATTCCCATCCCGGTGCTGAATGAAACCGCGATGATCGGTGAGCTAGCGCTCAATGGCGAACTGCGTCCGGTGCGCGGCCTGCTGGCCATCGCGCTGGAAGCACGCGCGAAAAGCCGCAAACGTCTGCTGGTGCCCAAACGTGCCGCCATCGAGGCCAGCGTCGTCGCGGGCATCGACATCATCGGCATCGCCAATCTGCGTGAGGCGGTGGACTACTTGAAGGGCGACATTGAAATCGCTCCGGAGCCTTGCCGCGCCACCGAGTTTTTTTCCGCCGCATCCCACTACGACATCGACTTCTGCGATGTGAAAGGGCAGGGAGACGCCAAGCGCGCCATTGAGGTCGCTGTGGCTGGCGGACACAATATTTTGATGATTGGCCCGCCAGGAACGGGCAAGTCGATGATCGCCAAACGCATCGCCACCATCATGCCCGGCATGAGCGAGGAGGAGGCCATCGAAACGACGAAAATTCACAGCGCTGCGGGTCTCCTGAGTGAATCGAGCGCTTTCGTCGCCACGCGGCCCTTCCGCTCGCCACATCACACCATCAGCGACGCCGGTCTGCTCGGCGGCGGCAGCAATCCCGGTCCCGGCGAGGTCTCGCTGACCCACAACGGCGTCTTGTTTCTCGATGAGCTGCCCGAGTTCCGCCGCAGTACCCTCGAAGTGCTGCGCCAGCCGCTGGAAGACGGCAAAGTCACTATTTCACGAGCCGCAGGCACCATGACCTTCCCCGCGCAGTTCATGCTGGTGGCCGCTATGAATCCCTGCCCCTGCGGTTACTACGGCGATCTGAAGCGCGAATGCCGCTGCGGCCCGCCGGTGATCCAGCGCTACCGCCAGCGCATCAGCGGACCGCTGCTGGATCGCATCGACCTCCATGTGGAAGTCCCGTTGGTGGATTACAAAGCGCTGGCCTCCCATGACGGCGGTGAGGCATCTGAACCCATCCGCCAGCGCGTTGAAACTGTGCGCGGCCTCCAGCAGGCGCGTTTTAGCAAGCACGCTGGCGTTCATACCAACAGCAACATGACGCCACGGCTGATCAAACAGCACTGCGTGCTCGACAGCGAGGCCGCCGGCTGCCTGGAGCACGCCATGGGCGAGATGAACTTCAGCGCCCGCGCCCACGACCGCATCCTCAAAGTCGCCCGCACGCTCGCCGATCTCGAAGGCAGCGAAAAAATCACCGCCAACAACGTCCTGGAGGCCATCGGCTACCGCACGTTGGACCGCAAGATGTGGGCTTGAGGCTCAGGTCGCGATCTCATCCTGCATCGGTTTGCCGATGCTGTACACCTTGAAGCCGATCTGGCGCAGCTTCGCGTGATCAAGCAGGCTGCGGCCGTCAAAGATCCACGCGGGCTTCACCATCGCCTGGTAAATGGCGGCGAAGTCGAGCTGCTTGAACTCATCCCACTCCGTCAGCACCAGCAGCGCGTGCGCACCCTGGGCCGCCTGCTCGGCGCTGGTGGCGAACTCCACGTTCGGGTGGTCGCTCTCGATGGCGAGATCTTTGCAGATCTGCGCGGTGGTGACCTTGGGGTCGTAGATCGAGATGGCGGCGCGTTCCTCCAGCAGATCGTGGCACACATAGATGGCGGCGGACTCGCGGGTGTCGTTGGTGTCCTTTTTGAAGGCAAAGCCGAGCACGGCGATGCGTTTGCCGGTGACGGTGTTGAACAGCGCGCGCAGCACTTGTTCGGCGAAGCGGTGCTTCTGCCAGTCGTTCATGACGATGACTTGGTCCCAATACGCGGCGACTTCCGGCAGGCCGAAATGGCCGCAGAGATAGACGAGATTGAGCACGTCCTTCTGGAAGCAGGAGCCGCCGAAGCCGACGGAGGCTTTGAGAAACTTCGGGCCGATGCGTGAGTCGGTGCCGATAGCGCGGGCGACTTCATCCACATCTGCGCCGGTCTTTTCACACAAAGCGGAGATACTGTTGATGGAGGAGATGCGCTGCGCCAGGAAGGCGTTGGCGACGAGTTTGGACAACTCGGAAGACCACAGGTTCGTGGTGAGAATGCGCTCACGCGGAACCCAGTTCGCATACACGCTGACCAGCGCTTCGACGGCGGCCAGTCCTGCGGGGGTCTGCTCGCCGCCGATGAGGACGCGGTCGGGATTGCTCAGATCGGCCACGGCAGTGCCTTCGGCGAGGAACTCAGGGTTCGAGAGCACTTGATGCTGCAAGCCTTTCGCATCTGCACCGAGGATGGCCTGGATCGCCACGGCGGTACGTACCGGAAGGGTGCTCTTTTCGACCACGATCTTCGGCGTCTCGGCCACCTCGGCGATGGTGCGGGCCACGGACTCGACAAAGCGTAAATCCGCCGCCTTGTGCGCGCCGACGCCGAAGGTTTTGGTCGGTGTGTTCACGCTGACGAAGATGATGTCCGAGTCATGAATGGCCTGCTTCACTTCCGTGGAGAAGAACAGGTTCCGCCCACGCGCCTGACGCACGAGATCATCGAGGCCCGGCTCATAAATGGGCAGTTCGTCCGAGTTCCAGGCGGCGATGCGGTCGGGATTGAGATCGACGACGTCCACCCGGATGTGGGGGCATTTGGCGGCGATCATCGCCATGGTGGGTCCGCCGACGTAGCCGGCGCCGATGCAGCAAATTCTCATGAGGGGGACAGTGATGGGTTGGTTTGGGCAATGGCGCTTGCCTGTGGCTGGCAACGTGCCCACTTTTGAGCAGTTGGGCAAAAGATGCAATGATTCGATCCAATCTGGGTGTGATTGGGATGATATTCTCCGCATCCAACGTTCTGTCCCGGTGTTTGAGACTGGTCCCACCTCACCTCACGGCGTCATGAAACATCCTTGTCCAATCTTCCTGCTGGCATTGTGCGCCGGTCTCTCGCTCCAGGCCGCCGACCCCGTTTTTTCCGGCCCGCAGCCAAGTGAGGCGATCACGGCGTTCAAATCCGTGGACATCACCGGTGCGGCGGCGGGCACGGAGCGCGATGTGATCACGCTGAACAACGGCGCACCCACCGTCCTGGTGTTTGTGCATGGCATTGAGCGCTCGATCCTGCCGCTGATGCGTGCGGTGGATGATTACGGCGACAAGTTCAAAGACCGGCTCAAGACAGAGTTCGTCTTCCTCGCCGCCGAACGTGTCGGTGGAATGGAAAAGTATGCGCCCGCGCTGAATTCGATCAAACTCAAAGGCCGCGCGACGCTGTCGCTTGATGGCGCGGAAGGCCCGGGCAATTACGGCCTCAACAAGGAATGCCTCCTCACCATCATCGCCGCGAAGGAGAACAAGGCGCAGGCCAGTTTCGCTCTGGTGCAGCCTGGAATCGCCGACGCGGAGGCTGTGATCGGCGCGATTGCCAAGATGATTGGCGATGAAAAGCCGCCCACTGCCGCTGAAATCGCTGCTACGCCGGGTCAGCGCGGCGGCATGACGCCGAAAAAAGGCGAACGTCCGATGGAGAAGGGCAAAGACCCGTTTCCAGGCGCGGTGCCGACCGACGGCAAGCTGCAATCCATGCTGCGCGGCTACATCCGCAAAGAAAACGACGATGCCGCCATCGACCGCATGCTGCAGGGAGTGCGCGACCACATCAAAGACAACGCCGATCTGAAACAGCAGGCCACCGACGGCTGGACGCGTATTTTGCATTTCAAGGACCGCTACGGCACCCCGTATGCAGTGAAGCAGGGCGAGGCGTTTCTCGAAGAGTTGAAGAAGCCATGAACTTGTTCCGGCGGCTTCTGCTGGTTGGCAATGCGGTGCTCCTGCCGCATCTCCAGGCCGCAGAGTCGTCATGGAATTTCGCCACGCAGATCCTGCCCGTCATTACTAAATCCGGCTGCAACACTGGCGCGTGCCACGGCGCGGCCACCGGCCAGGGCGGTTTCAGTCTGAGCCTGTTCGGTTACGATGCCGCCCACGACCACGCGGCCATCACCCACGCGCTTTCTGGCCGCCGCATTGATCTTGCCGATCCCGCAGGCAGCCTGCTGCTGCGCAAGGCCACCCGTACCCTCAAGCACAAGGGCGGACGTCGGTTCACTGTGGATTCCGCGCATTACACTATGTTACGCCAATGGATCGCAGATGGAGCACCCGCGGGCTCGCCTGGACTCGCCGTGACCGGCCTGCAAGTGGACCCGCCTGATCTGCTGCTCAAAGCGCCCGATGAGTCAATGCCGCTGCGCGTGACTGCCCGTTTGTCCGATGGTTCGCAGCGCGATGTGACTTCGCTCGCCCTGTATGACAGCCATGATGACGCCGTGGCTGAAGTTTCGGAAGCAGGCGTGGTGAAAATGCTGCGTCGTGGAGCCAGCGCCGTAATGATCCGTTTTGGTGGTCAGGTGGCCGCCGTGCGCGTCGCGGTGCCGTTTCAAGCCGATGAACCATCGCTCGATTTCGCGCCGGTGAATTTTATCGATGAACACATCGCCGCCGAGTTGCGCTGTTTGCATCTGCCTGCCTCGCCGCTTTCGAATGCGTCCACCTTTTTGCGCCGCGTGCATCTCGACCTAGCCGGCAGGCTGCCCACGGAGGATGAAGCCCGCGCTTTTCTCGCCAATCCAGCGCGTGATGCCGTGATTGCGCGTTTGATCGGCAGCGCCGAGTTGGTGGACCTGTGGACGATGCGTCTGGCGGATGTGCTGCTCATATCCTCGAAAAAACAGGGGCCTGAAAGCGCGCGTGTGTATCACGACTGGCTGCACGGGCAGATCGAGCGCAACACGCCGCTGAACGCTGTCGTGAAAGCGCTGCTTACCGGCCAGGGCGACATCACGCGGGAGGGGGCGGCGAATTTTTACCGGCTCACCTCTGATCCACGCGACATGGGCGAGTTCGTCAGCCGTTCCTTGTTCGGCGTGCGGTTGGCCTGCGCGCGCTGTCATCATCACCCGTTCGACCGTTGGAGCATGGACGACTATTATTCCTTCGCCGGTTGGTTCGCGCAGACGGCTTTGGAAGGAACGCGTATCGTGTTGAAGAATCGCGGCGAGGTCGAGCATCCGCAAACACGCAAAGCCATGCTGCCGCGCACGCTCGGCGGTTCATCTGCCGCCGAACTGCCAGCCGACCGTCGCACGCTGCTCGCAGATTGGGCGGTGAGCGCAGACAACCCGTTCTTTGCCCGCACATTGGTGAATCGCGTCTGGAAACACCTCATGGGGCGCGGCTTGGTCGAACCGGTGGATGATTTGCGCGCGAGCAATCCCGCCAGCATCCCAGCCCTGCTGGATGCGCTGGCGGCAGACTTCGTGAAACATGAGCACGATCTGCGGCATCTGGTGCGCACGATTGTTAGCTCACGCGCCTATCAGCTCGCCTCGATCTCCAGCGGCGTGAACCAGCTCGACGACCGCTTTGGCTCGCATGCGCAGGTCAAACCGCTGACCGGCCCGGTTTTGGCCGATGCGTTGTCCCAGGCCATGGGAACACGCTTTTTGCCCGGTGAAGTCCGCGCGGTGCAAATGCACGATCCGGCGGCAGAATCCTACACGCTGGATGTTCTCGGGCGCTGTCCGCGGACCGATGAATGCGGCAATCCCGCGCTGTTTGGCGGCGGTTTGTCACAGGCGCTGCATCTGCTCAATGGTGATGACCTGAACCGTGCTCTGCGCGAGTCCGCCACTCAAAAAATCGACGGCGGCACCGCCGCCATGATCGAATCCTTGTACCTGCGCAGCCTCAGCCGCATACCGACCGCCGAGGAGCGTGCGCACTGGCTGGCTGCAGCCGCACAATCGAAGGATATGACCGCGTTCGCCGAGGATCTGCTCTGGGCGCTGCTGAACAGCCGCGAGTTCGCCTTCATTCATTAACTCCAAACTCATGAATGCCTCACTTTCTCATCTCCGCCGCTGCGATGGCATCGTGCGTCGTGATTTCCTCCATGTGGGCCTGATGTCCGCCATTGGACTTAGTCTGGCCGATCTGCTGCGGCTGGAGGCATCGGCTGCGGCCACCTCCAAGGCCAAGGCGAAGTCCTGCATTCTCATCTGGCTCGACGGCGGGCCGAGTCACCTCGACACCTTCGATCCCAAACCGGATGCGCCGGTGGAAATTCGCGGCCCGTTCAAGACCATCGGCACCGATGTGGATGGCATCCAGCTCTGCGAGCACCTGCCGCAAACTGCGCGCGTGATGAAGCATGTCGCGCTGGTGCGCTCGCTCACGCATGAGTTGGGCAATCACGACACGGGCAGCCATTACCTACTCACCGGCCATCATCCGACACCCGCCGTGCAGTATCCGAGCCTCGGCAGCATCATCGCCCGCGAGAGCGGTGACGGCATCGCGCTGCCGCCCTATGTGACGATTCCCGATAGCGTGCCAAGCCTGCGCTCGGGCTATCTCCCTGCGGCCTTTGGTCCGTTCGCTATCGGTGGTGATCCTTCGAAGCCCGGCTACCGCGTGCGTGATCTGCAACCGCCCGATTGGGTCAGTTTCGACCGCCTGGAGCAACGCCGCGCCATGCAGCAGCAGCTTGATCAATTCACCCGCTCGCTGGAGGAAAGTGACGACACTCGCGCACGCGACCGCTTCTTTGAGCAGGCGCATCAATTGATCGCCTCGCCTGCTGCCCGTGCTGCGTTTGATCTGGCGCAAGAATCACCGCAGACGCGGCAGCGTTACGGTCAGCGACGCATCGGGGCCGGTTGTCTGCTGGCGCGACGGCTGGTGGAGGCGGGTTCGCGTTTCGTCAGCGTGGTGGATCGTGGCTGGGACACGCATCAAAACATCGCCCGCACGCTGCCGGACGCGCAGTTTCCCGGCAGCGGCAAGGTGCCTGACATGGACCGCGCGTTTGCCGCCCTGATCACCGATCTGCACGAGCGCGGCCTGCTCGACAGCACGCTGGTGGTGATGATGGGCGAGTTTGGCCGCACACCGAAGCTCAACAGCAGCGCGGGGCGGGATCACTGGCCGCGTGCGGGCTTTGCCTGCTTCGCTGGTGCAGGTGTGCTCGGCGGTCAGGTCATCGGCCGCACGGACGCGCATGGCGAGACCCCCGATGAACGCCCCGTGCGCCCCGAAGACATCGCGCAGAGCATTCTTGGGCTGCTCGGCGTGGACACTGCGGCGGAATATCAAACCCCGGCAGGCCGGCCGTTGAAAATTCTCAGTGACGGCGAGTTTGTGCGCGAGCTGACATGAAAACCCTACTCGCCGCCCTTCTGCTGAGCGCTGTCGTTGGCGCTGATGCCGCCGTGCCCGTCACCGCGCTGACCTTCACGCCGCATGGCAGGCAGATCGTGTACAACACCGCCACGGGCCTCGTCATTCGCGATCTCGACGACCAAGCATCACCGAAACCACTGCTCGAACTCGATTGGCCCAAGATCACCGATGCCGTCTTCGATCCATCCGGTCGCTGGCTCGCCGTGGCCGGTGGTGTGCCGGGAGAACAGGGCGGCGTGCTGCTGCTTGACTGGCAGTTACGCCGCGTGATCGCGAAATGGGAGGAAGCAGGCGATTTGATCACCGCCATCACCTGGACCCACGCAGGCGGCAAACTCGCCGCAGCATGTCATGATCAATCCGTGCGCGTGTTTGCAGCAGGCGCGGGCAAACTGGATCAGCCCGTGACCTTGTCCGGCCACACGCGTCCCGTCTTCGCCGTCGCCTTCAGTCCCGATGACAAACTGCTCATCAGCACCGGCGCCGATCGCACGCTCAAAGTTTGGAACACAGAGACGAACACCCTCGAACGCACGCTCGCCCACCACACCGATGTCGTTCATGCCCTCGCCTTCCGCCCGCAGTCAGCAGCACACTACTGCGCCAGCGGTGGTGCCGACCAGACCGTGCGCGTGTGGCAGCCCGCCATCGGCCGCATGGTCCGCATCGTGCGGCATCACGATGGCGCGGTCTTCACCCTCGCCTGGCATCCACAAGGCGACCGCCTCTTCTCCGCCAGCCAGGAAGGCATCGTCCGCATCCTCGATGCCGACAGCGATAGTGTCCTGCACTCCTGGCAGGCCTCCACCGACTGGATCTACCGCCTCGCCCTCAGCCCAGATGGCAATCATCTCGTCACCGGCGACTGGCAGGGCACGGTAAAGGTTTGGAATCTCGCGGAACTACCAGCCGTGAAGCGCTGAGCAAATGCTCGTTGCACAACACTCATTCTCCGCCACGCTCCGCCCGTCTGATGAACCTCAAACCTGCCAGCCGAATTGCTGTCCGTGCCGCTGTCATAGTGGTGCGCGCCATTTGGCATGCCTGACACCACGGTTTGAGGAACCTGCGCAAAGCGCACCATCATCACGAGACGATACAATCAGATATGATGCCAGAAGGGAGCCCTCAGACCGGCGCACCCAGCCATGAGCACTCCTGATTCCGAACTCCAGCATCATTCCCGGCGCGGCGCGCTGTGGATGGTGATCTCGCTCACCTGTTTTTCCGGCAATGCCCTGCTGCTGAAAAATCTCGCGTCCTACCGCCACGTCGATCCCTGGGTGTCCATGGCGTTTCGTGCCGCCATCGGCCTGCTGATGACCTACGTGCTCTTTGCGCCTGCGGGTACGCTGAAGCTGCGCCGCTCGTTTCAGAGCTGGCTGCTGGCCTCACGCGGCGTGCTCGGGGCGCTGGGCACGGCGGCGTATTACACCACCATCGGACCACTCGGCGCGGGCAAGGCCACGCTCATCGGCAACACCTGGACGATCTTCGCCGCGATCATGGCCGCCTTCGTTCTGCATGAAAAACTCGGCGTCGTGAAGGTGCTCGGCATCCTCGTGGCAATGACGGGCCTCAGCCTGCTCACCGGCCTGGCACCCGGCACGATCACCGTGTTCGGCCATCACGAAATGATCGCGCTCGGCGGCGCCGTCGTCGCCGCTGCGGTCGTAGTGGTCATCCGCCAGCTCACGCGCACGGAAACCAGCGCCACCATTTTCGCATCGCAGTGCATCTACGCGCTGCTGTTGGCAATGCCGCTGGCCGCATCGCATTTCGCCACGCTGAACGCCATGGACGTGACGCAACTCATCGTCGCCGCGCTGCTCGCCGGTGTCGGCCAGCTCGCAATGAGCGAGGGCTTCCGCTTCCTGTCCGTCGCCGCCGGGGGAGCCTTCCAAATCACCGTACCGGTCGTCATCGCTTTGAGTAGCATCACGCTCTTTGCCGAGCCATTCACCACGTTGCAGATCGTCGGTTCGCTGCTGGTGCTCTGGGGCAGTTTCCAAACCGTGGCCGGTGGCCGCACGAAAGCCAAAGCCTGACTCAGAACGCAAATCCGACGGTCACATGCAGAAAGCCGCTGCTTTCGCCGATGCGCGGACTCGGATTGTGACCGTAATCAATGCGGATCGGCCCAAACGGCAGGTGATAGCGCAAGCCCGCGCCAACCGCCTGCCGGAAGTCGGATGAATAGGACAATGGGGTCGAGTTGTTGCCCGTTCCCAGACTGCCGATGTCACCAAAGACGGCGAATTCGAGATTCGGCAGAATCTCATAGGAAAACTCGGCGCTCGCAAACAACGCCGATGTTCCACCCAGCGGCGTGCCGCCCGGCGTCACCTGTCCAAGACGCCGCTGACCGAATGAGCGCACGCTGTTCGGCCCGCCATTGAACACGCGACTATCGATGGGGATTTTCTCCGCCGTCGCACCCTGAATCGTCGCCAGCTCCGCGCCGGTGGCGAAGCGGAATTTTTTCGTGATCGGTCGATACCAGGCACCGCGCAGGTCAGTGCGGATAAAGCTCACGCCGGAACCCAAAATATCCGTCGAACTCTCGATGCGGCCTGAAAGGTACCAGCCCTTCTTCGGCAGCACCGCGCTGTCACGCCGGTCATACATCATGAACGCCCCCAGGCTCATCAGGGAGTAGCTCGTTGGCCCCGTTTGTGCCACCGTTAGCTTCTTTGAACTCACCGTGTTAGCGGAAGCGCCGAGGAATAGCGAGTAGCTCAACGATTGATCCACCCTGCGTGCCACGTCCAAGCCCAGCGCCGTGCCGATGCGGTCATACTCGAAGCGATTAAACTGCTCCAGCGCCAGCCGCAGCGTGGCCGCATGCTGTGAATTAAACACCGCCGGGTCCATGACGCTCACAAAACCCACCGGCCCTGCGACGCTGTAGGTCAGCTCCGCCGCCAGCGTGTTCCCCGTATCACGCCAGTTCGTGTTCTTATACGTCACGCCTGCCTGCGGCCCCAGGAAGGTGTCAAACCCCACTTCAAAGCCCAGCGTGATCGGCTGCGTCTCTTCGCCCGTGATCCGCAGAGTGCCAGTGGCCATGTTCCCGTCTTCCGGCAGCACCTTCGTGTCCAGTAGCGCAAACATGCCCGTGTCCAGCGCGCGCTTGAATAAGAAGTCCGCCTCCTGCGCCGTGTAAATCTGTCCCGTCAGCGGTTTGAATTTCGCCAGCAGCACCCGCTTCGCCCCACGGCTGAAGCCCGGATGCGTCGTCACCCTTGAAATTCGCACTTGTTCGCCCGCCTGCACCCGAAACAGCACATCCACCGTGCCGCCGCCACTTCCCAGCGAGTAGTCCGCCTCCGACTTCGCATACAGCCAGCCGCGCTCTGCGCAGATCGACTCCAGCCGTAGTTGAATCTGCTGCACCCGCGCCTCATTGAACGGCGTCCCTTGCGCCTCCGTCATCTGCGCCTGCAGCAGCTTTTCCAGCGCAGGCGGTGACCCGGCCAGAGCGACATGCCCAAACACAAATTTCGGTCCCGGCGTGATCTCCAGCGTCAAATCACGGCGTTGGTCCGGCCCCATGGTCGCCGCAGGCAGCAGCAGCGCTTCAGCATTTAAATAACCTTCCGCACGCAGCCGCCGCTGCACCAGCTCCGCGCCCTGCATCAAATCCGCATCCACCCACTCAGGCCGTTTGTGGTCCACGTTCTCGCGTTCCAACGTGGGTTTGAGCAGGTACTTTTTCAATTCATCCTCCGGCAGTATCAGCTCGCCCTTCAGCGTCACCTTGCCCACCCGCACACGTTCTCCGGGCTGCACCGTCAGCCGCATGCCGCCCTGCTCCAATTTCCACTGCACCTGCGCCTCCGGCCAGCCTTCCCCGATCAAAGACTGCCGCGTGAAAAAGGCCAGATCATCCGCCAGTGGCTCGCTCGCCGGCCCGCTGCCGTTCAGTGTGAGCTGATCCCTCAGCATCGTTTTCAAAGCGCCCCACTGCCCCTCCTCCACGCCATCCACCCACACTGTGGTCGGCCCAAACGTCACCTCATGCGCATACAAATTTCCAGCCAGCATGCAAAACAGCAATGCCAGCCAGTTGCATCGCCACCGGTTCACATTCGTCATGCTGGTTTCGTCATTCGTCATTGCGTGTCCTCATCCATCGCCCGCGCTGCCTGCCCAAATTTCAACACGTAACCCAGCAGCGCTTTCATCCGACCAGACTGCGTGAAGCGCCCGATAAACCGCACATTTGGCGTGATCTCATACGTTGCCTGTATGCTGTCATTCGCCCGGTCCGCGCCCGAGGGGTTGAATGAGGTGCGCAGTTTCGGCGGTTCAGCGCTCACCGTCTTCTTCTTGTTAAACATCTTCCGATAGACGCCACCGCAAAAAGTCATTTGGCGATTTGCGGAGTTAGGCGAGGTGGGCTTGGCCCTTGGCGGGGAGGCTATGGATGTTGGCGGTGGCCCGGATTGTTCGGTGGATGCTGCACAGCACCACC
>Ga0209702_10002958_pt1 | contig 28037 bp, 28 predicted proteins | sample FRY01_FD_187210 | JGI IMG/M metagenome (GOLD analysis project Ga0209702, IMG submission 187210) | Freshwater microbial communities from Lake Fryxell liftoff mats and glacier meltwater in Antarctica - FRY-01 (SPAdes) (version 2) | ecosystem: Environmental > Aquatic > Freshwater > Ice > Glacier... | reverse complement strand
ACGCCATCCTTGCATTCATGCGTGAAACCATCCCGCAGGAATGGACGAAATTCCGCGACAAGGTGTCAGACAACTTCCGCGTCGTAACCCACGAGAACTTTCGGGTTTTGGAGTAGAAGCTGTATAAAGTACGAAAAACAATCGAATAATGGCCAGCCACGGGGCAATGAATGAAGGTGCAGCGGTCTCAGGTCGCAAATAAACGCGAGCGTTGGTTACACGCAGGATGCGTCAGTTTCCGCTTATTTGCTGCGGCACGTCTCACACCTTTCATGCACATAGAAATAATAAAAACGCCGTCAGCTTAACTGGCGACGTTTTTTTTCATTGCAATTCCAACGAAGACAGCCAACCATCCCGTTCCGGAGAAGATATTTAAGTCCCAGGAGAACCAGTCGTTGTGGTCGTTGTGGTCGTTGTGGACGCCGAATCGCCGCCAAGACCGGCAGCGAGCGCGAGCAGCAAAATACCGCCAACGATTGCAGCGGTACCCAGACCGCCGGCCGAGCTCGCAGCCGCTGCAGGCGCAATGACCACAGATTCTGCTGCGACGGCGGCAGGACCACCGGCAAGTGCAAAGGACGACGACGTGGCCAGGACAAAAGCGGCCAATGTGAAAATGCGGGGCATGCTAACTCTCCGATTATTAACTTCTAATACCGTTTTAGCACACTTCCTCAGCCAGTAAAACAGTTTTGGTTGATCGGGAATGCACTGTTGCCCGGTTGCACAGGCGGTCAAAGCGCAACCCGATTTCGGCGGAGTTCCGCCACTGCGCTGGTTAAACAGGAACATTTCACATTCGTCCTAAGTTGCCGCTAGGGTCAAGCTTGCGCCAATGCAATCCCAAGCTGACGCCCACATCCCAAACCGAACTCGCAGCACCGGGCAGCAGGACAACCGCAGCCAGTCGCTCGGTTGCCAGATTTCGGTGCAGGACCGAAGAAATATGCCTACCCAATTTCGCACGACGCCGCACACCATGCTTCGGGCGCAGCCGACAGCCTTGCCCCGCCTCCCCTCCCAAGCTAGCCTGTGACGCACCCGCAACCGGAGCATGCCCATGACCATCGAAGCCCGCCTGACCGACCTTGGCATCACCTTACCCGATGCCCCCGCTCCAGCTGCCAACTACGTTCCGTTCGTGATTACCGGAACCCAGGTGTTCATCTCGGGCCAGATCAGCCAGACCTCGGCTGGCCTGACCAAAGGCCGCGTTGGCGCGGATCTGTCGGTTGAACAGGGGGCCGAAGCCGCACGATCCTGTGCAATCTCGGTTCTTGCGCAGTTGAGGAAGGCCGTGGATGGCGACTGGTCGCGCGTGGTCCGTGCGGTCAAACTGGTGGGGTTCGTGAACTCGACTGCTGACTTCACCGACCAGCCCAAGGTGATCAACGGTGCGTCGGACCTGATGGTAGCCGTGTTTGGCGACGCGGGCCGCCACGCCCGGTCAGCCGTGTCTGCCGCGTCCCTCCCGTTCGGCGTCGCTGTGGAAGTCGAAGCGATCTTCGAAATCCGCTGATGCGCGCTCCGTTGCCGCCTGCCTTCCTGTCCACCCCCATCGCGCATCGCGGCTACCACGCCCGAACGAAAACGCGGATCGAAAATTCCACGTCTGCCATCCGGGCCGCTGTCGACGCGGGATATGGCATCGAGATTGACCTGCAACTGTCCTATGACGGGCAGGCAATGGTGTTTCACGACGAACAACTCGATCGCCTGACCAACCAGACCGGTGCACTGAACGCCCGCACCGCCGCTGATCTTGGCCTGATCCGGCTGACAGATAGCGATGACACCATCGCGACGCTGACCGAAATTCTGACGTTGATCGCAGGCCGCGTGCCCCTGCTGATCGAGATCAAGGACCAGTCACTGCGCCTGTCTGAAACTGATGGCCTGCTCGAGGCGGCAACGGCCCGCGCCTTGCACGGCTATGCGGGCCCGGTAGCGGTGATGTCGTTCAACCCGCACAGCATGGCCCAGATGGCGCTTCTGGCACCCGATCTGCCACGCGGTCTGACCACCTGCGCCTTCGATCCGGCCGATTGGCAGCCTGCAGACTCTGCCACCTGCATCCGCCTTCGCGATATTCCCGATTATGACACGGTCGGGGCGGCCTTCATAAGCCATGAGGCAGCCGATCTTTCGCGGCCACGTGTTGCCACCCTGAAATCGCAAGGTGCTACCATCCTGTGCTGGACAATCCGTTCGGCGCAGGCCGAGGCAACCGCCCGAAAAATCGCGCAAAACATCACATTCGAAGGTTACCTTGCGGCAATTCCGGCTTGACGGACCGGGACCCCGGCCCACCTGTTTCATCTGTAAAGAAATATCCCACGGGGGTCCGGGGGTGTGAAACCCCCGGCGCTTTCAACAATCGGAACCTGTCATGCCCAACCAAACCTTGCACGACGGTCTGACCCTGCACGACAGCCTGACAGACATTTCAGGCCCCGAGTGGGACGCCGTCGCCTGCCCAGAGGCAGCAGTGGGCCGTCCAATCGATCCCTTCACCACCCACCGTTTCCTGTCCGCGCTCGACCGGTCGAACTCCACCGGCACAGGGTCGGGGTGGCAGCCCAAACCCCTGATCCTGCGCGAAAATGGCGTGATCACAGGTGCGTTGCCGATGTATGCCAAATCCCACAGTCAGGGCGAATACATCTTTGATCACGGTTGGGCTGACGCGCTGAACCGGGCGGGGGGCAGATATTACCCCAAACTGCAGGTGGCCGTCCCCTTCACCCCTGCAACAGGTCGACGCTTTCTGTGCGCCGCTGATACCCGCGATACAATGGTGAAGGCCGCCATCGACATCACAGCGCAGAACCACCTGTCATCGCTGCACATCACCTTCTGCACCGCCGAAGAGGCCGAAGCGCTGGCGGATAACCATGAGTTGCTGCACCGGATAACCCAGCAGTTTCATTGGGAAAACCGGGGCTATGGCACCTTTGATGACTTCCTTGGCGACCTTTCCAGCCGCAAACGCAAGATGATCCGCAAGGAACGCGAAACCGCCCGTGCCTCGGGTCTGACGATCAAGGCCCTGACCGGCGACCAGATCGAGCCTGCGCATTGGGACGCGTTCTGGGAATTCTATCAGGACACCGGCACCCGCAAATGGGGCACCCCCTATCTGACCCGCCGCTTTTTCACCCAAGCGCAGGCGACGTTGCGCGATGACATGCTTTTGGTGCTGGCTTTTGATGGCGCGCGGCCGGTCGCTGGGGCGCTGAACTTCATCGGACGCGATACGCTGTTTGGCCGATATTGGGGCTGTGTCGAAGACCACCCCTGCCTGCATTTCGAGCTGTGCTATTATCAGGCGATCGACTTTGCCATCGCCACCCGCATGGCGCGGGTCGAGGCCGGGGCGCAGGGCGAACACAAACTTGCGCGCGGATATCTGCCGGTGCCGGTCCATTCGCTGCACTGGATCGCCGATCCCGGTTTTCGCAGCGCCGTTACGCGCTATCTTGACCAAGAGAGGCGGGCGGTCGATCAAGAGATCGAGGTGTTGACGGCCTATGGCCCGTTCCGCCGGGTAACGACCGAGGATTGACATGACAGACAAGCTGAAAGACCGCAGCGCCCTGCAGCCGCTTTATGCCAATGGCTGGGCAGACGAGGACGGCCGCGATGCCATCGTAAAGATCTTCACATTCTCGAATTTCGTTGAAGCCTTCGGGTTCATGACCCGAGCGGCGCTGTGGGCGGAAAAGTGGGACCACCACCCGGAATGGTCGAACGTTTACAAGACAGTGACGGTGACCCTGACCACCCATGACGCCGACGGGCTGTCTGATCTGGATGTGAAGCTGGCCAGCAAGATGGACCTGCTGGCCAAACCCTAGGTCAGATTGCAGCGAGCATTGCCTCGCCGCCCGAAACCTCGCATACGCCGGGGCTTTGCTCGACATGCAGCACTTTGACCACACCATCGTGGGCGTAAAGCGCATAGCGTTTGGACCGGTTGATCAACCCGACCGGGGGGGCGTTGAACTCCATTCCCAAGGCCAGCGTGAAGGCCGCATCAGCGTCGCCCAACATCGTGATCCCAGCCGCCTCAGCCCCGGTGGACTCGCCCCAGGCTTTCATCACAAAGGGATCGTTGACCGATACGCAGATGATCTCGTCCACGCCTTTGGCGGCGAATTCTTCGGCGGTGCGGATGAAGCTGGGCACATGGGCCGTGGTGCAGGTTCCGGTGTAGGCTCCCGGCAGACCAAAGATCACGACCTTGCGTCCTGCAAGTTTCTCGGACAGCGTGACCGATTCCGGCCCCGCGTCACCAATGTGCAGCAGTGTCGCCTCGGGCAGATTGGCCCCTTCGGAAATGGTCATGTGCGGTCCTCTCGCGTTGCATTCTGATCCCGCGCAGTTATAGGGTTCGGGGCGGGCGACGACCAGAGGAAACGGGCAAAATGCGGGTGGTGGTGATCGGAGCCGGGCAGGCGGGGGCAGCTTTGGCGGCCCGGCTGCGCGGCCAGGGCTTTGACGGGGCAATCACCTTGATCGGCGAAGAGGACGCCCCGCCCTATCAGCGCCCGCCGCTGTCGAAGGGCTATCTTCTGGGTGATATGGCGGTGGATCGGCTGTCGCTGCGCGGGGCAGAGTTTTACGCCGATCAGCGGATTGATCTGACTTTGGGGGCCAAGGTGACCGCCATCGACCCTGTGGCCCGAACGGTGACGGTCGGGGGTGCGCAATTGGCTTATGATCAATTGGCCCTGACCACCGGGGCGGTCCCCCGTCGCTTGCCTGCCGCGATGGGTGGCGATCTGGGCGGGGTTTACACTGTGCGGACGCTGGCCGACGTCGATGCAATGCGCGCCGAATTTGCCCCGGGGCGACGGGTGGTGATTGTTGGCGGTGGCTATATCGGGTTGGAGGCGGCGGCGGTGGCGGCCAAGTTGGGGCTGGACGTGACCGTTCTGGAAATGGCACCCCGTATCTTGCAGCGGGTGGCGTCGCCAGAAACCTCTAATTATTTCAGAGCGTTGCATCAAGCCCACGGGGTCAAGATCCTGGAATCGGTTGGGTTGGATAGCTTGCTTGGCGACACGCGGGTGACCGGTGTGCGGTTGACTGAGGGACGCGAACTGCCCGCTGATTTTGTGATCATCGGGGTCGGCATCACCCCCGCCAACGCCTTGGCCGAGGCGGCGGGGCTGCGCACGGAAAACGGGATCTGGACGGATACGATGGGCCGCACGTCGGACCCCAACATCTGGGCTGCGGGCGATTGCGCATCGTTTCCGCATGCCGAGGGCCGGCTTCGGCTGGAATCGGTGGGCAATGCCATTGATATGGCCGAGGCTGTCGCGGACAACATGTTGGGGGCAAATGTGCCTTATACTGCCAAGGCGTGGTTCTGGTCGGATCAATATGACTGCAAGTTGCAGATTGCGGGGTTGAATACCGGCTATGACCGGATCGTTGTGCGAGGGCCTGTTGGGGATGCCGTTTCGCATTGGTATTTCAACGGACCCGCCCTGCTGGCCGTCGATGCGATGAACGATCCGCGCGCGTTCATGGTTGGCAAGCGGTTGATCGAGGCCAACCGCAGCGTTGATCCTTTGGCCCTGCAAGATCCGGCGTTGGATTTGAAATCGTTGTTGCGGTGATGCGGATCGTCGGTGGGCAGTCTCGGGGGTTGCATTTGTCACCAGTGGGCTTGGGGGATGCGAAGGCGCAGTTGCGGCCCACGTCGGACCGTGTGCGCGAATCTATCTTCAACCTGTTAATCAATGGTGGATACGGTGACCCGGTAACGGATGCACGGGTGCTGGATCTGTTCGCGGGCACCGGCGCGCTGGGGCTGGAGGCGCTGTCGCGGGGGGCTGCGCGTGCTTGTTTTGTCGAAGATGGGGCGGTCGCGCTAGGCCTTTTGCGGCGCAACATCGGGTTGATGCGGGCCGAGGACCGCGTGGATATGATCCGCCGCGATGCGACCCGGTTGGGGCCGGTGCGGGGGGAGGCGTTCGATCTGGTATTTCTTGATCCGCCCTATGGCCGCGCGTTGGGCGAGGCGGCGCTGGTGGCGGCCAAAGGTGGCGGCTGGCTGGCCGGGGGCGCGATGATCGTTTGGGAAGAAGGGGTTGCACCCAGCGTCCCCGAGGGGTTCGAGCCGCTGGACCAACGGAAATACGGCGATACTGTCGTCACGTTGCTGCAGGTCGCCGCGTGATGGGCGCAGTCATCTTTGACTGCGATGGGGTGGTGGTGGACAGCGAGGCGATGTCCTTCGACCTGATTGCGGCAGAGATGGCCGCCCATGGGTTGCACTTGCCGCGCTTGGTGCTGGAGGCGGAACTGCTGGGCGGCACGCTGAGCGATGTCTGGGTCCGTGCCCGCCAATTGGGGGCTGATCTGCCGGAAGACTGGGTCGAGAGTTTCTATGCGCGGCTTTATGCGCGTCTTGCCGAGGGAACTCCGTTGGTTCCCGGAATCCTGAAGGTTCTGAACCGGCTGGAGACGGCGGGTGTGCCTTATGCAATGGGGTCGAACGGGTCGGATGCCAAGATGCAGATCACCATGGGTCAACACGAAGGGTTGCTTGCGCGGTTCGAAGGCCGGATGTTTTCGGGGCAGACACTGGGCTGCCCGAAGCCCGCGCCAGACCTTTACCTGCACTGTGCCCGCGTTCTGGGGGTGGACCCCGGTCGGTGCGTGGTCATCGAGGATAGCTCGACAGGCGCGCGGGCGGCACGGGCGGCGGGGATGCGGTGTTTCGGCTATGCGCCAAAAGACGGGGCAGCGCTGGCTGCGGTAGGCGCGGTGGTGTTTGCCGATATGGACGATCTGCCGGAACTTTTGGGGATTTAGCCGGTTGCGGTGGTCCGCAACTGGTCCATCAGATCGGTCAAGACCTTGATCGTCATCGCATCCTTCAGCCTGCCCTGATCGTCGAACGCCTGCCGCGCCTGGGCCACCATTACCTCTGGTCCCGGCAGGACGCGGGCGCGAAACGGGACCATGCACAGCCGCAGCGAAAACTGCGACCTCTCTCCACCCGCCCGGCCGTCTGCGGCAGACAGGATCGCCACCGGCTTGTCGCGCCACGGCCCGCCCTTGGTGCGGCTGACCCAGTCAAGCGCGTTCTTCAACACGCCTGGAAGAGCCTTGTTGTATTCGGGAGTTGCGATGATGATCGCATCGGCGGCCTTGATCTGATCGGAAAGGGTTTGCACCGCAGGCGGTATTCCTTGAGCGATTTCAAGGTCCTCGTCGAACAACGGCAACCGCAGAACGGCTTCGCTGTAATGGGCGGCACCAAAAATCCGCACCGCCTCGGCCAGCAGCAGGCGGTTGGTCGAGGCGGCACGCAGGGCACCGGGGATGCCAAGAAGGGTCAGGTCGGGCATGATGGTATCGAGTCCTTACAGGGTCTTGCGGAAGGTCAGAGACGTTGGCTTATCAAAGCCCGGATGACAGGTAGCCGCGATCTGCGCAAAGCCAAGGCGTTTGAAAACAACGTGATTTTCCAACAACTCGACGCGTGCTTGCAATTCGAGTCCCGCAAATCCCAGCGCTTTTGCGCGGATTGCCGCCAGATCAAGCAGACGGCGGGCGTGGCCTTGGCCCTGCAGGGTGGGATGGACCGCCAGTTTGCCGACATAAAGGGTGTCAGGCTGTGGGGTCAGAAACACGCAAGCGAAGGGAGGTGCGCCGATCACCCAGATTTCCCCTTCGCGGGACTGATTGGCGATGACATCTGGCGTCAGGCGGTGCAGGGATGACGGCGGGTCGATCCGCCCCTCCATCCCCGCAAAGGCGCTGTGGATAAGCGTCAGCAGGCCAAGCCAGTCGAACGGGTCAAGGGCTTGGTAAGGCGTCATCGCGAAAGTGGAGGGCAGATTGCGGCGGGTTTCAAGACGGGGCAGCGGTCTGCGATTTAACCCGTTGATTTGGCGAAGAAACAAGGCTGTGCCAGTCGTTCACCCCCTGTGCACCCCCTGTACACCCGCCGATCTGTGCCGGCCGGGCTTTGGCGCGGCGTTAACCAATTTCAGCGAATCAGCCGCTGCCTGCCGCCAACGGGTCCAAGATGTTGTGGGTAAGTTAATCTGGGCTGCCAGATCAGGTATGCGCCTGTTGACTCTGAGTGCCGCTTGCCTGATCTTTTTTCTTCATCTGCGAAGGACATGTGTTTGCGCCTGACCCGCCTGCGCCTCAACGGCTTCAAGAGCTTTGTCGATCCGACCGACCTGATCATCCATGACGGATTGACCGGGGTGGTGGGGCCGAACGGCTGTGGCAAGTCGAACCTGCTGGAGGCGCTGCGTTGGGTGATGGGCGAAAACCGGCCCACGGCGATGCGGGGCGGCGGCATGGAGGATGTGATCTTCAACGGCGCGGCCAGCCGGGGGGCGCGGGCCTTTGCCGAGGTTGCCCTGGTCATCGACAATGCCGACCGCACAGCACCGGCCGGGTTCAACGAGGCAGATCAGATCGAGGTGATCCGCCGGATCACCCGCGATGCGGGGTCAGCGTACCGGGTGAACAGCAAAGAGGCGCGGGCGCGCGATGTGCAGATGCTGTTTGCCGATGCCTCGACCGGATCGCACAGCCCGGCGCTGGTGCGGCAAGGGCAGATTTCCGAACTGATCAGCGCCAAACCCAAGGCGCGGCGACGGATCCTGGAAGAAGCGGCGGGGATTTCCGGCCTGTATCAGCGCCGTCACGAGGCCGAGTTGCGGCTGTCGGCAGCAGACCAGAACCTGCTGCGGGTCGATGACGTGCTGGAGGCGTTGGCGCAGCAGTTGTCGGTTCTGGTGCGGCAGGCGAAACAGGCCGCGCGGTATCGGGAAATCGGCGAGGAACTGCGCCGCGCCGAGGGGATGCTGCGCTATCTGCGGTGGCGCGAGGCGGATATTGCGCGGCTGGAGGCCGAAGGTGCTTTGCAGTTGCGTCTGACCGGCGCGGGGCGGGCTGAAATTGCGGCGCGGGCGGCGGGTGAGGCGCGCACCGCGGCCGAAGATCGGCTTCCGAGCCTGCGCGAGGCCGAGGCGGTGGCCGGGGCGATCTTGCAACGGCTGACCTTGCAGCGCGAGGCGTTGGCGGTGGAAGAAGCCCGCGCGCGCGGCACGATCGACGCCTTGCGGGGCCGGTTGGCACAACTGAATCTGGACGCCGAACGTGAGGCGGCCCTGACGCGGGACGCGGGCGAGGTGATGGAGCGCCTTGCATGGGAGGTCGACCAGTTGGTCCGCGCGCATGACGGGCATGACGAAGCGATGGCCGAGGCGGGCGAGGCATCGCGCGAGGCGGCAGCGCTGCTGGCGGCGGCTGAAAGCGCGTTGGCCGAGGCAACCGAGGATGCGGCGCGGCTGGTGGCACGGCATCAGTCGGTGCAGCGGTTGATTGCCGACACAACGGCGGTGCTGGAACGGGCCGAGGGCGAAGCGGCACGGGCCAAGGGCGCGGTTGCGGCGGCCGAGGCGGCGGCTGTGGCGGCCGAGGGTGCCTTCGCCGGGGCCGAAGAGGCAGCGCAGGCCGCCGCAGGCTTGGCCGAAGCGTGCGATGAGGCGTTGGAGCAGGCCGAAGCCGCCCGAGCGACGGTCCAAACCCATGAAGGCGAGGCGCGCGCGGCGCGGTCGCAAGCCGAGGGCGAGGCCAACGCCTTGCGCGCCGAAGTGGCGGCGCTGCAACGGTCGGTGGCGCGCGAGGCGGGGACGAGGTCGGCACTGCTCGACCGGTTGGGGGTGCAGCCGGGGTATGAGGCAGCTCTGGGTGCCGCCTTGGCCGATGATCTGCAGGCGGCAGAGGTGGCTGAGGGGTCGGGCTGGCGGCTGCTCGCGGATTATCCGGTGCCGCAAGCCTTGCCGGGGGACGTGCAAAGCCTCGCCAGGTTTGTGCAGGCCCCTGCCGTTCTGGCGCGGCGGCTGTCGCAGATCGGGCTGGCGGATGCGGCCCAAGCGGCGGCAGTTCAGGCCGCGTTGCTGCCGGGGCAACGGCTGGTCAGCCTTGCGGGCGATTTGTGGCGCTGGGACGGGTTTGTGGCGGGGGCCGAAGCAGCCCCATCGGCGGCGGCGTTGCGGTTGCAGCAGATCAACCGGCTGGCGGCGTTGCAGCGCGATCTGGACGAGGTCGGGGTGCGCACCGAGGAGACGGCGCAGGCGCATGAGGTTGTGCAGGCGCGACTGGCGGACCTTGCGCGGGCCGATCAACTGGCACGTGACGCGCGCCGGGCGGCAGAGGCGCGGCTGGCCGATGCAGCGCGGGCGGCGGCGCGGGCGGATGCAGACCGGTCGCTGGCGCAGGGGCGGCTGGAGGCAGCCGTGCTTGCCGTCGCGCGGTTTCGCGACGAGGCAGCCGAGGCGCGCGACCGGCTGGAAGACGCGCGGGCCGGGGCCGAAGATCTGGACGATCCCGAGGACGCGCGGGTGCTGGTCGAACGCGCCAAGCTGGCGGTCGGGGGCGCGCGGTTGACGATGCTGACCCGGCGGTCGGCGTTGGACGAACGGCGGCGGGACGGCGAGGCGCGGATGCGCAGGCGGGCAGAGGCACTGCGCGAACAGGCGGGCTGGCAGGCGCGGGCGCAAACCGCCGGGCGGCGCAGTACCGAATTGACCGAGCGGCGCGGTGAGGCCGAGGCGGAGTTGCAGGAGGCGATGGCCGCCCCCGAGGACATCGCGATCAAGCGGGAAGAACTGACCGAGGCAATGGCCGATGTCGAAGAGCGGCGCAGGCGCGCGGCGGATGCGCTGGCCGAGGCGGATGCCGCGCTGCGGGCAGCGGCGCTGGCCGAACGTGAGGCCGAACGGCTGGCCGGTGAGGCGCGCGAGGCCCGCGCCCGTGCCGAGGCGCGTGTCGATGCCGCGCGCGATGCGACGGTGCTGGCGGCTGACCGGATTGCCGAGGAAACCGGGGCAACGCCTGCGCAACTGCTGGCCACGCTGAAGGTCGATGTGGACAAGATGCCGGGGGTCGATCTGCTGGAAACCGATGTCGCACGGCTGAAACGCCAGCGCGAGGCATTGGGCGCGGTCAACCTGCGGGCGGAAGAGGACGCGAAAGTCGTCGAGGTTGAATACGACACGCTGGCCGCCGAGAAACTCGATCTGGAAGAGGCGATCAAGAAGTTGCGAGCGGGGATTGCCAGTCTGAACCGTGAGGGGCGCGAACGGTTGCTGACCGCGTTTGAACAGGTCAACGCCAATTTTACCACCTTGTTCACCCATCTGTTCGGCGGTGGCGAGGCGCGGTTGGTGCTGGTGGAATCCGATGATCCGCTGGAGGCGGGGCTGGAAATCATGTGCCAGCCGCCGGGCAAGAAGCTGGCCGTCCTCAGCCTGCTGTCGGGGGGCGAACAGACGCTGACGGCGCTCGCGTTGATCTTTGGGGTGTTTCTTGCCAATCCCGCGCCGATCTGTGTGCTGGACGAGGTGGATGCGCCGCTCGACGATGCCAACGTGACCCGGTTCTGCGATCTGCTGGACGAGATGACCCGGCGGACCAACACGCGGTTTTTGATCATTACCCACCACGCCGTCACGATGGCGCGGATGGACCGGCTGTTCGGCGTGACGATGGCAGAACAGGGGGTCAGCCAACTGGTGTCGGTTGATCTGACGAAGGCGGCGGCGCTGATGGCGTGATCAGCGCAGCACCTGCAACCGGTCGCCCAACGCCACCTCGCCATCCCGTTCGACCGCGCACAAAATGCCGCGCAGACGCAAGGCCGGGTGGCCGGGTGCCACGATCCAGTCTTTCGCCGCCTGGCCGTAGCGGACCTTCCACTTCACGCACGCATCGTTGAACGTGCCTGATACCCGCAGAACGGCAGTTCCCGCCTGCATCAGCGTTCCGACCGGCAGGCTTTCCTCGCTGCAATCCAGATCGGCGATCATGGTGTCGCCGGGATGCGGGGTGTTCGTGCGGTCGCGCCAGACCAGATCCATCACGCGGACCGGCAGGATCGAGACCTGAATGCTGGGGTCGGGAGAGCCATCGGGCAACCTCAGCCACGGGGCTGTCAGCCAGCGTTCGCCGGGGATGCCCATGGCGCGGGTCAGGCGCAGGGTCTGGGGAAACAGGCGCTGGCCGGGGGCAGGGCGAAAGCACAGCATTGTCACGGGAGTGTCGGTTTTTGGCGCGGCGAGAACATGCGGCAGGGCGGCGACAAGCTCGGCGGTCGTGATGGGGTCAGAGGTCATTCAACAGCTCCATCGTGGGCCAGGCGTCGGCAGGCAGACCGAGGCGGACCTGTTCGTTTTGCACGGCTGCACGGGTGGCGGCCCCGAGGATGCCGTCGATCTTGCCGACGTCATGGCCCAGCGCGGCCAATTTCTGCTGCAGACTTTGCATCTGATCGCCCGACAGTCCCAGGTCGGGGTTGCCGTGCTGGTAGGGTGGCGCACCTTCCAGCCGGGTCGCGAAATAGGCGGCGGTGGTGACGTAGATGAAGCTTTTGTTCCACTGAAACAACACGCGGTAGTTGGGATAGGCAAGGAAGGCCGGACCCTTGCGGCCCTGCGGCAGCAGGACCGAGGCGGGCAGGGCAGGCAGGGTGCCGGAGCGCGGAGCGACCCCCATCGCGGCCCAGTCTGCGGTGGGAAGTTCGGTGTTCAGCCCGGTTTTCGACCAGTCGAGGTTGCCCGGCAGCGTGACCTCTTGCAGCCATGGCTCGCCTGCACGCCAGCCATGATATTGCAGCAGGGCTGCCCCCGACAGCAGGGCATCCGCCGGGCTGGTTTTCAGGCTGACGATCCCGTCGCCATCGCCATCCCGCCCGCGTTCCAGAATGTCATGGGGAAGCATCTGGACCATGCCGATCTCACCCGCCCAGGCGCCGGTTGTGGTCGCGGGGTCCATGCCGCCCGCCGCAGTCAGGCGGATCGCGGCCAGAACCTGCGGCTGAAACAGGTCTGGGCGGCGGCAATCGTGAGCGAGGGTCAAGAGCGCGTTGCGGGTGTTGAAGTCGCCCTGCACCGCGCCGTAATCCGTCTCGAACGCCCAGAAGGCCAACAAGATACCGCGCGAAACGCCGAAGTCTGCCAGCGCGCGGTCAAAGCTGGCCTCATGTTTCCGCGCCGCAGCAAGGCCTTTCTGCAGCCGGGATTTCGAGATCAGGCTTTTGGAAAAGTCGAGAAAGGTCTTGCGGAAGACACCTTGCGAGCGGTCAGCCTTGAGGACGGCCGGATCCTGCCGCGCGCCCTTGAAAAACGCGTTCACCGAATCATCGGGCAGCCCGGATTGCCGCGCCTCTGCGGCCGTCGCGGCCAGAAAGCCCGCAAAGTCGCCGCCGCAGGGTGCAGATAGCGCGGGGAAGGCGAGGCAAATGGGTAGGATGGCACATGGGGTCAGGCGCATTGGGGGCTCCGGGCAGGGTTGCATCACCTTAACAGCCCGCATCGGGCGGCGGAACCATGCCGATGAAGCTACAAGTGTAGCTTCTGCGTCACACCGTTCTTACATTGCCTTGTTACAGCGCTGTTACCTTGAAATTAACTATTCCTGAGGCAGAATTGCTAAGACAGAGGGTGCATGATGCTGGAATTCTTGCCAAAAGAAGTGCGTGACGGGCTGGAGTTGGCCCGTAAGCGGGACCGCAAACGGCAAGCCCGGCTGCGGCTGCAAGTGGGGAACGCGGTCTTTCCGGTGCTGCGGCTGTCGGATGACGAGATGGAGATGGACGCGAGCCTTACGCCGCACCTGCGCGGTCTGGTCGATCTGTTCGATGGCGCGCGGCACATCGCGCAATGTCTGATCGTGGCCACGACGCAGGAAAACGGAGTGCTGATCTGCGAGTTCAAGCGGCTGACCAATGTGACCGAAGGCCCCGCATTGGACTACTGGCGCGATGAAAATGCACCCGTCGCATTGTTGACCAAGGGGCGGGCCTGACGGCCTGGGGGTCAGCTTGTCGTTTCCAGACAATGCCGACGGAACGCGCGTTTCAACATGTCCAACTCGGCCCGCAACAGATCGACCTCGGCGCGGATGTCATCCTCCATCGCGACGCCGGTGATCATGGTGAAATGCCCCAGCTTGTCCCCGCTGACCGGATCGCTGATCACGAAGGTCTGCACACCTTCGGACAGCATCGCAGCCGGGATTGGAACGCGCACCGAATAATCGCCCGGACGCGTCTCGATGGGGGTGATCGTCACACCGGGAAGTTCGGCGTCTTGCAGCACAACCTGCACTGCGGGCGTGGCAGTGGCCCCGGTCAGCACGCCTTCCCAGATGCCTGCACGGATACGGGTTTTGGTCAAGGTAAGATCAGACATGTCGTTTCACAGTTCTGCACGGGGGCGACGCGAGAACGTCAGATCGCGCAGGGTGACCTGATTCATCTCAGGGCCTTCGAAGATCAGATCGACCCACAGTTTTTCGACCCGTTTTTCATTCAACTTGGAATAGGCAAGGTCGAATTCGACCGCCACCTCTTCTTTGTTCAGCGGCAGTTCGCGCACGATCTGTTCGACGTTCGGGCCATGCTTGATGTTCAGGCGCGCAAAGATTTCCAGCGGTTTTTCCATCTCGACGATAACATCCATCCGCAACAGATGCTTCAGCTTCAACCCCCGCGCGCCGTCTTCGGGCAGGTCGATCACCAATGACAGGAATGACCCGTCGAACCGGAACACGTCCATGCGAAAGCCGAACGGAGCAATGTCGGCCTCGCGGGTGTTGCGGATCTGGCGCACGGTCAATTCGGACCGGCGGCAGTCATGAAAGATCGTGGTGCCGTCACAGATCAGCGCTTTGCCGGGGACCGAGGAATACCCCGGCACCGGGATCGGGCCTTTCCACAGATCGGGCCGCCATGACCATTCGGTGCCCATCGGTTTGCGCATCACGTTCGACCCGATGACCGGCAAAGCAAGACGGTGTTCGGCAAGGTGGATCACCCGGTCCAGATTGCGCCGCAGCCCGCGCGCACGCGACCGCAGCACCCGCAGAGTTTCAAGGTCGGCCTGGCCCGCCTGATCTGCCGCTTGGCCCCACCGCCGCAGCGCGCGTTTGTGCAGGAAACCTTCGACCAACCCTGCCATCCGTCCCGCCATTCCCGTCCGCATCCTGTCGTTCGTTCTGTGCTGCCAGATTGTTTGCCAACTGGAAACAAAACCTGTATCGCGCGTTTTGGTTAACGACTCCACCCCTAAGCCAGAGATCCGACGCGAAATCCGCCGTGGCGGCTTTTGGACGCCGGTTGCGAAGGCCTAATTCGCACGGCGCAAGGCGGCGAGCGTCGCATCCAGCAGCGTCCGACCGGAAGCCGGGGCCAGTGGCGCATCTTGCGTCCCGTTGGCCGAGATCGTGACAAGCCGCCCGTTCAACCCCACGACAGCGCGCCAATAATCGCCCACGACCCGATCCTTCAGATGTAGCAGATAGGCATCGTCTGCCATCAAGGCCTCTAGCACAGTCACGTCCCCGGCCCTGCCGATCCGGCTGAGGGCGGCGCGTCCATCGGTCGAGGTAAAGTAAGCCGTCAGCGCCTCTCCACCCGCCGCCATCGCCCCGGCCGAGGCGACAGGACCGATGGATACCGTCAGCAACGCAGGCTCGACCGCCAGCGCGAATTTGCAGCGCCCCATCAGAACGACGGCCGTGTCGCCCTGTTCGCGGGTCGCTGCGGGGTCGACACAATACCCGCGCGGTCCGGTGATCGCGATGGCCCCGCCAAGCAGAGATGCAGGTTGCCGCGACAGGGGCACCGCCGTCAACTGGCAGGCTGACAGGCCAAGCACCGCCACAAGGCTGATGCCGCGCAGGGCAGGTCGAAAGCTGCGTGAGGCAGGCAAGCGCATTGTGGAGGGACTCGCAAAGGGCAACCAGCACCGGACATAGGCGAGGGCGCGGTTTGCAGCAAGCGGTCTGACGCGGAGAGATAATTTCGCGATTACTGTGCGAAAGCCGCTTGGGTTGCAAAGCATGGCGGCGCTGGACAGGGCCGCCCGGCTGTGTCGAGATGGCACCAGTTTATTCAGGATTGCCGCCAATGACCCAAAGCCCCGACGCCCTGAGGACTGCCAGATTGATTGCTGGTGCGCCTGATCTTTATGCGGCCCTGCGTGCGGCGGCAGCGGACGGGGTTGCGCCTCTGGCCGATGTTCTTTTGGCGTTGGACCAAGCCGATCCTGCCACAGCGTCCCGGTTGCGGTCGGTGGATGCGGGGCTGGTGGCTGCGGTGCAGCGGGTGGGTGCGGGTCTGCCCGCGATCAAGACTGCGCCCGCTGTGGCGAGGTTTCTGGCCGAGGTTCAGGCGGTCCCGTTGTTTCAACCGGACGTCGCCACCAGTCGCACCTGCGCGCTGCTGACTGCGAGTGAAGTGCCCGATATGCCGGCGTTTTCCGACCGGGCCTTTGATGGCTGGTTCGCAGGGCAGGGTGTGCCTTACGGATTGGGGTCGTATGGCGAGTATCGCACGGTCTATCAGACAGATCAGTTTGCCGATGCCGCAAGCCCTGAGCGGCGCTGCGTGCATCTTGGCGTCGATGTCTTTGCCGCCACCGGCACTCAGGTCCACGCGCCGCTTGACGGTCAGGTGTTGCATCTGACCTATAATCCTGACCCGCTGGATTATGGCCACACTCTGATCCTGCGTCACGATGCAGGGCCCGCGCCGTTTTTTACGCTTTATGGCCACCTGGGGGCCAGCCTGCCCAGGCTGCTTTCTGTCGGCGATACTGTTTGCGCAGGGCAGATGATTGGCCATCTGGGCGACTGGCATGAGAATGGCGGCTGGGCGGCGCATGTGCATTTTCAGGTCATGACCGACATGCTGGCACAGACCGGGGGCAACTTCTTTGGGGTGGGCCACGCCAGCCTGTGGGAGGTGTGGTCTGCCATCTGTCCGGACCCGAACCTGGTGCTGCGCATCGACCCCGACAGGTTTCGGGGGCCTCAGATCTGACACCTGACCGATCCGGGGTGCGATTGCGGTTGACACCGCGCGCCGGGGGCGATTGGTCCGATCCAAGACGTGACAAGACAGGGCAGGTCGGGCATGACGGGTCAACAATCAAATCGGGCACTTTGGGCCTTGCTGGTCGGCAATCTGCTGATCGGCACCGGGGTGCTGCTGCCTGCGGGGCTGTTGTCGGTGATGATGGCCGATCTTGGCATCGAGGCCGGTCGGGCCGGGTTGATGATCACGGTGGGCGGGCTGGTGGTGGGGTTTGGCGCGCCGTTGTTGGCGGGGATGACCTCGCAGGTGGACCGGCGGCTGCTGCTGACGCTGGCGCTGGGGTTGTATGTGCTGGGCCATGCGGGGGCGGCCATGACCACCGATTTCACGCTGCTGCTGGCGTTTCGGGCGTTGACGGTGGTGGGGGCTGCGATCTTTACCCCGCAGGCGGCGGCGACAGTGGGGCTCTTGGTGCCGCCCGAACGCCGGGGCGGGGCGATTGCCTTCATCTTCATCGGCTGGTCGCTGGCGTCGGTTCTTGGCATTCCGCTGGGGTCGCTGGCGGGCGAGGCGATCGGGTGGCGGGGCACTTATCTGGTTATGGCGGGGTTGTCTGCCGTGGGCGTGGTGATGGTGTGGCGCGTGGTGCCGCAAGGCTTGCGGGTGCAGGCTCTGGCGCTGGGGTCCTGGGTGCGCGTGCTGACCGATCTGCGGCTGCTGTGCGTGCTGGCTGTGACGCTGTTTGCGATGTCGGGGCAGTTCACGCTGTTCACCTATGTCTCGCCGATCCTGACCCGGGCTTATGGGTTGGGGGCGGATGTGGTGGGGCTGACGTTTCTGGCGAGCGGCGCTGCGGGGTTGGCGGGCAACTTTGCCGCAGTCCGTCTTGCGGGCCGCGTCGGCATCGAGCGGAGCATTCTGCTGGCGTTGCTCTGCGTCTGCGCCGGGTTGCTGGTGATCGCTGTGGGCTGGGGCAGTTATGCGGCCTTTCTGGTCGGGGTTTGTCTGTGGGGCCTTGGCGGGTTCGCGGCCAATTCGTTGCAGCAAAGCCGACTGGTGTCGATGGCCCCGGCGCTGGCGTCGGCCACGGTGGCGCTGAATACTTCCGTTGTTTACCTGGGTCAGTCGCTGGGGTCGGCGACGGGCGGACAGTTGATTTCCGCCGGGCCGGGCGCGCGGATGGCGCTGGCCGGTGCGGGGTTCGCTGCCTTGGCGGCAGGGCTGTCGGTTCTGGCGCAAGGACGGCCACGAAGCGATTGATCGGCGATTTCGGGTAGGGTGTATGCTTTGCACGCACCGCGCCGATTGGTGCGTGCAAGCACACACCCTACCCAGAACCGTCGATTGCATTTTCCGCCCCCCGGCCTTATTTCGGGGTCAACCCGGCTCTCCGGACCTCGTGCGATGCAAAGGCCAGACCCGATGAACTGGATTTCAAACTATGTCCGTCCCAAGATCAACTCGCTGTTTTCCCGCCGCGAGGTGCCGGAAAACCTGTGGACCAAGTGCCCCGAATGCGGGACCATGCTGTTTCACCGCGAATTGTCCGACAATCTGGGCGTCTGCACGTCTTGCGACCATCACATGGCGATCACGCCGCGTGACCGATTCACCGCGCTGTTCGATCTGGGGATTTTCACCGAGGTGAAGGTGCCCGATGCCTTGGTCGATCCATTGCAATTTCGCGATCAGAAGAAATACCCCGAACGGCTGAAGGCGGCGCAAAAGGCCAGCGGCGAGAAGGATGCCATGCTGGTTGCCGAAGGCGAGGTACAGCGCACCCCGATCATCGCCGTGGCACAGGATTTCAGCTTTATGGCGGGGTCGATGGGCATGTATGTCGGCAATGCGCTGATTGCAGCCGCCCAGCGGGCGGTTGCGTTGAAGCGGCCGCTGGTTCTGTTTTCGTCCTCAGGCGGCGCACGGATGCAAGAGGGGATCTTGTCGTTGATGCAGATGCCACGCACGACCGTGGCGGTTCAGATGCTGAAAGAGGCGAGGCTTCCTTACATCGTCGTGCTGACTCATCCAACCACGGGCGGCGTTACGGCCAGCTATGCCATGCTGGGCGATGTGCAGATTGCCGAGCCCAACGCGCTGATCTGTTTTGCGGGTCCGCGCGTCATAGAACAGACCATTCGCGAAAAACTGCCCGAGGGCTTTCAGCGCGCCGAATACCTGCTGGACCATGGCATGCTTGACCGCGTCACCCATCGCAAACACCTGAAAGACGAATTGGTGACCATTCTGCGTCTGCTGACCGGTCAGCCCCCAGCGGTCAAGGGCGACCTGCCGGCGCCTGAGCCATCGTCCATATCTGTGCCCACACCTGTGGCCGCCACACCAGCATGAGCTCAGACGCCGTTCTGGACCGCATGATGACCTTGCACCCCAAGGTCATCGACCTGACTCTCGGCCGCGTGCACCGGTTGCTTGCCGCCTTGGGCAACCCCGAGCAACGCTTGCCCCCCGTCATCCACATTGCCGGAACCAACGGCAAGGGGTCGACTCAGGCGATGATCCGGGCCGGGCTGGAGGTGGGGGGGGCTGCCGTGCATGCCTACACATCCCCGCATCTGGCACGGTTTCATGAACGCATCCGGCTGGCAGGGGCGTTGATCAGCGAACCCGCGCTGACCGCGCTGCTGGATGAATGTGTGCAGGCCAACGGACCCTCGGAGATCACGTTTTTCGAGATCACCACCTGTGCCGCCTTGCTGGCCTTTGCGCGGGTCCCTGCAGATTGGACCTTGCTGGAGGTGGGTTTGGGCGGGCGCCTTGATGCGACCAATGTGGTCGATGTGCCGCGCCTGACGATCATCACGCCGGTGTCGCTGGACCATCAGCAATACCTGGGCGATACGCTGCCCGAGATTGCCGGGGAAAAGGCGGGTGTCATCAAGCGCGGCGTGCCTTGCGTCGTTGGCCCGCAGGACCTTGCGGGGCTTGCCGTGATCGAGGCGCGGGCAGAGCGGCTGGGGGCGCCATTGCTGGTGCGCGGCCAGCACTGGCATGCGTTCGAGGATCGCGGGCGGCTGATCTTTCAGGACGAAAGCGGGTTGATGGACCTGCCCCTGCCGAACCTGCCCGGCCCGCATCAGATCGACAATGCCGGGGCCGCACTGGCCGCCTTGCGGCATCTTGGGATGGGCGAAGCGGCGTGCGAGGCTGCCGTCACCCGCGCCGAATGGCCCGCGCGGATGCAGCGGTTGCGGGTCGGCCCGTTGGTCGATCTGGCCCCCAAGGTCGAGTTGTGGCTGGACGGCGGGCACAATCCGGCGGGTGGGGCAGCGATTGCCGCGACGTTGGCCGGCATGCCTACGCGTGAGACCCATCTGATCTGCGGGATGCTGAACACCAAGGATGTGCGGGGCTACATGCAGCCGCTGGCAGGCCATGCGGTGCGGCTGCACGCGGTAACCATCCCCGGCGAGAAGAACACCTTGCCCGCCGAGGTGACCCGCGACGCGGCACTTTCGGCGGGGCTTGATGCCGTCACAGCGCCGAACGTCGCCGAGGCGCTCGCCGCGATTGTGGACGCGTCGCCGGCCGCGCGGGTTCTGATCTGCGGCTCGCTGTATCTGGCGGGTGCCGTGCTGCGCGAGAACGGCTAGGCAATGCTGGCCCGGATCGACGGCGCGCTGCTGCGGTTGCCGGGTATGTGGCTGGCGATTGCGTTGACGGTCATGGTTGCACTGCCCGGCTTTTTCACTCTGCCGCCGGTGGACCGCGACGAGGCGCGGTTTGCGCAGGCGTCAGCGCAGATGTTGGCGTCGGGCGACTGGGTGGACATCCGGCTGGGCGAGGACACGCGGTATAAAAAGCCGGTTGGCATCTATTGGTTGCAGTCCATTTCGGCAGCGGTAACCGGGGCAGAGACCGAAATCTGGGCCTACAGGTTGGTGTCGTTGTTGGGTGCGCTGGTGGCGGTGGGATTTACCCATGCCACGGCGCGGCTGGTTCTGCCTGCGGGGCCGTCGCTGGTCGCGGCGATGATGTTGGGGGCATGCCTGCTGCTGGGCGGCGAGGCGCGGCTGGCAAAGACCGATGCAGCCTTGCTGGCCGCGATCATGGCGGGGCAATATGTGCTGGCGCGGCTGTGGTTGCCGGGCGGGCGGGGGCAGCGGCCTGACGTGTCGTTCGGTTGGGCGATGGGGTTCTGGGGCGCACAGGCGGCGTCGATCCTGATCAAGGGGCCGATCGGGCCGATGGTGGCGGTGTTTACCGTGGCTGGCCTTTGCGCGCTGCGCCGCGACGGCCAAGTGCTGCGGGCGCTGCGGCCGTTGCCTGGGGAGGTCTTGCTGCTGTTGATCGTTCTGCCGTGGCTGGCCGCAATCACTATCCGGTCGGATGGCGCGTTCTGGCAGGCATCGGTCGGGGCCGACATGCTGGCCAAGATCGGCACGGGGCAGGAAAACCACGGTGCGCCGCCGGGGACCTATCTGGCCCTGCTGTGGGTCACGTTCTGGCCGGGGTCGCTGCTGCTTGCGGCCGCTGTTCCGGTGCTTTGGCGCGCGGCGCGTGAACCGCTGGTGCAGTTTGCCCTGATCTGGACCGTGCCGTTGTGGATCGCGTTCGAGCTGACCGCGACCAAGCTGGTGCATTATGTCTTGCCCACCTATCCGGCTCTTGCGCTGATGGCGGCCTCGGCGCTGCTTTTTCCGCCGCGGGTCTGGATCGCCGGGCTGTTGGGGGTCATCCCGTTTGCGGTGCTGGCGGGATTGGATTTCGCGGCAGTGAATCAGGGGTTTCGGGTGCCGGTGACGCTGTGGATCGGGGTGGCGGGGCTGGTTATCGCCGTGCCGCTGATCCTTTGGATCTATGCGCAGCGGCGGCTGGGGGCGCTGGCGCTGGCGCTGGCGGCGGGAGGGCTGGCGCTGTCGGTGGGGGTGTTCGCCAGCCTGGCCCGGTTTGCACCGCTATGGCCCGCCGTGCCGCTGGCGAAGGTTATTGCCGATCATCCGGGGTGCGGAGTGCTGGTGGCAGGCTACGGCGAGCCGTCCGTGATCTTCCTGACGCAGAACCGGGTGCGGTTTGTCGATGTGGCGGGCGCGCTGGCGGGGTTTGACGCGGCGGGCTGTCAGGTGATCGCGCTACCCACATCCGACGCCGCTGCCATCCACGCGACACCCGTGACGCGGATCGACGGGATGAACATCGGCAACGGCAAACGGTTGTCGCTGTTGGTTTACGTCACGCCCTGACGCCGTAGCGCGCCATGAACATCGCGACTGCCCCCTCGACCGTGCGGGTCAGATCGCGCGGCGAACAGCACCCTGCCCCGTCAAAGATCAATCGGTCCTGAATGTCGGCCTTGCACAACTGCGCAAACTGGTCGGCTGCAAGGCTGATGTCGTCAATCGCCAGATCGCCGCGGTCCACCGCCTTGGCCAAGTAATTCGACAACCGCTCACGGATCATCAGCGGCCCGGAGCGGTAGAAATCATGCGCCATTGCCGGAAAATTCTCGGACTCCGCCACCGCGACACGAAACATCCGCACCCCGAAATCCGACATCATGAAGCCAACGATCCGTTCGGCGGCCATCTGCAACACCTGCGCCACCGGGGCGGTGTCGTGGATCAGCGCTTCGGCCTCGTCCGCAACCCGGCGACATTCCGACTTGGCGATTTCCATGAAGAGCAGGCGCTTGTCGGGGAAATAGCTGTAAAGGGTGGCCTTCGACACGCCGGCCTCGCGGGCTATTTCGTCAACCGAGGCGCGCTCGAACCCGTCGCGCAAAAAGATCACCCGCGCACCGTCGATCACCTGATCGAACTTGCGTCCCCGACGGATGGTCTGCGCTGCGGCGTTCATCGGCGTCCCCCTGGTGCGACCATAAACCAGGGGGCCGGCTTGCAGCAAGGCGCGGTCAGTCCTGTGGTCTGGCGGGCGCAGGCGTTGTGGGACCGGAGGTGGATTGCGTGATCAGGGCGGTGGTTTGCGGATATTTCAGGTCTGGCAGGTCGAACAGAAAGCCTGCCGCAAGGCCGGGGGTGGCGATCAGGCTTGCAGCGATCAACAAGGGCAGAAAGCGGGTCATGGCAGGCTCCATATCTGAACAGTCGAGTTCACTTTGTAGAATCTGAACCGGGGCGTTCAGTTTTTCAAGCCCATTATGAACTGTAGAGTTCACTTTTTGGCATTGCGGTCGGTCGCGGAGTCGATAGATTAGAACCATTCCAAATTGAGAGCCAAGCTGTGATCCCAGGCCTGTCCAACCGCCGCCGATTTTCAGATCTGTCAGAGCAAGAGATTCTCGCGTTGGCAATCTCGTCCGAAGAGGACGACGCGCAGATTTATCGCAGCTATGCCGAGCGGCTGCGGGCAGATTATGCCGCGACCGCCGCCGTGTTCGATGGGATGGCCGCCGAAGAGGACGGCCACCGCCAGCGACTGATCGGCCTGCACAAGCTGCGGTTTGGCGATGTGATCCCGCTGATCCGGCGGGAACATGTGGCGGGGTTCTATGCCCGCCGCCCGGTCTGGCTGGCCAAGACGCTCAGCCTTGAGACGATCCGGGGCGAGGCGCGCGGGATGGAGGCGAGCGCGCGGGATTTCTATGTCCGCGCGGCAGCCCGGACCCGCGACGCCGACACCCGCAAACTGCTGGGTGATCTGGCCGCAGCCGAGGCGGCACACGAAAAATACGCCGAGGGACTTGAGGCGGAACACTTGCCCGAAGACGCCCGCAGCGCCGAGGATTTCAACGCCAAGCGACAGTTTATCCTGACGTGGGTGCAGCCGGGGTTGGCGGGGTTGATGGACGGGTCGGTGTCCACGCTGGCCCCGATCTTTGCGACGGCTTTTGCCACGCAGGACACCTGGACGACGTTTCTGGTGGGGACGGCGGCTTCGGTGGGAGCGGGGATTTCCATGGGGTTCACCGAGGCGGCGCATGATGACGGGGTGCTGTCGGGGCGGGGCAGTCCCTGGAAGCGCGGGCTGGCGTCGGGGGTGATGACCACGATTGGCGGAATGGGGCACGCGCTGCCCTATCTGATCCCGGACTTCTGGACGGCCACGATCATTGCGATGGTGGTGGTGTTTGTCGAGTTGTGGGCGATTGCATGGATTCAGAACCGGTTTCTGGAGACGCCGTTCTGGCGGGCGGCTTTGCAGGTCGTGGTAGGGGGGGCCTTGGTGTTTGCCGCGGGGGTTCTGATCGGGGGGGGGTAGGGGGTCCCAACGCGGGACCTTTCTTGTGTGTTTGTTATCAGTGGGTTGGGGTGGATGATTTAAGGATTTGTTAGGGGTTGGGATATGGGGATGAACCCCGCCGTAGTTGCTAAAAGGGCAAGCGCAAATTGCCGATCATGTGCCAAAGCGCCTCAAACACAGGCTTGAGTTTGGTAACGACCTCCTCGGCAATCCGTAGCAGGCCTGCAAGCCGCAGCGCATCATCGGCATGGTCCCTTATCGGCTTTTGGCGTTGCGTCTCAATCCATTGTGTAACGCGGCCCGTGATCCTGCCCAGATAGGCAGTCACAAGAACGCTGTTACGCCGCAGTTCCTTGGTGGCTTGTTCGCGTTCAGCGGGATCACCGGATGTCAGATAAACACGTTTTGCGCCTTCGGCGCGCCGATGCAGCATTTCCAAGGCATCGCTGACCGAAGGCGCGAAAAGCCCTGCTTGGTCAGCCTCTTGCAGGATTTGTTTTGCCGACGCGAGTTTGGGGAACAGTTCGGCGAGCAAAACCGCCGGGGCAGTTTCGGCTTCGAAACTTGGGCCAGCCAGCGCGGCTGTATAGTATTCGCGGATCAGGGCATCGTGTTCCGCCAAAAACCCAAGAATCCGTTCGTTGTCAAAGGCGTCCAGAGAGGCCGCCGTTTCAGGATTGACGATGGCTGCGCGCACACTGTTGGCCAGATAGTTCAACAAACGCGGGTTGGTCGGGCTGACCAAGGCAAAGCGCGCGTATTCGGAAAGGCTTTCCGCAACGTCGCGACCGATGCGATTTTGGGTTTCCACACGGCCAAGCATCTGGGAAGCAATCTGTGCGGTTTCCAGCAATTGGTCGTGACGTCGGTCGATGGGGCGTTCGGCGGTATCGGTCAGGGCCGTGGCTTCGAACCTGTCTACAGGTTTGGTCACATCGGTCAGCGCGTCTGACAGGATCGGGCCTTGAAGAGCGGCCTCGATGCTGGATGGCCTCAGATAGGCAAACAACTCTCGCGCACGGTTGGCGGGGTCTTCGATCGCGGCGATTTCTGCGATGCGGGGGGCTGCGCGGGTGGCGGGGGTTTTGGTGAAGGTGAGGCCGTTCTGCTTGGGGTTTTCGACCAGGCCTTGCAGGTTGCGCAGCGGGCGCAGGTCGGTGATTTGGGTGTTGTCGAGCCAAAGCGTGGTCAGGCCGGTCAGCGCGGCGAGGGGTTGCAGGTCGGTGATTTGGGTGCTGCCGAGGGAAAGCGTGGTCAGGCCGGTCAGCGCGGTGAGGGGTTGCAGGTCGGAGATCTGGGTGTGGTTGAGCAAAAGCGTGGTCATGCCGGTCAGCGCCATGAGGGGTTGCAGGTCGGTGATCGGGGTGTAGCCGAGGGAAAGCGCGATCAGGCCGGTCAGCGCTGTGAGGGGTTGCAGGTCAGTGATCGGGGTGTTGTCGAGGTAAAGCTGGGTCAGGCCGGTCAGCGCGGTGAGTAGTTTCAGGTTGCTGATCTGGGTGTTGCCGAGGGAAAGCGCGGTCAGGCCGGTCAGCGCGGTGAGGGGTTGCAGATCGGTGATCTGGGTGTTGCGCAGATCAAGAATTCGCAGCGCGGACAGGGCTGCTATTTCGGGGGGCAGGCGGGTGAGGGCGTGGGTTTCGGCGGTGTCGAAGCTGAGGTGCGTTGTCCCCTGCTCCTTCGCCTCTGCGATCAGCCGCTGTGCTGCATCATAGGCTTTGTCTGCGTCGGTCATTCCCGCCCCCCGGTTGCGCGCAGTCTGGCGGGTTCTTCGGGGGCGTTCAAGCGGGGTTGCGGGGGGCGGGGGGTCAGCTTTCGCGGAAGGCGCGGGCGAAATAGTCGGTGAAGGGTTTCAGCAGATAGGCCATCGGGGTGCGCGCGCCGGTCTGGATGAACGCCTCGACCGGCATGCCGGGCAGCAGGGTGAGGTCGCCGAGTTTTTCCAGCTCGCCCGCGTCCAGCATGATTTCGGCGCGGTAGTAGGTGGTTTGGTTTCGTTGGTCGGTGAAGGCGTCGGCAGAGACAAGGACGACGTGGCCGGTCAGTTCGGGCGTGGTGCGGAACGAGAACGCCGAGAACACCAGACGCACGGGCTGGCCCACGTGGACCTCGTCGATGTGGATCGGCTGCACTTGCGTCGCGATCAGCAGCGGGCGGTCTTGCGGGATCAGATACAGGACGGGATCGGCGGGGCGGATGACGGACCGGGGGGTGGTGACCGTCAGGCCAAGGACGATGCCCGAGACGGGCGCGCGCACGTCAAGCCTCGTGATCCGTTCGACAAGCGCGCGGCGGCGTTCGGCGAGTTCAAGCGTTTGCGGGCCGAGGTCGCGCAACTGGGTGCTGGAGTCTTCGCGCCGGGCGGCGGCGAGGCGGAGGATTTCAAGCTCTACCTCGGTGCCGCGACCTTCGGACTGGGCGCGGCTGGATGTCAGTTCGGCCATGCGGCCGGTCAGCGCGGCCTGTTCGCGTTGCAGGTCCATCACGCGGGAGGATTGGGCGAGGCCGCGGTCCAGCAGGGATTTCTGGTTGTCGGTTTCGGACGCGAGCAAGGTCAGTTGTTCGGCTTGGGCCGCCCGTTGAGCGTCGATGCCAGCAATCTGGGCGTCGTTTTGTTCCAGACGGCGTTGCAGTTGTTCGGTCTGTTTGTCGACGGTTTCGCGGCGGGCGAGAAACAGGCGTCGCTGGCCTTCGATCTGGTCGGCGACGTCGGGGCGCGTGGCGGCGAGGGTCAGCAGATCGGCCGGGAAGGTCAGGGTCTCGGACCCGTCACGTTCGGCGTCGAGGCGGGCGCTGCGCGAGAGAACCTCGTAGAGCTGGCCTTCGACGATGGTGAGTTCCGAGGTGAGCAGGCTGCCGTCGAGCCGGATCAACAGGTCACCCGCCTGCACGGTCTGGCCTTCCTGAACGGCAATTTCGGCGACAACGCCGCCATCGACGTGCTGGACGACCTGCCGGTTCTGCTCCACCTCGATCTGGCCGGGGCTGATGATGGCCCCAGTGATTGATGCAAACATGCTCCAGCCACCGAACCCCGCGACAAGCACGATCACGGTCACGAAGCCCGTCCAGACCGGGCGGGCGACGGACCAGACGGTTTTCGGCTGGGGGGCGGGTTTGGCGGCGAGTTTCGGGGCTGGTTTCGGGACGGGTCTGGCAGGAAGCATTACCACGGGTTTGTCGTCTGGCCCTTTGGCGGTGTCGATGGAAGTCACAATACGCCTCCGGGTCCGGTAGATCGGACGATGTCGGTGTGGTTCTTGACCGTGTCGCGCAGCACCTGATCGCGGGGGCCGAAGGCGCGGCGGGTGCCATCCTCCAGCAACAGCAGCGTGTCGCATTCCTGAATGGCGGCAGGGCGGTGGGCCATGATCATCACAGCGCCGCCCGCCTCTTTGTGGGCACGGATCGCGAGGTTCAGCGCCATCGAGCCGTCATTGTCGAGGTTGGAGTTCGGCTCGTCCAGCACCAGCAGCACCGGGTTGTCATACAAAGCGCGCGCGAGGCCGATCCGCTGCACCTGCCCCCCCGACAGACGCCCGCCAAGCGCTGCAACGCGGGTGTCGTATCCTTCGGGCAGTTTGATGATCATGTCGTGTGCTGCGGCTTTCCTGGCTGCGTCCACCACTTTGGCCGGGTCGGGGTTGGTTTGCAGGCGCGCGATGTTTTCGGCAATCGTGCCTTCGAACAGGGCGATGCGTTGCGGCAGGTAGCCGATGTAGCTGCCCAGTACATCGGGGTCGTATTGGTCGAGTGACGCGCCATCCAGCCGGACCTTGCCGCCAGCGGGCCGCCAAACCCCGATGACCGCGCGGGCGAGCGTGGATTTGCCTGCTCCGGACGGCCCGATGATGCCAAGCGCCTGTCCCGGTTCCAGCCGGAAGTATCCGTCTTGATCAAGCGGTTTTTGGCGTCCACTTGCGATCAGCTTTGACGAGTGCATTTGCCATTTCGATGAGCTTTCGCATGACGGCCACGATGGCGACTTTGGCGGGTTTTCCTGCGCTGC
>Ga0209702_10002955_pt1 | contig 28074 bp, 28 predicted proteins | sample FRY01_FD_187210 | JGI IMG/M metagenome (GOLD analysis project Ga0209702, IMG submission 187210) | Freshwater microbial communities from Lake Fryxell liftoff mats and glacier meltwater in Antarctica - FRY-01 (SPAdes) (version 2) | ecosystem: Environmental > Aquatic > Freshwater > Ice > Glacier... | reverse complement strand
GGTGAATACAGGTTGGAGAAGAAAGAAATGCCTTCGCCGTCACCCGTGAGGTAATCGTAGCCCCACTTCCACTGGTAGCCTGTGGCCTTGATGGTCAGGTCGGCGCTGGTGGTGTCTTTCTGGGCCACCAATAGCTTGGTAGCCGGCAAAACCATGGCGATCACGATCACGATCACGAAGGGAACAATCGTCCAGGCGATTTCAACCGCCGTCGATTCATGGAAATTAGCTGCCTTGTGGCCGACCGACTTGCGGTGCTTCAAGATGGAATAAAACATCACGCCAAACACCGCCACGAAAATCGCGATGCAGACGATCATCAAATACCAGTGCAGCCAGAGCTGATCCTCGGCAATTTTGGTGACTGCGGAATGCAGATTGAGCTGCCGGACAGCCGGGCCACCGGGCAAATCGTTGACGGCATAAGCGGCGGTACTGGCCCAGGCGGCCAGAAATCCAAAAATTGCGCCCGTCTGCTGGGTGCCAAGCTGTGTCAATTTGCTCATGGTTTTGCTTACGTTCATCATGATCACTTCAATTGCTTGAATTTCCAACCGAATTAACTTGCTGATTATAAAGTTAGCGCCGACCCTGCCCGGCCCGTGAGGGTTTTTTGAAGCCAATCAGCACGCGGACGGCCTGTAAACGGGCACCATCACGGGGTTTTATTCGGGACCTTATTCGGGTCTTTATTCGGAGTTTTCGGCGCTTTGAGCATACTGCGCATGTCCGCGATCGAGACCGAACTCATTGCGCTGACCCTGACTTTTGGCTGGGCTTTGAGCGCGTGCCCGTAGATCACCTCAAAAGTCAGTGAAAGTCGCCCATCCGCACCCGTGAGCCGCTCGGCCAGCAGGGCTTCAAGACGGGCACGCCAAAGGCGAGCACGCAAGGCCGGAAAGCGTGCCGGATGAAAATTGCGCCCCAGCTCTGCCAACTCCTGCAGCAATCGCGCCGGGCTCTCATACGTCAGCGTGATGCGCTCCATGTCCATCACCGGCTCGGCAAAGCCGGCCTGCACCAGCATGTCGCCCCAGTCGTGCATATCGGTCAAATCATGCCCTGCGGGGGGCCAGCCAAGCTGCCTGTACACCTCGCGCAGCTCAATGGCGGTATCCGGCCCCAAGCACGAAAACATCAAAAAGCCGTTGCCCTTCAAGGCACTATGCCACTCGGCCAGCAGCGCCTGCGGGTCGGCGGCTTCATGCAGGGCCATATTCGCCCACAGCATGTCTACGCTGGCCGGTGGCAGCAGTTCGAAGCGTACGGGTTTCCGAATCCAGCGGATTGGATTCCACCATGGAAGTGCTATTTTTTTAATAGCTTCTCGCGCTTGCAAATAGGTAGTTTCAGCCACAAAACATTCCGATTTTGGATATTTTTTGGCCAATTCAGCATGGGCTTTCAGGCCACCGCGTACCGCACCCCAATCGGCCCAGGCTGCGGGTAGCAATTTAATCCACTGGAGCCTGTCCTGCATACGGCTTGCCACCTCTTCATGCAACCAGGGCGAGACAGCGGGGGCCACGCGCTGCCAGCGGGCCACGGCAATAGGGTCAAGTGTTGGGGGGCGTTGATTCGTGACCATGAAAAATGGAAGGGTAGAAAGAGGTAGCGACAGGCCGCCTTGCGAGTATATTGACTCGGTGTTTAAAACGCTTTTCAAGTCCACCCTGAAGCTCAAGGCACTGCTGCCTGCAATGGCCAGCCGGTGCGCCGTATGTCATAGCTGGCCCGCAGCACAAGTCTGTGCGCCTTGCGTTGCCCGCTTTTCGCCAGGGCACATGCGCTGCACCGCCTGCGCGTTGGCCTTAGCGCCAGGACTACCTGTGGGTTCAGAAATACACCCCGGCTTGTGTGCAGACTGCTCCAGGCATCAGCCACCCGTTGACACCACGCTGGTGGCCACCGATTACGCCTATCCGTGGTCAGATCTGATCACCCGCTACAAATTTGGCAACCGCCCCGGTTGGGCCACTTTTTTTGCCAATTTGTTGATGGCTACACCCGGCGCAAGGCCTGCCTTGGATGCATTGCAAGCGGGTGATTTGATGATTCCTATGCCACTGTCTGCCGAGCGCCTGCAATCTCGCGGCTTCAACCAGGCCTGGGAACTGGCTTGCGCACTGCACGCGCAGTCGGGTAGCGCGGCCACGCCAGATGCCCACCTGCTGCTACGCGTCAAAAACACCCGGCCTCAAACCGAGCTACAGCGCGAAGCCAGGCTGGCCAATGTCAAAGGCGCTTTTCAGGTTGACCCTTTGCGCCAGCCCTTACTGGTGGGAAGGCGGGTGTTACTGGTTGACGATGTGATGACCAGCGGCGCCTCCCTCTTTACCGCAGCAGCGGCATTGCGCACGGCGGGTGCTGTACACATCACAGCGGCGGCGATTGCGCGTACCCCAGCGCCCTAAAATTTGTCCGATGTTCAATATCGTTCTTGTCGAGCCCGAAATTCCGCCGAACACCGGCAACGTGATTCGCCTCGCAGCCAATACCGGCTGCCGTTTGCACCTGGTCGAGCCACTCGGCTTTTCGATGGAGGACAAGCTCATGCGGCGCGCCGGGCTTGACTACCACGAGTACGCCCAGGTGCTGCGCCATGCCAGCTGGCAAGCATTGCTGGAAAGTGAAAAACCATCACCAGCCAGACGGTTTGCCATGACCACACGGGGTTTGAGAAGTGTTTATGACGCGGCGTTTTTGCCCGGCGACTGGCTGGTGTTTGGTGCCGAGACGCGCGGGCTACCGCCCGAGGTACGCGAATCGTTTGCCGCTGACCAGTGCCTCAAGCTGCCCATGCAGCCCGGCCAGCGCAGCCTGAACCTGTCCAACAGCGTGGCTATTGCCGTCTTTGAAGCCTGGCGGCAAAACCGGTTTGGCATAGCGCCATCGCAACCGGGGTAAATGTTGCTATAGCCCGCATTGGAGCTGGTTTAGGGGTAACGCCGCACCAGCGATTCGGCCACGCACACCGGCTTGGCAGAGCCCTCGCGCTCCACCGTCATTTCCCAGGTCATCTGCATGCCAGAGTTGTCTATCGACTCGGCCGCCAGCAGTTTCATGCGGGCCCGCAGGCGGCTACCCACCGGCACTGGCGCGGTAAAGCGTACCTTGTTCAGGCCGTAGTTGACACCCATGCGGGATTCAACAATTTCAAACGACGATTCAAAAAATTTCGGCAACAAGGACAATGTTAAAAAGCCGTGCGCAATGGGGCCGCCAAACGGGCCGGCAGTGGCTCTTTCAGGGTCCACATGAATCCACTGACGGTCGCCCGTTGCCTCGGCGAAAAGGTTGACCTGCTGCTGCGTGATAGTGGTCCAGTCACTGGTCGCGACTTCCTGGCCAACGCAGGCTGCCAGCTCAGACAGAGTTTGAAAGCTACGCATGGGGAATTAGGCCTCCAGCCACTTGCAAATGCCCTGCCACTGCTCCAGGTCGCGCTCGACCCGGCTGGGTGCCACGTCAAACAGGCTCAAACCACGCGCGGCAAGGTGAATATAGTTTTGCGTGTCGCGCACATAGCCCAGTACCGGCAGGCCCAGGCTTTCGACAAACTCACGCAGCTTGTTGGCTGAAATGGTGCGCGAATCAACCCGCATACCGATGATGCCGACCTGCATCTTGCCGGCATGGCGGTGTTCGGCCAGTTGATCCAGAAAAGCACGGGTGGGGAAAATATCAAACACACTGGGCTGCAGCGGCACGATGACTTTGTCGGCCAGCTTGATGACATCGTTAAAACGCCAGCCGTGCAGGCCAGCAGGGGTATCTAGCACCACGTGGGTCGTGCCCTTGGGCGGTTTGACAATCAGGTCGGCGCTGACATCCCAGGTTGCAATCGGCCGCGCGGCGGGCGGGCGCAAGCCCAGCCACAGCTTTGACGACTGCTGCCTGTCGGCATCGCCCAGCATCACGGCATGGCCGCGGCTAGCGTAATAGCCCGCCACATTGGTAGCCAGCGTCGATTTGCCGACGCCCCCTTTTGGATTGGCAATGACGACCACAGGCATAAAAATCTCCTCGGGTGTTTCAGGGCTGATCGGCCTTGCGCCGGAACTGGCACCAAGCTTTCACGATTAAACCGGACTTTTCAGCCATGGTAACGGCATGGCGACTCTACCCACAACTCATTCAACCACAAGCACCGCAAAGACCGCAGAAAACTGATCACCGTGGCAACGCAGGGGCGCTTGCAGCTTGAAAAACAGATGGCCCAAGAGCGCGAGCAACGCGAGCAGCTTGCACAGCTCAAGCCGCAGGGCTGGCATCAGCACCCGAATCAGTATGCAATTTTCCGATACCGGAAGTTCTGTGGGAGTATGCTGTATAAGTTTTCATCCAACCAGGAGACTTTCATGCGACGCATCCTTCAATGTTTCATCGCTCTGCTGGGCTCGCTGCTGTTTTGCAGTGCCGCCTTGGCGCAGGACAAGGTGGTCTATCACATCGACAACGCCGAGGTCCAGGCGACGAAGGGACTGCGCAGCATCCGCAACCACCTGGATGTGGCGCCCGACACGCGTATCGTGGTGGTCACCCTTGCTGAAGGCGTGGATTTCCTGCTGGAAGACGCCAAGGACAAGAAAAACCCCAACATCGACTATGCCTCGCTGGTTAGCGCGCTGAAGGCCCGCGGCGTGCGCTTTGAAGTCTGTGAAATCACGCTCCAAAACCGCAACCTGAAGAAGGAGCAGTTCAACTTGGACGCGGAGTTCACGCCGTCCGGTGTGGTGCGCATCGGCCAGCTGCAAACCCGCGAGAACTACGGCTACATCAAGCCCTGAGCGGCCTCAGATTTGTTTCAACGAGCCAGCTCGGCCCGCATCGCAGCGATTGAGCCGTCACCGCATCAAACTTATCGGTACTATTGGCCCATACATCCAAAAAATTCAAGCGAGCATGCCGAATCTGCTGGTCACATCACCCAACCTGCCAGTGCAAAACCTCAAGGATGTGTTCAGACTGGCCAAAACACAAAACCTGAGCTTTGGCACAGCGGGCGGTGGCACCACACCCCAGAATTCCCTATTTACGGGCGTGATCAGATCCTTTTTTTAGCCTTTAGCGCAGGCCGTCCCACAACAGTTTGGTACCCGTCAAAAACATACCGGCATAAATCAGGCGGTAAAACAGCACCGGGGCAATGCGTTTGGCAATCCGCACGCCTAGCCACACGCCAACCGGTGCCAGCGGTAACAGCACCACAGAAGTCGCCATGTTGCCCGCGTCCAGCAGGCCAAGCCAGGCGTAGGGGATCCACTTCGACAAATTGATGACGAAATAAAAAACCGCCATGGTTGCGGTGAACGTGATGGGCGCAAGGCGCATGGGAATCACATAGGCATTGAGCGGCGGGCCACCCGCATGGGCCACAAAACTTGTAAAGCCCGATGTCACCGTCAGCAATGCACCCACCCACTTGGGCGACGGCGGGCTATCGGCACGCGGCGGAAACAACAGACGTTGCGCCAGAAACAGCAGGGTACATCCGCCCACAATGGCAGCAACCACATGCGCGTCGAGCACCTTGAAGAGCAAGGCACCCATGCTAGTTCCGACAAGCCCAAACGGGATCAAAAACTTCAGCAAGTCACGATTGAAGTTTTTGCGAAACGCCGCCAGGCCCAGTAAGTCAATTGCGAGCAATATCGGCATCAATATGGCAGCGGCCTGCGGCACCGTGACGGCAAGCGCCATCAGCGGCACCGCAAGAGAACCAAAACCGGCACCAAAGCCGCTTTTGCTGATACCCATCAGCAGCACGGCGGGAACCGCCACCGCGTAGAAAAACGGGTCGGTTATAATGGGGAAATAGGGGAAATTCAAACCCGGCTAGTGTAGTGTTGCACGCTTGATGGGACAAATAAAAACGATGGATTTTGGGTCAGGGCAAGGCGCAAACCACAGCGATACCCGTAGGTATCGCGCGAATTTGCAACGCCGCCATGGCGCAAAAGACGCGTTTTTATGTTCCAGATAGCGTGCAACACTGCACTAGTCCTCAAAGTACGCTACAGGCCTGCTCGAACGACAAACGTGGGTTGCGGTTAAACAGCTTGCTGTTGTCGCCATAGCCCAGGTTAATCAAAAAGTTGGTGGTATAGCGGCCATCGGCAAAAAACTCGCCGTTCACCTTGACCAGATCGACACCGCTCATGGGGCCGCAATCAAGTCCCACAGCGCGCGCCGCAATCATGAAATAGGCACCGCCCAGCGTACCGTTGCGGGTAGCAGTGCCTTGAGCCAGCGGGACATTGCCTTCAAACATTTCCTTGGCACCGGGGCCATGCCAGACCTGCGGCATGTGCTCATAAAAACGGGTGTCGGTCGCGACGATCACAGTGACGGGGGCGAGGCGGGTTTTCTCTACATTGCCAAGGCTCATGGCAGGCAGCAGGCGCGCTTTGGCTTCAGGTGTGGTGATGAAAACATAGCGCGTGGGCTGCGTGTTCATGGATGTGGCACCCATTTTGGCGATGTCATAGACCTCCTTGAGCAGCTCCAGCGGCACCGGCTTGTCGATAAAACCATTGGCCGTGCGGGCATTGAAAAACAATTGGTCAAGGGCGGCTTGCGCAACGTGAGAAGTGGACACGGATAAATCTTTCGTGAGATGAGGAAATTAAACAGCTAAATTTTGCCCCATTTGCTTGCCCCATCTGCTTGCCTGAAAAATGAATTTATAGAGGTGCCCATGACGTTCATCGCTCCAGTGCACCACCGGCCAGCCAGCGCGCGCCGCGCCGGTACAACTCATCGACCACCGGGCCCTTGAGCATGGGCATGTCGAGCTTGACGGTGTAACCAATGCGCGTCTGGATATAGGCTAGGTGGCGGTAGCCCTCGGGAAAGGCGGCCAGCGCCTTCGGGTCCAAGGCCAGGCTGGCGGACGAATCAACCGGGTCAATTCGGTCTTTTTCGTAAATCGGCTGGCGGTGCAGCAGCTTCCATTGGCCTTCATGCTTTTGCACAAAGTCGTAGAAGCGGCCGGTACAGACCACGTCGCAAAGAACCTGACCATCAGCGCCTTCGACCATGCCGCGCTGCGAGATCGTCATCTTGGTCTGCGCGATAGCGCGCTCGCCCACCACCTCAACCGCCGAGCCGCCGAGAAAGTGCAGAATGCTCACGCCCTTGGCCCAGCCCTCTTGCGTGACGCGGATGAAGTCCGCAAACTGCCCCTGGAACCAGGTCGCCATCATCACGCCCTCCGGGTGCCAGACGCTGGCAAAACGCGCCCAGTCACCGGCATCGCGCCAGACCGCCCAACGCTCCACCATCTGGCGTACGAGCAATTCATCCATCAACTTGTCATTCACGGTTCATCTCCTTGTTCACGAATGTTCCACATCACAATGTGCTTTATCACGCTAGAGTTTCGCTCAACCAAAGCGCTCAGGCCGTGGGGTTAAGAACGAAGTCGTAATCAAGGCTGTAGGTGCCGTCGGCGTGCTTGATCCAGTCCGCAATCAGGGTCGAGCGGACACCAAACACCACATCCGAGTCAAGGTATTGATCGTGGTCGCGGAACACATGGGTAATCAGGCGCTCATAGCCGGGAGCTTCGATCATGAAGTGCAGATGGGCAGGCCGCCAGGGATGATTTTTTGTCGCCTTCAACATGCTGCCGACGGGGCCGTCAACGGGAATGGGATAGGCCTCCGCCAGAATGGTCTTGAAGTGAAACCGTCCCTCAGCGTCGGAATGAAGAATACCGCGCGCCTGCGGATGGGCCAGATCGGCGTACTGCACGTCATAGTTGCCATCGGCATCGGCCTGCCACACGTTGATGAGCGCGTTGGCCACTGGTTTGCCATCCAGTCCTTTGACAGTGCCCTTCACCATGCAGGACTCACCTACGGCACCGTTGGCCACGTCATCACCCAGCTCGTAGCGCGGCGCATCCTCCAGGAAAAAGGGGCCAAACACCGTTGGCTCTGTGCAACCCAAGGGCTTGTCGTTGTTCATGGCTACCGTCAGCATGGACAAGCCCAGCGTGTCGCTAAGCAGGATGAACTCTTGGCGCTTGTCATTGCACATCTGGCCGGTGGCCGTCAAAAACTCAATGCCTTTCATCCATTCGGTTTCGGTCAGCTTTACCTCACGGGCAAAGGCATGAAGGTGCTGCACCAGCGCTGTCAGAATTTCTTTCAGGCGTTCATCTGGTGTGCCAGAAAAGCGCGCAATCACGGCCTGGGTTATGGTGTCTTGGTTCAGATTGCGCACAGCAGTGTCCTTCGGGTTAGCTCTGTTTGTGAAGAATAACCCAGTACTATCCCAACGTCACAGTGCATATTGAAGCCACCAACCGCTACATGGACTTCATCGACTTCATCGACTTCATCGACTTCATTGCCGAACATTTTGCGAAGATGGACTACGAGCGCAAGTGGACCGGGCGTTTCAGCGTGGATTAACCCATGGCGAATCCTGTCACGACCGACGTGCTGATCGCCGGCGGCGGTCCTTGCGGCCTGATGCTGGCCAACGAGTTGGGGCGGCGCGGTGTGCACTGCCTGCTGGTGGACCCCAAGCCTGGCACCGCCTTCAACCCGCAGGCCAACGCCACGCAGGCGCGCACCATGGAGCATTTCCGCCGGCTCGGCTTTGCGCATGAAATCCGCGCCCAGGGTCTGCCAGCCGACCACCCGACGGACATTGCCTACTTCACGCGCTACATAGCACACGAACTCGCGCGGCTGAAGCTGCCCACGGCGGCCGAGGCGGTACAAAACATCAAGCGCATGGTCGGCTCATGGAGCGCGGCGGAGCTGCCGCACCGCATCTCGCAAAAGTTTGTAGAAACCACCTTGCGCGGCCACGCGGAGCAGCTGCCGGGCGTTGACCTGCGCTACGGCTGCGCCCTGGAAAGCTTTACCGACCTTGGCACGCATGTGGAAGCGACAGCGCGCGTCATCGGAGAAGCAGAAGCCACGACTGTACGCGCCCAGTACCTGATGGGCTCCGACGGCCCGCGCAGTCTGGTGCGCAACGCGCTGGGCATTGCGTGGGGCGGTGCGACAGGCGTGAAGCGCGACTTCATGGGCGGAAAAATGTTTGCGGTCTACCTGCGCGCGCCGACCTTCTACAAGGTAATGCCGCATGCACCGGCGTGGATGTATGTATCAGTCAACGCGCAGCGCAGGGCCTTCATGGCCTCAGTGGACGGTCAGTCTGAATTTGCCTTCCACGCCGCGGTGCACGAAGGCGAAGACGTCGACGCGTGGACGGCTGAAGATGCGCAGCGGATCTTCAGCGAAGCACTGGGCACGAACATTCCCATCGAAGTGCTGTCCGTCAGCACTTGGACGGCGGGCCACTCGCTGGTGGCGCAACGCTTCCAGCGCGGACGCGTCTTTATCGGCGGCGATGCAGCCCACCTTTTCACACCGACGGGCGGGCTGGGCTACAACACGGCGGTAGAAGACGCGGTGAACCTGGGGTGGAAACTGGCTGCCGTCCTCCATGGCGAGGCGCCACCGTCCCTGCTCGATAGCTATGAGCTGGAACGCAAGCCGCTGGCCGAACGCAATACCGCTTACGCCAAACGCTTCGCCGACTCGGTAGGCATGTTCGTCGCCACCCCCGAGCTGGAAGCCGATACGCCCGCCGGAGCCGCCGCGCGCGAGGAAGCATCTAGGCATCTGAACGCGCATGTGCGGCTGGAGTTCAACATCCCCGGCGTCACCTTCGGCGGCCGCTACGACGGCTCTCCGCTCATCGTGCCGGACGGCAGCACACCCCCGCCCGATCAGCCCAACAGCTATGTGCCCAGTGCCTGCCCCGGCGGGCGGCCGCCCCATGCCTGGCTGGACGACGGCCGCTCTCTGTACGACAGTTTCAATTTTGAATGGACGCTGCTCGCCCTCGGACCCGATGCACCGGATGCCGCCCCGTTTATCGCCAGTGCCCGGGCGCTTGGCCTCGACCTGAAAGTGGTGCGTCATGCATCACCGCAGTTGCTGGCTTTATATGAAGCCCCGTTGACGCTGATCCGGCCGGACCAGATCGTTGCGTGGCGCGGTCACGATGCGAACCGCGCCGCCGAGGTACTGGCGCGCGCCAGTGGCAGAGCCTGATCCGTAAATTGGCGCTCAGGTCTCGGGCCGCACTCCCTCAAACGCATCCTGCAGCAGTTGCCGGATTGCCGCACGTTCCAACGGTCGCGGGTTCGGGTACTGGTTCTGCATGGCGATGTCGCAGGCCTTGTCCAGGTCGGCTTCCTTCGTTAGCCCTGCCCGCCCATTTCCGATGTAAAATTTTTCGCATGATTGACTGGTCTTCCTGTTCTGCCGTAGAGCGCGACCCTGATCGCGTCAGTGGTGCTTGGCTATTTCGCGGCACACGGATTCCTATTGCTGCCCTTTTTGAAAACCTCGAAGACGACGTTCCTGTTCACGAGTTCATTGAATGTTTTCCCGGTGTTTCCATCGTACAAGCCAGGGCTGTCCTTGAGTATGCAGCTCGTTCATCTCTTGCCGAAGCCGCATAGTGCGTGTCTTGTTTGACCAAGGAACCCCAGTTCCCCTGCGTCAGTTTTTGCAAGATCACTCAGTCTCGACTGCTTACGAACAAGGCTGGTCTTCGCTAAAAAACGGTGAACTCTTGCAATCTGCTGAAGACAATGGTTTTGAGGTTCTCGTGACGACAGATACCAATCTCAAGTATCAGCAAAATCTATCCACGCGCAAAATCGCAGTTGTTGTGCTTTCCACGACCAGTTGGCCGCGCATCCATACTGCTTCTGAAAAAGTTGTCGCGGCCATTGGTGGCGCAACACACAGCAGTTACATTGAGGTGCATATCCCATGAGCAGGGCAACCCTGTGCTCAAGCGGGACGACGCAAAAGCGCGCCGTCCCCTAGGAACCCTCTGCATAACTCCCTGCGGTCTGTGATTGCGCGGGCTCGAGCGGTCCGCTGCGTTGTTTTTCTTGCCAATAGCTGGGCTATTGACTGCAAAAAGACGCCTTGCGGCCCATCTCGATCCGCACACCACAGCCTCGCCAGAGTTATGCAGAGGGTCCCTAGCTCCACGTTGAAAGCCTACTTTTCAAATCAGTGGATGGTCGCAATGGGCCCGTTGAAGCCTTTCACACCCGCTCTTCACTCCCGGGGCCGCACTCCCTCAAACGCATCCTGCAGCAGTTGCCGGATTGCCGCACGTTCCAACGGTCGCGGGTTCGGGTACTGGTTCTGCATGGCGATGTCGCAAGCTCTGTCCAGGTCGCCCTGCTTCATGCCGATGCCCTTCAGCGCCACCGGCGCGCCGTTGTTTTTCGCCAGGTCAAACACCGCCTGCGCCGCGCTGCTGCCGCCCAGCGCCTCGGCAATGGCGCGCATGGCTTGCGGCGCCGCAGCGGCGTTGTAAGCCAGCGCGTACGGCAGCACGATGGTGTGGGTGTCGGCGTGCGGCAGGTTAAAGCTGCCACCCAGCGTGTGGCACAGCTTGTGGTGCAGGGCCATGCCGACATTGCCCAACACCGTGCCGCAGAGCCATGCGCCGTACAGGGCGTCACTTCTTGCCTGCATCTCACCTGCTTCTTTTTTGATAGCTGGCAGTGCCCGCCCCAAGGCGGCTATGCCTTCTTTTGCCATCAAATCCATGATGGGGTTGCTGTCTACTGCATACAAACCTTCGGCGGCATGGGCAATCGCGTTGATGCCGCTGGTGATGCTCATGCCGACTGGCAGGCTGAGGGTCAGCTCGGGGTCGTAAATCACGGTGCGTGGCAACACGCGTGCGTCTTTGCCGGTTTTTTTCATCCCGGCTTCAGTGATGCCGTAGATGGGTGTCATCTCTGAGCCTGCATAGGTGGTAGGGATGGCAAGTATCGGCAAACCCGAATCCAGCGCAATCGCTTTGCCCAGCCCGGTGGTGGAGCCGCCACCTATGGCTACGGCGCAGTCAGCACCGAGCCTGCGTGCGACCTCTCTGGCCTCCCTTGCAGTTTCAATCGGCACATGCATCACAGCGCGGTCAAACACGCCCGCAGCACGCGCACCCAGCAAGTCGGCAATCATTTCTGCCGATGCACGCTGTTCGGGTGTTGACAGCACCAGCGCTTTTTTGGCACCCAGGGCTTCTATCTCACGACCCAGATGTTGCAGGCTGCCGGCACCAAAAATCACGCGCGCCGGCTGACCGTTGTAGACAAAATTTTTCATGACGTCATTCCATTTCTAGCGCGCGCCGGTAATACGACAGATCAACATACTTTTCAATCGCTGGGCGCTAGCAAGGTCGATAAGGAAAATCAGTTTTTTCGCCAATGCAAAAACCTAAACGGCGCTGCTAGACCCGCTCAATCACCAGCGCAATGCCTTGCCCCACGCCAATGCACATGGTGCACAGCGCATAGCGGCCACCCGTCCTGTGCAACTGGTTAACGGCAGTCGTTACCAGGCGCGCACCTGACGCGCCCAGCGGATGGCCCAATGCAATCGCACCGCCATTCGGGTTAACGCGCGGGTCGTCGTCCTCCAGGCCCAGCAGGCGTAGCACAGCTAGGCCTTGTGCGGCAAAGGCTTCGTTGAGTTCAATCACGTCCATTTGTGCCAGCGTCAAACCGGTCAGCGCCAGCACTTTTTGTGTCGCAGGCGCAGGGCCAATGCCCATGATGCGTGGCGCAACGCCTGCAGTTGCCATGCCGACGATGCGGGCGCGTGGCGTGAGGCCGTTGGCTTTTGCAGCTGTCTCATTGGCAATCAACAACGCACAGGCACCATCGTTGACACCCGAGGCATTGCCTGCCGTGACGCTACCGTCAGCGCGCACCGCGCCTTTTAGTTTTGCCAGCGCCTCCATGGAGGTTTCGCGCGGGTGCTCGTCTTTGCTGACGACGATGGCATCGCCTTTTTTTTGCGGGATGGTCACAGGCGTGAGCTCTGCATCAAAGTAGCCCGCCTTTTGCGCTGCTAGCGCCTTGAGCTGACTTGCTAGGGCCATCTTGTCCTGATCCTCCCTGCTGATTTTGTAGTCGGCAGCAACGTTTTCGGCGGTTTCGGGCATGGCGTCCACGCCATATTTCTCTTTCATCAGCTGGTTGACGAAGCGCCAGCCGATGGTGGTGTCGTATATCCGTGCCGCGCGGCTAAAGGCGCTCTCGGCCTTGGCCATGACGAACGGTGCGCGGCTCATGCTTTCCACGCCACCTGCAATCATCAGAGTTGCTTCGCCCGCCTTGATAGCGCGGGCCGCTGTACCTATGGCATCCATGCCAGAGCCGCAAAGCCGGTTAATGGTGGCGCCGGGCATTTCATGCGGCAAGCCAGCGAGCAGGCTGGCCATGTGCGCCACATTGCGGTTGTCTTCACCGGCCTGGTTGACGCAGCCGTAAATCACGTCGGTCACAGCGAGCCAGTCAACATTCGGGTTGCGGGCCATCAGCGCCTTGAGAGGGACAGCGCCAAGGTCATCGCAACGCACGCTGCTGAGGGCGCCAGCATAGCGGCCAAAGGGGGTGCGGACTGCGTCGCAAATAAAGGCTTGGTTAATAGCTTGATGCATAAAAAATCTCCGGAAAAATAGGCTCGAATGGTTTAAATGGCGATTGGCAGGCCAATGATTGTTTCCAGCTCGGCATGCTCAAGGCCGTCAACCTTGTCAATTAATTTAAGGCCTTGCGGCGTGCAGGCCAGCGTGGCCAGTTCGGAATAAATACGCTTGACACAGCCTATACCGGTGAGCGGGTAGCTGCACTTTTCGACGACCTTGCTCTCGCCTTTTTTGGTCAGCAAATCCATCATCACCCAGGTCTGCTTGGCACCAATGGCCAAGTCCATCGCGCCACCAACCGCAGGGATTGAACCCGGCTCGCCGGTGCTCCAGTTGGCAAGGTCACCAGTGCTGGAGACCTGAAAGGCACCCAGCACACAGATGTCCAAGTGGCCGCCACGCATCATCGCAAAACTGTCGGCATGGTGAAAGAAAGAGCCTCCCTTGAGTAGCGTGACGGGCCGCTTGCCGGCGTTGATGAGGTCGTAGTCTTCTTCGCCCTCAGCGGGTGCCGGGCCCATGCCGAGAATGCCGTTCTCGCTGTGCAGCAGCACCTCACGATCAGCCGGAATGTGGTTGGCCACCAGCGTCGGCATGCCGATGCCGAGATTGACGATGGCACCTTCGTGAATATCTTGCGCGACGCGCGTGGCAACTTCGTCTCTTGTGCGTTTGGTGTAGGTCATTTCAAGCAGCTTTCTTTAGGGCACTTCTATAAATTCATTTTTCGGGCGAATTGCGGCGTTGGGCGGTACTCGCAATCCTCACGTACTGAAGTACGCTCCGGTTGCTGCGTTCCGTCCGCCTTGCACTTCATCCCGAAAATCTGAATTTCTAGAAGTGCCCTTTAGTCCGCCAGCTTGCGTCGCGGTACGGGGAAGTTTGACCACCTGATGTACAAAAATGCCAGGGGTCACGATGTGTTCAGGGTTGAGCGCGCCCAGCTCCACGATGTCATATACCGTTGCCACGGTTTTCTTCGCCGCCATAGCCATCACCGGGCCAAAATTACGCGCCGACATGCGGTAGGTCAAGTTGCCCCAGCGGTCCCCTTGCTCGGCCTTGATGAGGGCAACGTCACCGTGAATGGGCATTTCCAGCACGTAATGCCTACCGTTGATTTCGCGCGTCTCCCGGGGTGTTCCGTCGGCGTTTCGGGCCAGGTCGGTGCCGTAGCCGGTAGGCGAAAAAAAGGCTCCTATGCCTGCGCCTGCAGCGCGAATTCGCTCGGCAAGGTTGCCTTGCGGCACCAGCTCAAGCTCAAGCTTGCCGCTGCGGTACAAGCCGTCGAAGACATGGCCATCGCTCTGGCGCGGAAAGCTGCAAATAATCTTACGCACACGGCCGGTCTTGAGCAGCGCCGCTAGGCCAGTGTCGGCATTGCCCGCATTGTTGTTGACCACCGTCAGATCTTTTGTGCCCTGCTCAATCAGGCCATCGATCAGTTCATTCGGAATGCCTGCAGTGCCAAAACCGCCAATCAGAATGGTGGCACCGTCTTTGACATCGGCCAATGCATCGGCAACAGATGCCGCAATCTTGTTAATCATTTGAGAAGTCTCCGTAAGCGCAGTGACAGGTTTTGTCGTTGCAGGATTCTAGTGCTACCCTTCTGCCATGTTCACGCCTTCACAAGCCGATGTTCGCCGTTTTTTTTGTTCTGTCTACACCAAGGCCAGGGCCAATCAGCCCATGGAAGCTATTGAAACCATAGCGGGCCAGTGGCTGGAGGAGCACCCTGAGTACCATGCCGATTTTGCGGATGTGGATACTGCACTTGAAAAAATGTATGCCGTTGAAGATGGAAAGACCAACCCCTTTCTGCACCTCTCCATGCACCTGTCGATCAGCGAACAATGCTCGATTGACCAGCCGCGCGGCATTCGCCAGGCGGTTGAACTCCTCACGGCAAAACGCAATTCCCGGCACAACGCACACCACGAAATCATGGATTGCCTAGGTCAGATGGTCTGGGAAAGCCAGCGCGCAGGCCGACCGCCCGACGGCGATGCGTATATAGCCTGCGTACAGCGCCGGGCAACGCGCGACTAGCCCCCACGGTTGCTCACTTCGTGAGCGCCCTGCCCCCGAGGGGGCCGCTGCGCCTACGGCCCCTGCTTGCGAAGGCATCGCTTCGGCAAATGCACCCACCAATCTTCAGAAAAAAAAGCCGCTATCAGCGGCTTTTTTTCGGGTACGGGCTTTTTAACGAAACTTAGCCTGCGGAATCGTTTTGAGTTCTCCATCAACCAAAGAAAGGTATCCGGCGAGCTGTTTTAGTTCTGCATTGGTGTACTGCTTGACCATGCCGGCCATGATGGCGTTGCCACGACCAACCTTGGGGTTATTTTCAGTCTTGTAGGCTTTCAATGCCACAAACAGGTAATCGGCATGCTGCCCGGCGAGCTTGGGGTAGCTGGGGTCAATCGGTTTGCTGAAATTGGCACCATGGCAGGCCGCGCAATTGCCTTTGCTCAGCAAGGCCAACACGGCTACGTTGGGCGCTTTGACCGTTCTGGCTGCCGGAGCCACGCCTTCGGTGGCACCATGGACGCTGTAATAAGCGGCCAGATCAGCGATGTCCTGGTCGTTCAGCGCCTCAGCGATGCCACGCATCGTAGGGTGCTTGCGCTCGCCTTTTTTATAGGCATGCAGGGCAGCGTCAATGTATTTGGCGCTCTGGCCCGAAATCATGGGGACCTTGTAGACCTCGGGAAAGCTGGCCTGGTAACCATTGATGCCGTGGCAGCCAATACACGTGGCAATTTTTGCTTCGCCGGCCTTGACATCACCCTTGATGTTCTGGGCATGGGCGGAAACCGTCACGAATGAGACAGCAAGGGCGAAGAGCGTGGTGAACAGCTGGGTCATTTTTCGCGCACAATTAGATGAAAAACAGGTGAGGGAACAGTCTTGCGACAAGTCTTTCATTATATCTGGGCTGATGGCCCGGCATTTGGCAACGCTGACAGGCAACGCTGACAGCCATGCCGCCAAAGACCACCGATACACTGACCCGTCCGATTCAACCGCATCAACAACAGACGCTAGAACATGAAATTCCAAGGCTCCAAAAACTACGTTGCAACCCAGGATTTGATGCTGGCCGTCAATGCATCCGCCACCCTTAAAAAACCACTACTGGTCAAGGGCGAACCCGGAACCGGCAAAACCATGCTGGCCGAGGAAGTCGCAGAGGCGTTGGGCCTGCCCCTGCTGCAATGGCACATCAAGTCCACCACCAAGGCCCAGCAAGGCCTGTATGAATACGACGCGGTCTCGCGCCTACGCGACTCACAACTCTCCACCGTGGATGGCGGCGAGAAGGTTAAAGACATCCATAACTACATCGTCAAAGGCGTGCTCTGGCAAGCTTTTACGGCCGACGAGCCGGTGGCGCTGCTGATCGACGAAATCGACAAGGCCGACATCGAGTTCCCGAACGACTTGCTGCGCGAAATCGACCGCATGGAGTTTTATGTGTACGAAACCCGCGAGCTCATCAAGGCCAGACACAGGCCGCTGGTGTTCATCACGTCGAACAACGAAAAAGAACTGCCCGACGCATTTTTGCGCCGCTGCTTTTTCCACTACATCAAGTTTCCCGATGCCGACACCATGCGGCAGATCGTCGATGTGCATTTTCCGGGTCTCAAAAAAGAGCTGCTGGCTGCCGCCATGAAGACCTTTTATGACGTGCGCAACCTGCCAGGCCTGAAAAAGAAACCCTCCACCAGCGAACTGCTGGACTGGCTCAAGCTGCTGGTCGCTGAAGATATTCCACTCGAAGCGTTGCAGAGCAAGGACGACAATGTCAGCGTACCGCCGCTGGTGGGTGCGCTGCTTAAAAATGAGCAGGACGTGACGCTGTTTGAAAAGCTGGTATTTATGCAGCGCAACAATCGTTAAGCAGCTAAACCGATGGCCGCAGGATTTATTTACCCATGCTGATCGACTTCTTCTACACCCTGCGCTCCGCGAAGCTCCAGGTTTCTGTCAAAGAATATTTGATGCTGCTCGAAGCACTGGAGGCCGGCGTGGTCGGCCCCAACAGCAGCAAGCCCGATGCCAGCGGCGACATCGGCGAAGGTGCCTGGAAGATAGACGACTTTTATTACCTCAGCCGCACGGTGCTGGTGAAGGACGAAAAACACTACGACAAGTTTGATCTGGCGTTTGCCGCTTACTTCAAGGGCGTGGAGATGTTGGCTGACTTCACCAAAGACATTCCGCTTGAATGGTTACGCAAAAATCTCGAGCTTGAGTTAAGCCCTAAAGAAAAAGCGAAGATCGAAAAGATGGGCTGGGACGAGCTCATGGAAACTTTGAAGAAGCGTTTTGAAGAACAGAAAGAACGCCATGAAGGCGGCAGCAAATGGATAGGCACGGGCGGCACCTCGCCCTTCGGTGCCAACGGTTTCAATCCGCAGGGCATACGCATAGGCCAGGAGAAAAGCCGCAACAAAAGCGCTGTCAAAGTCTGGGACCAGCGCGCCTACAAAGATTACGACGACACGCAGGAGCTCGGCACGCGCAACATCAAAGTCGCGCTGCGCCGCCTGCGTAAATTTGCCCGCCAGGGTCATGTTGAAGAACTCGATCTGGCGGACACCATCAAGTCCACCGCCGCCAACGCCGGCTGGCTGGACATCAAGATGGTGCCCGAGCGCCACAACAATGTGAAGGTGCTGCTGCTGATGGATGTGGGTGGCACCATGGACGAGCACATTGGCCGGGTTGAGGAAATGTTTTCAGCCGTCAAGTCAGAGTTCAAGCACCTGGAGTTTTATTACTTTCACAACTGCGTCTACGACTTCATGTGGAAGAACAACCGCAGGCGTTTTAGCGAAAAGTTCGCGACCTGGGACATCATCCGCAAGTACAACAAAGACTACAAACTGATTTTTGTTGGCGATGCGACCATGAGCCCGTATGAGATTTTGCAGCCCGGCGGCAGCGTTGAATACAACAACGAAGAAGCCGGCGTTGAGTGGATGCAGCGCCTGACCAACGCCTTCCCCAAGTTCGCGTGGATCAATCCGGAACCACAAGGCGTGTGGCAATACCGCCAGAGCATCAACGTGATTCAGCAACTGGTCAACCAGCGCATGTACCCGTTGACGATCAAGGGTCTTGAAGAGGCTATGCGGCTGCTGTCCAAGTAATTCAGTGCTGGTCACCGAATACAATTCGTTCTCGCAGCAACCGCCCGCCGCCATAGTTCAACGGATAGAACGAGTGCCTCCTAAGCGCTAGATACAGGTTCGATTCCTGTTGGTGGTACCAAGTCATCAAATCAGACCACAAAATGGACCACGCTCACACGCGGGCATAGAGCACCATTGCCTAATCGGTCTTCAACGGCTCCACGCTCAACTTTGCCACAACGAAAGCACACAGTGTTTCTTCGGCGCGATTTGCGGCAGTGGGCTGATTACTACGCTCATACCACATTGGACAAGGCTCTGGTCGCTTTCAGGCCGGCCGGCCGGCGTGTATCATGGCCGGTTCAAGTCAGAGAGCCAGCATATGAGAATACCAAAACCGCAGGAGCCGTGGATCGGAAAGCGCGGACGCATCGGCGTCATCATCCCATCCACCAACATCGGCGTCGAATACGATTGCCAGCAGCTCATCGCGCCGGGCGTGACGTGGCACTTCGCGCGCTTTTTCGTGCGACAGCCGGATCTGTCCAGCGACGATATGTTCCTGGCGTTCATTGACGCGATCCGCGAGACGATTCCCGACGCAATACGCGACGTGATGACCTGCGAGCCAACCCACATCATGATGGGCATGTCGGCGGAAACTTTCTGGGGCGGGCTTGCAGGCAACGTGGAGTTTGAACAGCGCCTGCGCGATCACATCGGCCCCGAGATGGGGCTGACGAGCGGCGCGGCGGCTCTGAAAGCGGCGCTCGACGCGTTCGGCGCAAAGCGCGTCGCAGCACTCACACCTTATCAGCCTGTGGGGGACGAACAGGTGCGCCGGTTCCTCGAAGAATCCGGCTACGAAGTGACGAAGGTCGTCGGCCTCAAATGCGACACAGCAACCTCGATTGCGCACACGCCGCCCCGTCAGGTGATCGACACCATTCTGCGCGAACTCGATGGAAAGGACGTCGACGCGATCGTGCAGGCTGGAACCAATCTGTCCGGCCTCGACATTTTCCCGGCGCTTGAAAAGCAACTCGGAAAGCCCGTGATTCCGATCAACGTCGCGACGATCTGGCATGCGCTCCGCGCCACAGGCGTCAACGACAAATTCTTCGGTCGAGGTTGGCTTCTCGAACGTTACTAAGAGTACGAAAGGTTCAAGCGAGTATGGCGAACGATCCGGTTCTGATCTCAGGCGCAGGCCCCATTGGTTACACTACGGCGCTGCTGCTCGCGCGTCGCGGCATTCCGTTCGTCCTGTTCGAGAGCGGCGACAAGATATTAGACGATCCGCGCGCCGGAACGATTCATCCGCCCACGCTCGAACTCTTTGAGGAGAGCGGGGTGACGAAGACGATGATGGAGGAGGGCTTCATCGTCAACAATTATCATTATCGCGACCGACGCGCGGGACTGATCGCCGATTTCAATCTCGGCGTGCTGGGCGACCAGACGAAGTATCCGTTCCGGCTCATGCTGGAGCAGCACAAGATCTGTTACATCCTGCGCGACATGCTCAAGGCCATGGGGCAGCACAATGTCCTGATGCGCCATCGGGTCACGAAAGCGGTGCAGGACGGCGACGGTGTCACCGCCACCGTCCAATCGGCGGATGGCGAGCGCACATGGCGCGGGTCGTGGATGGTTGGCTGCGACGGCGGGCGCAGCCAAGTTCGCAAATCGATGGACGTCAATTTCGACGGTTTCACCTATCCGGAGCGCTTCCTCGTGCTGAGCACGCGCTACGATTTCGCGCAGCATGGATACGCCCTCACCAATTACATCTCGGACCCACAGGAGTGGTGCTCCCTGTTCAAGGTGCCGGGCCACGACGGCCAGGGAATATGGCGCGTCGTATTCCCCGCGCCGCCTGAAGCCAGTCAGGACGACTTGTTCGACGAGGCGTCAGTTCAGGCGCGCATTCAGGGATTCAACCGCAAGGATGGTCCGTATGAGATGCATCACCGGAATCTCTATGACGTGCATCAACGCGTTGCGTCGCGCTACCGCGACGGGCGCTTCATCCTCGCTGGCGACGCCGCGCACATCAACAATCCGCTCGGCGGCATGGGGATGAATTTCGGCCTGCATGACGCGTTCAATGTCGTCGACAAGCTATCCATGATCATCCTTGAGGGCGCGAGCCATGATTTGCTCGACCTCTATGATCGTCAGCGCCGCACCGTCGCGCAGGAATACCTGCAGCGCCAGACGATCGAGAACAAGCGCAACATCGAGCAGAAGGACCCGGTCGAGCGCGAAAAGTTCTACAACGAACTGCGCGGCATAGTCGCGGATCGCGACAAGCTTCACGCCTATCTGATGCGCGTCGCGATGATCGAAGGTTTCCGTCGCGCGCAATCCATCACGTGACATCATCGCCAGAAGGGAAGAAACAAACCATGAAGATCGCAATTCCGGACATGATCTCGAACTCTTACTTCCCCGCGATCGCGGCGGTTGAACTGGGTTTTTTCAAGCAGGAAGGGCTCGACGTTCAGCTCGAGCTCATCTTCCCGGTCAACAAGACGCTGGAGGTGCTTCGCGACGGCGGCATCGATTTTGTGGGCGGTTCCGCGCACAGCGTGCCCTTTGCTTTTCCGGAATGGAAGGGCTGCAAGCTTCTCGGCGCGCTCGCGCAGAACATGTACTGGTTCCTCGTCCTCAAGAAGGATCTGAAGGCGAAGAAGGGCGACATCAACGCCATCAAGGGACTGAATATCGGCGCGGCGCCGCTGGTCGATCTCGGGTTGAAACGTCTGCTGATTGAGTCCGGAATCGATCCTGACAAGGACGTCAAGATCGGGCCTGTTCCCGGCGCCTTCCTCGGCGAGAACAAGAACTTCGGCGTCGCCGCCGCAAAAGCGCTGGGCGCTGGTCTCATCGACGGCTTCTGGGCGAACGGCATGGGCGCGGAAGTCGCGGTCCGCAACGGCTGGGGCGACATCATCATTGACGCACGCCGCGGCGACGGACCGCCCGGCGCCATCCATTACACTCAGCCCGCGCTTATCACGTCCGACGCGGTGATCAAGCGCGACAAGGATATGGTCGCAGCCGCGGTGCGCGCGCTCGTCAAGACGCAGAAGGCGCTCATCGCCGACGTGTCGCTGGCGGCCAAGGTCGGCAAGGCGCTCTTTCCCGCAGAAGAGGCCGCGTTGATCGCGGACGTCGTCCAGCGCGATTTGCCCTTCTACACGCCGCACATTTCGCGCGAGTTCGTCACGGGCATGGCGCAGTTCCAGCGCAACATGGGCCTCATCACGGGTGAAGTCGCCTATGAGGATGTGGTGGCGACCGAGTTCTCTCATCTCTGGAACGGATGATTTCGGGATGAAGAGCAGCGATGTTTACGCGAAGCAGGGGTTTTTCTCCTCAAGGCGCCCAAGCTCTCCGTCCTGACCGAGTCGCGCCATGCGAGTCAGGTCGTTGAAGCCCTTGCGCCGATCGAAGGGGAATATGTCCTTCGCAAGACGCAGCCATCTGCATTTTTCGGTACCGACCTCGCGCCGTGGCTCATCCGGCGGCGCGTTCCTGGCTGGCGCTATCGACCGGCGATCTCTGTCACGTAGTCACGGAAGGTTTTCAGCGGGCGGCCGACCAGCCAGCGCAGCACGTTCCCATTGCCCTCAAGCCCGTGCATATCGTAGTGGCGGTTCATGACCCCAAAGGTTTCGATCCGCCAGTCGGGCGCTCCGGCCGCGCGCGCCTTGTCCAGAAATCGTTCGAGCGGTGCGGCTTCGGCCCGCACTGCGTGACCGAGACGCTCTGAAACAATCAGCGCGCAATCCTCCTGGGACAGGGCCTCGGGGCCCGCGAGTTCGTAGGTCGCGTACTCGTGTCCCGGAAAGGTCAACACCTGCGCCGCCGCGCTGGCGAGGTCGTCAAGGTGCGCGAGACTGAAGCGAGCCTTCGTAGAGAACGGAAAAGCATGTACGCCGGCTTCGAGAATCCGGGGCCAGATTGTTTCAAGATGCTGCATGTAGCGGCCCGGCTGAAGGATCGTAAACGCGAGTCCGGACTCGATCAGGGCGGTTTCGGCCTTCTGCTTGCGGCGGTGATGCGGCACATCGATGTGGGGATGCAGCACCGACCAAAGCGCGAACCGCGACACGCCCGCCGATTTCGCGCGCGCGATCATCTCGAACGCGAGTTCGTCCTCGCGCGGGTACATTGGCGGGCAGATGTGAAGAACCTGCGAGGCTCCCTTGAGGGCGTTGTCCATGATCTCTGGCGAGAACATGTCGCCGAGGATCACCTCAGCGACGCCTTGCGCGCGAAGTTCGTCCGCCACGTCCTGCCTTCGCACGACCGCGCGAACATTTGCGCTTTTTTCAAGCAGTCGCGCGATGCATTGCCGGCCGGTTTTCCCCGAAGCGCCAGTTACGAGGATGATGTTCTGATCGTTCATGCCACATCATAAGGATAAAGGATAGGCTGCTACCGGCAAGGCGACAAACTGCGAAGCCAGATGTATTGACTTCAGGCTCGGCATTGGCCTCAATCTTTTTCACCTTCGCCACAGTGTCATGCGATACCTTGGCCAGCTTGGCCAGCTTGGCTATTTCGGCTCGGGTGTCGATTGATGAACATTCCGCAGAATTCTGCGAAAGGTCTGTTGGCGTTCCCTGATTCGCCCTCGCCCTATCCCGGAACACCGCCTCAAGCATACGGGTTTCAAGCCGTTACGCGATTCCTGTTGGTGCTACCAACGCCAGGCAAACAAGACGCTACAAATTTAATCATGGCCTGTTTTGAAACGGTTTGGGCGGGTTTTGAACAAAACACATTGGCCAGCAGGCTATTCGCAACTAAGCCACGCGCTCAAAAATCAGCCCCGCAAAAAAGCCAAACGCGGCGATCAGCGTCCACTTCAAAATCATCAAGCCGTAGCGTTTGAACCTGGCCTGCCCTGTGCCTGCATAGAAGATAAACAACACGACTGTAGCCAGTAATAAGAGCAGGATGAGCCAGCGAAAGAACAGCATGATTTTTTGGCCCTTGCCTACCAGGCCCGGGCCAGCGTCGCAAAACCGGCTGGCGCTTTTTTCTCGTCTTCAAAGGTGACGATTTCATAAGCGTCTGTGTGCGAGAGCAACTCGCGCAGCAGCTTGTTGTTCATGGCGTGGCCAGAGCGAAAGGCGCTGTAGGCAGCCAGTAGCGGCTTGCCGAGCAAATACAAATCGCCCATGGCATCGAGAATTTTGTGTTTCACGAACTCGTCGTTGTAGCGCAGGCCGTCGCTGTTAAGCACCTTGTAGTCGTCCATGACGATGGCGTTGTCCAGTCCACCGCCGAGTGCCAGGCCGTTGGCGCGCATCATTTCGACATCTTTGGTAAAGCCGAAGGTTCTGGCCCTGGCGATGTCACGGGTGTAGGACCCGCTACTTAAATCGAACTCGACGCGCTGGCCAGTGGAGTCCACTGCCGGGTGGTCAAAGTCGATTTCAAAACTGAGCTTGTAGCCGTCGTAGGGGCTAAGGCGCGCCCATTTGGCGCTGGCACCTCCCCCTTCGCTGGACTCTTCGCGTACCTCGACAGATTTTAAAACTTTGATGAATCGCTTGGGTGCATTTTGCAGCTCAATGCCTGCCGACTGCAGCAAAAACACAAACGACGCTGCAGAGCCATCGAGGATGGGCACCTCTTCAGCGGTGATGTCGATGTAGAGGTTGTCAATGCCAAGACCTGCGCAGGCTGACATCAGGTGTTCAACCGTCAAGACCTTGACTGTGCCTGAAGATATCGTCGAGGCCAGACGGGTGTCAGTGACGGCCAGTGCAGAGATGGCGATGTCAACCGGCTGGGGCAAATCGACGCGCCGAAAAATGATGCCGGTGTCGGGTGCGGCTGGCCGCAAGGTCAGTTCAACCCGCTGGCCGCTGTGCAGGCCTACACCGACGGCTTTGGTGAGGGACTTGAGGGTTCTTTGTTGCAACACACGTCGATTATAAAAGCTGCGCAGCCAAGCATGCGCTCGCTTTGGCGATAAAGGTAGCACGAACCGCGCCCCGCTTTGTTGATTTGAGTTGGTGATCGGATGCCGATTAATTGGAATCTGGCCCATGGCACAATCAATTTTCTGCAAATCAGTCTGGAGTTTGATATGAACAGAATCACGCTGGAACCCGGCAAACGTGGTGGCAGGCCCTGCATTCGCGGCTTGCGCATCACGGTGTATGACGTCCTGTCCATGCTGTCGAGCGGCATGAGCCAACAGGAAATACAGGACGATTTTCCAGAGCTGACCGCTGAGGACATTCTTGCCGTACTGGCGTATGCGGCCGACAGGGAGCATCAGGTTGTTTCTCTGAGGGCGCAATGAAGTTGCTGCTGGACGAGAATTTGTCGCGGCGATTGGTGCCGTTTTTGCAGCATGACTACCCCGGGAGCAACCAGGTCGTTTTGCTTGGCATGGAGTCCGCTTCAGACAAAGAGGTGTGGCAAAAGGCCAGAGATGAGGGTTACGTCATCGTCACCCGGGATGCAGATTTCCAGGAACTGTCACTGGTTTGGGGTCAGCCCCCAAAGGTTATTCGCCTCAAGACCTTGAATCAGTCGCGGGCCACCACACTGAAGATGCTGATTGAGAACAGGGATGCGATCGCTGAAGCGCTCGTGAGCAACGATCTAGCATCTGTAGAAATAGTGCCTGCTTGACCGCTGGGCTGGCGGTGGGTGATTTGAGTTGGTGATCAGATCCCGATTAGTTGGAATCTGACCCACATTACCCTATGGCGTGCCACCGTTGTGTGGGTGCGACCGCCATAGCTGATTGTGGCGGGGTTCAAAAAGTAACGTTTTAAACCATGCCCAATTTGGGTGAAATGACATGGCCAGAGTTTCAGGCACCAATATCATCAAGTCCCCCTGTTGCGGGGCTTTGATGAGCACCCCGGCTTATGCGTCCATCAACTTTAGTGCGTGGGAGTATTGGACCGATGGTCATGCCGACGGCAGCTTGGCCCCGTCGGGTGAAGGTTTGCGGCGTTGCTTGTGTGGCCAATGTTTTTTACTCAGCACAGCCGATCACGTAGGCAAAATCTGGAAACTCAAACCCCCAGCGCCGCGAGGCTGGGAGCGCAGAAAAGACAATTGGTGGAATCGACTGCTGGGCAGGGAAACCGCTGTACAGATTTATGAACGCTACGACATCCGGTCAGCCGCAGAGATTCACGCTGAACAAAGTTCGATTCCACCAAGGCCAGAGCACGTCCATAACTCTGAATTGGCCGCATTGATCAACGCTGGGCTAGCAGACCTGCAAGTTGAAGAAGTAGTGCGCCGCCTGTACTGGCGTTACCTCAATGCACCCATTCGTGAGACTTATCGCACGTTCAGGGAAAGCAATAAGGATGTCAATGCCGCCGGAGAGTCGTCCACCTTTCCTGACTTCCATCCGACACCCGAGCAAACGGAGAACATGCTTCGATTGATCGAGCTGATCAAAGCGTCGGGGGCTCCCGACTGGTTGGAGCTGGCTGAGTTGTACCGCGAGTTGGGTGATATGGATGCTGCGCGTCATGCCTTGAGTTGCATCACTGGCGAAAAAGAAACGCTGCACGACATGACTGAAAAACTGATTGTCCTCAATGCGCGTTGCCCTGTGCGGTTTAGCTACTGATCTGTGTGAGCCTTGATTGATTTGCTCTTATTTTGATAGCTTCTTGCGCATGGATTGGAAGATGACTTGCCGGAACGCTTACATTAGTTGATCAAAATCGTCCGGCCGTTTCCCATGCGTTTGCTGACTCACCACCACCTTGATACCCATCGCGTACGTACTCAGTTTGCCAAGTTGCAGCAGGCCGTTGCACGTGATGACTTCAAAAGCCCCAACCTCAAAAAGCTGAACCCCACACCTTACTGGCGCTTTAAGCTCGATCAGACCAACCGCTTGCTGGTGCAGTTTGCGCGCCATGGTGATGAGACCGTTTGCCTTGCACTCGAAGTCATTCACAACCACGACTACGCCAACTCACGCTTCCTGAGAGGTGCGTTGCTGCAGTGGGATCAGATTGATCTGGACGATGCGTTGCCGCCCAGTACCACCGACCTCAACGTGCAGGCGCCAGTTCTGCGCTACCTGCACCCTGAGCGTAGCGACATTCACGTGCTTGACAAGGTGCTGAGCTTTGACGATACGCAGCAGGCTGTGTATGACACCCCGGCACCACTCGTGCTGGTCGGCTCGGCGGGGTCGGGTAAGACCGCGCTGACCCTGGAGAGACTCAAGCAGGCACGTGGGCGGGTGCTGTACGTCACCCAGTCGGCGTTTCTGGCCCAAAGCGCACAGGCCATCTACTTTGCGCATGGCTTTGAGGCCGAGGGGCAGGAGCCAGAGTTCTTGAGCTACCGCGAGTTCATCGAAACCCTGCACGTCCCGATTGGGCGTGAGCTGAGCTTTGCCGCCTTCACCGGCTGGTATGAGCGCCACCGCCCTGCGGCCAGACAGGCCACAGGGGGTCTGGATGCCCACGCCTTGTTCGAGGAGTTTCGTGGCGTTATCTCAAGCCGCGCCGATGGTGTACTGACGCGGGAGACCTACTTGGCCTTGGGCGTGCGCCAGTCGCTGCTGGCTGCGCCCCAGCGCGCGGCGGTGTTTGATCTGTTCGAGAAGTACCGCGCCTGGTTGAGCAGCGCCGGCTTCTTCGACCTGAACCTGGTGGCGCACGACTGGCTGGGCAAAGCCCGGCCGACCTACGACTTCATGGTGGTGGATGAGGTGCAAGACCTCACCAGCGTGCAACTGGCGCTCTTGCTCAAGACGCTGGCCAAACCGGGCCAGTTTTTGTTGTGCGGAGACTCCCACCAGATCGTGCACCCTAATTTCTTTTCCTGGGCGGCGGTCAAAACCCTGTTCTGGCAGGACGAATCGCTCGCTCGCTCGCAAACCACTTTAGTGCTGCGCGCCAATTTCCGCAATGGGCAGGCGGTGACGCAGTTGGCGAATCGCCTGCTCAAGATCAAGCACGCCCGCTTTGGCTCCATTGACCGGGAAACCAACTTTCTGGTGCAAGCCACGGCGCAGAGTACCGGCTCGGTGCAGCTGCTGGCGGACAAGGACAGCACCCGGCGCGAGCTCAACGCGAAAACGCGGGGCTCGACCCAGTTTGCTGTGCTGGTGCTGCGCGACGAAGACAAGGCGGCGGTACGCCAACAGTTCCAGACCCCGCTGGTGTTCTCGGTGCATGAGGCCAAGGGCTTGGAATACGCCAACGTGATTCTGGTCGATATGATCTCGGGCCAGCGTCAGGCGTTTGCCGAGATTGCCAGCGGCGTGCAACCCCAGGATCTGAGCGGCGACACACTGGACTACGCCCGCGCCCACGACAGGACCGATCGCTCGCTGGAGCTGTTTAAGTTCTATGTCAACGCGCTGTATGTGGCCTTGACCCGAGCCGTCGACCAACTG
>Ga0209702_10002953_pt1 | contig 28082 bp, 29 predicted proteins | sample FRY01_FD_187210 | JGI IMG/M metagenome (GOLD analysis project Ga0209702, IMG submission 187210) | Freshwater microbial communities from Lake Fryxell liftoff mats and glacier meltwater in Antarctica - FRY-01 (SPAdes) (version 2) | ecosystem: Environmental > Aquatic > Freshwater > Ice > Glacier... | reverse complement strand
CTGTATATGCCGCTCTTAATGTAAAAAAACCTCACCAAAACGCTCAAATGACCCTGTTGTAGTGGCAATCCGCGAGGTCCGCCCTATATGAATCAATAACTTACGCCGTTTGGTGTCGAACTCGGGCGCGCCAAATCCATAACGTGAATATAGTCGCGCACGCCAGTCCCATCAGCGGTCGGGTAATCACCACCATAGACACGCAATTTGCTTAGCTTCCCACTGGCAACCTGCGCCACGTAAGGTATTAAATTATTGGGCACACCCCGCGGATCTTCGCCAATCAATCCGCTTTCATGCGCCCCGGCAGGATTGAAGTAACGCAAGTAAGCAATAAGCCAGTCATCATCCGACCGTTCAAGGTCACGCAGAATCTGCTCACTCATCAGCTTGGTCTGACCATAGGGATTGGTCGCGGACAGCGGGAAATTTTCTTTAATCGGCACCCTATGAGGATCGCCGTAAACCGTTGCGGAGGAGCTGAACACCAGGCTCTTGACCCCGTGCAACGCCATCACCTTACTCAGCGTCAACAGCCCGTTTAAATTTGTATCGTAGTAGGCAAGCGGGTTCTCGACGGACTCACCCACCGACTTCAGTGCCGCAAAATGAATCACGGCATCTATTTTGTGTCGTGAAAATAGTGTGCCAAGCAAAGCCGCGTCCCGTACATCGCCCTCGACAAAACATGGCTGCGTCGGCGTGATTTCAGCAACGCGCCCCACCACTTCGGCGACACTATTGCATAAGTTATCCAGACCAATAACATCGTATCCAGCAGCAAGCAAGCCGCACCAGGTATGCGAGCCGATATAACCAGTGGCACCGGTTAAAAGAATTGTTTTTTTCATTACGAAACTTATTCCAAAGTAACCAGAATCACGGCTCCACCCTTTTTGTCTTGTACATGGTGACCGCTTCGCTCAATAGCGCCTCGAGCCGATCCATCAGCAAATCACGACCAAACTCTTTTTGAGCATAAGCACGCCCATTCACGCCAAGCTGATGCCTTTGATCAGCACTCATAGCCGCCATCTCCAGTACCGCTGCTGCAAGCCCACCTGCTTCACCTGCAGCGCAAACCAGGCCAGCATTCGCCTCCGTGATGATCTTCGCTCCCTCACCATCAAGCATGCCGACAAGGGGCACGCCCGCCATCAGGTAAGACTGCACCTTGCCAGGAATCGTCATGCTGAATACCGGGGTTTTTTTCAACGACACCAACAGTGCATCCGCATGCGCGTAAAAAGATGGCATGCGCTCCACCGGAAATCGGCCCAACAACAGCACGCTGCCCTGCAAGCCGCGGCGCGCCACTTCTTCCTGAAGCCAATCGGACTTCCGCCCATCTCCCACAATGAGCCAACGGATGGCCGCGTTGTGCTTCAACGACTCAGCGGCTTCCATAACAGCAGGCAAGTCCTGGGCCTCACCGATATTTCCCGCAAAAAGTACATTGAATACACCCTCCAGCGCAGGCACCTCAGGCGCGGGCACCAAATCAGGTTCATTAAAAACTTCTTCCGCCCAACTAGGGAAAAAGCGAATCTTTTGAGTGTCTGAACAATACTTGGCAATGCTTCCCAGAAAGCCGCGCGATTGACCCAACACCAAAGTGCAGCGTTCATAAATAAACTTTACCAAGTAGCCTACCCAGCCCAACACCCTGGGCGACCGCACAACTCCCATTGCAGCCAGCGTTTCCGGCCACAAGTCCAACGCCCAGAACACAACTGGCGCATGCTTGATTCGGCCAAGCATTACCGCAGGCAGGCCTACGGTGACAGGCGATGGCTCAAAGACAAAGATGACATCTGCATGCTGGCCCCGCAGCCGCCACGGCCCACAAAGGCAAGCCCCAATCACAAAGGTCAAGTAATTCAGAAACAAGCGCACAGCACCTTGGCCCCGCGCCAACATGGGTACCCGCAACACGGCGGCACCGCCGTAGTGTCCGAATGCCTTGGGGTTCTGCCGGTACGAGTCGAACACATTTCCAGCGGGGTAATTGGGAATGCCCGTCAATACCGTCACACTGTGCCCGCGCCGCACGAGCTCATGCGCGAGGTCATTGATCCTGAAATTTTCGGGCCAGAAGTATTGGGTAACGATCAGGATTTTCACGCGCCTGTTGCCTCAGTACTTCTTCCAGACCACGCGGTTCACATAATCGGTATAGCTGTGGATGATTCGCAGCACTTTGTCGGACACATTGGGGATGCTGTAGTCGGCCACCTGACGCAGGCCACGCACGTCGCCGCGAGACTGCGTCGCCAGAATGGCCAAACCCTGACGCACACGGTCCACCTCCAACCCAACCATCATCACAGCGGCCTCTTCCATGCCTTCGGGTCTTTCATGCGCCTCGCGCAGGTTTAGCGCCGGAAAGTTCAGGATGGACGATTCTTCGTTGATGGTGCCGCTGTCTGACAGCGACGCATGCGCCGACAGCTGCAGCTTCACATAGTCATGAAAACCCAGCGGTTTGAGTAAACGCACCATTGGGTGAAATTTCGCGCCCGTAGCGGCAATGCGCTTTTGCGTGCGTGGGTGGGTAGACACAATCACCGGCAGCTTGTGGTCTTCGGCCACGGCGTTGAGCACCGCCACCAGCTTGGTGAATGACTGCGGCGACTCGATGTTTTCTTCGCGATGTGCGCTGACCACAAAATACTCGCCCTCAGTCAGCCCCAGGCGCATGAGAACGTCAGACGCGTCAATATTCGGGCGGTAATGCGTCAGAACCTCAAACATGGGGCTGCCGGTTTTGATGACCAAGTCAGGCGGCAAGCCCTCGCGAAGCAGGTAGTCGCGCGCAATGCTGCTGTAGGTCAGGTTGACATCGGCCGTGTGGTCCACGATTCGGCGGTTGGTTTCTTCGGGCACACGCTGATCAAAGCAGCGGTTGCCTGCCTCCATGTGAAAAATCGGTATCTTGCGCCGCTTGGCCGGAATGACCGACAAGCAACTGTTGGTATCGCCCAGCACCAGCATGGCCTCGGGCTGTACTTCGGCCAGCACCTGGTCCACCCCAATGATGAGGTTGCCAATGGTGTGCGCGGCACTGGTGGCGTTGGCTGCACTTTTCAAAAAGTGGTCGGGCTTGCGCACACCTAGATCGTCGAAAAAAACCTGATTGAGTTCGTAGTCGTAGTTCTGACCGGTGTGCACCAGCACATGCTCGCAATGCTCGTCCAACTTGGCCAAAACACGCGATAAGCGAATGATTTCGGGTCGGGTCCCCACCACGGTCATGACTTTTAGTTTCTTCATGGATTTACTCTCATTTTTGTAGCTGCTGCGCATTGTCTTCGAGACGCTACAGGCCTATTCGACGTTCAAACCGCACATGCAAACGTGTCCGGCCGCTCGCGATCAAACACTTCGTTAGCCCAGAGCATGACGATCATCTCGTCAGCACCGATATTGGTAATGTCATGCGTCCAGCCGGGCACGGTTTCCACAATCTCGGGCTTGTCCCCCTTAGTGACCAGCTCATGCGCCTGGCCGGTTTGCATGTGCCGGAATTTAAAGCGCGCCTGCCCCTTGATGACCAGAAACTTCTCCGTCTTGCTGTGGTGGTAGTGCCCGCCCCGCGTAATGCCGGGGTGCGCCGTGAAGAAAGAGAACTGACCACAATCGGGCGTCTTGAGCATTTCCGCAAATACGCCGCGCGTGTCGCCATACTGCGGCACGGTGTAGGTAAACGACTCCACCGGCAGGTAGCTCACATAGGTGGCATACAGCGCCCGCACCAAACCGGTACCCACCCGCTCGGTCATCAGCGTGATTCGGCTGTCCTTGAAGGCCTGTATCTGGCGTGCCAGTTCCCCTACGGTGGTGGTGTACTGCGGCGCAACCGAAGCGAAGCCGTCCGACCCCTCAGAAGCATCGGAGCCATCCATCAGTTGCACAAAGCGTGCTGTCACATCGTCCACATAAACCAGCGTGACGGGCGCAGTCGGGTCGTTCACCTGAATCGGCAAGTCGCGTGCGATGTTGTGGCAAAACGTCGCCACCGCCGAGTTGTAGTTGGGTTTGCACCATTTGCCGAATACATTGGGCAGCCTGAAGATGTGCACCGGAATGCCGTGGCTAAGGGTGGCGGCTTGAAGTGTCTGCTCAGCGGCCAGCTTGCTCTGGCCATAGGGGTTGTCGCGCCCTGCCTGGGTAGATGATGTGCAGATTATTGGAACTTGTTTGCCCGTGCCAGCAGCCACGTCACAAACCGCCCGACACAGTGTCTGCGTTAAATCCGCATTGCCTGTGGTGAATTCAAGCGGGTCTTGCGGGCGGTTAACCCCTGCTAGGTGAAACACAAAGTCCACGCCCTGCAACAAGTCTGGCAGTTGCGCCACGCCGTGGTTGCGGGTGAAGCAAACCACCTCCACATCCTTGCGCTCAGCCATGTGCAATTGCAGGTTTGTACCGATAAAACCGTCTGCGCCGGTGATCAAAATTTTCATGACGACTTAAATTGGGGAAGCTTTGATCTTCAATAATGCTGCTTGCAGCGCCAGCAAGTCTGCTGAAACAACCTGCCACACCATGTCAAGATCAACACCAAGATAATCATGAACAATGATGTTGCGAAACCCCGAAATGGCACGCCACGGCACATCTGATGCGATGGCTTTTGTGGACTCACTCAAGCGCTGACTAGACTCCGCCATCGTCTGCAGATTGCGTATCACAGCATCCTGGATCAAGTGAGACTGCCTAAAACTGGACTCGCCACCCTCGCAATACTCGAGGACGCGGCTAATGCATTCGATCATGTGTGCGACATACACCAGATCGGCATCGAGACTAGGCTTCATGGCAACGCTTAGATTGGCAATGACTCGCGCAAAACGCGATCACGCATCAAGGGATGTAATGAATTGACAGTCACGATATCGACCTTGCGGCCTAGCAAATCTTGCGCATCCATGAGCAGGGCACCCAGCGAAAACCCCGACAGGGGCCCTGGCCCTTCCACCAAAAAATCCACGTCACTGGTGCTGCTGGCATCATCCCGTGCCATTGAGCCAAAAACCCGAATAGAGCTTAGTCCGTAACGGCTTGCCAGCGATCGCAACTGCGTGCGATGGGATTCAATAAGTGGGTGCATGGGAATTTTCCATCTAGATACAAGATGCATCAATTTTGAGCCGTCTAGATGATAGTTGCAACACCAGACAGCTTAATCCTCAGCCGCAGCATGCTCACCCCGGGCAATGCGCTGCATGAAGTCGAGCTTAAGCAACAACGCCTTCATGCCTGCCACATCCAGCCGGGTGGTGTTGTGCGAGTGGTATTCCTCGGCGTGGGAGCTTTGCGTGAGCCGCTGCTCGCCTTGCTCCACAAACTTGGCGTAGTTCAGGTCGCGCCCATCGGGCGGTATGCGAAAGTAGTCGCCCAGGTCTTCGGCACAGGCCATTTCTTCACGACTCAGCAGCGCCTCATACAGCTTCTCGCCATGGCGCGTGCCGATCTCGCGCACCTCGTGCTCAGGTTTGCCCATCAGCTCCAGAATGGCTTGCCTAAGTACCTGCACCGTGGCCGCAGGGGCCTTTTGCACAAAGATGTCTCCGTTGTTTCCATGCTCAAACGCATACAGCACCAAGTCCACAGCATCGTCCAGCGTCATCATGAAGCGCGTCATGGCTGGGTCAGTCACGGTAATGGGTTTGCCTGCCAGAACTTGATCTACAAACAGCGGAATCACCGATCCACGCGAAGCCATCACGTTGCCATAGCGCGTGCCGCAAATCACGGTGTTGGTGTCTTCCAGGTTGCGGCTGGCGGCCACCATCACCTTTTCCATCATCGCCTTGCTGATGCCCATGGCGTTGATGGGGTACACCGCCTTGTCAGTGCTCAGGCACACCACGCGCCGCACGCCAGCGGCAATGGCCGCCTCTAGCATGTTCTCAGTGCCCAGCACGTTGGTGCGAACGGCCTCCATAGGATGAAACTCGCAAGACGGCACCTGTTTAAGTGCCGCCGCATGAAACACGTAGTTCACTCCGCGCATGGACTGCGCCAAGCTGCGCGCGTCGCGCACATCGCCGATATAGAACTTGAGCTTGGGATGGTTGTAGCGCTTGCGCATGTCATCCTGCTTTTTTTCGTCTCGGCTGAAGATGCGGATTTCGGCAATCTCGGTATCAAGAAAGCGCTTGAGGACAGCGTTACCGAAGGAGCCAGTGCCACCGGTGATCAACAGTGTTTTGTTAGTGAACATAGTTTTAGACATTTAAGATTGCTGTTAGACGCGTGCGGCTCGGAACATTTCATCTTTTTGTGCCGTTGTCGGGTAGTTGATAAGCACAGCGCGGTATTTGCCCTTAAAAACAAACAGGCTACCCACTGCTGCGCCGACCACACCACAGGCGCGAATCAATGCACCGATATCGTCCAGCGACCCGGCTCCGCCCAGCACGGTCATGGGCACGCGCAAAGCCTCGCGCACCTGCTGAGCCAGCGCAAGGTCGTAGCCCTTCATCTCGCCGTCGCGATCCACCGAATTCAGAACGATTTCTCCAGCACCAGCATCCTGCAACGTTTTTGCCAGCGTGACGGGGTCTATTTTGTGAATGGTCTTGCCGTTGTGGGTGCAAACCTCGTAGCCCTTAGCGAGTAGCCCTGTTTTTTTGCGTAAATCCAGCACCGCCACCACGCTTTGCCGCCCAATGGCATTGGCAATCGCGGTCAGCAGGCCCGGGTTTGCAACGGCAGCAGCACTAATGGCCACCTTCTCTACACCCAGGTCGATAATGCGCGAGGCTTGCTCGGCAGTGGTGATGCCACCGCCGTAACACAGTGGCATGCGGCACTCTGCAGCCAATTTGGCAATCAAAGTGTAGTTTGGCTCGACCCCATTCGCAGTGGCATCAATGTCCAGCACTACCAGTTCGTCAGCTTCCTTTTCATTGAATATCTTGACGGCGTTGATCGGGTCGCCCACGTACTTGGGTGACTTGAACGCTTGCGTCTTCACCAATCCACCCTTATGGATCAGCAGGCAGGGAATGATTCGGGGTCGCAGCATGGCTCAAAGCTCGGCAAAATTCTTCAGCAACTGTGCGCCGAAGTGGTGACTCTTCTCGGGGTGGCACTGCACCCCATGGATATAGCCTTTGGAAACCACACAATCGAATTGCAGACCGTAGGTGGCAGTCGCAGCCACATGGGCCTGGTCATCGCAAGCGAAGTAATAAGAGTGCAGGAAGTAAAAGCGCGGCTGCGGCTCAAACCCGGTGAAAAGCTTGGCGCCGGGCTTGACCTGCAGGTCATTCCAGCCCATGTGCGGCATGGGCAGATGTTCTGCCTCGGGCGTGTTTGCAAAGGCACGCACACGGCCCGGGATCCAGTTCAGCCCGGGCAGCACACCCTCGTCTGAACCGGATGCCAGCATCTGCATGCCTACACATACGCCCAGCACAGGCACTTGTTGCCTGAGCACCATGGCTTCCAAAGGCTCGCGCATGCCTGACTGATTCAACAGTTGGATGGCGTGGTCAAACGCGCCAACGCCCGGCAAAATAAGCCGGGTAGCGTCAGCCAAGTCAGCGGGTGTGTGCGCCCGCTTAGCCGGTATACCCAGGCGCTTGAACATGGTCACGAACGCCTGGATGTTGCCCACCCCGTAGTCAACGATACGGATCATCGGAAGAACCTCTTCTCCACGCCCAGCCAACGCACGACGTTGGCACCCAGCCCGATCATCCAGCGCTTGTTACGGTAGTCGCGGTAGGTCTTCTTGGGGGAATCAAAAATTTGCTGAAGTTCGTCCAACGTCAGGTCCAGCTTGTGGGCCACGTACTCAAACTCTTGGCGCAAAAAGTGCTCGTCCATCTCAGGTTTGGCGATGCGTTCCAACGCCGCCTCTCGGCTCATCTGGCCCGTCTGTATCAAACTGGAGAAATGCGCCCGGCGTTTTTGGAACCCAAAGCGACGAGGCAACCAATAATCTTCATAAAAGCGGGTGAAGCGTGACTCATGGTGCTTGTGCTGAAAGCGCTGCCAGCCGAAGCGCCGCTCGAGCTCATCCTCGGCATCCCTCTTGGCGAAAGGCACCAAGTTCAGTGGGTGGTGAACCCTCATGCCCAAAATCTTCTGATAGTAGAGCTTGTAGACCAGAATGTCGGTCAGCGGGAATGTCTCCAGTGGCCGCTTGCCGAACTGCCGATGGATGTCCCCAAACAGCCACTTGTCGATGCCTAGGTAGCCCCCCCACTCTTCGGGCTCGCGGCAGCACTCGGTGGAAAAGTTAGACCCGGTAATGACATGCTTGATATTGTGCTGGCGGGCGAACTTGTAAAGCGAAGAGAAGAACGATGCGTCCTGCGGCAGGTCTTGGTCTGGGATCCCCGAGCGCAGGAAGGCCACTTGCAGATCTTTCATTTCCTCCCAGTTGACCACTTCGGTGTAAAGCTCCAAACCCAGGCCGTCCACCAGCTTCTCGATGTTGCCCACCGCCTGGTCGGTGTTCCAACCCGCATCGACGTGAAACAGCAGCGGCCGCAGGCCCAGCTTTTCCTTGGCGATGTAGGTCAGGTAGGAACTGTCGAGGCCACCGCTGAGGCCGATGATGCAGTCGAAGTCCTTGCCCTTGCCCCGCGCCTTGATCTTTTCGACCGTCTGCATCAGCGCGCGCTCGCCGCGCTGATCCGTATGCCAGTTTGGCAAGATAGTGGTGCAGAAATTATTGCAGTACACGCACACGCCCTGGGCATCGAAAGCAATGCTCGAATCGGTCGTGTCCATGACGCATGTGGTGCATACCTGATAGTGCTTTTGTTGATTGCCTTGGCTCATATCATTTTCTTGGTAGTACATCATTGGATTCGTGGCGCGCGTCCGCCGGACGCCGCCGTGCCGCCAGCACGCGCTGGTAGACCGCCAGCAGTTTGCGGGCGTTGGTCGGCGGGTCGAAATTGGTCTCGGCCAGTTGCTTGGCATTGGCGCCCATCCGTTGCACCTCGTCCGGACGGTCGGCGAAATACAGGATGGCCTCGGCCAGCTTGTCGGGACGCTTGGCCGGAATCGCCAGGCCGGTCTGCTGGTGCACCAGCGTGTCGGCATAGGGCTTCTCGACCGACACGATGCACGGCACCGCCGAGAAGGCCGCTTCGAAGACCGGACGACCGGGTGCGTCGTAGTGCGACGGAAACAGCAGCACATCGAGGCGGTCGTAGACACACTTGATGTCGAGCGTGGCGCCGAGCAGGTGGAAGCAGTCGCCCAGCTGGTCGCGTTCGATTTGCGCGGCCAGTTCGGCCTGCACATTCTGCGCCAGTCCGGCGCGCCGCAAGGCCCAGGCCTTGATGCCCTTGTCTTCGATGGTGACGCCGCCGACGATCACAAAGTCCACGTCGCGACCAGCCTGGCGGATCAACTTGGCCGCCTCGAGCATGTCGAACAAGCCCTTGGAGTGGTGCAGATTGCCAACGAAACCGACCTTCAGCGAGCCGGGACGCAAGGCGTCGAGCTTGGCGATGATGTGCTGGTCCGGCTTGGGCGCGAGCTTGGCAGTAAACGAATTCTGGATGACATCGACTGCCAACGCGGCCGGCAGCGTGGCACGGGTATTTTCGTTGATGGCGATCACGGCATCGGCCTTGCGGACCAGTGTGCGCGCCAGCCAGCGCGTGCGCAGCGAGCCCATGTCCATCTGGTTGAGCGAGCGCACATGCACCACCAGCGGCACGCCGAACAGGCGCTTGGCCAGCAGCGCCGGGAAGATATACACCGCTTCGTTGACATGGATCAGGTCGATATCCTGCCACTGTCGGCGCGCCTTGAGCAGCGCCGCCATGGCAAACGGAAAGTGGAACAGTTCGCGCAGCAGCACCAGCCAGCGCACGCCGCGGTAATGGCTGTAGCGGGTGTTGTCGAACTTGGTCATGCCGCGCGTATCGACGCTGGCGCGCGCCACTTGTTTATACACATCGAGCGCAGTCCCGCGCGAGGCGACAAAATACGGCGCGACCGACCCTTCGGGCAGCGCGCGGACGGCCTCGAACAGGCTGCGCGAGGCGCCGCCGAACGGACCATCGCCATCGAGATACAACACCTTAATTGTCATATTTGGTGGTCACTCGCAGCAGATCGTGGTCGGCCGGCACCGTGCTGCACAACGACAAATTCAGATGGAAGTAAGATTGCTTTGGATCCATGAACGAGGATCAGCATGAAAACCGTGCCATTGGGATCCGCAGGATGAAATATATTCCCCCATTGCATCATAAGCAGAATGATGGAAGGAAAGCACGCACAGGCCCAGATGTCACCGGACCGAGCCGAATGCCACAGACGCGCGATCAGGTAAAACATGAAAAGTAGCGCGGGCAGACCGTAGGTTGCAAGCAATCGAGTGAGTATAGCCTCGTTGCCCGTGGGCGTGGTACCGACATTCAACTCCTCGATTTGCATTTCGGCGAAGTCGAACGCTCCCCACCCCATCAGAGAAGGACTTGTCACGAATAGAGTGAGTTGCTGCCACCACAGCCATGGCCTATACAGTTGCTGATAAATCTCATCAGGCGTCAAGCCAGATTCGTCGCGCAGGAACAGGCGCGAGAAAAGCGGGAACTGCTGCGCATAATCAATCACAAATACCGATGAGGCGAGGGCGACGTTAATGCCGATTCCAACCAAGAGCGCGACCCAGAACACTGCACGACGACTAGAACGCCTCACACTCAACCACCAGCGCATTGCGCCGTACATCACTAGCGCGATCAACGCGGTTCGCACGAACGAAAAGATGACGAAGTAAAGCGCGACACCCAACACAATAGGGTGGGCGCGTGCTGCGGCGGCAGTGCGAGTTAAAATTAGGACGACCGCCAGTGACAAAATCGCAGTGTTAGCAATGTTGGGGAAGAACGAAACGCGCCAGACCCCGTACTCGTCAACCGTGGTGCCAGGCACAATGCCCCACTTGTTCAAGTCTGTCAACAGCCAAACGCCGAAACCGATCGCGACCAACGCGATGTAGATCCACACCAGATCCTTCTCGCCGATGCGCCCACGATCGGACGAGATCCACGCTAGCACCCAAACAATCAGGCCCAACTGCAGCACTGCCCGCATATCCCCGGCCATCAAGTGCCAAGCGCCCGCCGTCAGTCCGAACAACAAGAGCATCCGGGCGCGACCAAACAACGTCTTCAAGAGTGCACTCGCAGCGGTCAGCGGCAGCAGACCCGCCAACCCGACCAACACCCAATATGCGAACGAGCCAATCGCTGGCGTTTCTTCCTGGCTAATCGACATCGATATCAGCTGCAAGACGACGATAAACAACACTAAGGCGCAATTACGTCGTTCCGTGGGTGCAGTCGAACACCCGTTTGTCGATATTACGATGGCGCCAGCGGTTGTCACAACCTGTGTCATGCGCGCGTTTCTTCCAACGCGGCTTGCGACGTCCCAGCCAGCTTACGCTCCAGCTTAGCGCCCGGTATGTACTTCAATATATCGCGCGGTCCTGGACGCCGAACGAGTGTCGTTTCTTTGAGGACATAAACGTCCTCAGTATGCTCGCAATTCCAGTGCCCTTCACCGCTGAGCGGCAGCGGGATCTTCTCGCCATAGGCGCTGACCCATCCGACCTGGCGTGCCGGGTTGCCGAGCATTAGCGACCAGTCTTTACAATCCTTTGTAAGCGTTGATCCTGCTGCAAGGAAGGTTCCGGTGCCGATGGTGATGCCAGGCACCACCGTCGCATTGGCGCCCAACGAGACGCCGTGCTTCACGATCGTTTTCTCGAAACTGGTACGGCGATTGACGCATGCTCGCGGAAAAGCGATGTGCGTGAAAACCATGAACGGCGCGCAGAACACGAAGTCACCCAGTTCTACGTGGGAGAACACTGCGACTGAGTTTCCTAGACGGCAGCCATTACCAACTACCGCGTTGTTGCCAACGTAGACGTTTTGGCCCAAGTTGCAGTTCTCGCCGATCACGGCACCTGCTTCCACGTGGGTGTAATGCCAAATGGCGGTGTACGCGCCGATCTTGGAGCCTTGGTCGATTGTGGCAGTCTGATGGATATGGATCATTTGGGGTCCTTGTAAAAAGTCTAGTTATGGCGGCTAAGAGGGCTCATCAAGACAGCAGACGCTGCAGATTATCGATAAACAACGGGGTCGCGAAGCGGTGCGTAAACTTGGCTTCCGCCACGTGCGGCACTGCCAGCGCCCATACGTCGGCAGGGGTTCGGGCGAGAAATATCTGCACACCGTCGACCAATTCGAGCATCCGCTCGTGGCCGGCCAGCGGCACGATCACCGTCGTGACTCCAATTGCAGCGGCGTCGAAATGGCAGGCCGAGGCGATGCTCAAATGCAAGTCTGCGTCGACCAGTAAATCGAACACGTTGGGCTGCTCAGCGCCGCCAATCACGCGGACGCGCGACTCGCGTTGAAATATATCGAAGGCGCGCGTCTGGGCGTCGTAGACCGGATGCAGCTTGATCGACAGCCGCCAGTCGCGCGCGCGCGGCGCAGCGGCCAACATGCTCGCAATCCAACGCGCCAAGCGTTCAGAGTCGAGCCCCTGAGTGGTTAAGACGATTTGCAATCGGGCATCCGGTGTGCGGCGGCGGCGACGTTCGCGCGCCAGGTCGATCAGTTCGTTGCCGACCGCCACGGCATGGTCTCGACCCTGGCGTGTCGTCGCCAACTGCTCGATCCAGAAGTCGCCCCGACAGGCAAGGACGTCGGGCAGCAGCAGTTCGGACGCCGGCCCTTCAACCCAAGTCGGGATGGCGTCCGGGTGGTATGCATCGAAGACGCCATGCTGCAGTTCGATGAAGCGCACCCCGCGCCGGTGGCACGCGATGCGCAGCGCGTATTCGCCAGTGTCGGAGACCAACACGGCCCTGGGCTGCAGGCGCGCCAGCAGCAGCGAGTACAAGCGCGCCTGCCAGTAAACGGTAGAGAGCCGTGCCAGCAGCCAACTCGACGTCACCGGTACGCCTACTCCTTGCGTCAGCAGAGCAGCGACCATTCTACAAAATGGCTTCGCTCTAACGGGGAACAAGGAGCCGAGGATGCGGCCCCAAAACGTGAAGACGACCGAGTCGAGATCGGCTGGGCGACAGGCGGCCAGGGCCTGCTTTTCGAAATCAGGGCTATTGATTTCCTCTAGCTTAAGAGAGGAGTGGCCACGCGCAAGCAGGCCGTCGAAGTAAACGTCGCGAAAGCGATCGCCCTGAGGCATGCGCAGGCCAGAGCGGCAGGTCTTGACCAGCAGCTCGCGCCGCGTGCCGGTGATAAGCAACCACAACAGTTTGAACGTCGCGAGCAGAGCCTTCACGCTGCGCCTGCCGTTTGAGCGTGAGGGCTGCGCAAGCGGCAGTCCCTCGGTCATGCGATAAACTGGATTGCGTATGATGCGCCACGCCGACCAGCCGTCAACCCGGAATGAGAAAAGATTGTGCTGGCGCTCCAACGCCTTGAGAACCTGGAGTGGAGCCAGTTGATCGTGATCACACCGCACCGGAACTCCTCAGGCCGTAGATGGCAGCGCACAGTGCCATTGAGCGTGTCGCCTCGTTGAGCGTGGCCAGCGTGGCTGGCGCGCCACCCAAGACGCCGACGATCTGCTCGGCTTGATGACGCAGGCCGGGTTTAAACTCGGTATCGATCGCGTCCGGCGCGGTCTCGGTCAGTCGCCGCTCACCGCGCCGCTGGACGCCAAGCTTCTCAAGCGGGCGCAGCTCGAGCCGCACCTGCCGGTTCGTCACTGTCACCGACCACGGGCCTGGGCCGTCCCACACCGCCTGGTAAAGACCGATGTCGCCGCTCGAATAACATACAGTCGCGACGACAAAGCCGGGGCGCTGAGGCGTCCAGCGCACGGTAGGCTCAACGGCGACGATGTCGCCGCGGCCGAACAGGTTGAGGTAGTCGATCAAATGGATCGAGTTGGCGTACATGTAGTTGCGCACCACCTCGTCAGGCTGGCCGTCTTTGTGCGCCGACACCATGTCCTGTTGGTCGAGCACGGAGATCAAGCGCGGGCCGTCGTCGTGAGCTAGCTCTGCTAGAGCCTGGCGTGTGGACGCATACGCGCGCCGGTTCAGCGCGACGTAAGCGCGGCTGCCGGCGCGGTGCGCGACAGTCTGGATCTTCTGCGCCTGCGCCAAGTCGACCCCGACCGGTTTTTCGAGCAAGCAAAGCCACGGATGCGCGAAACACTCGATGCAGACATCTTGCATCGACAGCTCATTGACCGCAACGACGACCACGTCAGCCTGCGTATCGCGGTACATCTCATCAATACTATCGTAGACCGACGCGCCGTATGTCGCGGCAAGTACCTCAGCGCGCGCGCGGGTACGGCCGCAGATGCCGGAGATCTTGACGTCAGGCAACGACGCGAACGCCTTGGCATGCTCTTGCGCCATGTAGCCGGAGCCGACGACGGCAATCGTCCATTTCTTCATCTTGGTGTCTCCCGATCAAGCCCAGCTAAATTGGCGGTCGCGTGGCAGCAACGGGTCGTCGAGGCTCACTTCGCGGCCACCCGATTCGTGCGAAATGTGCGCCGCAACGAGGCACGCCAATGCATGCGCACCTGCCGCGCCGTCTGGATAGGAGCATCCTTCAAGAAGTGCCGACCACACATCCATGGTCGGCACTACGGTGTCGGTAGGCTCGATGATCAGTTGCTGCACGTTGGCGGGCATGCCGTATCGGGTGGTAGGCAAGTCGCGGAACTCGGCTTGGCGGGCTGCAACACGCATATCACCATTGAGTTCATCCACTACGATCTGGCCGTAGCGACAAATGTAGATCACCTGTAGTCCCCAGCCCGATGCCGCAGAAAAGTCGATGTACATGGATGGCCCGGTTTCGCTGTGGGCAAGAATACGTCCTGAACGGTCTTCGAACTGGGCACCGCGCGGATTGGCCAACTGACCATCTTCAAACCAGGCCTGTACAGAACGTACCGAGGTGTCGCTTATGTAGCGGAACATCTCGAAATAGTGGCTCGCGTTCATCGCGAGACCGAAGTTGGAACCAGCCACGAGGATGCTTGATAATGGGCCCAGTTCAGCACTTCCGATCAGCTCCTTGACGCGTGTGTATTGCTGCATAAAGCGCATCTGGTGATTGACAGCAAGATTTGTGCCAGATCGTTTGCATGCATCGATCATTGCGTCGGCTTCTGCAAGCGACGTAGCCATCGGCTTCTCACAAAGGATGTAACGCACGCCCAGTTTGGCCGCAGCAAGAACGAGTTGCGCATGCGTAGGTGCGGTCGTAGCGATCACTAGCGCCTGCGGCTTTACGCTCCCGAGCATTTCATGCGGATCGGTAAAGCATTCGGATGCCGCCAAACCAAAGTTGCTTTGTGCCATCTCCAAGGCTTGTTGAGCTATGTCGGCGACGCCGCAAACTATCATATTAAGGTTCTTGGCGGCTTGAACGTGACGTATGCCCATGCGTCCAAGCCCGATGACGGCGACACGAAGGCCTGCTGCGCTTGAATAGTTGGATGATGTCATTTGCTTGGATTCTCGATGATTAAATGGGTTCCTGGCTTGCTGCGCCGAATGCGTTCCGGTTCCAGACGGACAACGCCTTTCTAGGTTGCCGCCAAGGTAGGTCGAAGGATTTATAAGCGACGGCACTGGTAAATAGCGCCAAGAGACCATACGCTAGTGCGTAGCCCATGGCGGCACCATCGACCCCGAGCGCTGCAACGAGAAGCCAGGTACAAACTGCGCCGCACACTGCGGCGCTGAGTGTGGTGGAAGCAAGCAAGCCCGTTCGTCCGGAAAAGAAGAACAAAACCGAGGTGCAAAGGTAAACACCGCTGAAAGCGCCGCCCAGCATGAACCATGGAAGTACCGATGCTGCGGCGCGGTATTGCGGCCCCAACAAGGTGCCGCTTGCCCAGTGCAGCCCTGTGCCGACTAAGGCGGCAACGAAAACGAGGCTAGGTATGGCGGCATAGATGGCACCCACGGCGCAATACCTGTCTTCGTCGCAGTTGGACGCGAGCTTCGCATAGAGCCACGGTCCGTACGCTTTCACGAAGGCGTCGGCCAGGACCGCCATCACCATGCCGAGCTGGGCACCTGCACCGTAGATCCCAAGTGCATGCGGTCCCAGATTTACGGCGACTGTCCAGCGATCCGCAGTGCTCAGCAGAACACCTGCGAGGGAGTGGAGTATTAGCGGCAGGCCGAACACGACCAAGGTCTTCATCTGCTCGCGATCGGGCGCCCAGCGAATCTCGTGCGACTTGATGAACAGCCCGATTGACAGGCATGCCATGAGGCCTGCTGCCAAAGCGATCGCGCCGTTGCGCCCGTCGCCGCCCCAGCCTAGCAGCACGACTGCGACCAGCGAAACAGACACGTTGAGAACACTGGCTAAGAACTGGAGCACAGCATTGTTGACAGGCTTGTGCTGGCTTTGCCAAAGGACGAGGCGACATTGCAGGATGACACCCGACCCAGCCGTGATTGCGGCTGCGCTGCCCCACGCCGGGGAGATACTCGATCCCATACTGGGGAACAGCGTCAAAACGCTGGCCACCGTGACCGCGACGACCAGGGTGCTCGCTACGGCGACTGCAAGGGCAGTCGCCGTGAAGGCCGGCATTTTGTCGGGCGAGCGCTTGAACCACACGACACCGAGCGCGGCATGCGCATTCAATCCGGCCACGGTCATGCACAGAGTGACGAGAAGCGAAAAACTAACGACGTGTGCATACTCCGTCGGGTTGAGTGCGCGCGTGAGCAAGGGCAGGAGCAGGAACGGCACTGCTGCCGATGCGATATTCGCGACGGCATAGATGACACCCACACGGAGAAACTTCATCGCTCGCCTCCGCCTGGCAGCCGCAAGAAGGCGATGAGAAGCTTGAGCCCTGCTTCACCGCTCTTTTCGGGATGGAACTGACAGCCGAGCGTGTTACCCGACTGAACCGCCGCCGCGATATGATGGCCGCCATAGAAGCAGTCGGCCAAACGATGTGCCGGGTCAGTGGGGACGAAATGAAACGAATGCACGAGATAAACTGAGGTCCCTTGGACAGTCCCTTCGAACATCGTGCCCGACCAGCGCTCAGCATCCGGCGGCGTGAGGTCCGCCCAGCCGATGTGCGGAATCTTCTGGGTGGCGCCGTCCACGTCAACTGCGGGAATCGGAACCACGCGCCCAGGAATGAGGCCTAGCCCTTCGTGTTCACCGAACTCGGTACTGGCGCTCGCCAGCATCTGCATTCCAAGGCAGATTCCCAACAAGGGGCGACCCGAGGCAGCGTAGCGCCGGATCGGCTCGATCAGGCCGCGCTCGCGCAAGCCTTGCATGCCATCCGCAAATGCGCCGACGCCCGGTAGCACAAGCCGCGCGGCGTTCTCAATCTCTGCGGCGTCATGCGAGAGTGTGGGCTGAGCTCCGCAGCGCTCGAACGCGCGTGCCACGCTCAGCAGGTTGCCGCTGCCGTAGTCGATAATGGTGACGTGCGTACTCATGGCGTTCTCACATAAAGTCCGGCAGTGCGCGCCGCCGAGCGGATCTCGCCGACGGTCGTGCGCCTGTAGTGCAGCATGTCGGCCATGGCAACCGCATCGGCGGCGCCTTCGCGCACCACGGTTGCGACATCGTCGAGGCGGCCCATGCCGCCGCTCGCGATCACGGGCACTGGCACCACCCTGGAGACAGCGGCCACCAGTTCGATGTCGAATCCTTCCCGCGTTCCTTCGCGGTCGATCGAGGTCAGCAGAATTTCACCCGCTCCAAGCTCAACGCCCCGTTGTGCCCACTCGACGACGTCAAAGCCAGTCCTCTCACGACCGTTGTCCGTGTAGACCTCCCAACGACCAGGCCCGATGCTCTTGGCCTCGATCGACAACACCATACATTGCGACCCAAACTTGCGCGACACCTCGCGAATAAGTTCGGGACGCTTGGTCGCAGCGGTATTGATCCCGATTTTGTCCGCGCCCGCTCGCAAAATGTTGCGCACATCGTCGACCGAGCGAATGCCGCCAGTAACGGTGAGCGGCACGAATACGTCGTGCAGGCTGTTGCGACCGTAAAGGCTCGCTACCACGTCGACATACAAGAGTTCATCGGCACCCTGCTCGTAGTAGCGCCGCGCGAATTCCTGGGGGTCACCCATCACCCGCAAGCCCTCCAAATGGATGCCCTTGATGAGGTTAGGCCCCTTAATGTCAAGGCGCGCAATCAGGCGTATCTTTTTCATGGCGTCAGGCTTGGTCAGAAGCCTCGGTCCACACCGGGTGCTTGAGTTCCCAACCATCGACGGTCTTGCACCACAGATGATCAGAACGCCAGCTGTCGACGACGGCCTGGAACTCTTCATCGGTGATGCCACAGTATTCGAGGAATTCCTTGTAGTACTTCTGCGGGAACTCGCTGTCATAGCGCTTGACCAACGCAATGCCCTCTTCACGCGTTATCTTAATGTCTCGAATCTCGTGCGCAGCGTCGGAGGTCGTGCGGCCAATGCCGAACTTAATGTAGCCGAGGTAATAGTGATAGCCGTCGATACGGTCGTCCAGGCTTGCGTACTTCGAGTAGGTGCCTTCGGAACGCTCGGTATTGGGCTGGAAGCCGGTGTGCTCGCGGCAGTAATAGAAATTTTCCTGTGGGTCCCAGAACTTATAGTAGCTAAGGAAGTGGATCTCGGTCTTGTTGGCCGTGATCGATTCGTAGGACGGCGCCATGAACGGCTTCAGGTCGCCCGCGCTGACCCCGTGCTCGACCCAGAATTCGGGCGGTAAGCTGGAGAAGTAGTGCTTGTCGTGGTCCTTGATTTCACGCGTCGGGCTCAACGCGTTCTTCATGTCTCCGCCGTATTCGACTTCGCCGTTCTCGCCGTACATGATGAGCGAGACGCCATACTTGACTGCCATGTGCAGCGGGAAGTTGGTCTGGCCGTAGATGAACGGCTGGAACGGATCGCCGAGATGCTGGGTCGAGAGCCGGGTCAGCTTGCGGGTAATGCTGCCGTTGGGCTTGCCGAGGATGTTGTCGAAGCCGGACTGGATGAAGGCGTCGAGGTTGCGGCGGCCGATTTCGGTTGCCTTCAGCGGCGCCCAGGTCACGGCCAGCGGATTCATGCCGTACTTGTACTTGAGCTGGTGCGCGACGAAGCTGCCGTCCTTGCCGCCACTGCAGGGCACGATGACGTCATAGTCGCCGTTGCCCTTGCGGTGGCGGTTGCACAGTTCCACTAGCTCGCGCTCGCGCTCGGTCCAGTCGATCTTGTGGCGCTTGAATTGGGCGAAATTGCAGGCCGAGCAAACGCCGTGCTCGTCGAACGTGATGCGCGGGCGCTGGTTCGATACCGTGCACAGTTTGCAGAACTTGACGCTTGGAGGCAGGTTGTACTGAGTTATTACATCTCGCTTTTTCATATCATCACCTTGTGAATGGCTCTTCGGGCCGGTCGTTGGAGGTAAGCCGCGTATTTTCCACGGCCGATTTCAGGCGCTCGACGTCGGCGGGCGTGTCGATGTCAAGCGAACGCTCGGCGGGCATTGGGTAGCCCACTGTCTGCGGTGAAAGAAAGCTGCGCTCGCGCAGAAACCAGTCGATGCGCGCGGCGTACACTGCGCCGTTCAGGCACCAGGCGGCTGGCAGGTCTTGGCGGCGCAGGGGCAAACCGGTTGGCGGCGCAACATAACACGCGAGGTGACCGTCGGGGCCGAGCCGGTAGGTCCAGTATGGGTGCTCGTCGGCCGCGCGTAGCGACACGCATGCCGGTGCTCCGCTCGCATCGAGCAGTTCAAGCGCACCGTCGATATCGGCGGTGCTGCGCAGCGGCGATGTCGGCTGCAACAGCACGATAATGTCGTGGCCCGGCACTCGCTGCAGTGCGTCGGCGACGACGTCGAGCGACGACGCATTGTCGCTCGCCAGCACGGCGGCGCGACGAAACGGTGCCTCGCAGCCGGCACGCAGCGCGGCGTCAATAATCGCTTGATCGTCCGAGGATACGATCAAGCGGTCGATGTAGCGCGATGCTCGAGCGGCATCAATGGTCCACTGGATCAGCGGCCGTCCGCCGATCGGCAGGATGTTCTTGCCGGGCACGTCCTTCGAGCCCCCGCGAGCGGCCACCAAGGCCAGTACCGACTTGCCGCCGATCACCGGAATACCTCGGCGAAGTCCTCGTTCGCACGCTCATAGTCGGGCAGGCGACCGATGTCGATCCAATAACCGTCGATGCGATGACAGCGGGCGACCATATCAGCGTGCATCACGGCTTCAAAAAGCGACGGCATGTCAAAGAATTGATCACGAGGCACGAGCTCAAGCACATGCGGCGACAGCACGTACATGCCGGCGTTAACAACGAAGCGCTGGACCGGTTTTTCCTCGATCATATTGATCGTGCCGTCGCGCTCACGCACAACGCCAAACGGAACCTGCATCTCATAATCGCGCACTGCCATCGTCGCATCAGCAGCGACCGCAACGTGCTTGTCGATCATGTGACCGTAGTTCTCTTTCGTCAGCAGGTCAGCATTGGTCACGATGATCGGCTGTGTCGGCTGCATCGACAGCAGGCTGAGGGCGCCAGCGGTACCCATGCGCTGCTGTTCGCGCAAATAGCTGATGTTGACACCGAGCGCCCTGCCGTCGCCAAAATGCGCCTCAATCTGCTCGGCCTTGTAGTTGACGGCCAAATAAAAGTTACGAAAACCCTGATCGGCATAACCACGCACTATGGTTTCAAGCAGCGGCCGCGAGCCGACCTTTAGCATGGGTTTGGGCGTGTCATGCGTAAGTTCTTTTAGCCGGCTACCCAAACCACCGGCCATGATGATCACCCACTCATCGCGCACTGGCGCGCTCAGATAATCGTCAACAGTCTCCAAACCGACAACAATGCCCTGATTGTTCAGCACGGGTAACTGATGTACCCCCAGCCTGCGCATCGTAGCAAGTCGCGCCGCGCGATCATCGTCGGCTCTGACGCAAGTTGGCGTGCTATGCATCACGGCGCTGACAGGGTCTGATAAATTTAGCCCGCGCAACAAGGCTCTCCGGGCATCGCCATCGCTCAGGGTGCCCAGCAGTTGCCGCTGTGCGTCAACTACCAATGCTATTTGGCAGCCAACCTGGTTGATGGTCTCCATTGCTTCACGCAAGGTGATTTCTGGACCGATCAGGGCATGCTTCCAACTTTTCATTTCCGCCGCTCCACTGGGCGAGCGGGAACGCCAACGAGCACGCCCCCCCCCGAAAAATTCTTGACCACCACAGCGCCGATCCCGATCAGGGTGTAGTCCCCGATAAGCAGCCCCTGTCGAATGGTCGCGCCTGCACCGACATGACTGGCGAGACCAACTTGTGTCTGCCCGCACACGACGGCGCGCGGCGCGATGTGACTCCAGGCGCCAATAAACACGTCATGATCGAGCACGGCTGAGGTGTTGACGATGCTACCGGCACCCAGCGAGGCCCCGGCTTGGATCACACTCCCGGCCATGATCTGCACCGAAACTCCAAGCTGGGCGAATCTGGACACGATGGCGTTGGGATGTATTACCGAGCAAAAGCGCCATCCCCGGTCTTCCAGGCTTTGCTGCAACCGCTGGCGTGCAGGAACACGCTCATCGCCTAGCCCGCCCAGGCCGTTGGCAAGAACAACTCCATCTCCACCATATTCCGCAAGCACCCGATCGTCACCAAGCACGGGCAGACCACATATCACACGGCCGTGGCGCTCAGGGTTGGCATCCGTGAAACCCAAGACGGTTGCCCCCCCGGCCAGCAGCGCATCGGCTACTACCGCAGCATGGCCACCAGCACCAATAACAATGACAGGCAGCGAATACTTCATTTTTCGATTACTCCACCGGCTGAGTAGGCTCGATTCGCAATCTGCCCAACCAAGCCCCACAACTCTGCCGGCGGCAGGCCTCTTCCACTGCGCGATGTCGTCATATCTTGTCTCAACAACACGGTGCCTGCTGCGATGTCACGAGCCGCCACCACCTGCTGGCAAGCGGCCTGACGGGTGTCCCATTCACTGGGCTGCGGGGCTTTGCAGCCATCGCCCAGCGCCAATTGCAGTGCACGAATCTCTTCCACCATCTGTTTCAGCTTATCCGGTTCGAGCGAGGCCTGATGATCCGGCCCGGGCAGAGCGCGATCCAGCGTGAAGTGCTTTTCAATGACGGCGGCGCCGCGCGCTACAGCCGCCACCGGTATCAGGATGCCTTGGGTGTGATCGGAATAGCCCACGGCCAATCCGAAGGCAGAAGCGAGCGTATCCATGCCACGCAGATTGACTTCATTCAGGGGGGTTGGATACTGCGAAGTGCAGTGCAATAGTGTGACGTGGTTGCGAAGACTATTTCTGTACTCAGCCCTGCTCCAGCCACGCCAGACCTCGTCCATATCGGAGGGCTCTGCATCTGCATTCAAGGCGTGCGCCACGATGGCCAGCCCCTGCTCCACTTCAGACAAGGTCGCCATGCCTGTGGAGAGGATCAGCGGTTTGCGCGTGCGGGCAAATTGCCACAGCAAAGGGCCATTGGTGAGTTCGCCCGACGGTATCTTGAAAAGGGGCATGCCCAGTTCAACCAAGAACGCGAGGCTGTCCGCATCGAAAGCGGTGGAAAGGAATTCAAGCCCCCTTGCCTGCGAGTAGGCCTGAAGGTCTTGGTGCCACTCGCGTGGCAACTCCAGCTTTTGCAGCATCACAAGCTGGCTTTCAGCCGCATCGGTACTTTGCTTTTGGTACGCGGCCTTTGGTGCGCTTTTCGAGGCGAGCTTCTGCGCATCGAAGGTCTGGAACTTTACTGCGTCCGCGCCAGCTTCGGCTGCGGCATCCACTAGCGCAAAAGCCAGATCGCGCTGGCCGTTATGGTTTACGCCGGCTTCGGCGATGATGTAAACACGGGAAGGATCGGATCGCTTCATCAGTGAGTGTCCAAGTCGTGAAAGTGTTTGTGGAAAGTCCCCGTGTGCGACTCAAGAACCTTGACGATTGCCGTGGCTGCGCTGCCTTGTCCGTATGGGTTAGGCACATTTCGGCACCGCGCTGCAAAGTCTTGTGAGAGCGCTTTATTGAGTGCCTGCTCGATCGCATCGGCAGTTGCGGGGCAGTGCAAGACCGAATCTGCCGCCAACCTTCCGAGTTGCCTTGAACCAATATTGACCGTCGGAACCCCGAATGCAGGGGCTTCAATAATGCCACTGGACGAATTGCCTACCACTGCCGAAGCCTTGCTTAGCGCGCTCAAGTAACGCTTGAAACCGAGTGACGGAATAGCGAGAACTCGATGAGTCTGGCTGCGCGCATATTCTTCCAAGAGCGGGATGATCGCTCGCCCCCCGTTATCTGCATTGGGGTAGGTCAGGATGATTTGGTAATCAGGGAACTTGTCGAGCACAGCCAAAAGTGCACTGAAACTTTCCTCAGGGTCTTCTTCGAGCAGGGTGACCGGGTGATACGTGACGAGTAGATAGGGTTTACGCAGTTCGAAACCCAAGCTGGCGGCGAGCTCACCCAACCCCATCCGGGAGCCGCGCTGGAGGTGATCGAGACCAATTGCGCCAACATTAAAGACCGTAGGTGGGGCCTCGCCCATCTGGATCACTCGTTGTTGATACGGTTCAGCTGCAACGAAATGAAGGTTTGCCATTTTGGTGATGGCATGGCGGATTGCATCATCGTAGGCACCTTCGGTGATCTCGCCACCATGCAAGTGCGCAACCGGTATGCGCATGATGAGCGCCGCCTGCACAACGGCAAGCGCCTCGAAACGATCACCGAGAACAACCAGGATGTCGGGCCTTAGGCGGTCGAGTGCGTCGGCAAAGCCGATGGTGCCTAGCCCCATGGACTTGACCACACCAACCGGGGTGTCCGACGACAGCAGCATTTCAACCTTGGCATCAATGTTGAAGCCGTCTTGTTCGATTTGCTTCCACGTTTCACCAAATTCGGGCGAGAGGTGCATCGCGGTGACGATGACCTGCAGTGCCAGCGTTTCGCTGGCCTGGATGTCTTTCATGAGCCAGTACAAGAGCCCGTATTCGGCGCGAGTACCCGTAAAAATCGCAATCTTTCGCTTCATTGCAGGAACTCCGGAAGCACGCTGCTCGGCAAATTGACAACCCGCACTTCCAGCCACTCGGCATTACTCAAATCGCCCTTGCGGCAGTGTGCGTAAATTGGCAGGTGGTTCATCAGATGCCAGATCGGACGGGTCATCACCCCTTGGTCGTTCGTCGTCTTGATCAGCGCATCGCGCTGTTCTCGACTATCGCAGATCACTGCATTGAGCCAGTAGTTGGACCGGCAGTCAGGCGGCTCATGGAAAAATTGCAGGTCGCTACCCTGTAGTTCCTCGGCATAGCGGGCGGCCAGTGTGCGCTTGGCAGCAATGAATCCTTCAAGCTGTTCCAACTGTGCACAGCCCAGCGCAGCATTCAGGTTGGGCAAGCGGTAGTTGAAGCCAATTTCATCATGCACAAACTCGTAGGGGTGTGGCTGCTTGGCTGTAGTGGTCAGGTGTTTGGCACGCATACCCAACGCCTCATTGGCCAGGATCATGCCGCCGCCACCGGTGGTGATGATTTTGTTGCCGTTGAAGCTAAGGGTGCCAAGCTGGCCAATGGTGCCGGTGTGCTTACCCTTGTAGAAGCTGCCGAGCGATTCTGCTGCGTCTTCTACCAACACCAGGTTCCAGCGTGTACAAACCTCCACCAGATTATCAAGCTCAACGGGGTGGCCGAAGGTATGCATGGGCAAGCAGGCACGGATGATTTTGTCGTCATCTTTTGTACGGCAGGCGCCTTCACCATCCAGGCGTGCGTTGTCCTGCAACCAAGCATCCAGTGCATTGGGGGAAAGGCCAAGGGTATGCCGGTCTACGTCGACAAATACCGGTTCGGCACCGCAGTAGTGAATAGCATTGCAGGTAGCGATGAAGGTGAGTGACTGAGTGATGACGAGTTCACCGCGCTTGACGCCCGCAAGCAGAAGCGCAGCATGCAGCGCTGCGGTGCCATTGACGGTTGCGACCGCACGCGGGCTACCGGTGTAGGCCGCCATTGCCTGCTCAAAACGGTCAACGAAAGCGCCGACGCTGGAAACAAAAGTTGAGTCGATGGTTTCGAGCACATAGTTGCGCTCCTGTCCGTTGAACACAGGAGCGTGCAGCGGGATGAAGTCTTTCGTGCGGTATTGGTCACGAATGAATCGGATGAGGTTGGCGAACATGCTTGGCTCAGACGTTATAAATGTCGGCTTTGTACTTGGCGAGGTTTTCAGGTCGAGTGAACCAGTCAATCGTCTCCTGAAGTCCCTGTCGGATGCTGTATCCCGGCTCGAAGCCGGTGAGTTCACGAATTTTGGTGTTGTCACACCAGAGCCGGAACACTTCGGATTTTTCTGGCCGAATGCGCTGTTCGTCGGTGAGGAATTCGACATCGCTGTTCATCAGTTCGCGGATCAGGTTCAGTGTATCGCCGACCGAGATTTCGACGTTCGAGCCGATGTTCACTGTTTCGCCAATGGCTTTGTCGCAGCGAGCCAGAGCAAGAAAACCGCGGCAGGTGTCGGCCACGTAGTTGAAATCACGCGTGGGCGTGACGTCGCCAAGTTTGATTTGTTTTTTGCCACTAGCTATTTGACTGATGATGGTCGGAATCACGGCGCGGGCGGACTGGCGCGGCCCGTAGGTGTTGAACGGGCGGGCAATGGTGACGGGCAGATTAAAAGCATTGAAGAAACTCATCGCCATGGCGTCGGCACCGATCTTCGAGGCGCTGTAGGGCGACTGGGCCTGAAGCGGGTGTTTTTCATCGATTGGCACATATTGCGCTGTACCGTACACCTCGCTAGTCGAGGTGTGGATCACACGCTTGACGTTGTTCTCCAATGCCGCCTGACAAATATTTAGTGTGCCTTTAACGTTGGTGTCAACATAGCTGTCTGGCGCCACATAGGAATATGGTATGGCAATCAAAGCGGCGAGGTGATAGACGATGTCCACATTCTTTGTGATGTGCTTGCAGTAATGTGGGTCACGCACATCGCCGTTTAGAACCTCTATTTCTTTGAGGCAACTCACGTCTTCCAGCCAACCCCAGTAATTGAAGGAGTTGTATTGGGATAATGCCTTGACTTGATAGCCCTCGCGTACGAGGAGTTCGGCAAGGTGGGAGCCAATAAAACCGTCGGCTCCAGTGATAAGAATGGTTTTAAAGTATTTGTGTGTCATGTTATTGGCACATAATCCAGCTTTTCTGGCATATATTTATTCCAGTGAGCCATTAGAGATTTAAGTAAAGGTTCGTGCTGAGCAACAGATAATTCGAGCGTAGGTAGATTGCAACTTCCGGTAGTAAAAATTACGTCAAGCAAGGGCCCGATTAGCTCACTTTGGCGAAGTACACTTCCACCAATAATTTTCCCATCACTAGTCTGTGCAAGTCCTTTTTCTTCATCCACCCGCCAAACATCATCGTCAATCCGGATTTCGACACGATAGCATTCTGGCGTAGTACTTCCCGAAATGAAAAGTGTTGATCCATCCGAAAAGTTGACAAGTATCTCCCCCTCTACCTCAAAAAAACCTGTTCGTTTGCTAGGCACCCAACCTCCATTCAACGCCGATGTTTCAACCGCTGTGACCGTACCTTGATTCCAGCGTGAAACATAGTCGATATAGTGTATTGAATTACATGCAAGCCCATACATGCCACTAAAACAGGCATGTATGGGCTTGCCAACGGGGTAATTATCTCTTAGCGCTCTATACAGTGGCCATAGGTACCTCGGGGTGTTTACCCACACCCCAGTAGAACCGAAAGTTGCATCCACCAAGTCGTAAAGGTCAGAAATTCGGCGCGCCAATACCTTTTCGAGAATCCAGTAGCGGACAGATGCAATCCGAGCAATATTTTTAACAATTGCGGGGCGAACATCTGAATTAGTGGTTACAAACACCATGTCAATTTTGGGGGGTATATCGACCAGATCCTTTATATACACCACTGGATGCAGTTGCCCCCCACACTCATCCCAGCGCTGCCGAGCACGCTCAAGAGAATCAGGTGAAATGTCGTAAACCCAGATATTAAGAGGCTTCATATAACGCGAAAGCCCCTGAAGGTAGCGCGAACCAAGCTGCCCGGCACCTGCAATAAGAACATTACTTGCCATATATTCTCGCTGCAATATTCATGGTTTGCAAACCATCCTCAAGGGTTGCAAGATGATGAGGCTCCCCTCCAAGCACCCGCATCGCTTCTTCTGCTTGGCGACGCAACCCCGGTTTGAATTGTGTGTCCCATGGGTGAACTGAAATGGATTCCATCTGACGCGATTTGTAATCCTGAAATACAGCTTGTTCCAGCGGTCGTAATTCCCAGCGCCTTGAATGGGTTGTAACCGTAACCGCCCAAGGCCCAGGCCCTTCCCAAACCGCCTCATACATCCCAAGGTCTCCAGATGAGTATGTCAATTTTGCGAGTACAAAACAGGGTTCGTTGGGGCGCCATGGGGAAAGATTATCAACGGACAATAATTCACCGCGACAAAATAAACTGAAATAATCAATTACATGAATGGAGTTGGCGAACATCCAGTTATCAACTACCTTTCGTGGCTGCCCACTCTCAAAGGCAACGCGGGGATTCTCCTGATCATAGACATGAACCAGACGTTGCCCTTTGTGGCTTTCCAAATCGCCTAATACAGCGTGTGTACTAGAGTACTGTCGGCGATTCAAGGACAAAAAAGCTTTTCGGTTGTTTATCCGCGCTGCAGCCAAAATCGCTTCCGCTTCTGGAACGTCATATCCTGCTGGCTTTTCAATTAGGCACACCCATGGATATTTAAATGCCTCCAAGCATACCTCTCGGACTGAAAGCTCAGATACCGAAATAACCACTAAATCAGCTTTTGTAGCAGAATAAAGTTCTTCAATACTATCACAGACCACCCGAGTTCGACACCAAACCCCATATTTTGCTGAATTTTCTGCGTGCCCTTCAATGAAATCAATGACTTAGCGTAGTTAATAAAAATATTTTGTGTTGGCAATCCTGTTGATATAAAGTGTTGGC
>Ga0209702_10002952_pt1 | contig 28087 bp, 29 predicted proteins | sample FRY01_FD_187210 | JGI IMG/M metagenome (GOLD analysis project Ga0209702, IMG submission 187210) | Freshwater microbial communities from Lake Fryxell liftoff mats and glacier meltwater in Antarctica - FRY-01 (SPAdes) (version 2) | ecosystem: Environmental > Aquatic > Freshwater > Ice > Glacier... | reverse complement strand
GGTAAAGTCTCCATCGTCCAGCGTAATGGATCCGACCAGCCCGCCAGCGTGGGTACCAGTACCGTGCACCACGCCACCCTTGGCGTAGTTGTTGCTAAAGCTTTTGCCAGCAGTGAGGTGGGTAGTCCCGACCAAAGCACCGACATGAATTGCGCCAGTAATATCCGCGTTAACCATGCCGACATTGGACAAAACGCCCGACGTAGAGCCAAACAGACCTACTTCATTTGTAGAGCGGTTAATGAACAAATTGCTAACGGTATGTCCCAAACCGTTGAAACGACCAGTAAAGCCAGCTATGGGTGCAAAGCCTAGGTTACCGTTCCAGCTGCTTGTGTCGGCAGCATCAATGTTGCCTCCAAGCGCATAGTTGGTAGCACCAGTCACGCCTTGCAGATTGTCGCCAGCGCTCCCAGCCGTGCCAAGGCTGTTGATAACGGTGTAGCTCTCGTTGTTTATTTTTAAAATACCGCCCCCAACAAGGGAGCCAAAATCTATGCGGCCAGTAAAGCCGTCCACATCCATTCCAACCAATACACTGCCGCCTGGCGTAGCTGCATCAGATCCGTTTTGGACCGAAGTGTTCAGATCCAGAGTGGCGCTACCGCTAGCACTCATGACTGCATTGATGTTGATGTTGTTAGCCGCAGTCAATGTCAGCTTGTTCGCGCTCCACGACACCGCGTCATTGACATTAATGTCGCCTAAACCATCTGCAGTGCCTTGGCTAGACAAAATACTGACATTACCGCCACTCAATGCAGTTGTCAGTGTTGCACCAGATATATTTCCCGAGGGAGTCACACCCGCTACCGACCCCGTTTCACTTGCTCCAATATTGAAGTCTTTCGGATCGATCAACCATGTACCCGACAGCGCAATGTCCGAAGATGTGGTGGTTACGTGCACGTCATCCGCAATCAGCACATCTGCTGCAGACGTTTCAATAAAACCACCGTTGCCGCCGTCTGGCGCAGATGCATCCAACGTGCCACTGATGTTGGCAGTGCCAGCGGCCATGCCGCCCAAAATCACAATGCTGCCTTCGCGATTTTCTACGGTGCGCGCTTCAATGACGCCGGTGTTGTTGACCACGCTGGCCAACAACGTGTTTTTCGCACCAGCGTTCATGATGACCATGCCGCCGTTGGCTTTTACCAAGCCACCGTTTTCAGCCAAGGTGTTCAACACGCTCTCGTCCACTTGCATGGATACCAAGCTGCCGTCTTGAAAAGTCAGCGTGGCAGCACTTGCGCCACCTAGAACCACTGCCCCTTGAGGTGCGTTGATAGTGCCTTGGTTGCTGACGGTATGTCCTAGAAGCGCAACATAGCCACCCTCTGTGGTTTGAATGGTGCCTTGGTTGACGATGTTGCCAGTACCTGCGCCGGTAAACACCCGCGTATTGCTACCCAAGCTTGCGTCGTTTATGTCCAAGGCAGAGGCCACCAAGCTGCCAACATCAACTTGTGCGTCCTGCCCAAACAAAATACCGTTGGGATTGATAAGATAGACCTGACCGTTGGCGTTGACCTTGCCAAGAATTTGCGAGCCATTGATGTCAGCGATGCGGTTAACTGCAATGGCGGTGGTACTGGGCTGAACAAAGTTAACCGTTTCGTGAGCGGCTACATCAAAGCTTTTCCATGACAGTGACAGGTTTTGCGTGGCTTGCTGGATGGTGGTGGTGGCACCCGATGTTGCAATGTGGCCCACACCACTCACGACCAGGCCGTCAAGTGGCGCTGCAGGCGTCAGTGCCGCGTACAGCGTTAGGGACGGCGCGATGACAAACTTCAACTTGCGACTGGAACTCTTGCCGCGGCCAGACCCCGATTCGGCAATCGCAACCCAAGCTGCCAACACATGGCTCCAAACAAGTCTATAAATATGATTCATTTTTTTTATTTGTAGCTGAATCGCCCTATCGTTGTGCGACTTGAGCGGTTCACCAAGTCCATTGTGTAAAGGCTTGGGACTGAAAATTAAAAAAGCCTAACGTCGGCCGCGGCAAAAAAAGCTTGAAAGGTCTTCATCATTAATGTTGAAGAAATTTGCTTGTAAGTTGGTAACTAATTGATTGCCTGATGCGTTCTATGACGGTCTTGGAAGCGTTTGTGAAAATAAAATATATTAGTAAATTCTTAGCACAGGAGAATGTACCTTGCATCGGGTGTGGAAATGAATTTTGTCCACTGCAAAAACACCAAATATTAAAAATATAAATATTAAATAGCTACATTAAATACATATAGTTATTGTTAAATACAACTTAATGTTAAATATTTATTCTTTTGATATTTAAATCATTTAAAAATATAAAAACAATCAGAAACTTGCATAAAGGGCGCAATACGCAGTGCACGCGCATGGCTGTTGACGTGGGTTACCACACCATTGGCCGCGCCGTCTTGGGCGTCGCCTATTCGCGCTGACTCGTGTGAGTAGACGGCGCAAGCCACGCCGATTGCATCAAGCATGGTCAGCGCCACAATGCCGGCGTCATCCTTGCCGCCACCTGCATCATTAAAAAATACAAGCCGTGGTTTGACACCTAGGTCGAGCACAAACTTGGCTGCCGAGGCGCCGCCATGAGAGCCAGACACTACCACCTGACCTTCAGCTGATAGGTCAATGAGCGCAATGGAGTCAAGGCGTATGTGTGACATCAAATTTCATCCATAAAGCGCCTACTGCGGCGAAACCTTTCAACACGCAAGGCTGTGACTAACTACACGCTGAACCTAACAGCGTTGATCAGTGCATGATACAAACAAGTACCAGTTATCTGATGCTGATTTGATGGTGACCGAGATGGCTGCTACATGTTGCAACTCGCCACATGCCACATGAAAGCAGCGTTTGCACACTACATTCCTTGGGGAGAAATTCAATGGACAACAATCCATTTGTGCATGTACCGCACTTACAAGAGCGCCTCATACCGATCGCAGAGTCCAAGGTGCGCGTCACGCCTCAAGTGTTGGCGCAATGGGATGTGCGTGTTCGTGCGATGGGCGGCACCGATGGCTGGTGTATCTCAGAGAACGAGCGCGAGGCGTCGCGGTGCGCCACGTTAGAGGCCATCAAGCTTGATCAAGACGTATGGGTGTTTGCCTATGGCTCACTGATGTGGGACCCAGCCATTTACTTCGCAGAAGTGAGACACGCCCAACTGACGGGCTATCGGCGTGTGTTTAACTACCAAGTTATGTCTGGCAGGGGTACGCCAGAGCAGCCAGGCTTGGTGCTGTCCATCATGCCCAGCACAGCGCATGTGTGCCAAGGTCTGGCGTTTCGCATTGCGCCCGACCAAGTCGAGCAAGAAACCACACTCTTGTGGCGGCGAGAAATGCTCAGGGGTGGCTACTGTCCAATGTTATTGACACTGCACACACCGCAAGGTGATGTGCAAGGCCTTGTGTTTGCGGGCAACCCAGCGCACAGCACCTACGTACAAGACCTGAGCCTTGACGAGACCGCCGCAGTGGTGGCTTGTGCCGGCGGCTACTTGGGACCCAACCGCGACTACCTCAACCAGCTAGACGAGCAACTGTGCGCCCTGGGCATTCAAGACGACTACATTCTCGGCTTAAGCCAGCGTGTGGCTTGCCTGTGAGATTTGTAAGTGCTTACTGCCACTTTGTGCGCCACACCGATAAAGCTGTACAGACACCATAAACAACCATGGCAACGCCTATCAGTGCGAACATGTCTTGGGCATCTGCGCCGTGCTTCAACAGCCACCACCCACCCACCGCCACGATACACAAACGCAATGTAGCAACCAAAACGGGGCCTGCCAACTTGCCAGCACCCTGCGCCGCAAAGTACAAAGCCAAGCCTGCGCCAAAGAAAATATACACAGGGCCCACCCACTGAAAGTAAGAAGCTGCAACGCCAAGTGTGACGGGGTCATCCGTGAATAACCCACTCCACAGGTTGGGCCACAGCGCCACCGTAAAACCTATAGGGGCCAAAATAAGCATCGCCAAAGCCGCGCCCGTCCATGCAACGCGCCGCGCACGCGCGACCAAACCAGCACCCAACGCCATGCCCACCAGCGGTGCGGCACTCACGCCAATCGCAAAGGTAATAGGCACCAGCAAAAACTCCAAGCGTGAACCAATACCGTAACCAGCTAATGCCTCAGTACCAAAGCCAGCAACCAGCCGCGTGACGATCAACACGTACAACACATTTTGAATGGAAGACAACGACCCCAAGCCGCCAATTTTTAAAATAGCTTGAAAGTAAGGCCACGCCAACTTGGTTCGAGGTGCCAGCCTCAGGGGGGCCTGAGCGCGCGTGAGCCGCCAGCCTAAAAATACAGCCCCACCCGCATACGCCAATGCCAACCCACTTGCCACACCGGCCATGCCCAAACGTGGAAATGGCCCCCAACCCAAGCCTAAAGCGCCACTGAGCAACACTTGAACCACCGCTATCACCATCAACGTGGCCGATGGTGTGCGCATATCGCCTGTGGCGCGCAACACAGAGGCAAAACCATTGGTTAGCCAAATCCCAGTGCACCCGCCAAAAGCAACATAGGCATAGCCCACAGCCGACTCCACCGCATCGGCTTGACCACCCAGCATATTCAAAAAGGAACCTATACCCAGCGTCAACAAGACAGTAAACAACAACCCAAAGGACAAACACAACACACAACCATGCCAAGCCAGTGCCTGCGCTCTAGCTGTGTCTTGGGCGCCCATGGCTCGGCTGATCGTTGCACTGATCCCCCCGCCAATACCGCCGGCTGACAGCATGTGCTGCAGCATGACGACAGGAAATACCAGCGCCATACCCGCCAAAGGCGCAGTACCAAGCTGACCCACGTATATGGTCTCGGCGATGGTGACCGCAGCCGTTGCCAGCATGGCGATCATGTTGGGCCAACTCATGCGCAACATGGTCGGCAAAATAGGCCCGCTGTTGAGCAGGTGTTGAGGTGTCATTGACAATCTTAGAAAGCGACAGGCTGGTGTGAATCCAGTAAAAAATGCTTTTCTTATACCTAGCAGTTGTATAAAAAACCCACACCATTTGACTTGTAGATTCCAACCAAGCGTGTCCCCCAGTTGCAGCTGCGGTCTGGTGGCCGCTGTAGCAGCGCTGCCATGTATGGTTTACACCACACGCTGGTGAAGTTTGGCTCAGCTGGCGGGGTCTTTCTCATCAGCCAAGGTGCGCATGAAAGCCCACATAGCGCTGTCGTCTGCCTGCGCCAAACCTTGCGTCAGCGCTTGTGCAAACGCGACTTGCGCCGACATGCCCATCTCTGACGCATAGCCAACAGCCCTACCAGCGGCAACCGCCAAAGCCGTGTCTTTGGCCAGCAAACCCATGTGCGCCAGCGTTGCACTGTCGCCATTCAACACGCGGTGTAAACGTTCAGAGGCAATCCAACTTTGTCCACTTGACTGCTCTATCACCGCCAACGTGCGCCTAGGGTCCAAGGCCATTTTTTCCGCCATGGTCATCACTTGTGCGGCGGCAACCAGATGGATACCCGCCAACAAGTTATTGACCAATTTTGTTTTGGCGCCATCGCCCACCACGTCGCCCAAATCAAACACGGGGTTCGCCAAGCGTTGCAGTACAGGCCACCAAGCGTGGCGCGTTGGCCCGGCCACCATCAGGCTCATGGTGCCCTTTGCGGCACGAACAGGTCCGCCCGACATGGGCGCGTCAATCAAGTGCACACCTTGCTCACCCAGCTGACGCGCAAAGCCACACACGTCATCCGGGCTCAAAGTCGGTGTGAGCAACACCGTTTGCTGGGACTTCATCGCAGGCGCAGCCCCTTTGTCGCCCCACAGCACATCACGGCAATCGTCAGCGTTGACCACGCACACCACCAACAACCCCCCAGCGGGCAATGCCCCAACAACCGCGGCGGGGCTGTCTACAGCGACAGCGCCCAAGGCCTGCGCTTGTGCGGTTCGAACGGGGTCTATGTCGTGCACGACAGCTGGGCCGCCTAGTGCACGCCAGCGTGTCAGCATGCCCAACCCCATATTGCCAACGCCAATAAAACCTATGTGGGGCAATGGGTCGAGGGCTAGCCAGTCGTGTGGCACGTGTGGTTCATTCATACATGGTGGTCGGTTAGATGGTTGTTCAACAGGATGGGGCTGCGGCGTCAGATCAATTGATGCGGCGTTATCCCCAGCGCTACACAACAGTATGAACTGGCAAGAAGCGAATCTTGATATAGGGGCAACTCCAGTTCGTTGGTACGCCTGAGACAGACGCAAACGCTGACCGGCTGCTCGAAGAAGGTCGCGCTGAGGCGGAGCGATTGGGTAAGGAGTTGCAGGTGCTAAGTGTTGGGTGGGGCAGTTAGTCCCACATTAGACGGCTCGGCTCGACTGGGCTCAACTAGTTCAGGGGCACTGTGTACATCACCCGCAGCGCGGTCAAACGTGTTTGGTCGGTTTGCAGCGTTCGACGTAGCATCACATTTAAGCTTTGACCGTTCTTTTTGAGGTAGTCCATGCCCAATCGCAATTGGATAGACTCTGTTTTAGCTTGGTCGGGGTCAAGCAGATAAACGGTGGTCTCGCTCACGTAGCGAACCGCGCCACCCTTGGCAAACTTCTTGCTGCTGCCGTACTCCAAACCGAGCGATGGAAGTAGGCGCCCACCCGCATAGTAAGTCTCGTAGCTGGCATCTACACCTATTGCCACCTTAGCCATACTTTGCTCCTTTTTACCTTAGAACAATGCATAGCTGCGGCTTTGTTCGGTGTCAATTTTTTTACTATATTTGTATAGGATTTGATGGGTTGGAAAGTCACGTTGTAGATTCACACCAGTACAATTTAGTTACATAAAAAAATTTTGTTATCGACCGGTTACAAGACAACCTGTGGTTCAGCGTGACATTTACGCGCAACATGTTCGTGTTGTGCGACACCCAAAACAGCGCGAGACTCTGATGGATAGTGGCCTCTGTGGGCGCGCCTGACGACGGGCAAGCGTGGCTTCAAGCAAGTGCGGCGTTCAGCTCAGTCGCGCTGGGTGGCTGGCAGCCCGGACGGGTGCAGTTTATCGCTGCGGCTTGCATGGCGCGGCGCAATGTGGTGGCCACACGCGCACCTGGATCCGCTGGGTGTTGCGCCCAGTCTGCAAGGGTGGTACCCCAAAACGTATCACCAGCACCAACGGTATCGACGACCGATACGGCAGGCACAGCGGCTTGAGCCGTTTGGTCATCGACACTCAAATATGCGCCATCGCCACCAAAGGTCAACGCGATGCGCGAGGCGTTCGGAAAAGCAGCTTGTAACGCATCGGCGTTGGCCCGCACAGCGTTGTGTTGACCCAAGAGCTCTAAATCTTCATCACTTGCTTTGATCCAGTCCGCGAGCGCTGCTACCTTTTTGACGGCCGCCACATAGGCCGTGAGGTTGGCAGCCAGTTTGGGGCGTAAATTCACATCCACACTAATGACCCAGCCCAACTGTTTGGCCTTAGTCAAGATGGCGAGCGTTTTGTGATGTTCGGGCGGTACCAGCAGTAATGAGCCGGTGTGTAAAACACTTGGTGGCTGGTTTTGCAAAAGAGCGATGACGTCTCCGACGCGGTAATCGCGATCGGCAACGCCTTCCCTGTAAAAGCCGTAACTGGGCTGTCCGTTGATGACTTGTACCACCGCTAAGGACGTTGGCAGTGTGGTGTCGTTAAGACCTGTGTGCACACCGTTTTGTGCCAAGGTTAACTTGAGTCCTTGGCCAAAAGCATCGGTGGAGAATGGGTTTAAAAATCGTGTTGTCGCGCCTTGTAAGGCACAAGCGCGGGCCAAGTTGTAGGGGCTGCCGCCCTGCAAAGGACGAAGCGTACCGTCTGGCTGGGCAATACAGTCCATTAGCGCTTCGCCTAGAATTGAAATTGAGCGTGTCATCGGACAGAGCATAAAACTGGCGTATAACCCGCGCCGATTCGAAGAGCGCGAGCGGAAATGATTAACGTTTGTTGAGTTGGCCTCGGCGCAGGACGTCGATCCAAACGGCAATGATAACGACGGCACCGATGGCCATCATTTGCTTGAACTGAGAGATCTCCAGCAGGTTCATGCCGTTACGAATCATGGTGATGAGAATCGCGCCCAGCAAGCTGCCCCAGATACTGCCGCGGCCACCAAACAGTGAGGTGCCGCCTAAAATGACTGCCGCAATAGCGTCCAGCTCAAACATTTGCGCCATCTTGCCGCTGCTGGAGTCCATGCGTCCCATTAGGACCAAAGCGGCCAGTGCGCAGGACATGCCGCAAATCACGTACACACCCATTTTATAGCGACGAATATTGATACCAACTTGCCGGGCACCCATCTCGTTTGAGCCCATGGCGTAGACATAACGACCGAGCTTGGTGCTGGACAGCACGAATGCCATCGCTACAAAGTAGATGGCTGTGATGATAATTGGCATGGGAATACCTAGGAACTCGCCGTAACCCATGGTGGGAAAAGGTTCTGGCAAGCCTGCCATGTCAAAGCCTCCGGTGGAGTCAAAGGCCAGGCCGCGCCACAAGGTCAAGCCGCCCAGCGTCACTATGAACGCGGGTATTCCGACATAGGCGACCAAGTAACCGTTGAAGATGCCAACGGCTGCGCCAATCGCGAGGGCCGTGAGGATGGCGATACTTGGGTCAATCCCCAGCTTGACCATCATGTAACCGGCAAAGGCACCGCACAACGCGGTGAGGGCACCCACGGCCAAGTCAACGCCGCCTGTGAGGATTACAAACGTCTGTCCGCCCGCCAATAGGGCCACTACAGAGGCTTGCACCAAAATATTACTGATGTTTCGCACGTTCAAAAAATAGGGGGATGCAATTGACAGCAACACTGCGAGAACTAGAACGGCAACCAGCGCGCCGAACCACTCTTGGCGTGTGATGTTTCTCATGATGGGCTCCTGAAAAGGATAAATGTGATGGTGTGAAGGCATGAAACTTTCCTATAACGCGAGTCATGGGAAAATCACTTGTCAGACAGGTAGCCTAGGGCTGCAGACGGCATTGCCGCAGCCCGCACGGAGAATAATTACTTCTTCTTCATGAATTGTGCAACGCCTGAGTCCTTAGCAAACTGGTCGACGTTGGATGGCAATACCAAAAAGCTGCCGGTATCGATACGGGCCGATACTTTTTTGCCTTGTGCAGCAGCGATAGCTGTTTCAACGCCAACAGCGCCGATCTTTGCCAACATTTGCGCTGCGTTGGCTTGTTGCCAGCCGTCATTCATCATATCCAAGCCGCCTGGTGAGCCGTCAAAGCCGGCAATCTTGATGCTGCCTGCTTTGTAGCCTTGCGACATCATGGCTGCTTTCGCACCCAGCGCGCCGCCGTCCCATGCGTTTGCAATTACTTTAACGTTGGGGTTGACACGCAAAGCCGTTTCAACACCGTTTTGAGCCATGGTTTGGTCCCATGTTGTGGAGACTTCAACCACTTTCACGCCTTTGACGTTTTGATTCAAACCATCTAGGAAGCCTTGCTTGCGCTCACGGCCGGTTGATTGGCCTAGGTCGCCGGTAACGTAAATCACGGTGTCACCAGATTTAACTTGTGAAGCAGTCCACTTACCTTGAACGTTGGCGGCCTTGATGTTGTCGGTGGCCACATAGCTGGTGATGTCTGTGCCACTGATGCCAGTGTCCACAGCAACAACAGGAATGCCAGCCTTCATCGCTTTGGCGACTGCAGGTGCGATACCCGCGCTATCCACGGGAGCGATGGCGATGGCGTTCACCCCGCGGGTAATCATATCTTCAACGATGGCCAGCTGGCTGGACAGGGCGCCCTTTTCGGCCGCGAGTTGGATGAATTTGACGCCTGCCTTTTTAGCTGCACCGGCTGCACCGCCGTTGATCAGTGTCCAACCTTCGTTGGTGTTGCCGTTGGTGATGTAAGCAATGGTGGTTTCAGCGTGTGCCAAGGCCATTGCGCCGCAAGCGGCTGCGATCAGGGCCATGCGGCCGATATTACGTTTGATATTCATTTGGTTATCTCCAGTGTGTTACTTGTAGAGCGCCACGGGTGGCGCGAATATAGCCTTGAAACAGGTTTTGCAGCGTTTAAAGTCGCAGCGAGAGGCCTACTCTTGAGCTGATATAGATTGAACAGCAAAAAGAAGACTAAGTAAACCTAGTAGTTTTACTAATACTGTGCATTGATACTTTCAGGCATGCTAAGGGTCATAGAGAACACATTTCAAGGAAATAAGTCCATGTCAGAGCAAACCCCCGTCATCGCCGTCCAAGGGCTTACCAAACACTATGGGGGCGTGAAAGCCCTAACGGACGCTGCGTTTCAGTTGAGCCCAGGGGAGCACGTGGCCATCGTGGGCGACAACGGTGCTGGAAAGAGTACGTTTGTCCGGCTGATCACGGGCGTCGAGCAGCCCAGCCGTGGCGACATCTTGATGGACGGACAGAAGGTCGCTTTTGAGTCGCCACTCAATGCCCGCGAGCAAGGCGTGGAGACCGTTTTTCAAAACTTGGCCTTGGCGGAAGATTTAGACGTCCCATCCAATATTTTCATGGGGCGAGAAATCACCCGTATCAATTTGGGGCCACTTTCTGTGTTGAATCACCGGGCGATGCGCGCACAATCCGTGGAAATGCTCAAAACAACCGGTGTGAAGATTCAAGACCTGAGCGAACCCATGCGCGGCATGTCAGGTGGACAGCGCCAATGCGTCGCGATTGCCCGTGCGGCTGGGTTTGCCAAAAAACTCATCATCCTGGACGAGCCAACGGCGGCTTTGGGTGTGCAGGAGACTGCCAGAGTAGAGGAAATCATTCGAAAACTGAAATCGCGTGGCGTGCCCTTGATCATCATCAGCCACAACTTGCGCCAGGTTTTTGACCTGGTTGACCGTATTTATGTATTCCGTCAGGGCAGCATCATCTGCAGCCGTCTCAAGTCGCAAACAAGTCCTGAGGAAATCGTAGGACTTATCACCGGCGCGATCGACCCGGCCACGCTGAGCCAAGATGAAATGACAACATGCTAAAAGGAATTGACGAGCTCTTAACGCCCGACTTGTTGCGTGCGTTGGCCGCCATGGGTCACAACGAATGGGTAGCTATTGTTGACGCCAATTACACGGCCGAATGGTTGGCTGGTCAACGTCCGCTGATTCGTTTGCCTGGCCAAACACTTCCACGAATCGCCCAAGCGGTGCTTTCAGTCCTGCCGCTGGCCAACGACGTGGCTTACCCTTTCGCTTACATGCATCACTGCGGCGCGTCTGCGACTTTCCAAACCCCAGCGCAGCAAGCAGCGGTGGCGGTGGCAGTAACCCAAGGGCTTGCCAGTGCCGAGCCACCATCGGTGGTGGTGAATGAGGCAACGCCTACCGATGCGCCGAGTCGCGACGGCGCGACCGGTGTTCAGGCCTTGGAGCGCTTTACGTTTTACAAGCAGATGGCCCGCGCATCAGTAATAATTCAGTCTGGTGAGATGACCCCATACGGTAACGTCTTGTTGTGCAAGGGACTCATCACGCACTCTTTCAATTTAGCACATGACGCCTCCTAAGTTCACCGTTGACAGCCGTGCGATGCGCGGGTCTAACCACAATGGAATGCGTCAATTTAACGAGCGCATCGTATTGCAAGCGATACGTCTGCACGGCCAAATTCCCAAGGCAGACTTGGCCAGAGCCACGCAGCTCTCCACCCAAACGGTCGCCATCATCGTGACGCGACTCATGGACGATGGGCTGCTGCTTAAGCAGGCCCCAATACGTGGCCGAATTGGCCAACCATCGGTGCCGTTGGCGTTGAATCCTGATGGTGCTTACGGCGTGGGTCTGCAAGTGGGACGGCGCAGCTTAGAGGTCACCATTACGAATTTCGCGGGCACCCCGATGTGGACGCATGAGACGCGCTACGGATACCCGGATCCGCGCCACCTCAATGAGCAAATTGCCACCAGCTTGGCTCACGCCCAAACCTTTTTGGGTGAGCGTTGGGCGCAAGTCGTGGGTGTGGGGCTGACCGCGCCGCTGTCCATGCACCAGTGGGTGGATATCATGGGCGTCCACGCCAGCGAAGGCCTTCTGCGTTGGTTGGACTACGACTTACAAGGACATGTCGCGGAACTCACAGATCTCCCTGTTGCTTTCGCAAAAGACACGATGGCAGCTTGTTTGGCTGAGTTGTACGAAGGGCATGGACGTACGATACGTGACTTCCTTTACGTCTTCGTAGGGACCTTCGTTGGCGGTGGTCTCGTGATGGATGGGCAGCTAGTAGGGGGGCCCCGTGGCAACGCGGGCGCCATTGGTTCTTTGCCTACAGCAATCGCCAATCAGGGCGTGCCTGCGCAATTGCTAGAGGTAGCATCGGGTTGGCAGTTGGAGCAGGCGCTTATGGCCGCGGGCATGGATCCGGCGCTGGTACACAGTGACCAGGTGATGGAGATTGCACCGCCTGCATTAACGCAGGCCTGGTTGTCCAATGCGAGCAGTGCGCTGGCTATGACAGCAGCCAGTGCAGCGGCGTTCATGGACTTAGATGCCGTGGTTATCGACGGCTCACTGGGGCGTCCACTCCTCAACGCCTTGATCAAACGCACCAAGGAGAGCATGACGAACTATCGCTTTGACGGTATGCATCAGCCACGCTTAATTTCGGGCATGGTTGGCCCGCATGCGCGTGCCATCGGCGGCTCGCTGATCCCCTTGCATGGACAGTTTTTCCCCAGCAAAGATGTTGCACTGAAACAGGATATCGCGTGAAGCTTTATATCGATTCGGCGGATGCGTCGACGTGGGATCTACCCCCCGGAAGTCCAACCGTGGTGGGCGTTACCACCAACCCCAGTTTGGTGTATCAAGCAGGATTGCCAGTTTCTGAGCGAGGCTACCGCGAGCTGATTGCGCGTGCCGCGGGTCATGGGTTTACTGAAATCATGCTGCAGGTTCCCGATGCTGACGTGCGGGAGAATGTGCGTTTAGCCGCACAGTTGCAAGAGCTTGCACATGGCACCCGCATTGAGATCACGCTAAAGCTGCCATGCGATCCGCGGTGGGAGGCATCGATTGATGGCATTCACGCGTTGGGGCTACCGACATTGCTCACGGGCTTATCCAACCCCCTGCAGCTGTTGTGGGCGAGAGAGCGCCAGAGCCGTTGGGTAGCACCATACGTGGGTCGCTTGGAGGCGGCGGGTCGTGATGTATGGGCATTGATGCAGGCCTGTGTGCACACCCAATCAGCAAGTCCTGGGTTGCTGGCGGCGAGTGTACGTTCAGGCGATGTACTCGCACGGTTGATGGGGTTGGGTGCACAGGCCGTTACCTTACGCCCAGACTTCATTGCGAGCCTGTGTACCGATGCCGTCACACTAGCGGCCATTGCACAGTTCGACAGCGACACGCACAGCAGCTTGCAGCGCAAAGACCCGCTGTAAGTGCGCGTGAAGCAAGACGTATGTTGTGCGCTGTGAGGCACAGGCACGCAGATCTTTTTGATCATTTCAGACATGCCCGAATCAGTTCGACTTAGCCTCAATTAGACCTTTTCCATGGCATCCAGGGCATCCATGGCTGCCATGTCCAGATTTTCCTGCTGCCCTTTGTGCGCGCTGATGAGCCGCTGAGAGTCGGCCATCCTCTCCAATCGCCCATGTCGACAGCGGCTCAGTTCTGGGAGTGACCGTTCTTGGTGTCTGGTGGGTGGACAGTTCTCGCACCGAGGTCTACGTTGTGTGGGAAGTCCAAACTCACTGTCGCCCAGCCTAAGCAGGTTTGGGTCTCTGACATCACCTACATACGCACCCATGAGAGCTGGCTGTCTGTAACCGTTCTGATTGACCTTTACCCTCGGGCAGTTGTCGGCTGGTCAATGAAGGCCACCATAGCAACCGAGCTGGTGCTCGATGCGATGATGATGGCTGTGCGGCGCAGGCGGCCTGAACCCCCAGTGATGATTCATTCTGATCAGGACATCCAGTTTGGCAGTGATGGCTTCAATCGCTGGTGCAAGGACAACCGTTTGGTTCCCAGCATGAACCCGTGAGGCAATTGTTGGGACAATGCAGTTGCCGAGTCATTCTTCTGTTGCTTGTACAAGGAGCGCGTCAAACGGCGCATCTATGCTTTCCAACAGGAAGCAACATCAGATGTATTTGACTACATCGAAGGTCTCTACAATCGAGTTCGCTGGCGTTCGAGCAACTTCAAGCTGGGAGTTGATTTATGCATAACAAAGCGGGTAACTTCCAGGTTCTAATTAAGCCTTCAAAGCCGCAACGTGTTACGTACGTTATTTATGTCGATCGAGTGCTCAATAGATCACAAACTTTTCCAGCGCGGCGCATGCCCCAAGTACTGAAACATGACGGCAGTGACCTTACCATCGACTTAATCACTACATGCTAGATCACTGTCACTGTCACTGTCACTGTCACTGTCGCTGACAGCAAGCTAGATCACGCATTATCCAACCACTTATGGCCCGACTGCTTGCGTGGCTAACCACCATAGGTGGACTGAAAGGTGGACTGAAGGCTTTAGAAAAAGAAAAACCCCAAGTAAATCAATCACTTGGGGTTAAATTTTGGCGGAAGAGGTGTCCGTCATCCACCCCTTTCAAGCAAGGTCAACGAGTGTCGGCAATCTAGTTTTACCAATGAAGATTGATCAAATGTTGTGTCATGGCAAACCATCTGCTACCATTTAATATTATTATTTTGGGTATGTAGGTTGGTATGCCGAAAATTGCAAAGTCACTGAGTCCTGTAGAAGTCAATCGCCTCAAAACTGCTGGCTGGCATGCTGTTGGTGGAGTCGCAGGACTTCTGCTTCAAGTCCGTGAGCCTATCCGAGAGGGAGCGCCAGTCTCAAGGTCATGGATATTGCGCGTTCGTATTGGGGACAAGCGCCAGCCATTAGGACTCGGGTCTTATCCGCAGGTCTCACTGGCTGAGGCACGTGAGCAAGCAAAGAAGTTAGTCGCAGATGCAAGACTGGGCGTGAACCTGAAGGAGCAAAAGAAGTCTGCCCGCAGCGCGATTCTTTCTGCGGCAGCAAGAAACAAAACATTCCAAGAATGCGCGGACGCTTACATGGAAGCCCATAGCCAAGACTACACCAACGACAAGCATCGAAAGCAGTGGGGGTCAACGCTGGACACCTACGCGTATCCAATTATCGGCCGGATGCTCGTTTCGGACATTACCATGCGTCGCGTTCTCGATGTACTTCTTCAAGACACGCCAAGCGCTGACAAGACGATCGGGAAACTTTGGCACACCAAGACTGAGACTGCAAAGCGGCTTCTTGGCCGAATCAAAACAGTTCTCGATTTCGCGACGGTGAACGAATACAGGACGGGAACAAATCCTGCTCAGTGGACAGGCCACCTTGAGACCCAACTGCCATCGCCAAAAAAGCTGGCTGGCATAAAGCATCATCCTGCTATTCCATACGGCGATATGGGCGACTTCATGTGCAAGCTACGCTCTAACGGCAGCATGAGTGCGAAGGCACTTGAGTTTTTGATCCTTACTGGTGTTCGGTCGGGTTCGGTCAGATTGGCAGAGCGATCTGAAATTGACTTCACCAAGAAGCTCTGGGTCATCCCGGCGGCGCACACCAAGACCAAGCAGGAACACCGGGTTCCGTTGGCTCCTCAAGCGATAAAGCTGCTCTTGTCTTTGCCGACGATGGCGGCAACAACAAAGCTGTTCCCGAGCGCACGCGGTGGCGCTCTGTCAGACATGGCGCTGTCGCAGTTGATGAGGGGGATGCGTGAACGCGGCGAAATACAAGCTGCAGCTGTACCCCACGGATTCAGATCGACTTTTCGCGACTGGGGCGCAGAGCAAACCAGTTACCCAGACGAAATTCGCAAGGCCGCCTCAGGTCACACAGTGGGGGACTCCGTGCAGCAGGCTTACCAGCGGACGGACTTGTTGGAAAAGAGACGCCTGATGATGGATGAGTGGGCTGGCTATTTGGACCACCCTAATTCAAAAAACAGATCGAAGGTCATTTCAATAAGGAAAGTAAAGTGAATCCTACTGACTACCGAAAAAATTTGGCTGCATTGGCGTTGCAAATGCAACAAAAACAGGGGCTAACAGATCTTCAGTTTGAGTACCTAGCTGATGCTTTTAGAAAAATTGCGGCGGGAAACGATGCGAACAAAGTGCTTGGATTGAATTACAGCGCTGGCAACGGTCCAAGTAAAGAGCGTGCACGACGAAAAATTAGCTTGGTGCTTCACTGGATTGCTTGTGCGATAGAGCCAACAGAGAGCGATGGGCTTGGGTACACCCTTGAAAAAGCCTGCGCCGAGGCGGTGGAAATTGCGCGAACAATTTTTGGCGCCAAAGGTAGCGAAAAATATGACGCCGATTACCTAAAGAAGTGCTGGCATAACCCGGATTACGCCCATATGCGAAGCCCTACTCGCGACCACTTCGACCCTGACTCGCCCTTCTAATTAAAACGATAAAAGTTACCTCAAATAGCCGATTTGGGGTGGTAGATTTAAGCGTGTGCAGTATTTAAAGTCATCTCATCGTAACTAAATCAATGAGAGGCGCCATGACCCACCCGCACCCAACCAAGGCCCAACCGGCTTTCAACCAACTGCCAGATGACGCGCTCATGCGTCAAAAGCCCCTTCTTAATTCAGGACTTGTGCCGTTCTCCGCATCGACACTTTGGCGAAAATGCCGCTTGCAGCAATTTCCGGCACCGTGCAAAATTTCTGGTGGTATCACTGCCTGGAGGTTGGGCGATATTCGTCAATGGCTTGCTGACCCTGCTGGGTATGCAATCGGCAAGAAAGGGGTCGCCAAATGAAGCGCACCTACCTCCCCGAGTACGGTCACGCATGCTGCCCCCACTGCAAGTCAGAGTTTGGCCTTGCAGCCACCATACCGACTTTTCTTGAAGAAGCGTCGCGAAACGACATTATTGTTTACATCATGTGCCCCGAATGCCACGCCGCGTATAAAGTTGCCGGTGATGCTGCTCGTAAGTCTATGTCTGACACGTGTTTTATCAACTTCAAGATAAAAGGTTTCGACTCAGACGGCGCTATTTATCCGTGGGCGATCACGAGCATGCTGACCATGGAGCTCAACAATTTCGATCCTGTTGCGGCGATAGAGAACGGACATAGGCTAACGCGTGACCAGTACTTCGGAATCTGTTCAGGTACGCACGACTTTTGTGTTCTTCCCTACGGCTTGACTATCGTAGCGACCAAGCCAACCACTTCGGGGGCGGCATGAATATATTAGATTTGATCCAAAGCGGTCTTGCCTTAGTGCCGATTCCCTACCGCATGAAAGGCCCAACTTCGTGTGGCTGGAACCTGCGAGAAAACGCGATCAATACCCATCAAGGGGCGTTGCTTCTGGACGGCAAGAACATAGGACTCGCCCACGCGTTTTGCACACCTACGCCAACATGTGCGATCGACATAGACAACTACAAGGAGTCGAAAAAGTGGCTTGCAAAGGAAGGCATCGACCTCAATCTGCTGCTCCGTAGTCCCGATGCAGTTGTCATTTGGTCCGGCAAGGAAAACAGCCTAAAACTTTTGTACCGAATGCCAGAGGCCGTAGGCGCTCTTCAGTCAAAACAGCTGCTTGGACAGGACGCCAAGATGATGTTGGAGTTCCGCTGCGCAGCCAAGAACGGGGCAACCGTGCAAGACCTGCTGCCACCCAGTGTTCATCCGACTGGCAGTCACTACCAGTGGCTTGGGGATGGATCTCCGCTCAACATCCCAGAGATCCCCAAAGACTTGTTGCAAATTTGGCTCAACTTGACTACGGCTAAACGCACCTGCACTCGACCGGTGAGGCAAAGCAATGGTCCTTGCTCAAAGCCGCCAACGTTACTCGGAAGTACTCCGCGTCCAGAGACCCCGAGAGAGATTGCTGTCGTCAAGCTATTGCTGAGTTATATCAGCGCTGACTGCGGACGTGATCTTTGGCGTGACATCGTGTGGGCGATATTGAGTACGTCGTGGTCATGCGCTGCGGATATAGCCAAGGCCTGGAGTCAGTCGGCTCCAACCCGATATGAAGATGATGCGTTCTGGACGCTGGTACAGACGTACGACGCTAATCGCGAAGGCGGCCCAACACTCGGGACTGTGTTTTTCCACGCACGTAAAGGAGGCTGGATTGGCTAACTCAACTTTAACTATGCCCTTGGCGAGTGCTCCATCATCGACGAGACCCCCACCCGTGTTGACAGCTCTACAACATTTACAGAATCAGTTTTCACTCATAGACCTTTCGGGTGAAATTCGAGTTGTCGATAAGCATCAGATCGCCAGCGTTTTATCTGGGTTGCATCGAGGTGAGGTCTCGTTCTATAAAAAGACTGATGCCGAACTGCAGATGAAGCGTGCCCTTGAGTGTTTGGCAGTTGCAAGCAAACCGAACGATGTGGTTCGAGAATTTTGGATTTCACCTAATACCCTGCAGTACACAGAAACAGCCTTCAGCCCGCTACCAACACCGCAGACAACGTTGAACTTTTGGGTTGGACCAACCGTGCAACCCGCCCCTAGTCGCTGGGTCCTGCTTCGGGACTACCTGCGGGACGTAATCTGTGACAGAAGCAGCGAGGCGTACGAATACCTTGTTCAGTACATGGCCCACATGATTCAGAAGCCTGAGGAAAAGCCGGGTGTCATAGTTGTTCTTTTGGGTGGACAAGGCACTGGAAAGGGTGTTTTCTTCAGTCTGCTACGTGCGCTTTGGCCGAGGACTACGCTACAAGTTTCTGATGTTGATCAAGTCATTGGGAAGTTCAATGCTGCACTGGAACGCAACTTTATAGTCTGCATGGATGAGGCTTTATTTGCCGGTGATAAGCGCGCCATTAACCGGTTGAAATCAACTGTGACTGAGTTTTACATCCAGATCGAGCAGAAGTACCAGCCGTCGAGAAGCATCGAATCTGTGCACCGATTTTTTGCGTCTAGTAACCACGAGCATGTTGCAAACGTTGAACGTGACGATCGTCGATTTTTATTCCTGCGGTTATCGGATGCGCATCAACAAGACACGGCCTACTTCAGCACTATGACCGCGGCAATCAATGATCCCCGCACACTGGGTGGTTTGGCCTATTACCTTCAGCGTAAAGACATCAGCCGCTACAACGTTCGCACCAAACCAAAAACCGATGAGCAAGCGACACAAAAAATACGGTCACTGCAGGGGTTTGAGCGGTTCTGGTTCGAGGTGCTCACGTCTGCAAGTTTGAATGGCGGCCGTCATACCTCGGATACTTGGACGACTGAGGTGTTTGTCGCAACCAGCAGCTTGCTGCTTTCATACGGCGAGTTCGATAAGAACGCACAACGTCACCAAACCTTACAAGAAGCGCAGGTGGCAGACACTATCCGACGGGTTTGCCCATCGTCAGAAAGACGGCGCGAAACGGTTGAGTCAAACTCCTTCCACGAACGAAGTCAGCGCCGGGGTTTCCGTTTGCCTGCAATCAAGACCGCAAGGGACGAGTTTTCAGATTATTTGGGGTGTGTGCTTGATTGGAATGATGGAGACGACAGTGAACCAGACTGAATGGTTGCTTAGGCCTCCGGCGTTGCCACACTTGCCACGCCTTACCACCACAGGTGGCTTGATATTAGTGAGGGTTGGTGCGATTTTTGAGCATGTTGCCACCCTTGCCACCTCTTTTAAAAAAATAGTAGAAATAAAAGAATATGGAGAAAGTTTTTCTGTTTTGGGTGGCAAAGGTGGCAACCCCGGCTATTCCGCGCATGGGGTCCTGCGTGTATTCCCAAAATCAGTCAGCGAAAGAGCGTCAGACCGAGTTCAAAATATAGTAAAAGCAAGTACACCATGAACACAATACTCACCCTTGGGGGACGAATCAAATGCAACCAGTGTCAGGCGAAGTCAAAGCGATCCCAGCAGCAGTGCCGAGGGCCCGCTATACATGGTTCGACCCGGTGCCGCATGCATGGGGGGAAAGGATCCGGGCCAAAAACTAAAGAAGGCCGACAACGATGCGCAGAGGCTAAGACCATCCACGGCTTTGAAACGCGCCAAGCGCGAACCGAACGGGCACTGGGTATGCGCAGACTTCGCGAGCTTGAAGATCTGGGACATCTGCTGGGAATCATGTCTGGGCCAAAGACACCGGGAAGGAAATCGCGCTGATGCCCGCGTCTGATTTTCTATGAAAGTATCTACCTAAATCAAAATATCGCCAGCTAGCGCATAATCAAACCCTCAGTTGGGAGGAGCGGGTATCCGATTCAATTTGTTGAACTGGCTCCGTAATAAGACCTACGTTGGCATGCGTTGGATATATGATTTTTCTTGGTGTGCTCGATCCTTCACGGCGTCGCTTTTGGTCTATGGGCGACTTTTGGCGTTGAACAAAAATTGAATGGCAAATTGCTATGCCTAAACGCGATGCCCTTGAAACGCAATGTGATGTTGTCGGTTGGCCGATAAGCCGCCTTCATGCGCTAAAAAACGGGCCAAAGTCTTGGTCTCTTGGCGATTTAGCGGGATTACGACCAGAGGACCTGGTTGCGCACCACATCGAGAAAAGCGGATCGCTTACATGCTGGTGCGAGGGTGGTTCAATAAACCTCTTGATAAAGGCCGCGGCTCTTGATGTGTTGACTGAGCGGAACGAATTTAAAGACCGCGCAGATGCGGTCGAACGTTTCTTGGAAGCTCAGCTTTCAAACCTACGGAACCATGGGGGAGAAATCTTAGCCCACATCAGTACGATAAGCGATCACGCGCTTGCTCGAAACATTGATGAGTTACTTACCAATGAGTTTGTGCAAAAGCAGTACCCTCGTGTGAACCCAAAATTTATAAAACTACTCGCGACCTATGTCCCAAAGACCTACATCGCCCAAATCGCCCATATCTTTATGAAGAAGCCGTACGATTTCAGGTCCGGATGGCCAGACCTCACTGTGATTGACGACGGTTTACGTTTTGTAGAAGTTAAGACCACTGACCTACTTCACGATTCGCAAATTAAGTTTGGTCAGGTAATAGCGGCACCGCTAGGACTGAAATGTGAGGTAGTTCGAGTTTGTTGTGTTGAGTAAATCTAAATAGAAAACGAGAGACTATCGCAGAGAGGTTGCACGAAAAGAAATTTTTTGTTAGCCTAGCATCCGATGCGGAGGAAAAAATTTAAAATTACCAATAGTCTGCTTCTACGGCTACGTCGTATCTTGTTACTTGCTTTGTCAGGATTTTTGTTACCAAGGGCAGATATAAATTGTTTCTAATTGGTAGGAGTCGAAATAGATGCAAATGATACTTAGAGCTCAGTCGCACACTCAAGAAGAAATCGCACTGGGCCACAAGGTGAGCTTTACTATCCAGGATGGAGTAGATGCGGTAAGTGCTTCGTCAAACTTGAATGGTTATACACCATTAAAAGCTGTTTTAAGAGTTTTAGGTGCCGATCAAGAGACATTTGAGCCACACGTGAATGCGTGTCAATTGTCAAATAGAGTGCTAAGTGTTCAGCATGCAGGTGTTAACTTAATATTAGTTCCTTCCACTCGCGGCGAAAAAGGTTTCAATAATTACTATCAATACTACGCTATTGAAGTTTTAAAGCAATGTAATTACCACGATATTAAAACTTTACATTTTACGCACTATGGATTTATTACTAAAAAATTCCAGCAAAGAGAAGTATACTCGGTCCTTGTAACTATGCTTAATCCTCTCGTGCATACAACTGTGGAAAAAATATTTTTTGAAATAGATTCTCGATATCTGAATGATTTGGTTGATCTTTTTACTTTTGTAAAAAAAGATATCTATAGACTACGCGATTATAGACCGCAAGTTTTGATGGCTCCACAATTCGAATACGTTACGAAAAGTGCAAATAAAGACGGCTCTTCTTGGGCTGAATTGAGAATGAAGCAGGAGTAAATTAAACTTAAACTGTAGCTGTGCTAGTTTTTCTTTGATTACTGCATCACCAATGACCCGTCCACAATAGACAATTATGTACAAAATACTGTTCTATCTGGCGTTGTCATTGCCCCCAGCCATCTTCCTCTACAGCTGGTTTGTTGAGCCCGCCTGGATTGAAGCTACTACACACGATGTGGCCATTGGTCACAAAGGTAGCCCCATAACGTTAGTGCAACTCTCAGACCTCCACATGTCTGACTATGGCCGCACAGAACAGGGCGTTATCAAGTTATTGACAGCCAGCACCCCTGACATCGTTGTCTTAACAGGTGACACGATCGATGACAAAGAGTCGCTACCGGCACTAGACGTATTTTTGAGTAAGCTGCCAAACACCTTGCGTTTTGCTGTGTTGGGCAACTGGGAATACTGGTCTGGCACCGACCTTGAAGCCTTGCGCCTGCTGTACATCAAACACAACGTACAACTCTTGGTGAACGAATGCGTAGCGCTACAAATTAACGGCGGGCCATTACGCGTCGCAGGCCTAGACGACTACACCGCAAGCTTTCCAGACTTAGACGAAGCCATGAAGCAATGCCCAGGCACGGCGCCGTTGGTTGTCTTGGAACACTCACCAGGTCTGCTGGAGAAAGTAGGTGCTTTGCCCGCAGGCCCCAGGCCACTTATCTTGGCTGGCCATACGCATGGCGGCCAGCTGGCTATTGGTCGGTTCGCGATTTTTACGCCAAGGGGCAGCGGTGACTTTGTAGCAGGCTGGTACGACACCGCACTTGGTCAACTCTACGTGTCGCGGGGCATAGGAACCTCAGTTTTGCCGTTGCGGTTCAGCGCCAGACCAGAAGTCGCTACCTTTACGCTTCGCTAGTTTTGTCGGCGGAAATAATCGCGCCATCTCGTAGCACCTTGGTCCTTCGACGAGGATGTGTAGCTCTCAGTGCAAAGCTGCAAGCCCGTGCTCAACCGATTTATCATCCAGTTTGGGGAAAAGATTCCAGCCAATTAGCACGAGGCTCGCTTACACGAAAAATTCAGACACCCTCCAGACACCTGCCTCAAATCGATCATATCCAGTAAGGAAAAACTCTATGAACCGTTGTCAGTTAGCGTTGCTAGCCGTTACCCTTAGCATAGCTATGAAAGCCCAGGCTGTTGACTTTTGGCATTCAAGCACTGTATGGGCTGGCAGAGGTCAATGCTCTGCAAAGTTTTCTGTTGATAGTGAAGCGCAAAAAATAGAAAATCTTCAAATCACGGTTTCTGCTATCAACAAAGCAGGAGAAAAAGTGGCAACAGGTGTACTGGAGGTTCAGCAGTTTGGGCAATCTAACGCAGATAGGTACGCGAGTGCATTTTTAGAGGGTGAAGAAATATGTGCCGAAAACCTCGTTATTGTAGTTGACAAAGCTGTTGCCTTCGTCAATGGAAAGCGTACTGACCTTTTGAAATCAAAATCAATCTCAGCGCGAGATTTCAAACCATTCGAAATCCATATCGGAAAGTAAGTTGTCGTCCCTGATTTATTCATACCCAGCCACTCGTTGGTACGAAAAGATCTGCTGGTAACGCCTTGACAACAATTTGCAGCACAGCAGCGCCCATGGCCATTGCCCAACGCCGGCGCAATAAAAGCCCACGTAAGAAGGCCACCCCCTTCAAAGCAATCATGCGCAGCAGCCACTTGATGTTACAGCCCGCAGCGCACAGCACCGCGTACAGACTGTCGCCCAACTCGCCTGCGAGGTGGCAGCGCCCCATGCGATGGTCTTGCTTGAGGTGGCCAATGATGGGCTCTATGGCTTGTCTGCGTTTGAGCAGCTTGCGCTCCTCGGGTGTGAGCCGCTTGCATTTGCCCCTGTGCACTATGCGCACGCCCTCGTTGTCATGGTCTACGCCTCGGTAGCCCAAGTCCACATAGGCTGTGGTGGGGGTAGCGTCCGAGTCTTGCATCAAGATGCCCGCTTGTTCTAGCTGCGCTCTGAATGTGTGCCCGTCATACGGGTTGTGGTGAAACGCCTTGGCCCCCACGATGAGACTGCCCTTGAGCGTGCTGGTAAAGCCGACTTTGCAGCCAAATTCACAAGGTGTTTTTGGCTTTGCCTTTGCTGATGCAACTCACCTTTGGGGCATGCCAAGCGTATGACTTGGGAAGACCGTCTTTGGCCTTGCGCGCAGCACTTTGCTCGATGAGCTGGGTGGCCTTGGCGAAGGCATCTTCTAGGCGCTGGCGCAGGGCTGTGCCTGTAGCAGTGGCAGTGCCTATAGCCGCCGCAGCTCCAACGGCACTGGCATTGCGCTACATGTCGCGCATCAAGCGCCCAAGCGCCGTGCGCTGACGCCCTATGACTTTGCGCATGTGCTTGAACTGACAGGCATGGGCGTAGCGCCCAGCCTTGTAGCCCAAGTGGGTACCCTCTTGGGCGTAGGCTTGTTTCAAGTCGATCTCAGCGTCCTTGGCCGTCTCCAGCAAGCGGCTGTCTGTGGGGTGGGCTATCGCCTTGTGCTGCACGGTGGAGTCCACAATCACGCTGGCCAGCGCAGCCGGTGCGATCAGCTTCATATCCACAGCTGCACTGACGGTTTGCGCCAGCAGCTCCTCCATGCCTTCGTCGCCCAGCATCTTGCGAAACTTCACCAAGGTGGTGACGTCACAGGGCTGGCGCTGCTCAAAGTGCACATGGCCGCAAAAGTAATGCCACGCTGATGTCTCGGCACACCTCGCCACCACGCCTTCGTCAGACTCGTTGAAGGTGTGCTTCAAATACAGCAAAACCATCATCGTGCGCAGTGGAACACGTGGGCGACCCGAGTTGGAGCGCTTGGGTGCGGCTTGCACACCTTGACCAAACCAATTCAAGTCTGGCATGCGTTTACCAGCTTTGGCTTTGCGCACAAACAAGAGAGCCACGCTGGCCTCAAACTGCTGCCAAGGCATACGAGAGGCCAGAACCGATAAGGGTGTGCGCAGATCAATCATTACATCCAAACGCAGGCGAATGAAATCGTCCACGGCGGAGTCGGGTGGCATACAAGAAAACGCCTAGTTTTTGCGTTGGATTGGTACAAAGAGTGGGAGTTATCGTAGCGCGAGCATATCGTAATATCGAATTAAATCAATGGATTATGGATAAATCAGGGGCGACTATGTATCGAAAATAAGGGGTGCTCCATCCTCATACAGTGGTAATATAAAAAAATTAGCTTCACGTTTGCACTGAATCTGAAAAATGTACTAATGAATAACTGGTTACACATGCCGTTTTTTTGAGTGGCTTGCGGTTTAACACTCATACTCGAAGTGTCTAGGGTGCCGGAAGATGGGGGTATTGAGGTGCTCTTCGCTATCTTGCTTCAGCCGATCCTAAGTGGTTTGTTCTGGGACTAATTGCAACATTCATCGCACGGAAAATGGGATGTCTTAAGTAAATCAGACGAGCACCACAATCGGCCCAGAACAAGGAAGAATTCCTGAAATGATACACAAGCATTTATTGGCGCGTATTGGTCAAAGGTTCGGTGCTGCCGTAGTCGACAATGTAATTCTCATTGTCTTATTCTATACGTTAATTTTCTCTTATGAAGTACTTAAGAGTTTTTTCACTGGGATTTCAGCTGACCTTGCGATTTATGATCACTACTGGGTTGTGTACACCGCCATCTCCTTTATGTATACCACCGTATTAATGGCTGGCAAATATCAGGCAACTATTGGACAACGACTCTTTGGAATAAAAGTGCAGATGGTCGATGGCCACTCAGTTCATTTCAGTGTGGCGGCAATTCGTTGGTTATTCAGTCTTCTGTCCACTTTTGTGTTGTGGGGGGGATATCTGGTTGCATTGCTTGTGAATGATCGTCGAACATTTCATGATTACCACTCTGGTACCGTTGTGGTTGTGGACAGCTACCTTGATAGTAGGCGTTACCTCACTTTGAATGATCCTGATGACAGGGAGCAAACAATCCGAGACTGGCCTTCAGTAAAGGAACAGTGGAATACTCGTTCGCTCTCAGAAAATAGTTCAGCATACAGCGCAGCGCAAACATTGCATGACGATTTTGAGGATCATGCGTCGGTTAATAAATCCGGAGCTAAGAGACTGGGTGAGCTATCAATCGCTGATGTGTTTTGGGAGAAGGCACTTGAGGAGTACGAAGGTCAGGGACGAAAAAAAGGACTCTGGGCGAGGTGCTACGTAGAATCTAATGGTGACCAAAATAAAGCAATGGCAGCCTATCTTCAAAATCGTGCTGAACATTTCGCGTCTGTAAGTGAGCGGCAAAAAATCGTTTCACGTAGAAATAAGGCCGAGCCAACAAGTCCTAATACAAGGACTTCGCCTGTGGCTGCACTACATCACGATAAGTATGAAAAATTAGTTGAAAAATTCAATAGAGGTTCACGGTCGGCTGCCGTCGTAGAAGCCAAATTGGAAGCGGTAACTGGAAAGCGTGTGACGCGCACTTTGGTGGATGAACAAATATTGTTTTCTTTCGCATTTAAGGCGAACCGGTATTGCTTAACGAAAGACCAGGCGGTGGTGTTTATTAGCAAGCGAGAGTAGTGACTCTGAGACGGTAATTCCCCCATTTATTAGATACGATTACACAGAGGCTAAATTTTGAAATACGTATTTGCTCTTGTCTGTCTTCTGGTCTCTTTTGCTTCAATCTCCGAAACTGTCTGGTGTCGCAAATTTAATGTCGGCTGCCCTACACCAGAAGAAAACGCAAAGAAAATGGCTAATTGCCAAATGCTGGCAAACCAAACTTACCAAGATGCAATATCGGAGGCATTTGCTAATCCGCAAGTTTGGAAATTAGGTGGGTATGAAAGTGCACAGGACTACGCATCTGCCCGCAAGAAAAATATGCTGCATATCTGCTTGACGAAAACATGATTCTTTTCTGCCTAGTCAAAGTACATACAAATTTACTGTTAAAACTGTCTGTATTACGGGGCTTGGCTACATGTCAAAGGTTTATAAAAATTACTAATCGTTTGAGCAAAACACAGTACATACAGTTGCCAGGGGACCCAAATCAAATTTGGGGGGTGGGGGCATGGTGGGGGTCGGCTGTCGGAAAATAGCCACTTCGCTGTGTGAGGGGATCCGCAGACGCTATCCGTATGCCAAGCATTGGCTGCCCACCCGGGGATGCTAACGTGTAAAGATGCTGCTGAAGCTAAAGCAGCAAAAGGTTTGAAACCCGACAGCACCGAATCGAACGTTCACTGGGTGCGCGTCAGCACAATCGTTTGTACAACATTAAAAAACCAGCCCTTACATCATTATTCGATGGCTCATAGTCAACCATAACAGTCTTGCCGGCCCCCATGCCACCGCCATGAAAGGTCTTTTGCGTAATTATTTGTCGACCTAGTGAGCAGTCCAAAAACATATCAATGGTTACGGAAGCAGCTACACCCGCGGAAGTCGGAAGACCCGTTGGAAAATCAAGTAAAACTGTTAAAGAAGGAAAATTTGCACCTCCTTTACCGGTGCGATCCACAGAACCTTTTACAAGATATAGGCTCGATCTAGCATCACTAGTTATTTTTTCGTATGTCTGCGCGTGAGATTTTGCAATTAGCAACAAACAACAAAGGAAAGCTAAGACGCTTTTAAGCGTTATCGTTTTGGACATGAATGTCTCCTCTCTCCGAGGGCTGATACAAGCTGATTACGAACTCATCAGTAATTAACCCGGCACGATGAAAATCGCGAAATTCCACGAGTATCTTTTTTTTCAATTTGTCAGACGCGGTCGGGTGTCCAACTCGGGTGTGCAAGCGCACTTTTAGTTGCAGCGATAAATAAGACACACATGATTGTTTTTGTACGGATAAGATGAGTGATTAAGAAGCTTCGAAAGGAATCGCGATGATGAGTTTCTCTTCACCGAGCATTGGAAAAGTTTTGTTACTGAGCAGTGCAATGTTGCTCGCCAGCTGCGCGAGCACATCAATCACTACCGGATCACACCCTAAAACTGGGCGGATTCAAAAGTGAAGTGCAACGCCGCATTGGTTAATGGATGAGCGTTGAATGTTGTTGGCTGTTGTGCAGCAGTTCAGTGTATACCGCCAGTGGGGATCGTACCCCCAAACCCTTGCGGGGTC
>Ga0209702_10002948_pt1 | contig 28093 bp, 16 predicted proteins | sample FRY01_FD_187210 | JGI IMG/M metagenome (GOLD analysis project Ga0209702, IMG submission 187210) | Freshwater microbial communities from Lake Fryxell liftoff mats and glacier meltwater in Antarctica - FRY-01 (SPAdes) (version 2) | ecosystem: Environmental > Aquatic > Freshwater > Ice > Glacier... | reverse complement strand
AACTCCAACGACATTAACATGGCAATCATATTTCTTCTGGTTAGAAATCCAAAAGCGCCAATGAAGAAGAGTGCGGTGCTCAACATCAAGATGTGGGTGAATGGAATTTCGCTCATTTTTTTTCGGGCTGTGCTTTTAAGGCAATAACGATGCATCCAATCATGGCGGCCAATAATAATACACTTACTAGCTCGAAGGGTAGTACGAAACTTTCAGCAGTGTTGGCCACTAAAAGATGTCCTATTTTATTTACGGAGGGATCAAATACTTCATCCGATCCTTTCATCCAATAATGATTTAAAAGTAAAAGACAAGTATATCCCGCTGCAGCAATGACGGCGAGTCCTGCAAAGATTGAACGTTTAGTCAATGCAGATGGCATGTTGATGCCTTCTTGATGCGTGAGAAAGATGGAGAAGATAATCAATACCACAATTCCTCCAACATAGACAATTACTTGTACCGCTGCTGCAAATTCTACTTCCATCCAAAAATACAAGGCGGCAATACCAATCAATGAAAACAACAACCAAATGGCTGCTCTAAATAATTTTTTGGTAGTAACGGTAAGTAGCCCCGTAATTAATACGAAGGCCGCAATTCCGTAAAATGCAATTGCTGATCCGCTCATTATTCTACGCCCTCCATAATTTTTGATCCGGGATTATTGAGGACTTTCGTAAATTCACGACGATCAAATACACTGTGCTCAAAATTATTGCTCATGATGATCGCATCTGTAGGACAAGCCACCACACATAAATTGCACATGGTACATAATTCTAAACGATACACAAAAGTGTCGATGGCTTTTTTCTTTTTTCCTTCGGCATTGATTTCATTCTTGGTAACAATTTTAATAGTGCCGTTGGGACATGCTAACTCACAAGCCGTACAACCGGTGCACTTATGTTCGTTCGCCTCGTTATGCACCATAATTACTTCGCCTTTGAAACGCTCTGCTATAACAGGTCGCGCCTCCGGGTATTGCTCCGTGATAATTTCTTTCTTATGTGTAAAATAATATCCGGTGAGTCGCATCCCTGTTAACAAGGAACGAATCGTTTGGTATATGGTTTTAAAATATTCTTTGAGGAACATGTTCTTCTTAATTATTATAAATGCCAACCCATAATCGCCATGAAGGTGACGATTAAAAGATTGATCATACTGATGGGTAATAAATATTTCCACTCGAGATTTAACAATTGATCAATGCGTAAACGCGGGAAGGTCCAACGGAACCACATGATAACGAAAATTAAAAACAAGGTTTTACCGAAGAACCAAATAGAGGAAGGAATGTAATCCATCACATGATTAAAGGCTTCCCAATTTCCGATGTGAAATGGCATCCATCCACCGAAGAAGAGTGTTGCACCAATTGCACATCCAATAAAGATGTTGATGTATTCTGCCAAGAAGAAGAGCGCGAATTTCATTCCTGAATATTCAGTGTGGAATCCTGCAGTTAATTCTGATTCTGCCTCTGCTAAATCGAAGGGAGCACGATTCGTTTCTGCAGTGACTGCAATTAAGAATACGATGAATGCAATGAGAACAGGAATATGTCCTTTGATGATCCACCAACCATCGGCTTGCGAATTAATAATATCACTGATGCGCAAACTACCAGTAAGAATAACAATAGCAAGAATGGAAAGTCCGGCGGACAATTCATAACTCACAATTTGCGCTGCACTACGCATAGCACCTAACAATGAATATTTATTATTACTCGACCATCCCGCCATCAATATTCCAATCACAGTAACAGAAGAAATAGCGGCTACATATAAAACGCCGATGCTTAAATCCCAGATTTGAAAATTTTTGGCGAAGGCAATGGGTGCTAATATCAACATCGCTGCAATCATCACCAGAAAAGGTGCGAGGTTGAATAAAAATTTATCAGCACCATCTGGAGTTAGTCCTTCTTTCATTACCAATTTCAAAGTATCGGCAGAAGTTTGTAAAATACCCATGGGTCCTACGCGATTAGGTCCTAAACGGATTTGCATCAGCGCCGCCACTTTTCTTTCCATATACACCAAAGCCAATCCTAACACAGCAAATAATGTGATCGCAGCAATGCCAACAAGAACACTCTGCGCCATAAAAGCCCATGGCTCGCCGAGGTTATTTTGTAACCAAATTTGTGTAGATGTTTTGAGTCCTTCGAGACTAATCATTTCATGTAATAATTATTGAAAAGCTTTTTGCATTTTATTTTTTAACGATCGATATCCGGAATTACTAAATCGAGTGTACCCATGGTCGCCATAAGGTCTCCGATTTTTCCTCCTCTCGACATGTGATCGAGCGCACTCAAGTTGGAGAATCCTGGCGAGCGGAATTTTATTCTGTAGGGTGTACTTCCACCTTCGCTCACAATATATACTCCCAATTCCCCTCTGGCAGTTTCTACGCGAGTATAGAAATCTCCTTTTGGTAATTTCAATACGGCTTTTGTTTTCGCTTGGAAATCGCCTTCTGGAATATTATCAATCAACTGCTCAATGATGCGCATGCTTTGCACCATCTCTCTAACACGTACTTTATATCTTGCAAATGAATCACCGCCTTGTTCAATGATTTCATCAAATTGCAATTGATCGTAAATTTCGTAAGGATATAATTTTCGGATGTCGCAACTTAATCCGCTTCCTCTTCCGGTCGGACCGGTACATCCAAATGAAATCGCATCTTCTCTGGAAATGAATCCAACGCCCTTGGTTCGGTTTTGAAAAATAATATTGTTTGTCACTAATTCATCGTACTCATGAATTTTAGATTGAAACAATTTCAAAAATTCTTTTACCTTTCTTTGAAAATCCGGATGCAAATCCATCATCACTCCGCCGGGCACAATATAATTCATTGTTAATCTTGCACCGCAAGTATCTTCCATCAATTCGTTAATCATTTCTCTCTCTCTAAATGCATAGAAAAACGGAGTGAAGGCGCCGAGATCCATCGCCAATGCTCCCCACCATAATAAGTGTGATGCTAAACGTGTCAACTCATCCATCAACACACGTATCACTTGCGAACGACTTGGAATTTCAATTTGTAATCCTTTCTCCACACACAATGCACAACCGTGATTGTTGATATGCGATGAAAGATAATCCATTCTACTCGTCACATAAATAAACTGACGATACGATAAACTCTCGCACATCTTTTCGATGGAACGATGAATGTATCCTAAATGCGGTTCTACCTTTTTAACGGTTTCTCCATTCAATGTAATCACCAAATGCAAAACTCCATGCGTGGAAGGATGCTGTGGTCCTACATTGATGATCATATCACCCTCATCGTTCGTTCCAATTTCTTCGAGCATATCAGAGTTTTATCATGTTAATAGGATCCTCATAATCTTTACGCAATGGAAATCCTTCGTGATCGGGCGTCATAAACAAACGACGTAAGTCAGGATGTCCTAAAAATTCTATTCCCATTAAATCATAAGCTTCGCGCTCGTGAAATTCAGCTGTGCGCCAAAGGTCACAAACGGTATCGACTACCGGAGAACTTTTCTCAAGTTTTATTTTAATCACTAATTCATGACGAAAAACAGTAGATGATAAATGATACACCATACTTAAATGCGTTTTCCAATCAACGGCTGTCTGGCAAAATAAATAATCGAATTGCAAGTCCGAATCATTTTTAATTTGCGCTGCAAAGTTTTTAAATCCTTCGGGTTCTAAATTTAATGTCGTCCACTCGCCGCCTTCTTCAAAGCTCAAACCTTCTCTGAGCGTTTCTAATTTTATTTTCAATTCATCTTTGGTCATATCTTTTGCCTTGACTTATTGAGGTTTGATTTCTTTTATTTGTTCGCGTGTATGTCCGCTCTTGATTTTTTCTTGCAAAGAAATCAAAGCATGTAACAAAGCTTCCGGACGCGGCGGGCAACCTGCCACATACACATCTACCGGAATCACATGATCGGCACCTTTTACAACGGAATAGGTATTGTAGAAAAAAGGTCCGCCGCTAATGGCGCAAGCACCCATCGCAATCACATACTTGGGATCGGCCATTTGATCGTACAATCGTTTTAGCACGGGTGCCATTTTATTGACGATTGTTCCTGCAATGATGATCACATCTGCCTGACGTGGCGTTGCTCTTGCCACTTCAAATCCAAAACGGGAGAAATCATATTTTGCACCTGCTACCGACATCATTTCAATGCCGCAACAACTCGTTGCGAAAGTGAGCGGCCATAAAGAATTCGAACGTGCCCAATTGATCACATCATCTAACTTACTTAATACAACACCACCGCCCGGAATTTCGTGAATTTGTCCCGGGAAAGTATTTGGTTTTTCGTTTACATCCATTTTAATGCTCCTTTCTTATGGGCGTATAGAAATCCCAGGAATAGAATAAAGAAAAATATGACAATATCTAGAAAGGCCATCCAGCCAATTTCTTTTACAACCGTTGCCCAAGGATACAAAAAAACTAATTCTACATCGAAAATTAAAAATATCAATGCGAAAAGATAATATCCTACATGCAATTGCATCCAGGTTTGACCCACCGTTGGTACGCCACATTCGTAGGCCTGACCTTTTTGTGGATTTTTTGATCCCTTGACAAATATTTTTGAAACCAGAATCCCACCGGCAGAAAACACAATTGCTGCCAGCGTAAGTATGAGTAATGATGTAGCTCCCATTGATTGCCTCAAATTTAATTTTATTTTGATAGCAAGCCTCGAAAATTTCAGTGATTTCGATTTTATTTTTTAATAATGCCAAATTAGTGACCGTTAAATTAAAATTCAATAATTCTTTTGCTTGTCAGGCACTTATTGATCAATATGTATGAATAAATTCTAATATTGTGTAATATTCCTGTTGAAATCTAAATGCAAGTAACAAATGTTGCAAACTGAGAAGAATCATCAGACTATTTTTGTCAGCATTGCAAATGGTAAAGAAAGTAAGTCTTGTATATATTAATGATTTAAAATATGTTAGAACTAATAAAACAACCCTGGCCTTGGTACATCGCAGGTCCGCTTATCGGATTAACTGTTCCTGTATTGTTATTAATCGGAAATAAATCATTCGGTATCAGCTCCTCTTTAAGGCATATTTGCGCTGCTTGTTTGCCTGCGAATATCCCGTTTTTTAAATACGATTGGAAGAAAGAAGTTTGGAATCTTTTTTTCGTGGCAGGTATTTTATTGGGTGGATTTTTGGGTGTGCAAATTTTGTCGAATCCTTTGCCGATGGTTCTTGCTCCAACATTAGTTGCAGATCTTGCCAATTATGGAGTAAGTGATTTCACCGGATTGGTGCCAGTGGAATTATTTAATTGGGAAACTTTATTCACATTAAAAGGATTTTTCCTCATCGTAGTCGGTGGCTTTCTGGTAGGTTTTGGTACCCGTTATGCCGGTGGATGTACTTCGGGTCATGCGATTATGGGACTTTCCACTTTGCAATGGCCTTCATTAATTGCTACTTGTTGCTTTATGGCAGGCGGATTTTTGATGGCGAATTTGATTTTGCCTTATATTCTTAAATTTTAATTAAAAGGAGAAATAGAAATGGAACAAAATAATAATAGCGATTTCGAAGTTCGTTCAATGGATACAATTTGTGTGAATGAAAGTCAACTGGAACATAAATGGTGGCACAATCTAAAATATCTTGTAGTCGGTGTTTTATTCGGAATCATTTTCGTGAAAGCAGAAATCATTTCTTGGTTTCGTATCTTGGAGATGTTTCGCCTCGAGAGTTTTCATATGTATGGAGTTATTGGAAGCGCAGTTTTTGTGGGGATGGTATCCGTGTGGCTGATTAAGAAGTTTGATATAAAGACAATGTACGGGGAGAAAGTGGAATTTCATCCCAAAGCTTTTAATAAAGGCAATGTCTACGGTGGATTAATTTTCGGTTTGGGTTGGGCAATCACAGGTGCTTGTCCAGGTCCTTTGTTTGCTCAAATTGGTTCAGGCGCCACCGTTATTATTGTTACTTTGTTGAGTGCCATCGCCGGCACCTGGGTGTATGGATATTTTCGTGAGAAATTGCCGCATTAACATTTATAAAATTGGGCTATGGAAAATCAGAATAAAAACAATTCGCGTCGTGATTTTTTAAAGCGGTCAGCCGCTTTTGGTATAGGCGCTGCCGTGGTTCCCTTTGTGAATTTAGATGGGAGTTCGATCGAACATAATGCGAAGGAAAGTTTAGAGAGGATGATTCCATCTGAAGGAAAAAGAAAAATCACTATTTTATATACTTCCGATATTCATGCGCAATTGCATACGCACGATGAGTTTTTTTGGGAGAACAATAAGGCCGTTTATAAAAAGCGCGGAGGTTTAGCTGTATTGAAAACGATGATTAATTCTTATCGTTCTAAAGATCCTGAAAACACCATTTTAATTGATGGCGGCGATTATTACCACGGTCATGCTGTTGCTTCCTTAACAGAGGGCAAAGCGATGATTCCGATTTTTAACAATATCAATTTTGATTTAATGCTTCCCGGAAATTGGGAAGTAGTGTACAAGAAAAAGCAAATGCTATACGACATGGGTCATGCCACCGCAGCAAAAATTTGTGCGAACATGTGGCACAGTGAGGAAGATGAAAATAAAGGAGAATTAATTTATCCTCCTTACTGGATCAAAGTAATTGGCGGAATTAAATTGGGATTTATTGGTTATACCGATCATTTAATTCCGAAACGTCAATCTCCTGCTTACAGTGAAGGTATCCGCTTTGAACACGCCGATAAAAATGTGGCGAAGTATGTGAAGTTGTTACGCGAGACGGAAGGATGTGCGATGGTATTTTTAGTCACTCACATGGGATTGGCACAACAAGTAGGTCTGGCAAATAATCCTACTGTTACCGGCGTCGATTTTATTTTAGGTGCCGATACACATGAGCGCGTTCGCGAACCCATCCAATGTAAATATTCAAAAGTAGTAGAGTGTGGTGCATTCGGATCTTTCCTCGGAAAATTGGAATTGAATTTTGATGGAGAAAAATTAATTTCTTACGATTATCAATTGATGGATGTGGATCCCGAATTGTTTCCTCCCGATAAAGAATTGCAAGGTATTATTGATGAAGTAGCAGCACCATTTCAAAAGGAATTATCAAGAGTCTTGGGTTATACTTCTACGCCGCTCGTTCGTTATTTTGTGATGGAAACACCAATGGATAATTTGCTGACCAATGCCATCATGTGGAAATTCAAACCGGATATTGCATTGAGTAATGGTTTCCGTTTTTGTCAGCCTTTGTACGTAGTTCCGGGAGGAAAATCAGCAATCACGAAAGAATTTTTATGGAATATGTTGCCGGTAGATAGTGAAGCAAAAACCGGAATGGTGAGCGGACAACAAGTTTGGGATTGGCTCGAAAAAGAATTGCAGAATGCTTTTGCGAAAGATCCTTCAAAACGTTTTGGTGGATGGTTTGTTCGATTTGCAGGTATGGAAGTGAATTTTACCATTGGCAATGAAATAGGAAGGCGTGTAAATTGGGTGAAGGTAAAAGGCAAGTCATTGCAACTGGATAAAGAATATTCCATCGTTGCTTGCGAACGTGAAGGTGATCCGGAAGATGTGTTGTGTCGCGTGGAAAAAGTAAAGTCGACGAAAAAGCTGGGTGTGCTCATGCATGATGTGATTGAAGAATATTTAGCAGCTCATCCTCTCGTCTCACCAAATTTGGAAGGGCGTGCTACTGCAACTGATTTCCCTCCTACATTATTGACGCAGTTGCAAGGAACCACATACGAGTTTAGATAACTCATGATGAATTCTGTTGATCCAATTCGTGATGCACAAAGTAAAGCAGTAGTTTTAATTGCACGAGGTGTAGTGCGTACGATGCTTGTTGTGTTGATTTCAATTTCAGCAATAGTTATTATTAATACGGTGGATATTTTTTCGCTTTTTTCTGCAGCACCGGTGACGATGAATAAAACTTCCAAATCTTCCGAGGTAAAATCGATGAGCACGCCACAAGGTAGTGAAGGTTATGAAAAGAATGATTTTTGGTATGCTCCCGATATTGAAGAAGTGACCGATCAACAAATTCTTTTTGGTCGAGAATTGATCATGCATACATCAAAATATTTAGGACCTGAGGGTAAAATTTCTAAGTTGAGCAATGGTATGAATTGCCAGAACTGCCACTTAGAAGCGGGCACAAAAATTTTTGGAAATAATTATTCTGCGGTAGCTTCTACTTATCCTAAGATGCGCCCACGTTCAGGAAAAATCGAATCCATAGAAAAGCGTGTTCGCGATTGTTTTGAACGAAGCTTAAACGGTCAATCTCCCTCTGATACGAGTAAAGAAATGCAAGCAATCGTTGCTTACATAAAATGGCTCGGGAGCGAGGTGCCGAAAGGTGAAAAGCCGAAAGGTTCAGGGTTAAAAGAACTAGCCTACTTAGATCGACCCGCAAGTCCGGAGAATGGAAAAATTGTTTATTCTCAAACTTGTGCTTTATGTCATGGGACTAACGGTGAAGGATTGCCGAATCCTAATTTCGGTGAGAACGATTATCCTGCTTTGTGGGGTTCGCACAGTTATAATACAGGCGCCGGCTTGTTTCGATTGTCGAGGTTGGCGGCTTATGTGCATTCCAACATGCCTTTTGGAGTGAGCCATGAGAATCCGACATTGACTTCTGAAGAAGCTTGGGATGTTGCTGCTTTTATTAATTCTCAAGCTCGTACTCAGATGAACATCAGCAAGGATTGGCCGGACATATCAAAGAAACCTGTTGATCACCCTTTTGGACCATTTGCAGATTCCTTTTCAGAGGAACAACATAAGTTTGGTCCTTTCGGTGCTATCAAATTTGCTGCCGATGGCAGAAAATAATTTTATTTTATAAAGGGGCTTGTACTATTTTTATTTACTTTTAGCGTACAAGTATTGACATGGACGTTGCTGCTATAGAAAGATATGTAATTGAGAATTTAGGACGTAATTTATCTCCTGAGTTGCATTACCATAATTTGGCGCATACACTTGGTGTTGTTTCAGCGGCGATGCGTATTGCCAATGAAGAAGGTATTCGTGATTCTTATAATTTGGATGTTTTAAAAACCGCTGCTTTGTTGCACGATTGCGGGTTTCTGAATACTGTTTCTGAACATGAAGAGGAAGGTTGTCGGATTGCAATTGCTTTGTTGCCTGAATTTGGTTACAAACCGGAGGCAATTGATTTGATTTGTAAACTGATCATGAAAACGAAGCTGCCACAGCTTCCTGAAACCTTATTAGAAAAAATTTTATGTGATGCAGATCTGAACCATTTGGGAAGAGTGGATTTTAAAGAAGTAAGTCAGCGCTTGTATGATGAGATGGAAGCTTTGGGTAAAGTAACCGAAGACACCAATTGGAATCAGATTCAACTTGATTTTTTATTGGAACATCAATTTTGGACGGAATCCTCTATGAAAGATCGGACCGCACTTAAAATTGAACAACTGAAAGAATTGCAACAACTTGTAAAGGCAAGTTGATTTTCTGAATTATTTAAATGCTCCTGAAGCTACCAATTTATCGTTTTGCATTCTGATTCGTCGGCAAAGTATTGTTAGGATGCTTCGTAAAACTTCCGTTCTTTCTTCCATCAATTCATAAGCTTCCTCTTCTTCTAATTTTAAAAGCAAAGTATCTGTTGTCGCTGTCGCAGATGCTGATCTTGGTTCAGGATCTAATAAAGCAAGTTCCCCGAAAAATTCTCTTTTGCCTAGCTTTGCAAAGGTTTTATCTCCATCATGAATTTTTATTTCGCCGTTGTAAATAATATACATGCTGCTGCCACTGTCTCCTTTGTCAAACAAAACTTCGCCGGCATTCACTCTTACTTCTCTTACAATCGGGATGATTTCAGCAATGATATTTTCAGGTGTACCGGCAAATAATGCAGTGCCTTTTAACACCAATACTTTTTCAAAATCTGAAATGGTATTTTCTGTTTTTTGTTTCATGATCTCCTCCGAATTTGATTTGAATGTACTTGCTAGTGTACTATAATGAATGGGATGATTTTCTTTAAAATTTAATAAATAATATTTTGCCGACTCTCTTAGCAGATTTCCTTCCGTGTGTAGAATGTTTACTGCATGAATATAATTGCTGTCATGATATGCGGCAGAGCGCAAGGCCAAGCAAATCGTCCAGGTATTGTAATAGTCGGTGCCGTCTCTTAATATACTGTCAGGAATTTCGTGTTTACGTATCATGTGAAATTTCTGAAGGTGTCCTAGCTTTTGAGCAGGGGAGATGTTATCCAGCAACACTATAAGAATTTGGGCAGTCTTGCGTGGAATTACTTGTTCCATAATTTCCAATGCATTTGCTTTTCGTTCCTTAGAAGTATTTCGGAAAGCCGCCGCTGCTTCGCGCATTATTTTTCTATTGTAAAGAAGTCCTGCAATGGTGACAATCCTTCGTTTGCAATTTTCGAAATCAAAATTAAAAGCTTCGCGCAAGCGTTCGTTTAATGTGCTATCCGTGATGCCTTCTAAAAGTGCGGTTACAAAACCAATTTCTTCTTTTAGCATACGTTCCATACGTTCCTTTTCATGAACATTCAACACGTATTTGGAAATACTCAATACTTCAACAATTCTTTCTTTGGAATAGGGTGGAGTGTGATGTAAGATGGAAAACAAAAATTCGCCACCTTTTCTGCCTGCTGTGATTTCTGCAATACGGATAATGTCAGTGAGAACTCCATGTTTGTGGATCACACTTTGAAAAGGGATCTTCTGAATATGATCAAAAATATCATCTCCGTAAAAACTTAAGCTTTCAATGATTTCATCCGCTCCCGGACTGCGAAGCATGAAAGTAATGAGTTGTGGTAAATAAACCGGAAGCTTGCTTTTGCCGGCAACATAAACAGCATGTTTTTGAATTCTTAAATTTTTACTGGCCATTAATCGCAAAATATCTTCTTCAAATTCATTGCAATATTCTTGTGACAAAATCGAAAGAGCCTTTATTCGGTCATTTTCAAATTCACTGTTTAGTAAGATCGAAATTTTATTGATTGCATTTTTTTGTTGGATGTTAGATTCAGACTTTAATATTCCTTTTAAAATTGCCGTTTCAATTAATTCCGGTAAATGGTGAAAATCTTCATGATTGGAGAGGTTTTGAATTTCCGTATCTCCGGCCTGTGCACAAAAAAATGCAGCTTCCGCTTTTATTATATCGTTGGTTTCTGTTTTGTAAAGATGTTTTACTTCATGCACATACTCGTGCCAGCCGCGCGTATTGAGAATATGTAATGCAACCCTTTTTACGCTCTCACTATTTACAGACAATACAAATTTCATTTCCTTGCGCAGAATGTCCGGAAATTTAACATCAAGTGCAGTGATGCCATAAATGATATCGTCATCTTGATTGTTATAAATACTCTCTTTCAATAATTTCGAGTATAATGCCGATTCCATGGCAATCTCAGAACCCGATATGAATCGATTTCTGATAGCAGTGGCCAATGTTGTGATGTAAAGTTTATGACTTCGAATAATGCTGTTGATCCATACCACCGCTAAAATTAGAATGACTAAATTCAGTGAATAGAAATTAATAGTATTGCTAAAGTTAAAAATGATCCAAAGAGCAAACCCTGTAAGCCCTAATGCTAAGGGTTGAATGAATCCTTTGATGATGGTATGTCCTTTTAAGCGAAGCAGTGTGGGCAAAGGTTGAAACATGGCAAGAAATACAGGATCGTTGACTGCATATTTCGCCACTGATGTAGCCATGAACATGATACTAATGTACAGGAGATTGTCGTAAACCTCACTATCATGAGAACCGAAGAATATAAATCCAATTGAAAAAATTAGAAACATAACAGGCATAATCAAAAGAGAAAACTTGATTCCGGTTTGCTCTGCAAGTCGGCCCGATAATAAAAGTTTAATAACAATAATTATCCCATACCCAATAGCGAAAAACATACTGATGTAGGAAGCTAAAGATTCCTGAGTTTTATATTGCCCCTGTACATTATGCAGGAAAGTAAAATCAAGAAAGGTGAAAGCTACAATCGTGAGAAAAGCCATTCCTGACAAAACGAAAATATAATGATTGCCAAAAAAATTAAGTAAAAGTTGTTTGTGTGTAAAATGCTCGTTTGGCGCTTCTCGTACTTGAAAATTGATATCCGGCTGTCGAAGAATTTTACGAAGAAATATAGAGGCCAATAAAATTGCTCCTGCTGCCACCCATAGTAAATTGTTTATTCCAAGAATCGGAGCTAAAAAAGATACAGATAAATATCCGAGTAGTTTGGCAGGAATGTCACCTGAACTGATCAATCCAAACAATCTTTTTCCCTGGCGCACATCAAACACGAGTGATGACATGCACCAGAATTCAAGATTAGATAATAAATAAAATATGCGTTCTCCGATTAAAATAATAAAGGGAACATATTTTATTTGGTCGAAGTAAAACGAACTCCTTAAAACAAATGGTATTAGCACCATTCCAGTCATTACTGTAAGAAGTAATTGTCGGATGGAAAGTTTGTGTTCTAAGAAAGAATAGGTTCTTCCAACGATCATCATCGCAAGGGCGGCCAACATATAGGCGATGGGCAATTGCTCGGCACCATACTCTGATAAAAATAATGTAGAAGCAACTGTAAAGAGTAAAGCCTGACCTATACCGGAAAAGAAATGATGAAGAACCAGATTTTGTACAGTCGTCTTTTCATCATGCCGTATATTAAATAGGCGCAACCAGAACGAAAGTTTGCCATTCATAATATTGTTCAGATGTCGTGATGTTAGATTTCAGCTAAAATAGGAAATGAAACGATTTGTGCTGATGAGGACCGCTTGTTTATGTGGTAATTCTCAAAAAAACACCCGAAAAGTTTAAAATAACAGCAGTTTAGGGCAATTTAGAATTTTTAACAATAATAAAATAATAGTCTTTGAAAAAAATCAAGCGTTCCTGTGTCCATCCACGAAATACATTTCTATCTCACCTTTGTTCTTCGCTTTTATTTTACCACGCGAAGTGCAATGAAATTTATCTTTGATTATTTCATAGGTGAATTCGCTGATGTTTACCCTACCAACTTCTCCGCTGCTTTCCATTCTGGAGGCAGTATTTACGGTATCTCCCCAAATATCATAGGCGAATTTTTTAATTCCTACGATTCCGGCAACAACAGGTCCGGTGTGAATTCCTAATCGCAATTCAAAAAAAGGCTGATCTATCGCGATTCGCTTGGTTTTATTTTGTTCGATGAATTCTTGCATTTGCAATCCTGCAGCTACTACATCTTCGGCGTGGGTAGTGCTGGTTACAGGCAATCCTCCTGCGCACATATAACTATCGCCTATGGTTTTGATTTTCTCCAAGCCGTAGCGTGTAATGATTTTATCGAATTCACTGTAGCATTGATGAATTTCATCTACCAATTCTTCCGCCGTTAACTTTTCACTCGCTTGAGTAAAGTTTTTGAAATCGGTAAACATCACGGTTACTAAATCAAAACTTTTCGCTTTTGCGGTTCCGGTTGATTTTAATTCTTCTGCGGTTTCTGCAGGCAGAATGTTTAATAACAATTCATCACTTCTTTTTTTCTCTTTAGCAATTTTGTTGCGTTGCGACAAAAAGACTCCGGCAAAGAGTAATACAATGGTGAAACCACCGATGAAACTGTTTCTTACCAATTTTTGACGTCGTATTTCTTGCTCTTGAATTTCTTTATCTTTTGCAAGTAAATTAATTTGCGAAGTCTTTTTTTCGATATCAAAAGTGAATTGCAAGGTTCCTAATTTTTTCTCAATGTCAAGATTGAAAAGTTTGTCTTTGATTTCATTTAATAGGGTTTGATATTTATAAGCGTTTGCAAAATCTTTATTAACTGCATACGTCTGCGCTAATCCTTCATAAGCATCTTTGATTTGATAATCCGATCCAATCGAAACAGCAATTTCTTCTGCCTCATGAAAATTCTTTAATGCTGAAATTAAATCCCCCTTTTCTTTATACGATCTGGCCAATCCTATGAGTGATATCGCCATGTCATTTTTTGAATCCAATTTTTTGGCGTAATCATAAGCTTTCATCTGATACTCGAGTGCTTTTGCAAAATCACCTCTTCTCCGATACACTTTGCCAATATTGTTGAGCGTGTATGGTGCATTTTCCGAACCTTCAAAGGCAGCCAACGATTTTTCGAAGTAAAGCAGCGCAGTGTCTAAATTACTTTTGTCTAAATAAATTTCACCGAGATTTACTGTTACAGTTCCAATGGCATCTTTATCATTTATGAGCTCACTTAAAGACAATGCTTTCATATAGAAAATTTGTGCTTTGTCCTTGGTAGCTTTCTTGTTAAAATAGACAGCACCGATATTGATACAATTAGTAACTATTCGGAGTGTGTCTTTAATATCTTCCGCCAGTTTTAGCGATTTCAAATAATAATCGAGTGCATTCGCATCATCTCCCTGATTAAAATAAACGGCTCCTAAATTACTCTGTAAATTTGCGATACCGGCTTTATCACCTATCGAATCGAAAGCTAGGATCGATTGATTCCAATATTCTAAAGTTTGTATGTAATCTCCTTTAAAATAATAAGCAAGTCCCAAATTTTTAAAGGATAAAGCGGTGCCTTTTAAATATCCTAATTCGGATGAAAGCTCTTTGGCTAATGTAGCGTAGCGAATGGCTTCGTCGGGGGCATCACTAAAATTAGCTTTGCTTAAATCTAAAAGAATATTGACTTTATTAGTATCCTGCGAACTTTTATTCAAAAGTAATTTTAAACTGTCAACAGGATTTTTTTGTCCGAAAAATGGCGATGTCATGAATAGGAATACTATAAAAAACAAAGCACTTTTCTTCATGTTTCTTGTCTATTAAATATGTTATCCAATGAATCATAAAGATAGATTAATTTTTAAATGGCAAATAGTTCATGGTAGCGATTAAATTTCAAGTGATTTTTAAGTTTTCGAGCATAATTTAATTCCTTTTGGGCTGATGTAATTCATTGAATACAAAAGCACTGCGTCTTGGTGAAAATTCAATCACTAAAAAAAGGCCATCATTTCATAACGATGACCTTTTAAATAATTAGTTTAAATATTTCTATAATTTCACAAATCGCAGTGTAAATTCTTCTAATTCAGATTGAATTTTCAAGAAGTAAATTCCTGCTTGTAAATGTGAACAATCAAAACCAAGATCTGTTCCGCCGCCGCTAATATTGATTTCGTAGCTACGTCCCGTTAGATCGAATAAGCTGATCATCTTTTGTTCGATTTCAATTCCTGTAGCATGCAAATTCACGAATCCATTGTTCGGGTTCGGGTATAAATCAATTTCAATTCCTGTATTAATATTACTTAAACGACTTGAGCCGGAGTTGCATTTGTTAGAAGTTGAACTTGCTTCACTAGCCACCGAAGTTTTCTGATTGGCATTATAGGATTTAATGTTCCAAATCAATTTCAAGCCATCAAAGAAAATTTCAAAAGTTCCTGTGCCGGGCAAGAAAACAATTGGTGGATTTCCTGAAAAATTTCCCAATGCAGAAATGTAATTATCAACTCCTAAGGGCACATATACAGGAGTTGCATTGTCGTTTTCGTATCTGAAGTTGGCGACATAATTGAAACCTGAAGGATGGTTGACCAAGGTGTCCACACAATTCAAGAAAGGTTTAATTTTCTTAGCTCCTGTACCTTTCGGATTAATGTACAATAATCCTGATTGATAAGTAATGTTGTAATTATTCTTCTTCGGAAAATTCAAACAACAAACCGTAATTGGATAAACTCCCGGTGTTTGCTTGCATCCCACAGGCGTGCTATAACAAGGTCCGGAGTTGATGGTTGTTTGTTCATTGTTTTTCCACCCTGTAATTGTTGATGTGAATGTGGGAAGATAATTTCCCTTAAAAATAAACTTTGTATTTGCAGCTACAAGTAAACTGGCTTTTGTAATTGTTAGTGTTCCATTTTGCTTGGTGATGGTATAATTACTAGATGAGCCACCGCTGAGTGTGATAGTATATGTACCAATATTGCTTGTTGCAATTGCTGTACAGCTTGCGGTTGGGGCAGTGATAGATGATTCTGTATCGCCATTTATAAATCCGGTATAGGTAATTGTAAATGCAGGATTCGCATCTCCATATACTCGTGTTTTGTTATCGGCAACAGCTAACAATGCTGCTTTGTTGATGTTTAAATTTCCGCTTGTGTAATTTACAACGTAGTCAGTAGGTAGATTCAATCCCAATCCGGAAGGCATAATTTGATAAGAACCTACAGGTGCAGGAAGTATCACCGGTATTAAATTATTCAAAATAGTATATTGTATTTGTCCGTTTGAAATTCCGGCCAAATTATCATCATAGCCAAAACCTGTAACTGTTGAACTGAAATTGATAGGGTCGCCATAAACTCCCGATTTGTTATCCGCATCAACTGTTAATGTTGCAGGCAATATGGTGAGTGTTCCTAATCCATAACTGATTTCAAAATTATTACTGATGAAAGCAGCAGGAACAATAGCATGAATTCCTGCATAGGTTCCGGTAATCATGTTGATGCCTTTGAAATCATACAAGGTATCGTTCACGGGAGCATCCGCATCTTCTTCGTCAATGATCACGGCTACATTGGCATTGCTTGTCCCAACAGAATCTACGTTAGAACTATTCACGATGGGTGAACCGTTTACCAATGCCCTTCCGTTTACCAATGCTCTTCCGTTCACTAACGCTCGCGCATTTACCAAGGCTCTTGCATTCACTAAAGCCCTTGCACTCACTAAAGCTGCAGTGTCAGAATTATCCTGATAATTAAAGATGGATTCCGTTGCTACATCTACTAAATTCATGGTTTCATAAGTAGGAACACCATTCACTAAAGCGCGTGCATTTACCAATGCTCTTGCATTCACTAAGGCGCGTGCACTTACCAAAGCACTTAAGTTGGTAAGATCTGCATTTACCAAGGCGCGTCCATTCACCAAGGCTCTTGCATTTACTAATCCTAAAGCATTTACTATGTTTAGTTGATGATCTGCAGAGAGTGTTGATAGTAATGTTGCTTGGTCGGTGGGTGAAATAGAGCTGTTGTCATATTGATAAATGAAATCTTTGATTTCGATTTTATCTCCATAGGTAACCGTAGTGTCTTTGGCAATAATATGCAAAGGCATTTTTTCGATGGATAACAATCCGTTTACAAATTCATAATTGTAGAATGTATTGTATCCCGGATCTGTCACTGTTGCAGAAGGAGCAATGAAATATATTCCAGCGTTGCTCAAACTGTTCGCCGGAGAATTAAATGCAATTGGAGTTAACCCGATATCGGAAAAAGTTAAGCCTGAAATTGCAAGTGGAATTCCATCAACAAGGATACTTGCGCTGAATGTCGGCAAAATTTCACCATACTTTTTAGTTTTATTATCAGCAATCACCTGTATGTTTTTCTTGATGGTAGAGTAGAAGTAAAGGGTATCCGAATTTCCACCATCATTTAGGAAAGGAACTATCGGTGGAGTATATACGTAAATCGGATAATTTCCAAAGAAAGTAGGGAAAGTAGCAGAGATTTGCGTGTTGCTAAGGAAATTGGTTGGAAGGGTATCTCCGTTAAAAATAATGACAGATTGTGTCGTGAAATATTCTCCTTCTACTGCAGCACTTAGAATAATTGTACCTGGAGCATTGGTGGAATCCCAATTCAAAGCTTCTGCGATTGGAGTTGGAGCTGCGAAAGTCATCATCGCATCAAAGGGTTGAATGTATCCGTTGCCTGTATTGAAATCAAATCCACTTGCATCGATATCAAGTGCTGTGCTGTTCAATAAATTTTTTACTTGTGTAGGATTAAAATCCAATCCGTAAAATTTCTGTTGAGCGCCAATGAGTAATGCACCTACCGCAGCAGCATGCGGTGCAGCAGCTGATGTTCCAAAGAAATTTGGGAATAAATCACCATCTACGTTCGGCCCACCTAGTTGTACAGTTGTATTTCCTCCGTTTGGTGCAATAATATCCGGCTTATTTCTAACCGTTCCGTTCACCGGTGTTCCTCCTCTTGATGAGAAGTCTTGAACTGTTGGTGGATTCACGCCGTATTCAGGAGTGTTAAAATAATTTACTGCTCCTACTGTAATCGCACCCGCTGCGTTTGCTTGGCCTACAATGGTTGAGCGACCGTTCGCATGTTCATTGAAGCTCAATTCTCCTCTGAAAACGATGAGTTTAAAATTAGGAGCGATGCTTCCTGCAGCACGAATGATGGTTATATTCGCTTGAACCGGAATTGTTCCGGGAACAATGAACGGCAATACTTCCAAAGGATCACCGCCTAAATTGTTTCTGTTAAATCCAAAATACTGTGTGCCGTATTGATTGGTTAAATAAATATCTAAATCTACCTGTGTTCCGGTAGATGTTTGTCCGAGTGAATAAATAGAGTCTTGCCATTGCAATACGACTGTGTAATTTCCCGGAGCAAGTGTTACGTTTAATAAATTATCACTTCCGCCAAAATCATGTGCAGTTCCGGTTAATCCGAATGGTGCAGCCATTGAATTGTAAACTTGCTGATAAGATTTTGAATCGAAATTACCCGCAGCAACAAAATAACTTACTCCCATTGCACTTACTGAATCTACTGCTTTTGCTACCACACCATCTTGAAAGAAAGGTGAAGTCACCCACGTCACATCATCCGCAATAACTTTACAACCTGCTTGAGCGCATTGAATCACTCCCAATGCCATATCGCCTTCGCTGATGGTTGCAGAACGAAACGCCAAAGTGGCACCTGGCGCAACATCATGAACTATTTGCAACATCGCACGACCTTCGTCGCTACGAGTGCCATAAGGAAATTCTTTGATAATTTGTACCGGAGTCAAATGATCATCGGGATTTCCGATTCCAGGTAAGTCGCCATTAACGACATCCGTGTTGGCAGGATTTCCAACGATGCTATTATAACTATCTGATAAAACACAAACTTTTACTCCTGTACCATCTACATTAAATGCTTCGCGAACCTGATTTGTTCTTTGTGCATTGTCGCCTTGTGAAACAGCAACACCACTATTCATGACTGATGGATAAACGGGACGCACATAATTTATCATTGGTGCTGCAGGAGCAATATCTAAATTGCCCAAATTCGCAATTGGTATTCGACCGGTAATGATCAATGGATTTAATCCGTTCGGAATAGTATCCGTTAAACCATAGCCGGGAGCGTTATAAATAAGATTAAATAAATTTTGTGTTTGCCCTTCAATGGAAATTATTTCTACATAAACACTATCTCCGGCAAAGAAATAAACATCGTTTATCGAATCAGATCCGACAGTGTAGTTCAGGTATAAAGAACTTAGTTCACAACCCAATCGCTCAAAATATTTTCCGTCGGGACAAGGAGGGTAGTAGGGTAAAATACATGGGCCTTCTTCAATAATTACGATATCCGTCGACGTACATCCGCTGTTAGGATCGGTAACCGTTAAAGTATAAGTCCCCAATCCATTTACGAGAGGATTAAAAGTATTCGCACCTGAAATAATGTTGCCTGTTCCTGAAGTTGTCCACGCAAACCCGACTCCGCTCGTCGTAGAGCTACCGTTTAAATTAACTTCAAGAATAGTGCAGGTAAGTGCATTGCCTGGACCTGCTTCAGCTGTTGGAACGGAATAATTCGTACCCACGGCAACTTGATCTGTTGCAGAACATCCATTGATTGGATTTGTAACGGTAAGGGTATACGTACCTGCTAAATTTGCAGTAGCTGTTGCCATGTTGGCTCCGTTCGTAATGCCCGGACCTGTCCATGCGAAATTTACTCCTGATGTGGAAGAGGAACCATCGAGTTGAACAGAGTTTGTTGAACAAGTTAATGTTTTATCTGATCCTGCATTTGCATTAGGTACTGTATAATTTGTACTTACCACTGCTTGATCGGTCGCGGTACATCCATTGCTGTTTACTGTTACTGTATAAGTACCGGGAGCATTGACTGTGACATTGGCTGTGCTTCCTCCGGAAACTATTCCGGGCCCTGCCCATGAATAAGTAACGCCACTTGTTGTGGAGCTTGCATTCAGCACGACAGAATTCATTGTACATGTTAATAATTTATCGACCCCGGCATCTGCCGTAGGCGTAGAACAAGAACCGGGAGAAACAAAATTAATCGTTGCACCGCTGTTAATGATCACCTGAGTTCCACTCCAAAGAGATCCGTTCAATTCCGAATTACCTGTACCCGATCCAATATTAATTGCTGAATACGGAGCATATACATTTCCTAACCATCTAGATTGATTTCCGCCACTTCCATTTGTTATGGTAAATGCACCAACACCGGTTCCATGCGTTTCAGAAAAAATTCTTGAGGCATCACCGCCTTTCGCCATGGTGGCATTTACTTTACCTAAACACATGTTACCATGTACGTAAATTTTAAATGTGCCTGTTGATTGATTGTTGAAATCGAAAACAAAACTATTCTTACTGCCGGTATTGTTAATGGAATTGAAAACGTAAACACCGGGACCCAATAAAGTAATGGTTTTATTACCACCCAAAGTCATATTGTTATAATTACCCGGACCAATTGTGATAGAGTTTGTAATGTTTTGAGTCCCCGAAGCAGGGAAAACTAACGGAAGCGGAAGAGTCGGCAAAGCAGGTAAATTAGGAGTTCCAATAATATTTCCTCCGCTTGGTAATGGACCTGAATAGCTTGTTCCCGAAGGATGAGTTACCGCACCGGCGATACTTCCGCCACTTACAGTAATATTTCCATTTGCGTCCATGGCGCCGGCCAAATTTAATCCAGAACCGATACTAATGCTAGTTCCTGTTTGAAGTCCGCCATTCGCTGCCGCAATTTTTCCACCAACAGTATTGTTATTAGAAAGTATTACGAATTTGCTACTTCGGATGGATCCTGTTATGGTAGATGTTCCGGTAGTTTTTACCAACACATAACTACCAAGGATACCGCCATTGACAGTGGTAGAAGAAGAAAGTTGAACAGCAAATCCTGGTGAGCCCGGATTGGTACATGGAGTTCCCGGAACAGTTCCGTTGCCTGCAAATAAAACGTAGTCGTTTAAGTTTTGTACTTGGGCAAAACTGCTAAATGGAAGTGCTACAGAGCATAGAAATGCCAAGCATAACAAATAGAAATGCTTCAAATCAAATAGATTTTTTTTCATGTTTTTAATTTTAAAAGAAAGATTATATACCGGTTTATTTTAGACTCGATTTTATTAAAAAATTAGAATTTCGCAGTAGCAAGGTTATAAAATTATTTTGATATGTGCAATGGCTTTTTAAAAGATTTGACTAACCAACTTCAGCAAAATTCTACCTGTAAAATGAAGATTTCGACCCTTTTCTTCCAAAAAAAAGCCCTCAATTCTCATTTATAGAAATTGAGATGGGAAATAGTATATCTAATGGAACCTACCTGAAAAAGCAGGCAGGCACAGATTTGTCGGATTTGACCCATAAATGCTGATGTAGTAGCCCGAAGATTAAAGCAAGTCCTCAAAAAAACAATCTTGTTGAAGTTTTAAATTTATCTTTATATCCGATGAGATTTCGAATATCAAATTGTTGAATCCATAGCAATCTATCGGACGAAGGGAACAACCAACTATGAAGAACAAGTCTTCAAAGCAAGCGACCAACAACCAACAACCTGCTACCCTGAGCGAAGTCCGATAGCTATCGGACGAAGGGTACAACCAACGACTAACGACCATCGACTAACGACCAACGACCAACAACCAACGACCAACGACCAACGACCAACGACCAACGACTAACGACCAACAACCAACGACTAACGACCAACAACCTGCTACCCTGAGTGAAGTCCGATATCTATCGGACGAAGGGAACAACCAACGACTAACGACCATCGACTAACGACTAACGACTAACGACTAACGACCAACGACCAACGACCAACAACCAACGACCAACGACTAACGACCAACAACCAACGACCAACAACCAACAACCATGAAAAACTATAAATCCTACTACATCATCCCCACCATTCCTTCCGATGTTTATGCAGCCATCACGAATCCACTCACTATCCAATTATGGACCGGGGAATCTGCTGAAATGTCGACTGAGCCCGGCTCTGAATTTTCGTTGTGGGAGGGAAGCATCTCAGGAAAAAACATGGAATTTGAACAAGACAAAAAAGTGGTTCAACTGTGGTATTTTGGAGAGCAGGAAGCGGCTTCTATTGTCACTATTAAATTACATTCTCACAAGCATGGAACCTCTGCAGAATTAAATCATATTAATATTCCCGACGAAGCTTTTGATGATATTGTTGAAGGATGGAATGAGGCTTATTTTGGTGCCCTAGAAGATTTCTTTAGGGAATAAAAAAAGTTGTAAATTGATTCTGTTATGCTTTCTTAAATGAGAATAATTAAATTTTCCAACAATTAATTTCGATGGCATTTTGCTTGGCTTCAAATTTCAAAGGGTCAATAGTCAAAGAATAATTAGCTTTTTATTCTTTGAGAATTTCAAATGACATGATAAGTAGTGCTTAGTGCTTGCTGTAAAGCTTTGAATAGCAATGCCAAATAAACTTTTAAAAAGAGGAATATGAATGTGTACAATGCATTAGATCCGGAAATTATAATTTTGAATTGGACGTCTAAATTAATTTGGAGAATTGATTAGGATCTTCAAATCATAAAAATATTCTGCTATTTATAATTATTTCCGTAAGTTTGAAATTGATGATCAGAATAAGGAAAGGTTTTTATTGAAAATCTTTTTTGTTTTGTAATTCAAACACCCTCCAAAATTTTACCCCAAAACCAAAACATGAATAAGCAATTCACTCTATTATTGAGCTTCTTGATCATTTGCACAAGCGCATTCGGTCAGGCAGTAACACAAATCGAATCTTTCGAGAGTACTACCATCTTTCCGGCTCCCGGATGGAGAACATCGAAGTATGTTACAAATGTAAATGGTGCCTTCGTATTGCAGGCCGCTGCAACAGCAACCAATCCTATTTGCGGTGCTTCTCCCGGCGGCGGATTGAACGTCATGATGCTGAATTCATGGTCGTCGACCACCAACGATACATCCATCATGATTACAAAACCTTTTGATTTTTCAAATAACGCAGGAGTAAATCCGTCTTTTAGTTTTTATATGTTTCGTGATAATGGTGTTTCTATTAATAATGATCATATTAAAGTTTATATTAATACATCTCCTTCAATTGCCGGTGCTACACTTTTAACGCATACACTTGGTAGCAATAAGCTTCCGCGTTATTTTAATTCGGCACCTGTTGCGCTTGCAAATACTTGGAATCAATACACCTATAATTTAACCGCTGCATCGTACACGGCGAAGCGTTACTATTTTATTATCATGGGTGTTTCCAAGAGTGGAAATAATATTTATCTGGATCAGGTAACTACTCAAACTTATCCTTCAGCAACACTAGCATCCAATGTAAGTATGAATGTTTTTTTACAAAATGTGAATGCTGTTGGAGTAGGCACCACTAATAATTATGTAATTGGAATGCGATGTATTGTAGCCGGAACAAGTGGATGCGGCGTGGTGAATGGTGCTTTGTCTACCGCCGTGAAAATTGATTCTTTGTTGTTGAATACAAACGGAACTACTAATCTCGCAAACATTGCAAATGCTAAAATTTATTATACCGGTGGAAGTGTATTGTTTGATACTTCCTATGTTTCTCCTTTTCCTGCTACTGCGGGTTCCGATGATTATCCGTCGAGAAGATTTGGAACCACCATCGCGACTCCGGGAACCAACTTAGATTTCATGAACAGTGTAACTTCTTGTAGTTATCTGGAATACGACACTACTTATTTTTGGTTGACGTATGATGTGAAATCAACAGCCCCTCAAGGAAATTTATTGGATGCGAGTTTGAGAAGTTTTTCTGTAGGAGGTACTGCAGGTAGCTGTCCTTCTCCGGGTGGAACAGGAATATCTGTGCTTCCTTCAGCCGGTGGATTTTCACTTCCCGGTGCGGCTATGATTGATTTGCCGTATTGTGTCGGTGTTTATACTACAGGAACTTCTGGATTAAATAATTCTTATACAAATAACGACTTTGTGCAATCGGTGAATATTTCAGGTGCATTTGGAACGTCAATAAATACCACTCTTGGCGCCACAAATAATAATAGCGGACTACCTTCTAATTTACCTTGTTTGGTTTCTAATGGTGGTGCGGGTTGTGATTTTACTTCACATCCGCCCGACTATGAATTGTGGAATCCAATTCCCGGACGTACCGTCACATTAACACAAGGTACATCGTATAACATTGCATTGCAAGCAGGCACCTGGACGAATAATAATAATCTTGCTGCCTTCATTGATTATAATCATGATGGAGATTTTTCTGATGCCGGTGAAAAGTTGGGACAGGTAACTTGTAATGCGAATCAAATATTGAATTTTAATTTTACCGTCCCTGCTGTTGGATATACCGGCATTACAAGGATGCGTGTTCGGGAGGTTTTTGCAAATGCTAATATTGATCCTTGTGCTACTTATACCAATGGAGAAATTGAAGATTTCTACATTTCCATCGCACCGAATTGTCCTAGCACCTATAAATTATGGTTGGGAAATACAGATGAGTGGAACAATACTATCAACTGGTGTGGAGGAATTCCTGCTATCACCGATAATGCAGTGATTGATCGCGCACAAGTTTTTCCTACTTCCGGAATTCCAACAAGGCCATATTTTGCACCTGTTATAAAATCAAATGTTTTGGCAAATGCGAAAAATTTAACGATTTCAACTTTAGATTCTCTGTTGATTAACGCAGCTACTCCAAGTTCAAATGCATTGAAGATTCGTCAAACCATGACGAACAATGGAAGCTTCATTGTAAATAGTAATTATACAAACAATGTTACTTATGGAAATGGAACTCTCCAAAACACTGTTTATACGCCTTTCAAAGCACAAAGCACAGATGCTCGCACTCAAATTATTTATACTGCTGCAGAATTAAGTGCAAGTGGATTGATTGCCGGTGATAATATTAATGGATTAGAATTCAACATATGGTTTAAAGGAAGTTTGAGCGCTTACAATGGATTTACTGTTTCGTATGCATTGGTTCCTTTTAATCAACATGCAAATAATGTCCCTTTTGCCGGCGCACTGACTACCGTATTTGGCCCGCTTGCCTACACTACTGTTGCAGGAGTAAATACAATTAATTTATCAAACCCGATCGTGTGGAACGGAACAAGCAATTTATTAATTCAATATTGTTTTGATAATGCTTCCAACATTGGTTCTAACGATGATCGCATCTTAATAACACAAACTACCGGATTAAAATCTACCTTGGTTTTATCAAGCACCATCAATGTAAATTCGGGTTGTACATTAATTCCCGGTGCCGGTGTTACAGATAATTTCTTTGCAGGTCAAAATTCGTATCGTCCTAATTTTACCTTCCTTCTCAATCGCCCATTTGGAAAAGCACTCATCACCGTGCAAAAAGACTGGACCAACAATGGAATATTTACAGCCGGCTATAGCAGGGTGATCATGGATAGTACCGTTGCTCAAAAAATATCGGGTTTGCAGAGTACCACATTTAGCGAACTTCAAATCAACAAAAATACGACAGCTCAAAAGGTAACTATGTTTAATAATGTAAGCATTGATACTTCTTTAATACTATCTCGAGGTCAGTTGATCATGAATGCCTTTACTTTAACAATGAATAATTCCGCAGTAAGTGGAGGCAATTTAAATGCGCCTACCGGACCATTTTTACGCACCAATGGATTTTTAATTTCAGAAAATGCAGTGTCTTCTGTAATATGGAAAAATATAAATACTACATTTGGTTACCGCGTGGTTCCATTTGGTAGCGAAGCAATTTCTGCTCCTATTTATATTCCATTTTCTTTTACGCATAAAAGCGGAAGTTTGGGAGATGTGAATATTGCAACCTATAAAGCCATCTCCAATTTGCCTTGGCCTCCAACAGTAACGCATATTAATAACGCCGCTACCGGTGTCAACAATGCTGTGAACATGGCAGATCGATATTGGATGTTATCGAAAACGGGAGCCAATCCGGTTACAGATATTATTTTCCGATTTACGGCCACAGAAAGACCAGTAGGGATGTCGGCATTTAATCAAGGTAAAGCGCAGCCCTTCCGAACTACGATGAATTCTAATTCATGGACAAGATTATTTAGTCCCTACACCACTTTGACGTATACTCAAAATTATGGTCAGCTTGCTGCGGCATTCGATTCGGTACGCGTAATTAATTGGGATTGGCCGAACATGCCTCAAGGACCTGCGCCTGTAAATGATCCTGCGGGGCCTATAGGAAATTCACATCCTTGGACCATAACGCTCAACTCAAATCCTTGTGGATATGGAAACATATCACCCTTGCAAATTACCGTGACGAGCAAAACAAATGAATCATGTTCCGGAAGTGCGAACGGTGCTATTAATATTTCTGTGACTGGTGGATCAGCACCCTATTCTTATGTATGGAATGGAGGTGTGAGTACTGAAGACAGAAGCAATCTTACAGCGGGCACCTATACAGTCACCGTAACGGATATGAACGGAAGCACTGCTGCGAAAACTATCGTTGTCAATGCAGGGAATCAATCGCCTGCTGCGTTAGGATCCATCAATGGTCCAAACAGTGTTTGCAATGGAGGTAGTTTTACGTTTATTGTTCCCTTATCAAATGGAGCAACAAATTATCAATGGACAGCACCTGCAAATTCAAATATTTCTTCGGGGCAAGGTTCTAATAGTGTTGTCGTTAATTTCAATTCGAATTTTGCAGGTGGAAATTTATGTGTCATTGCTTCCAATACATGCGGCTCAACGACTGCATCCTGCTTATCCATTACAGGATTTAGCGGATCGCCTGCTACACCATCTGCCATTAGCGGAACTGCTTCTGGAGTATGCGGATCAACAAAAACCTACTCGGTGACCAACGTGGTAGGCCTGAGTTATCTTTGGTCGGTGCCTGCTGGTGCAACAATTTTATCTGGACAAGGAACAAAAAGCATCAGCGTCCAATTCACGAATTCATTTGTTTCGGGTGCAATTTTGGTGGTAGCATCCAATGCCTGTGGTAACAGCAACGCACGTACGAAAACAGTATATGGTAAGCCATCAAAGCCTCTTGTTATCACTGGACCTATAGCTTTTTGTAATACTGATACCGTAGTTTATTCAACAGCGGCGGTGACTGGAAATAACACTTATTTATGGACAGTACCATCAGGTTTGGTAATCGTAAGTGGACAAGGAAGCACTTCTGTTTCGGTTACTGGTAGTGGCGTGGCCGTTAGTGGAGATGTATGTGTACTTGCACAGAATTCTTGTGGCGCTAGTATAAAACTTTGCTTGACAATAAACGCATCTACAACTGTAGGTGCAATTGGATCCATTGTTGGATCAGGCAGTGGACTTTGCGGAATTACTAAAAATTATACGGTCGTCAATCAGATCGGAGTTGTATATACATGGACAGTACCCGCAGGAACAAGCATTCTTAGTGGACAAGGCAGTTATAAAATACAAGTTTCTTTTAGCTCTGGCTTTGTTTCGGACGACATTAAAGTAATCGCCTCTTCAAGCTGTGGAAACACACAAACGGCAATTAAAACAGTGATTGGAAAACCTGCTTCGCCTACAGCAATTAGCGGTCCTTTGAGTATTTGTAACAATGCACAAGGCGTAACTTACTCTTGCAATACAAGTGCAGGCGCTACATCCTACACATGGACCAAACCTGCAGGTACAACCATTGTTAGCGGGCAAGGAACCAGCAGCATCGTTTTAAATTTCGCAGGAACTGCAGGAACGGTGCTAGCTTTAAAAGTAAAAGCTGTCAATAGTTGTGGCACCAGTTCAAACAGAACTGTAAACATCAACTTAAATGCTTGTCCGCGCCAAAGCGAAAATGAATTATC
>Ga0209702_10002941_pt1 | contig 28151 bp, 29 predicted proteins | sample FRY01_FD_187210 | JGI IMG/M metagenome (GOLD analysis project Ga0209702, IMG submission 187210) | Freshwater microbial communities from Lake Fryxell liftoff mats and glacier meltwater in Antarctica - FRY-01 (SPAdes) (version 2) | ecosystem: Environmental > Aquatic > Freshwater > Ice > Glacier... | reverse complement strand
GGTTTTAATTACGATCCTTTTTTTAGTCCATCTTTTTTTCCATATAGCTATTTTGGCTCACCCGGAATAAATATTGGTATCGGGTTTAATAGTGGATTTTTTAGCTATAATCCATGGAGATTTTATGGCAATAACTTTGGCTCTAATTCCTGGGGACCATATTCCTATTTCAATCCACATAATTCTTTTGGATTTGGAGGAGGTAATTTTATTGGAGGAGGTAATTTTATTGCAGGGGGTAATTTCAACCGTGGTAATTTCAGTGGAATTTACAGTAGCCCATCATTTAACAGTCCTAACTACCGTTCACGTCCAAATCGACCAGGAGACAATACCCCTATGGAAAGAGGAACTGTTATAGGTGCACCAAGTTCAATTATTAGAGATAATAGTGGTAATATCATTCAACCACGCGGCAGAGCAGAACGTTATGGGCTTGAACCAGTGACTGAAAGTACTCCTACAAGAACACAGCCAACTACCCGTCCTGCCCGAGTTGATCAGAGACCACCAGCTAGAACAACTCAACCAGAACGAATATTTACTGCACCAACACGTCAGGATAATGGTTCAGGTTCAAGAAGTTCACAACCATCTAATAGCGGAGGTGGCAGTAGTAGTGGGTCACGTCCATCAAGAGGAAATTAAGAAAGATACTTTATGAAATTTAGAGTTTTAATCTCTTTGGCAGTCATGGTGGCTGCTACAGGTGAACTACATGCCCAGTATTCTGAAGATGCGTTACGATTTTCAAGATCACAGTGGGGAAGCACCGCGAGGTTTAAAGCGATAGGTGCACAAACAGGTGTCGGAGGAGATTTAAGTTCTGTTGGAGGAAATCCAGCTGGCATAGGATTATTTTCAGGTTCTGAACTGAGTTTTACACCTGAATTTAACGGCTATAATAACGGTTCAAATTATCTTGGCCAGCAAACAATAACAAGAGGAGGTAAATTTGGATTGGCTAATGCCGCTGTTGTTTTTCATTCAAGGGTTTCAAAACCTAAAGGTGCGAAACTTGATCAGGGATGGATAAGTTTTAACTTCGGTTTGGGATATAATCAAACCCAAGGATTCGACAATAGTGTCGGTTATAAAGGAACAAACCCAAAAAATTCAATTGCAGATTATTTTTCAGAATCAGCTACCAATATTTTCGGAGCACCCAATACGCTTCAATCAGGCTCCCTAGAACGAATGGCGTATGATAATTATTTAATTGATTATGATCGACCAGGCCGATATTATTTCCCAGCAACAGATGTCAATAATGTGCAGACCAAAAATGATCTGAGATTTGGCCGGCAATCTGAAGTTAATTTAAGTATTGGTGCTAATTACAGCAATAAATTCTATGTAGGTGCGAGTGTTGGAATTGCAAATATAAATTATAACACCAATGATACTTATATGGAAAAAGGGTTTAATGTGACCGAAAGGAATGATTATGAACTCTCCTACCGTCAATCACAGCTTACTAAAGGTTCAGGAATCAATGGAAAGATTGGTGCTATATATAGGCCGATCCCGAATATTCGTTTAGGAGCAACATTAGAAAGTCCGACTTGGTATACTATTGACGATAGCTATTCGGAAGGTTTGGATACAAAATATGGTAAAAATAGAGTCGATTCGCAGTTTGTTAATGATGATGAGTTTTATGATTTTACCTATACATTACGAACACCATTAAAAGTCAGCACAGGTATTGCTTACTTCTTTGATGATAAGGGATTTATTTCTGTAGATATTGATTATGTAGATTATTCCACTATTAATTTTGCAGCTGCAAATACCGGCGACATGCAGGTTATTTCTGATAACAACGAAGCAGTATTATCAAAGTATACTGACGCTATTAACTTTCGCATTGGTGCAGAATACAAAATAGATAAGCTGATGCTTAGAGGGGGTTATGGATTACAGGGAGATCCTTATGTTCCAATTGAAAATAAAAGTTTTAACATCAGTACTTATAGCGGCGGGCTTGGTTATCGCATTAATAGTTATTATATCGATATGACTTACCAGAAAGTAACATCAAACTCTGAGCGATGGCCATATTCACTAAATAATACACCTACATCTATTGCAAATATTAAAAACAGTAGGAATAATGTATTCTTGACGGTAGGAACTAGGTTCTAATTAATCAAAAAAAACCGCCTTCTGGCGGTTTTTTTTGATTAATTCTTTCCTACAAATGACCGCAGCATCCAGTTGTTTTTTTCTTTAAACTGCATAAATGAATTGATAAGATCACTAGTTCCTTCATCTCCTGCTTTTGAAGCTAAGGTCATAATCTCACGTTCCATTTCAATCAGCTTACTAAAATCATCCATGATTGCCAATACCATGTCATTATCCTTCATCCCAATGGTATCGATCTCTTTCAGCTTCGAGATGTTTATATAATCTGTAAAGGTACTATAGGGTGATTTTCCAATAGTCAATATTCTTTCTGCAAGTTCATCAATGGTTAACTGAGCATTAGTGTAAAGTTCTTCAAATTTTACATGAAGAGTAAAGAAATGCGATCCCTTCACATTCCAGTGGCAGCCTCTTAACTTTTGGTAGTGCATATGGTAATTTGCAAGTAAATCATTTAAATGATCTACAATAGGCTTTACTTCTTTTTCTTGCAGACTTATTTCTTTTGCGTTCATATGATTTGGGTTTTATTTATTTAAGCTGAAAACTTTACAATTTTCATGCCTGAATGATTTAATGTAATTTAGACTAATAAAGTCCTTTTAATAAAAATTATTTAATATTGTTTTTCATGATCCTGAATAACTATAAATTAACCCAAATATTGTCCGAAAAGTTTGAGGGGATTATTTGGAAAATTGTGCTTAATGAAAAATATGGCTTAATTGCAATTGAAAGCCGTGATACGGAATTAAGACAAACTGCCTTTAGCGTTATAAATTACACTACTGGAGAAACCCTATTTAAACAGAAGGTTTTTGAAGAACCTTGGGACCTCAATCTAGCTTATATTGCAGAGAAGAACCTAATTATAACAGCATATGGTCAGGCAGTAAGCCCGGAAAGCAAGGGCATCATTTCTATTCGTATCCAGGATGCTGAAGTACAGTGGGAGCATTATAATTTAACATTAAATTGGGCCAATAACGATGGTTTGCAGGTCTATGATCCAAGAATCAATCCAAGAAGATATTTTTGGATTAGTTACAAAAAGGGTGAACCAATTGAAGAACCGGATCATATAAGTCCGGAAATGAATGCCTTATTATTCCCACAATTAATAGATTCTTTTGTTATTCCTAATTTTATTTTAAGAGAGGAGCTTATTGGTGAAACCTCGGTATTAGTATTTCAGAATTTGACAATCATTAGTTTTCATGAAAAAAAGAAAAATAATATCCAACAGAGACTACTTGTTTATCAGGAGGATAGCATTTTACTTGATGAAATATTGATCAGGGATATACAAAAACTACAACCTGAATCGTTCTTTACACAAAAAAACCTCTTGTTCTATATCCGGAATAAGAATGAAATAGTTTCATATTTAGTATAATTAAATAATTTTAAAATCCTAATTAATGCTGAGACGATTAGTTTTGTCAATTTGTATTGCCATAATCTCAATTAATGCGAGTGCATCAATAGATTCAATCAATGTTGAGGAGTTGAATGGTTATAAGAATATTGTACATAAAGTAGAGGCAAAAGAGAGTTATTATTCCATTGCCAGAAAATATAGTGTGAATCCTCAGACGGTTATTCAATTCAACAGTAACCGGTCTTTACAGATAGGTACTATTATAAGGGTTCCAACCGAAAGACCATTTATTGAGTCAAATAACAAGAAACCTCAAACAAGCACCAATTCCAAAGTTGCAGTTATAGAATACAAAGTTGGTGCTCGTGAATTTTTAGGAATGATTGCAAGAAAGTTTAATACTACAATTGAAGATCTGAAAACTCTAAATAACTTAACTAGCAACAATTTGGCAATCGGACAGATCATAAAGGTTCCTTATGGAACTGCTCCTCAGGAACAGCTTGCCCCTCCGCCTTCAGCTCCACTTGATACAATAATGGTCAGTTCCAAAAACCAGACTATTCAAATTGATAGCAGCAAAAATGCCAGTGATCGCCTTAAGTTACCACCCGCGAGATATGGTTTAAGAGAGGTTAATGAACGCGGTGTGGCGATCTGGATGGCAGATGATAATCTTGATGGAACCAAAATGCTGGCATTACATCGAACTGCGCCGATTGGAACCATTATAAAAATTACAAATCCAATGACCGGCAAAAGCACCTTTGCAAAGGTTGTAGGAAAATTCACTGAGAATGAATCAAGTAAAGACGTTATTATTGTAGTAACTAAAGCAACTGCTGATTTGATCGGGGTTATGGACAAACGATTTCAGGCATTATTAGTATATGGTGTTCCTAATGAGTAATAAACCTTTTGTAATTGGCATAGCAGGTGGAAGCGGTTCAGGTAAAACATTTTTTCTAAAATGTTTTTTGAATCATTTTAATGAAAAGGAAGTCTGTCTGCTTTCACAGGATGATTATTATTTCAGAGTTGCCCATAATATGACTGCGGAGGAAAATAAATTTTATAATTTTGACCATCCATCAACCATTGATAATCAGCAGTTTATTAGTGATATTAAAAAGCTGATAAAAGGCGAAACAGTCTATCAGAAAGAGTATACATTTAATAATCCAAATGCTGAGCCAAAACTATTGGAGATAAAACCTGCACCGATCATTATAGTTGAAGGTTTATTCATTCTTCATTTTAAGGAAATTGCAAATCTGCTTGATCTGAAAATATTTATTGATACCCATGAAGAAATTGCCTTACAGCGCCGTTTAAAAAGAGATCTTATTGAGCGTGGTTATCCTGAAGATGATGTAATTTATAAATGGGAGAACCATGTTGTACCGGCATACAAGGATTATCTTTTACCGCATAAGGATCTTTGTGATGTGGTTATTCCAAATAACACCCATGTTGCTGAAGATATTATCAAGGTTACCTGTGAGATATCGGATAAATTACGAACAAGCGTACTTTCGCAGCAATTAAGCTAAATCTGCATTTCAGGAATTTCGCCATCTATAATTAGCTTTCCGGCTGTAGCATTGCATATTTCTTCAAGGCTAACTCCTGGGGCGCGTTCCAAAAGTCTGAATCCACCTTCCGCTGCTATTTCAAGGACTGCAAGTTCGGTAACGATTTTTTTAACACAGTTTACCCCGGTAAGAGGAAGTGAACATTCCTTGAGTAGTTTACTCTCTCCGTCCTTATTTACATGTTGCATAGCTACAATGATGTTCTTAGCTGATGCCACAAGATCCATTGCTCCACCCATCCCCTTAACCATTTTTCCGGGTATTTTCCAATTGGCTATATCGCCATTCTCCGAGACTTCCATTGCTCCTAAAATCGTGAGATCAACCTTCTGTGAACGGATCATGCCAAAGCTCATGGCTGAATCGAAAATTGCCGAGCCAGGCAAGGTGGTTATAGTCTGTTTGCCAGCATTGATTAGATCAGGATCCTCTTCTCCATCAAAAGGAAAAGGCCCCATGCCCAACAATCCATTCTCGGACTGTAATACAACATCAATCCCTTCGGGAATGTAATTTGCTACAAGAGTTGGAATCCCAATACCCAGGTTTACATAAAATCCATCCTTTATTTCCTTAGCGATACGTTTTGCTATTCCTGTTTTATCAAGCATTTAATTTGTCTATTTGTTAATTAGCTAATTTGTCTATTTTCTGACAATATTAATAAGATTGTATTAATGCAGGTAATAATGTTGAATTGACAAATAGCCAAATAGTCTCATTGTCAAATTCTCTCTCTTACCGTCCTCTGTTCTATCCTCTTTTCATAATTCGTTCCCTGAAAAATTCTATGTACATAGATTCCTGGAGTATGGATATGATCGGGATCAAGTTCACCGATCTCTACTAGTTCTTCGACTTCAGCAATTGTAATCTTACCCGCCATAGCCATTACGGGGTTAAAATTACGAGCAGTTGAACGGAAGATCAGGTTACCGGCTGTATCACCTTTCCATGCCTTTACAATGGCAAAATTAGCGTCAAAAGCCATTTCCATTAGATAATCTTTGCCGTCAAAATTACGAACTTCTTTACCTTCTGCCACTTCTGTACCTACACCTGCAGGGGTAAATATGGCAGGCATCCCATAACCTGATGCCAAACAGCGTGTCGCTAAAGTGCCTTGAGGAATTAGTTCCACCTCCAATTCAGCACTAAGTAGTTGTCTTTCAAATTCAGCGTTCTCACCTACATAGGATGAGATCATTTTCTTTACCTGTCTTGTCCTTAACATTAGTCCGATTCCGAAATCATCAACACCGGCATTATTAGAAATGCAGGTCAGTTGGTTAACACCTTTCTTGACTAATGCATTGATGCAATTCTCAGGAATTCCACACAGGCCAAATCCTCCAAGCATTAAGGTCATCCCACTCTCAATGTCTCTTATTGCCTCATCGGCATTTGCCACTACCTTGTTGATCATATTTTGTTTTTGGAATGCTGAAATTACTAAATCAGAGCTAGTTTACAGCAGATTTATTTTTTTTTAAGAACAATAATTTTATCGTTTGAACCATTGCTTGTGGCTACAAATACCCTGCCGTCCGGTGCTGTACAAACATCCCTAAGCCGACCATATGTATTTCTGAAAATCTCTTTAGTCTCTTCTATTTTATCATTATTATTATTAAACTTTAGCTGATAAAGGGTTTGATCCTTTAAAGTTGAAAGGATTAATGAATTCTTCCATTGTGGAATAGCATCATTATTATAAAAATCCATCCCGGATACAGCTAGGGTTGGTGTCCAACTTTTTAATGGCTCCACGACATTGTTTGAAGTGCAAAACAATTTTTCTCCACTTTCATTACAAAAGCCATTTACGTTAGGCCATCCATAATTTCTGTTCTTCAGAATTAGGTTTATTTCATCATCAGTACTTGGCCCATGCTCAGAACTGAAAAGATTTTCTTTAATAAAAACCAAACCCTGAGGATTCCGAAGTCCAAAAGACCATACCGGGTTCGAATTTATTGGATTATCAACTGGAATAGAACCATCCAGATTTAACCGAAGTACTTTTCCGCTTAGTGAATTAATGTTCTGTGATGATGCCTGATTTGAAGCATCTCCGGTAGTGATAAAAAGTTTGAGATCAGAACTGATCAACAGGCGGCAACCATTATGAATATTTGATGCAGGAATATTATCCAGAATAATAATTGGATTGATTAATGTGGTACCGTTATATGTATACCTGACAACTTTCTCTGTGTAAATTCCAGCTTTATCGTAGTTATAAGCAAGAAATACTTGAGAATTCGCACTGAAAGAAGGGTGCAAAACCATGCCTAATAATCCACCTTCTCCAATTGATTTAGCATCAGGAATCGTAAAAACAATCGTTACAACACCATTGTCCGGATTAACACGACTAATTTTACCACCCCGCTCTGTCATCCAGATAAAATTATCAGAGCCCCAAACTAATTCCCATGGATGAGTTAAATTCTGCGTAAGAATCTGAATATCAATGAATGCATCCTGCACAGTTTCCGGTGTACTGACTAGACTTTTTGATATTTTTTTACAAGCTGTTCCTGCAATAATTAACGCGAAAATAAAAAAGGTCAACGATGTTTTCATGCTCTTTATTTTGTATTCAACGTATTAATGGCATTATATTATCTATTTCAAATAAACATATGTAATTCCATCCCCACCTCTATCTGCATGTTCATCCTCAATGCGACTAACCTGAGAATATTTACGTAAATATTCACGGATTAATTTTCGTAAAATTCCGTCACCCTTACCATGAATAACCTTTAATGATGATAAACCTAACATAACCGCCTTGTCAAGATACCTTTCAATCTCATAAATTGCCTCATCACCCCTTCTACCGCGGAGGTCAAGTTCTGTATTGAATGTTGAGAAACTCTCTGTAAGATCAGTCCCATGTGCTTTTCTGATCTCTTTTGGAACAGAGCGGTTTGACACTTTTTCAACGCGGTTTAATTTTACTACAGACCGTAGGTCGCCCATGGCTAGGATGACATTATCACGAGCAATTTCCATAACTTGTCCTACAGTTTCTGAATCGATGAACTTCACCCAATCTCCAGACTTAATTTCTACAACTTCTTTGATTTTAACGACTTTCTTTTCATAAACATCATGCTTTTTCGATTCCTGCTGTAGATTCTGTCTCAGATTCTGCGTTTTTATCTTATCGGCTTTACTTTCCCTAATTTCAGAAATTGTGTTTTCGATCAGTTTATTAGCATTTTTAATAATATTTTGAGCTTCAATTCTGGCATCTTTAATAATTGACTTTTTATTCTCATCCAGAAAGGCTTTCAATTGCTCATTTTCAGCAATTAAGGTTTTTACCCTTTCTTCCCTTTGATCTACTGATCTCTTTGCTTCAATTAGTTCCTTCTTATCCCGTTCAAGGTCAACAAGCAAAGTATCAACTTTTTTCTGGTAAGTACCAACTTTCCTTTTTGCAGACTCAATTACATCGGTTCCTAAACCAATTTTCTGAGCAATTTCAAAGGCATATGAACTTCCGGGCTTGCCTAAAGAAAGTATATAAAGCGGCTGCATCTTTTCATTATCAAACAACATGGATGCATTCTCGAGTCCGGGGGTTAAATTGGCAAAGGTTTTAAGATTGGAATAATGCGTGGTAACTACCCCTCTAACATTCTTCCTATTTAACGATTCCAATACTGATTCGGCAATCGGTCCTCCAAATTGTGGATCTGTCCCGGTACCAAATTCATCGATAAGAATAAGCGTTTTAGAATTAACCCACTCGATGAAATATTTCATTTTTGAAAGATGGGCGCTATATGTGCTCAAATCGCTTTCAATAGATTGATCATCACCAATATCTGCAAAGATCTGTTTGAATATACCGAGTTTAGAATGTTCATCCGCTGGAATAAGCAAACCGGCCTGAACCATAATCTGAAGCAGTCCAACTGTCTTCATACAAACCGATTTTCCACCGGCATTTGGACCTGATACCACTATAACTCGATCATGCTCATCAATTTTTATATTTAGAGGCACAACCGATTGATTTTCCTTTTTCAAACTCAGCAATAACAAGGGATGTCTGGCATTAATCAGATTTACTTCAGACTCCCTGACCAATACAGGCATTTCGCCTTCAATACTAATGGCAAAGAGAGCTTTAGCGCGTACAAAATCAAGTTTGGTTAATAAGCTGTGATAAGATAATAACAAAGGCACAAAAGGCCTTAATTCATCTGTCAGGGCAATCAGTAATTTTATAATCTCTCTTTTTCTTTCAAATTCAAGATCTCTGATGAGATTGTTTAACTGAAATACCTCTTCAGGCTCCATGTAGACAGTCTGCCCAGAAGCCGATTCATCATGTATAAAGCCTTTTAATTTTCTTTTATTTTCAGAAAGTACCGGAATACATAATCTACCATCCCGGATTGTCAGATTTCCATCCGCTGTCCAACCATTATTTTGGGCATTCTTATATATGTGGTCAATCTTTTTACGGGCTTCCTGTTCAGCTTTAGATATCCCGGAACTAAGATTCATTAAAGCCAATGACGCATTCGGTTTTATTCTCCCTTTGGGGTCTATTATTTTTTCAATCTTCTGTATGATAGACTTTTCAATTGGAAGATGTTCAAAAAGTGCCTCCAGATTTGGATAAAGACCTTCGCGATCGGAAAAATATTGGATGATAGAAAACACAGTTGTAAGTGAAGCCGATACCTTAAAAAATTCATCCTCAGAAAGGTAAGTTCCTTCGATCCTGGCTTTTTCGACCATGTTTTTTATGTCGAAAAAAATCTGAATAGTTAAAGGAGAATCATTCTGAAGTATGCTCTTAAATTCATTGGTTTGGCGAAGAAACTTATTTATATTATCGAAATTATTCATTACCTGAATCTTATCGACCATTTGCCGGCCCATTGGGCTTAGGCAATACAACTTAATAAGTTCCTTAATATCCAGAAAACCCAGCTTTTCACCGACATTATTGGGGTATATCATTTCTTTTTCGGTAACCTATCCGACTTTTTAATCTCAACATTCATAAGTTTATGTTCTTTTTCTTGCAAGATTGTCTGTACACTATTATACATTGTATCCAACAGAGCTGGTTTCATGCTGTAATATTTCAAGCTTTCTTCGTACAATGCAGGTGTAGTATTATGAGTTTTATAAATTGTAGCGTATAAATTCTTGCCATTTCTTCTGATTGTATCATTATATAAAATTGTTGTCATATAACCATCCATTGTATGTAGATCTGCCATAATAAGAATCATTCTCTGTTGTTCTATGATGTCCTTTGGCACATTTCTATGCTCACAGGCAAAGAAAAATGGAATAATCAGAAATAGAAGTTTCAGGACTTTCATTTTAATTTAGGATAAGAACTGAGGCTAAAAGATTTGATATGATAATTCTGTTGCATTTTATTATAGTATCCCGTAGGTTTAACAATTAAAAAATTCAATCAAAAATACAGATTAATGAGCATTACAGGTAATATATCAGCTATAAAGAAAGAGATCGGGATTGCCGAGGTGAAATTGATCGCAGTGTCTAAAACAAAACCTTTGGAAAGTATTACGGAAGCCTATGAAGCTGGACAGCGACTTTTTGGAGAAAACGTGGTACAGGAACTTGTGGATAAACAGGGAAAGCTTCCTAAAGACATTGAATGGCATTTGATAGGTCATCTTCAAACGAATAAAGTTAAATATATCGCTCCTTTTATCAGGATGATTCATTCAGTTGATAGCATGAAACTATTACAGGAAATCAACAAGCAGGCCTTGAAACAAGCCCGGGTCATTGATTGTCTTCTTCAGCTTGAGATTGCAGATGAAGACACAAAATATGGTTTGGATATGTCAGAAGCTGTCGAATTGCTCCGATCTAATGATTTTAAAGAATTGAAGAACATCCGGATTTGCGGGGTAATGGGAATTGCAACCCTAACCGACAATCCAATAATTACCAAAGAAGAGTTCTATGAGTTAAGTACTTTCTTTAAAGGGCTGAAGGACACATTTTTTAGAAAAGATCCAGAATTTAGGGAGATTTCAATGGGTATGTCGGGCGACTATAAATTAGCTATTGAGCAAGGCAGTACAATGATACGGTTGGGCAGTACAATTTTCGGTACCAGATCAAAGAACACAAATTAGCATATGTCAATACTAATCCGAACAGGTGTTAAAGAAGATTGCAGCAGGTTACTCGAGCTAATTCAGGAGCTTGCTGTTTACGAAAAGGCACCTCATGAGGTCACAGTGAGTCTAAAAGAATTTCAAGAGGCAGGTTTCGGGAATAATCCGGTATGGAAGGCATTTGTAGCAGAAGAAAATGGAATCATTCAGGGTTTTGGCCTTTATTATATCCGTTATTCGACATGGAAAGGCTGCCGTATGTATCTGGAAGATTTGTTGGTCACTGAAAAAATGCGTGGAAAGGGACTTGGAAAAATGATTTTTGACCAATTAATTGAAGAAGCCAAAGAAAAAGGATTTAAGGGTATTACTTGGCAAGTCCTCGACTGGAACAATCCGGCTATAAATTTCTATGAAAAATATAATTCTGATTTTGATTCCGGATGGATTAATGTATCTCTCTCAAAAGATCAGATTGATAAATTGTAAATTGTTATTAACAATATTTTATTAAACAACAAAAAATTAGTGAAGGTATTCAAATTTGGAGGTTTTGCAGTTTCTTCTGCAGCAAACATAAAAAACTTAGTTAAGATCATCAATCTGAATAATTCTGATCAGCTTTTGATTATCGTTTCTGCCATGGGAAAAACAACTGATGCTCTTGAAAAGCTTTGTGATGGCTATTTCAGCAGAAGTGAGGAAGCAATCATACAACTTAATAACATTAAGGAATTCCATGAACAAATCATGGCAGAACTCTTCGGGAATAAAGAACATCCTATATATAACGAAGTAGACAATACTTTTATTGAAATTGAATGGTTGTTAGAGGATGAACCTCACCCCGATTATGATTTCAATTACGACCAGATTGTTTCCATTGGCGAACTTGTTTCGAGCAAAATAATATCAAATTATTTACGTGAATGTAATATTAATACCCAATGGATCGATGCAAGAAGTTATATTCACACTGATAATTCTTACAGAGAAGGTGTAATCGATTGGGATAAAACTACTGCTTCAATCCTTTCTTTAAAGGAGAAATTAAAAGATCAAATTATAGTTTCACAAGGTTTTATAGGCGGAACCAGTGAAAACTTCACTACCACCCTTGGAAGAGAAGGCTCTGATTATTCAGCTGCTGTTTTTGCATCGTGTTTACAGGCTGAATCATTAACCGTTTGGAAGGATGTGCCCGGAATCATGAATGCTGATCCCGCACTGTTTAGTACTACACAAAAATATGATGAACTTCCGTATTCAGAGGCGTTAGAATTAGCCTATTATGGAGCAAATATTATTCATCCAAAAACGATAAAACCATTGCAAAACACCGGAATTCCTTTATATGTCAAACCATTTCTAAAGCCGAAGGAAAGCGGAACAAGAATTAACCAGACTGCAAAGTTAAATTCTAATATCCAAGCAATTATTTTGAAAAAGGAGCAGATTCTACTAAATATCTCCACAAAAGATTTCTCATATATGGATGAGAAGTGTTTAAGTAATCTCTTAAAAGTCTTTTATGATGCTCATATAAAACTGAATATGATGCAACTCTCTGCACTCAGCGTTTCGGTATGCATTGATCAGGATCATGTGAAATTGAAGAAAGTATCTGATCTATTTCATGAAAAATTACTATTTACAGTTAATGAAGATCTTGAGTTATTGACTATTCTTAATTTCAAGGAAGAAGAAATTAAGAAATTAAGTACTGGAAGAGAAATATTGATGGAGCAATTCAGCAACAAAACTGCCCAACTAGTTATGAAATAAATCTGTGAATAAGAATCTCTTAAATATCGAAGTTCAGAACTTTATTAATGATAATTTGAATGCAGATATTCCGTCCCTAAGTCTTAAAAAAAGTCCTTTTCCATTTATAAGTTCTGGAGAACTGGCTGAACAAATAGATAGTAAAAAAAGATCCGAGCATAAACTTCCATTATGGTTTAATACCCCTGACATCTACTACCCAACAAAATTGTCCATTGAACAAGCATCATCTGAAATTGCTGCGAGGTATAAAGCGAATTTAATTTTAGGAGGTGATATCATTGACCTAACTGGTGGCTTTGGTGTTGATGCCTGTTTTTTTGCCAAAAAGGCAAAGAATGTGACGCATTGTGAACTGAACAAGGAACTTTCCGATATTTCTGAGCACAATTCAGGAGTATTAGGTATCAAGATCAACCATCAGGCACTTGATGGTATTGAATATCTCAGTTCAGTTAATAAGATTTACGATACAATCTACGTTGATCCATCCAGAAGAATAAATTCAAAAAAGGTTTTTCTGCTTAAAGATTGTGAGCCGGACATTATTAGAAATCTGGCACTTTTACGCAACAAATCGGCATTTCTGATGATTAAAACAGCCCCACTTCTAGATATCCAATCAACGATTTCTGAGTTAAAAGAAGTTAGTAGCATACACATTATCAGTATAAGAAATGAATGTAAAGAAGTTCTATATCTTATTGACAGGCAAAATTGCGGAAACGATCCGCTGATAATCTGTGCTATGATTAATGCTGAAGAAATAAGTACTTATTCATTCAAACCTAGTGAAGAAAAGAACTTCATAATCAGTGAATATTCAGAACCATTAAACTTTATTTATGCGCCCGATGTTGCGATTCTCAAAGCTGGTTGCTTTAAACTGATTACTCGTGATTTCAGTATTCATAAAATACAGCAGCACACACATTTATACACGTCATATGAACTTATTAATTCATTCCCTGGCAAGAAATTTAAACTATTATGGACTTGGAATTATGGAGATTTTATTAAAGAACAAAGTTTTAAAAAAGCAAATATTATTTGCCGGAATTTTCCATTAAGTCCAGAAAACCTGAAGACTAAACTGAAAATAAGCGATGGGTGGTGAGGAGTACCTTCTATTCTGTAAAAATAAAAATAAGGTACTCATCGTTCTGCACTGTCGCAGAAACTTAATTTAGAATAAAAAAAATGGAGCTTTTTTGAGCTCCATTTTGATATGATATAATATTTGGAAGAACCTTCCAGAGTGATAAATCCAAAACACTTAATAACTAGATTTTTATATAATTATAGAGAAAATTGAATTATTTATCAGGCTGAGGGGTCATTCTTAAATAAGGTTTGATCTCTGTGAAACCTTTGGGGAATTTAGCAGGGATATCAGCAGTTTTAATTGCCGGAATAACCACTACGTCTTCGCCTTCTTTCCAATCTGCAGGAGTAGCAACACTGTAATTTGCAGTTAACTGAAGTGAGTCAATAACCCTTAAAATTTCCTGAAAATTCCTTCCGGTAGATGCAGGATAAGTAATCATCAGTTTAATCTTTTTATCAGGTCCTATTATAAAGAGAGAACGAACAGTAAAGGTCTCTGATGCATTTGGGTGCATCATGCCATACATTTCTGCAATTTCTTTATTCTCATCTGCAATGATCGGAAAATTTACTTCTACATGCTGAGTCTCGTTAATATCTTTAATCCATCCTTTATGGGATTCTACGGAGTCAACACTTAATGCGATTACTTTTACATTTCGCTTATCAAACTCATTTTTTAAAGAAGCCGTTTTGCCCAATTCTGTTGTACAAACCGGTGTATAATCAGCTGGATGCGAGAAAAGCACTGCCCAACTATCGCCTAAATAATCGTAAAAACTAATATCTCCCTGAGAAGTTTTTGCATTGAAATTTGGGGCTAAATCGCCCAGTTTTAAATTCATAATGTTAAAATTTAAGCTGATATAATAAACAAATCGTGTTATGCCACAAATTTAATTGATATTTTGAATTGATTTCAAAAAAACACTGCCTAAATTGTAATGAAGTGTTTTTATATGTGTTAAAAAAAATGATCAGATGAATTATCAATGCTTTTTAAACTTTAACTTATCGTCAATCATACCTTTGAAAACATTTTTATCGAATGCTTCATTCAAACGTTCGGCTTCAAAAACGGACATACCGGAGACACTAGCAATCTTTGAGGGAATATTGCTGATCGCAAAAGTTCCTTTCTCTGAAAAGTTTAAAGCTGCGGCAAGAAGCTTTTCGGTTGGGTCGCCGAAATCTTTTGTAACATCATCCGAAATGCTAAAATCAACAGTCATGCCATTAAAAAAACCCCCTAGATTCTTTTGATTTTTAGTTTCAAATTGAGGTACATAAAGTTCAAGTCTGTCAATTTTAATTGCAAAAAATCCAACCGGCTTACCATAGGTTTTCTGCCCGATTATTTTTACATCATTAGGCATAACTCCTTTCATACTATTTATAATTAGTTCGGAAGCAGAAGCAGTTCCGCTGAGCACTAGAAAGTAAATTTTCTTAAACTCTGCGCTACCTACTTTCTTGAAATTTTCTACATTTCCAGCAGTTACGGTTGGCCTGTAATCAATATCAGCATAGGTTGCAAATTTTCCATTTGCACCTTCGGTAAAGGGTTGCAATTTCCCCTGGGCATCTAGCAGAGGTTGATTAGACAATATCGAGGCTATCCTAGCCTGTTTACTCTGTATTTCCTGCATCGTTTTTGTCCATACGGTAGTATACATGATCTGATCATTAAAAGCGGCGGGAGCAATTAAATTAGTGAAAACGTCTGAAGTAGCAACAGATCCACCACCATTATAGCGAAGATCAACAATTAGTTCAGTTGCACCGCCTGCCTGAAATTTACCAATTTCAGTTGTTAAAGCATCTCTTGAGTTGGTGGTAAAACTATTGTAAACTATATATCCTACTTTTTTTGAACCTACGTTAAGTATTTTAGTTAAAAATATTGGGTTGTTTGAATAAGTTGCACGAGTAACAATTAAATCTTCTGAACTACCATCTAGTTTTAATACTGTCATCGAAACTGTGGCTGCGGAACCAAATACAGCATCACTTACAAAACTAACATTTGCACTTATAGCAGAACTTAAATCTGTTCTACCATTTAATCTTGTAATCTGAAAACCTCTTTTAAGTCCTTTGGATGCTGCAGGGGAGTTTGGAGAGACAAATTTTATCCTTAGATCACTGGAAGGAGATGCATTATAAAAAACAGAAAAACCAAAATCCCCACTTACACCCCCAAGCGAGGTTGAAACAGATCCGTCATCCAGAAATGAGTATTTATCTATTGGCTTATTTGGCCCTGGTAACGCTTTAATGGCATTTAAAATAGCCTCATTGCTGTTAAAGCTTCTGGGATTAAAAACAGCGAAGGTGGGCATACCTTCATTCCAATAATATGTTTCCTTGGCATACAGGTAAATGGAATCTTTTGTAAGATCAGACCTTGAGGATACCACCGGGACAGGCGTAGTGGGTACAGGTGCAACAGTCGCTTTTGGATCTTTCTTACAGGAAGTGGCCAGAATTAATATGCTCAAAGAGCCTATTAACAATTTATTAATTGATTTTACATTCATTTTATTCAACATAATATTGGTTAGTTTTGAAATAAATTAAAGTAGATTATTTAACAGTGACATTAATTTACAAAAATTCATCAACAGTTAGATAATCAAAACCTGAGGACATAGCAAATTCCAAATCAGTTTCTGTAGCTCCGATAAACAGGATTTCTTTTCTTTTATATTGATTCTCTTTGATGATATACGATAATACGTCGGGATTTGGTTTCAGGTTTATTTCAGAGGCATAATAAACTCTAATATATTTTTCAAGTCCATTCCATTCTATCTGCTTGATCTTATTTAACTGAACTTCGGGCTTTCCATTTGTCACTAAAAATAATTGTTTTCTGTCAATAACAATTTCCTGCATTAATTCCAGAATTCTTGAGAACAATAACAATTTCAAAGGTAAAATTGCGGTGTATTGGAGCCTTTCAAAATTTTCCCGATATTTTTCATCAATCCCAAAGGCTTCTTTAGCTCTATCAAAAATATCCATTTCCCCTTGATGGGTATAGGCCACTTTGAAAAATCGAGTCAAATCACTAGCAGCAGGATATCCCTCAGCAAATTCAATAAAATAAGCATGGTCAAATTTATCAAATCAAAATCGATAATTACTTAATTCTTTTGCTAGGTAAAAATACCAATCTTTTATTATCCAAAATTTTCTAGGGCTAATTCTCTCACAGACAAAAGACTGATCGAAAGAAGATAAAATTTAGACAAATCAGCTTTCAAATCGTTTAATCAAGCTCATATAATCCATTCATTTGACAGTATTATGATATTAATTCCATATTCTTCAAAAAGCTGATTTGCTTTAGATAATTCTTTAATTTCAGCTTCTTTTAGCGGAAAAATTTTAACTATACTACAATCAAGGCATATTTTTAGTATTTCACTTGTAAAAATTAGTGATGAAACTTCAGGGATACGAATGAACTTTTTACCGGGAATTGATGGCATTTCAATTTGCTCAGCAAAATATACTTCAGACTCATCTAGGGATCTCTCCAGTTTATATGCAATGGAGAAAGATGCAGCAGTTATCAAAATGGCCATTAATAATTAATTATCAGACCATCTTTCATTAATACCTTTCGATCTGCCATGGCAGCTAGGTGCTCATTATGAGTAACTATAACAAAGGTCTGTTGTAAGTTGTTACGTAGATCAACAAATAAGCGATGCAGACCTTCGGCATTTGCAGAATCCAGATTGCCTGAAGGTTCATCTGCCAGAATAATTGCCGGATTATTGACCATCGCCCGTGCTACCGCTATACGTTGCTGTTCACCTCCAGAAAGTTGATTGGGTTTATGATTGGCTCGTTCCCTTAATCCAAGAAGCTCTAAGAGTTCCATGGCCTTGTATTCGGCTTCTCTTTTACCCCTTTTTGCAATAAATGCTGGAATACAGATGTTTTCCATAGCTGAAAACTCAGGTAACAAATGATGAAACTGAAAAATAAATCCAATCTGCTCATTTCTAAAGGCACTAAGTTTCTTTGAAGACAGAGAATTAACGTCAATATTATTCAATAAAACAATACCCTTATCAGAGCGGTCGAGGGTACCTATAATGTGAAGTAATGTGCTTTTACCGGCGCCGGATGCACCAATAATAGTAACAATTTCAGCCTTCTTAACTTCCAGATCTACACCCTTTAAAATCTGCAAATTACCGTATGATTTCTGAATTCCCTTAGCCTGAAGCATGAATATTGATCTTATGAATACGCAAATGTGCGAATTGTTTGCTAATGTTTGGCTTCTTGTAAAATAATAGGTTTAATTTTTAAAAAAACAGCCCTGACTGTTTTCAGTTTTGCAATAAAAACGTAGTTTTACGTCAAATAATAAGTAAATGAATATTCACGAATATCAGGGAAAAGCAATTTTAAAAAGCTTTGGGGTAAGAGTTCAGGAAGGCATTGTTGCTGATACTGCAGACCAGGCTGTTGAGGCCGCAAAGAAGCTAAAAGTAGATTACAATTCAGACTGGGTTGTTATTAAGGCCCAAATTCATGCGGGAGGTAGAGGAAAAGGTGGTGGTGTTAAGCTGGCAAAGAATTTGGAAGAAGTTAAAGAAAAAGCAGGACAAATTATCGGAATGCAATTAGTGACTCCTCAAACAGGACCAGAAGGTAAGCTTGTAAGTAAAGTTTTAGTCGCTCAGGATGTTTACTATCCAGGTGAAAGTGAAACTAAAGAATTCTATATCAGTGTACTGCTCGACCGTTCAAAAGGACGCAATATTATCATGTATTCTACCGAAGGCGGTATGGATATTGAAGAAGTTGCAGAGCATACTCCTCATCTTATCTTCAAAGAAGAAATTGACCCTAAGGTTGGTCTTCAGGGATTTCAGGCACGTAAAATTGCTTTCAATCTGGGTTTAAGCGGTGATGCTTTTAAAGATATGATCAAGTTCATCGCTTCATTGTACAAAGCTTATGAAGGAACAGATTCTGCTATGTTTGAGATCAATCCTGTTCTGAAGACATCTGATAATAAAATACTCGCAGTTGATGCTAAAGTAAATCTAGATGATAACGCATTATTCCGTCACCCGGATTATGCTGCATTGCGCGACACCAGCGAAGAAGATCCAACTGAAGTTGAAGCTAGTAAATCCAACCTGAACTACGTAAAGCTTGATGGTAATGTAGGCTGCATGGTTAATGGTGCAGGACTTGCGATGGCTACTATGGATATCATTAAACTGGCTGGTGGTGAACCGGCAAACTTCCTAGATGTGGGTGGAACAGCTAATGCTGAAACCGTAAAAGCAGGATTCAACATTATTCTTTCTGATCCGAATGTTAAAGCGATCCTAATCAATATATTCGGTGGTATTGTACGCTGCGACCGTGTAGCTCAGGGAGTGATTGATGCCTACAAGGAGATCGGAAATATTCCGGTGCCAATCATTGTTCGTTTACAAGGAACAAACGCCGTAGAAGCTAAGAAACTGATCGATGAATCGGGATTGAAGGTTTATTCAGCTATCCTTTTGAAGGAAGCAGCTGCTCTGGTAACGAAAGTTCTGCAAGAGAAATAACAAAATAAAATGGAATAAATTGAACGCTATTGGTTTATTACCAATGGCGTTTTTTTTATTGAATCTCTGTTTCGTCTCTTTTTCATGCTATTTACCAAAGTTCAGAGCAAAAAAAAGGAGCACTTGGCTCCTTTTTCTAATTCTATAATTTAAAACTATTTTACTGTATCAACTACTGCTTTAAAAGCTTCCGGATGATTCATAGCAAGATCTGCTAATACTTTACGGTTTAATTCGTTTCCTTTTGCTGTTAATTTACCCATTAATACAGAGTAAGATAGTCCGTGCTGACGTGCACCAGCGTTAATACGCTGAATCCACAATGCTCTGAATTCTCTTTTCTTGGTTTTACGGTCACGGTAGGCATATTGCAAACCTTTTTCTACTGTGTTTTTAGCTACGGTAAAAACCTTGCTTCTTGATCCCCAATAGCCTTTGGCTAAATCTAAGACCTTTTTTCTTCTTCTTCTTGACGCTACTGCGTTAACCGAACGTGGCATGTTGTGTTGTTTTTTGGTAAGCGGTGTCCCTTTTAAGAAACTTTAAAACCTGATACCTGGTTAAATTAATTTGTTGATTATTTGCCGATTGTAAGCATACGTTTTACGTTGCCCATATCAGCGTCAGAAACTAAACTTGTCTGACCCAAAGCACGCTTACGTTTGTTGCTCATCTTGGTTAAGATGTGGCTCTTGAAAGCGTTCTTTCTTTTGATTTTACCTGTTCCAGTAAGCTTAAAACGCTTTTTTGCACTGGAGCACGTTTTCATTTTTGGCATAACTCTATTATATTTATTTGTCTATTATTTTATTTGTCTATTTGTCAATGTGCGAGATGCCTAACAGACAAATCGACAAATTGAATTATTTTTTTCCTGCATGTTTCGGAGCAACAGTAAGAAACATACGCTTTCCTTCCAATTTAGGAAGCTGTTCTACTTTTCCCACATCCTCCAAAGCCTGTGCAAACTTTAATAAAAGGATCTCTCCCTGCTCTTTGTACACAATTGCACGTCCTTTGAAGTGAACATAAGCACGCACTTTTTCTCCATTTTCGAGGAATCCAATGGCATGTTTGAGTTTGAACTGAAAATCATGGTCATTGGTATTAGGTCCAAAACGAATCTCTTTAATGACCGTTTGTTTTGCATTGGACTTAATTTCCTTCATTTTTTTCTTCTGCTCATAAATAAACTTGTTGTAATCAACAATTTTACAAACGGGCGGAACTGCATTAGGGGAAATCTCAACAAGGTCAAGATCCTGTTCAATAGCCATAGCTAAGGCCTCTCTGAACGGATAAATACCCGTTTCCACGTTATCACCAGTTAAGCGCACTTCAGGCGCTCTGATCAAATCATTGATCTTGTGTTCTGCTTCTTTCTTTTTAAATGGAGGTCGTGGTCCCCTATTAAAGCCTGGTCTTCCTAATGCCAAATTATATTTACTTAAATTGTTATTTCTTTAACTAATTGATTACTAAACTCTTCAATCTTCATACTACCTATATCTCCCTCTCCATGTCTTCTGACAGATACCGTGCCTTCATTCATTTCCTTCTCACCAATTATGAGCATATATGGAATCTTCTTCACTTCCGCATCTCTAATTTTGCGGCCAATCTTCTCGTCACGAGAGTCAATCAAGCCGCGAATATCGGAATTATTAAGCGATTCTAAAACTTTTTTTGCATAATCCTCATATTTTTCGGAGATCGGAAGAACGATAAATTGCTCTGGAGTTAACCATAATGGAAATTCACCGGCACAATGCTCAATCAATACAGCTACAAAACGTTCCAATGAGCCAAAAGGTGCTCTGTGTATCATCACCGGACGATGTTTCTGGTTATCGCTTCCGGTATATTCCAATTCAAAACGTTCAGGTAAATTGTAATCAACCTGAATGGTTCCCAGTTGCCACTTTCTTCCAAGTGCATCTTTCACCATAAAATCAAGTTTGGGGCCATAAAATGCAGCTTCTCCAAATTCAATAACGGTTGTTAATCTTTTCTCTTCTGCTGCTTCAATGATCGCCGATTCGGCCAATTGCCAGTTTTCATCACTGCCAATATATTTCGCTTTATTATCAGAATCTCGTAATGAGATTTGAGCTGTATAATCATCAAATCCTAAGGCCTTAAAGACATAAAGAACCAGGTCAATTACCTTTTTAAATTCTTCCTTCACCTGATCCGGGCGACAAAATAAATGTGCATCATCCTGTGTAAAGCCACGAACTCTTGTCAGACCATGCAATTCGCCACTCTGTTCGTAACGGTAAACTGTTCCGAATTCTGCGTACCTAACCGGAAGATCCTTGTAGGAACGTGGTTTGGTTTTATAAATCTCACAATGGTGCGGACAGTTCATTGGTTTTAAAAAGAACTCCTCCCCTTCCTGCGGAGTTTTTATTGGCTGAAATGAATCAGCACCATATTTCTCGTAATGCCCAGAGGTGATATACAGATTCTTATGGCCGATATGGGGAGTAATAACCTGTTCATATCCTGATTTAACCTGTGCTCGCTGAAGGAAATTTACAAGTTTTTCTCTCAATGCGGTACCTTTTGGAAGCCATAAGGGTAATCCCATACCCACTTTCTCTGAAAAAGCAAAAAGCTCCAGTTCCTTACCCAGTTTACGATGGTCGCGTTTTTTCGCTTCTTCGATCATGTGCAGGTAATCGCTCAGTTCGCTTTGTTTCGGATAAGTTACTCCGTAAATTCGGGTCAATTGTTTTCTGCTCTCATCCCCTCTCCAGTATGCTCCTGCCACATTCATCAGCTTTACTGCTTTTATGAATCCTGTATTCGGAATATGTGGTCCGCGACATAAATCAGTAAAATTCCCTTGTGTATAAAAAGTGATCGAACCATCGCTTAGATCTTTTATAAGATCCAACTTATATTCATCATCTTTTTCAGTAAAGTATTTAATCGCATCAGCCTTAGAAACTGCTTTTCTTGAAAAGTCAAATTTCTGTCTGGAAAGTTCAAGAATCTTTTCTTCGATCTGTTTAAAGTCATCGGATGAAAATTCACGGTCTCCGAAATCGACATCATAATAAAATCCGGTTTCAATTGCCGGACCAATACCGAATTTGGTTCCCGGATATAATGCCTCGAGGGCTTCTGCCATTACGTGTGCTGATGAATGCCAGAAGGTAGCCTTTCCATCCTGATCATTCCAGGTAAGTAGTTTTAACTTGGCATCAGTTTCAATCGGGCGACTTGAATCCCATACTTGTCCGTTAACCTCTGCGGCTAAAACATTTCTAGCTAATCCTTCAGAAATTGAAAGTGCGATTTGATATGCGGTGGTTCCCTGTTCGTATTCACGCACGGAACCGTCAGGAAGAGTGATCTTGATCATCTACAAAATGATTTATAAGTTATAATTTAATTGTATTCAAATGATCACCTACAAAGTGATCTTCAATTCATAAGCAAAAATAGGATAATTTGAGGGATATTCATGCAGATTCCCATAGAATTGTAAAATATTAAGTATAAAAGTACTTAAATACTTTTATTGTATTACATTTGATTCGTAAACTAATTCTACCCAATATGGAAATCTTAGAAAACCACTTTATCGATGTTACGTTGATCGAACCAAAATTAAAACACCCTACTATATTCAGGGTTTTTGACAGTCTAAAAAGTGGTGAAAGCCTAACTATTCACAATGATCATGATCCAAAACCGGTCTACTATCAGCTTCTCGGAGAAAGAGGAGATATTTTTAAATGGGAATACCTTGAAGAGGGTCCTGAATGGTGGGATGTTAAGGTAACGAAACGAGAAGATGGTCAGGAAACCCCATAGGCGAGATTGCAGTAAAAGACTTACGTAAGGTTGAGGTTTTAAAAAAATACGGAATCGAATTTGTTGTGGCGGTAAAAAAACCATCGCGGAGGTTTGTCCTGAAAAGAACATTGATGCCACAAAAGTACAATCAGAATTAAGGAAGATCGAAACTGAAAACAAAGCGAGCAACATCTCTTTTAATGACTGGAGCATAGATTTTCTAAGTGATTATATTGTGAATACCCATCATCTTTATGTGAGAAAGTATTTGCCGGAGCTAATAACATATGCTTCAAAGGTTGCACAGGTAGATGGTTATCCAACATCCGGAACTTTTACCAATACAAAAGCTGGTTGCGGAGATTAATAAAGAACTTTCTGAACATCTGGTGCAGCAGGAGCATGCACTCTTTACCTACATTAAAGAAATTGTTGAAGCCAGAAAGGGAAGCCTTCCTTTAATCAAAAAGGGAAAGGATTTAGCCAGTTTAGTAGAGGAACTGGAAGAAGATCATGACAAAGTTGGCCGGGCTTTTGATAAAATCCGTGAACTGAGTAAAGATTATTTGATACCAAGCGATGCCTGTGCGAGCTATAAATTATTGTTCAAAATGTTACAGGAGTTTGAAGAGGATCTGCAACTGCATATTCATTTGTAAAATAACATTTTGTTTCCAAAGGCCATTGAAATGGAAAAGTCCCGATGATATTTATTTAGGATTTAAGATCTGAGAGATGGGATATAAGATTTGAGATACTTAGAAATTACATTAGAAGAATTGTTTTTGAAAATCTTTTCAAAGTCATGGTCTTATTCTATCTTACAGGCTTTATTCTGTACCTGAAGTTATTCTGTTATTAAATAATTTACTTTTAATGTCAGATGCGAATTCAAAAATGACAACAGCAATTTTTTTTAAATAAGGGCATAAAAACTATTTTTCATTGAGCCAATGCTTAGTTATACCTGCAAAACAGCAATTAAAGCCGTTATTTATCTGGCATCGAAAGGTGAACAGTATGAAAAAGCCGGCATGAAAGAAATAGCCAGCCACATTCATGCAAGTGAACATACCGTGGGGAAGATCCTGCAGACCTTGGCGCGTCAGGGTCTCATAAATAGTACCAAAGGACCCTCTGGCGGTTTTTATATCAATGACTCTCAACGTGCGCAACCAATTATCAAAATTGTGGAATCTATTGAAGGCGATCAACTATTTAAAAGTTGTGGTTTGGGATTAAGTAAATGTTCTGCCTCGCACCCCTGCCCTATTCATGATGAATATAAAATAGCACGTGATCTGATCGAAAATTTATTCAGAGAAAAAAAAATAAAGGATCTTTGTGATCCAATTAATAATGGAATAGCATTTTTGATTGGATAATCGGGGAATTATATTTTGTAAATTCAGATCATACATTTCCCCAGCCACTGGCTAGAACATCAGCAATATGCATGGTTTTTAGCTTAAGATTGTGTTGATCGATATAAGCTTGGAGGTTAATTAAACAGGATGCATCGGTTGAAATAATATAATCAGCTTCCATTTCCAATGCATTATTGATCTTTTGTTCTGCCATGGCGCTTGAGATTGAGTCAAATTTCACTGCAAATGTTCCTCCAAAACCACAGCAAACATCTGTATCCTTCATCTCAACAAGGTCAAGACCATGCACCTTACTTAACAATTGCCGGGGTTCGGCTTTAATATTACATTCTCTCAAACCTGCACATGAATCATGATAAACTGCTCTGCCTTCCAGTTCAGCCCCGAAATAATCCTTTTTTATAATATTAACTAGAAAGCCAGAAAGTTCATGGATGTTGTTTTGAATAGAGCGGCATTTATTGTGAATCACCGTATTGGTAAAAAGATCATTGAACGAGTTTTTTACCATACCCGTGCAGGATGCCGATGGCGAAACGATATAAGTATTTTCAGAAAAATCATTTAGGAATTTTGATCCAACCGTCTTTGCTTCTTCCCAGAATCCTGCATTATATGCCGGCTGACCACAACAGGTTTGTTCGGGATTATAAATTACCTTACATCCTGCCTTTTCAAGAACTTTAATTGTGTTGAATGCAGTCTGAGGATATAATTGATCAATAAAGCAGGGAATAAATAATTCAACATTCATATTCTATAAAAAAGATTTTATCCGCAGGAAGATTATGCTGCTAAATTCCGAAAAAAAACTATACTGAACGCAAACTATCTGAACTTTCTGATTTTACAAAAAAAATAGAGAAAAGGATCAATAAACCACATATAAAAAATCCGGCAAGACTAATAGCCGAATTGCGCATACTTCCAGTTAACTCTTCGATGTAAGCAAAGCTGAACAGACCAATCACGACGGCAATTTTCTCTGTTACATCATAAAAACTAAAAAAAGATGCTGTATCCGGTGTGTTTTCCGGCATAAATTTAGAATAAGTTGACCTAGAAATCGACTGTATGCCTCCCATAACTAATCCCACAACTGCTGCAATTATATAGAACTGTGTCTCATTCTGAATGTAATAAGCTGCAACACATACCCCAATCCAGATGGCCAGAACAACTATAATAACCTGGATATTACCATATTTCTTTGCAAAAAATGACATAATTAAGGCACCAATAATAGCTACTAATTGAATAATCAAAATGATGGCAATCAATTTTGAGGTGCCAAGTTTCAGCACTTTCTCACCAAAACCGGCAGCAACAAGCATGATTGTCTGTACACCCATTGAGTAAAAAAAGAATGCAAGCAAGAATCTTTTAAGCAAAACCATGGATTTTAGCTGATTCCACACTTTACGAAGTTCCTGAAATCCATTTTTAACCGTGCTCTTAGTAATCTTTTCATAATTGGGGCTTCCGGCGGGTAATTTTCTGAATGGGATTTGAGCAAAACCTATCCACCAGATCCCAACTAGAAGGAAGGATAAACGTGCAGGCAAGGAGGCGTCAGTTATACCAAAAAGCTCAGGTTGAAGAACGAAAATAAAGCAGATAATCTGAAGAATAACACTGCCAATGTAGCCATAGGCAAAACCTTTAGCACTTACTCTATCCTGCTGATCAATAGTGGCAATTTCGGGCAAATAAGAGTTATTAAACATTACGCCACCGATATAACCTATTGCGGCTAATGTAAAACAGATAATACCAAGTTCGAGAGTTTCAAGTTTAAAAAAGAACAGACCTGCACATGAAATACTCCCTATGTAGGTAAATACCTTCATAAATATTTTCTTATTCCCTCTGAAATCTGCGATTGATGACAATACCGGAAGCAATAAAGCCATAATCAAGTAGGCCACCGATAGCGCATAATTTGAAAGTGCGGTGTTGGTAAAGGTTCTGCCCATAAAAGTTACCTGATCCCCAAACTCCTGGGTGGTGGTAATTATGGTATAATAAGCAGGGAAAATTGTAGAGGTAATGACTAGGTTATAAGCAGAGTTGGACCAGTCAAACATGGCCCAAGCTTTAATTGTTTCTTTATTATTTCGCATCGATATTGGCTGAGGCAAAGTACCGGAAAAACTCCGAATACTATTAAAAAATTATCAGCTCAAATTAATAATTTTATTTAATCTCAACGAAATTTATTAAGGCGAAAGATTTCTGAGTATCAGTTTATGCTTCTGACTATCGAAGCACCAGAATTATCTTTTTCAATTTTAGAAGGTTTTCCTTTATATTCTACCTCACTAGCACCACTTGAATTAACTTTCAGCATGTTTAATACATTGATCCGTGATTTACTTGACCCTGTAGTGCTTATCCGATATTCTCCAACCACAAAGTCAACTGCCTCCACTGAACTGGAGCCAGTCAAATCAAGATCATGACTTCCCGATTGCCCCTTCAGTTCTATCTCTAAAGATCCACTTGAAGATGTTTTTAATGATTTCACGTTCAGATCAAGCATTATCTTTGATGAACCCTGAAGCTCAATTTCAAGCTCATTTAAATTCAATTTTCCTTCACTAATTACCTCAACCGATCCAGAAGACTCAATTTTTTGATAGTCTTTTGAACTCAAATAAACCGTAATCGAATCTGCATCACAAAAATTTCCATCAATATCAATTCTGAGCGTATTTCCTTTAAGTTTCGTTTGTATCCTATCTTGAATATTATCGTCTGCTAATATTCTGACAGAACTTATTGAATCCTGGCTAAGTACAATTTTAAGAGAACCGCTAGTCTCTATATTTGCGAATATTCCAATATCTCTACTCTCTGTAATTTGGTTACCCGATCCATTTACACAGTCAAATCCATTGCAGGATGACATTAAAAGAACACTTAAAGAAAGAAAAACAAGCGAATTCAGTGAAAATTTTTTCATAGCCTTTTTTTATGAGACTAGCCTGGAAATAAATATGTTACAAGATAAAATAATTAAATAAAGAAAATCATTTTCAAATTAAGTCAAATTCCACTTAGGCACCAAGCTGTCTCATCTAAAGGATGGAGTCCTTTGGACTGGAGTTAACGTGTACCCAAATCCTTATCAGCTTTTACATTTTTGTATTGCGAAATGACCCTGAAGGGTTTATAGAATATTAATATAAAGCTCG